>Ga0208979_100032_pt1 | contig 313046 bp, 296 predicted proteins | sample HotLakConsUCCSLE_FD_184738 | JGI IMG/M metagenome (GOLD analysis project Ga0208979, IMG submission 184738) | Hypersaline microbial mat communities from Hot Lake, Washington, USA - Hot Lake Consortium UCC-SLE (SPAdes) | ecosystem: Environmental > Aquatic > Non-marine Saline and Alkaline >... | reverse complement strand
TCTTCTCAAAGCTCAAGCACTACAGGGCAATCGCCACAAGATACGAGAAGCACGACGCCAACTTCCTCGCCCTCATCAAAATGGCAGCCACACGCATCTGGTTGCGAGTTTATGAGTCGGTGTCCTAGGCAATATTCGGGCAGCCCGTCGTCACAGTGAACATAACCTCGGCTTACTTTCGCCAAGTCTTGCGGTATGCTGTCGGCATCGCAACTCGGGGTGGGGAGAGCGGGGTTCGGCATGCATCTGGCGCTATTCTTCATGGTCAACCTGGCGGTTGCGGCCGGCATCGGCGCGATGGCCTACATGAACGGCCACGGTTTCGCCGGGATCGCCCTGCGGGCCGGGGGCGCCCTTGTCGCGCTTCAGGCCGCCTACGCGGTCTGGGTCCTGGCGATGGCGCTTACTTCGCCCAAGGGGCACGCCGACGCGCAAGGCGCGCAGGATGCGACCCCGGCGCAGACACCCGAGGCGCAACACCCGCGATCCATGACCGGGGACCGGCCGCGCTCCGCTCAGTGACGCGGCAAGGCCCGCGCAGTCCATGATCCTGCCGTGACATCGCCCGCAGCGGAAGCGGCCACCGGGCTGACGGATCGCGTCGGCCACGGCAGCGCGGCGATCTGCCGAAGCTCCGGATCGCTCCAGCCATCCATGGGGGGAACCAGTTCCGCGAGCTGCCAGCCCGGTACGTAGCCCAGCGCGTTCAGACCCGCCCTGCCCTCCGCCCGCAGGACACATCGCCCGGACCCCGTCCGATCCGCCAGCGCGGCGGCGAGCGCAGGCGTCCACACCGCGCCCACACCGGGAACGGTGAAGACGCGAGCGGCCATCGCCGGTCGTTCCGTCAGCAACAGCGCCTCGGCCGGTCCTGCGCGACGCACACGCGGCACGCGCCGCCCCGCATGTTCCAGCGCCGAACGCAGGAGTGGACCCGCGACATGCGGATGCAGGGCCAGCAGGCGCGCCGCACGCCCGAACGCCCGACCCTTCAGGTGCGCCACGAACTCCGCGAACAGGGCATCGCGATGCAGGCGACCACGCCACGCCAGAAGCTCGGCGCGGATCGTGCCCGACTGGTCCGGGAAATCGGTAAAAAGGCCCTCGATCGCGTCGAGCATTCCGGCGATATCCCGGGTGGCGAGGCGATGGGAAATCGACCCGGCATGTCTGCGATAAAGGTACCAGGGCCGCGGCAGCACGGCCATGCACGCGCCCGAAAGGACCAGCCGCAGAAGCAGGTCGAAATCCTCCCCCACCGACATGTCGGCGCGGTAGCGGACATCGCCCAGCGCCGCGCGGCGGATCAGGGGCTTGAGGTAGCCCACCGGCACGGACGGCCGCCCGGCCTCCGCCCGCAGGAGCGCCGCCGCATCGGGATGCCATGGGCCGGCCAGGTCCATCGCACCCAGAAGCGTCCCGCGCTCCGCGCCGAAGCGCACCAGATCGTCCGCGACGATGTCGGCGCCGAGATCCTCGGCGGCCTCCAAAAGACCGGCGATTCGGGCGGGATGCACGAGGTCGTCCGCGTCGATGACGGCGATCCACGCCCCACGCGCCGCGTCGAGGCCAAGGTTCCGCGCCGCGGCCGGCCCGCCCCGGTTGGCGCGCCGAAGGACCCGCACGCGGTCGTCATGCGCGGCAAGCGCGGCGGCGATAGCCGGGCTGTCGTCGCTGGAGGCGTCATCGCAGAGCAGGATCTCAAGATCGCGGTGGGTCTGCGCCAGAACCGTTGCGGCCGCGTCGCGCAGGTAGGGCGCGCCATTGTGGAACGCCATGACGACCGATACGAGACCCATCGGGGCGCGTTTTCTGGGCAGGGCAACTGACACGCCGCGGCGACCTCCGTTTGCCGACGCGCTGGACCATCGTCCGCCGCGCATCCCGGGCCCGCCACCTTCCGAACGCTACGCCGGGGGTCGTTCGGGTTCCAGCGCTTTCTGCAGCGCGGCGATCCATGCGCGGGGCTTCGCGCAACGACCCGAGGCAAGGACAAGTGCCCCGCAATTGCCGCAATTGCAAAGGAACCCCTCGGCGTGGAGCGACAGACGGACCCATGCCCCGGATGCCCGGACAGACCCCAGTTCTCGCAGCCGCGATCTGCCTTGCCGGTCCCGCCCTGGCGGAGCCTGCGTTCCTCGACGGGTTCGACACGCTCGACGAGGATCGCTGGATGATATCGGACGGCTGGTCCAATGGCGACTGGATGAACTGCACATGGTCGCGCGACGCCGTTTCCCTGCGTGACGGCCACCTGGTTCTGCAAGTGCAGCCCGAGACGCCCGACGCAACCGGCCACCGCTGCGGCGAGATCCAGAGCCGCGCGCAATTCGGTCATGGCACGTTCGAGGTTCGGATGCGCACGGGCGCCGGGTCGGGCCTGAACGCGGCGTTCTTCACCTATATCGGCCCCGTGCATGGCCGCGCACATCACGAGATCGACGTCGAGATCCTGTTGCGTGACACAGCCCGGGCGACGTTCAACACCTTCGTGGAAGGCGCTGAGACCAACGGCGGGTCCGCCCCGCTGGACGGGCGCAGCGATACCGGGTTTCACACCTACGCCTTCACCTGGAGCCCCGAAAGCATTGCCTGGTTCGTCGATGGCGCCGAGGTGCATCGCACCGCGCCCGGCACACCCATTCCGCAGGCACCGCAGAAGATCTATGCAAGCCTGTGGAGCAGCGCGAGCTTCCCTGACTGGATGGGCCCCTTCGATGCGTCGTCGCTTCCGGTCGAGGCCGAGATCGACTGGATCGCGTTCACGCCGCTCGGCGCGCCCTGCGCCTTCGCGGCCTCCGTCCTGTGCGGGGGGCGCTGAGATGGCGATGCACGCCGATGTCTTCGGCCGCGTCCAGGGCCGGATCCCGGACATCGACCGGCTGACGGGCGGCATTCTTGTGGCCGCGCTCGCGGTCGAGCCCATCCTCGGGGCGCCCGGGGCGCTCCTGTTCCTGATGTCGGGCATGATGCTGCTGGTGCTGCGACCGGCCGAGGCGGTGCTGGACCTCGTCGATTACCGCCTCGTCCTGATCCTGCCGGCCTTCTGCCTTGCGAGCGTGATCTGGTCAGAGGTTCCGGCCCAGTCCCTGCGTGCGGCGATCCAGCTGACCGCGACGGTCGTCTTCGCGATCGTTCTGGCGCGCCGTCTGCCGCCGGGGCGTTTCCTTCTGGTGATCGCGAGCGTGCAGACCGCCGTCGTTCTGATGAGCGTGACCACCGGCAACTACCGCACCGATACCGGCGCGCTGACGGGCTATTTCGCCAGCAAGAACGCCATGGGCGCCACCGCGGCGCTGTTGACCGTGATCGCGGCGGGCCTGGTGCTGCGGGCCGGCGCCTCGTCCATGGCGCGGACCGGGGCGCTGTTCGCCGCGTGTCTGGGGGTGGCCGCCCTGGTGCTGGCGCAGTCCATCGGTGCGCTTTTCGCGGCGCTCATCGGGCTGTCCGCCTATCCGCTTCTGTGGGCCTTGCGTCGCCTGAACCTTCCCCTTCAGGTGGCAGTGACGGCGCTCGCGGTGATGGCCGCCGGCACGCTCTGCATTCTCGTCATCGCCAATATCGACACCGTGGCGGCGATGATCCTGGCGGCGACGGGCAAGGACATCACCCTCACGGGCCGCACCGACCTGTGGCGCGCGGCACTCGACGAGATCGCGCGGCGGCCGCTGCTCGGCACCGGGTTCCAGGCGTTCTGGCAACCCGGCAATCCGGTGGCCGAGCGGCTTTGGGCCGAGTTCGGGATCGCGTCGCGCACCGGCTTTCATTTCCACAATCTCTATCTGTCGAATGCGGTGGAACTGGGCGTCGTCGGGGTGTCGATACAGGTCGCGCTCCTTGTCGCCACGGCCCTTGGCGCACTGCGCCTCGCGCTCGTCGCGGCCGATTACCGCGCCTCGATCCTGTTCGCCTGCACGGCGATGATCCTGTCGATGACGCCGCTGGAGGTGCCGGTCTATTTCCAGTTCAACTTCGCGACGATCCTGATGATCGCGACCCTGGTCTATGCCCGCGACGGGCTCTCTGCCCGAGGTGCTTCGGGGATGGGTGCAAGGAGATAGCGCACCGATTGCACGGGCGGCGGCCCGGCCCGTCCGGCGAGCTTGTCGCGCAGAACGCCGCGCGCGATGGGCCACAGGTTCGACGGTGGGTTGACGGCGAAGCGCAGGGTGGCCACGGCGCCGCGCTCGGCCTTCCGATCGAGGAAGGCGCGCAGGCGATGCCGCGCGGCCACTTCAAGATGCAGCCGCGTCAGGACGGGACGCGCGGCGTGATCGGGTCCCAGTGCCTCGAGATGGCGCCGCGTGGCCGCTTCCAGCGCTGCAAGATCGGCCGTGCGATGCCGTCCGCTGAGGGATGCCGCACGGACCCGGGCCGCGTAGCCGGTGCGGTGCGCGACGAGGAACCGCGCCCCGCACAAGAGCGCACGTGCATAGAGGTCATAATCCTCGCCGAGGCGGAGGTCCTCGTCATATCGCAGACCATGCCGGTCGAGGAAATCGCGGCGCATCAACGGCTTGAGAAACCCGAGCTCGCCCCGCGTCCGGCCCTTTCCGGAGAGGTTGCCGAGGGCGAACCCGGCAAGATCGAGAGCGCTCAATCCCGTCGCCTGTCCATTGTCCCTTGCCAACGCTCCGAGGTCGTCGGCATCGGGCAGAAAAACGATGTTGTCGGCGATCAGGTCCCAGCCGGTCCGCTTCAAGAGGTTTGCGAAACGCCCGGGCAGGATCGCGTCATCGGCATCGAGCACTGCCATGAACGGGGCCGATGTCGCAGCGATACCCAGATTGCGAGCGGCCGCCGGGCCGAGATTCCGCGACGTCCGTATGACCTGCAGCCGGGTATCGCCGGGGGCGGCGCGCAGTGCAGTGTGCGCCGTGTCATCCGTGGAGGCATCGTCCACGACGACCACCTCCGTCGTTTCCTCCTGCGACAGCGCGGATGCGACCGCGCCCGCGACGGTCCGTGCGGCATCGCGGGCCGCGATGATCACGGCGACCCGCGCTCGGGGCGAAGGCTCGTCGACGGCGCATCCGCTCTGCATCCGAGTGTTCATCTGATCTCCGGTTCGCAATGGCGTATATTTCGGCACCCACCGCGCTTGATTGTGCCAGACTTCCGTCCGCATTCAATGGCAATTTATCAATATCGTCCCTCTACCAGCATTCGGCTGAATTCGGCGCAGAAGCGCCTCCCATTTGTGCAGAGTTTTGCCGAAACCTGAATATGTGTGTCTTTCGGCGTTTTCGGCCAGGACGCCCGGAAATCTGCCGTATGATCTGTGGGCCATTTCCAGTTGAACGGATTCGGAACGCCATGACTCCCTTTGAAGATCCTCTCGCTGGTGCCGGCCCACCAGCCATCGGGGGCGGAACCGGTCACGACGCCGGGGCGCGGCCGATACGGGTCGCCTTCGCAGGCGGCAACGGATTCCCGCCCGAGGATGGCGGCGGTGTGCAGAGCAGCACAGACGACATGGCGCGGCGCCTGATCGCGCGGGGCGACCTGCCGGTCGTGCTGGCGCCGCTCTATGGAAATGGCGTGTTCGGATGGCGCGCGCGCGCGCGTCTCAAGCTCGGGCGCGGTCCGGTGGTGATGGACCGCCACCCCGGATATCCGGTCTACCGCGCCTGGTCCCCGGGGGACGCCGTCGCGGCGTTCTGCGACGCCACCGCGCCCGATGTGGCGGTCGTGCAATGCCACGGAAGCGTGCCGCTGGCGCAGGCATTCCGCGCCCGGCGCGTTCCGGTCATCCTGTACCTGCGGAACGTGGAGTTCGACGAACTCGGCGGTGACCCGAGAATGGCCGACGCAGCGGCCTTCATCGCGAATTCCCGTTTTACGGCAAGCCGCTACAAGAACGTATTCGGCATCGACGCCCATGTGATCCCGCCGATGATCGACCCCGCACGCTTCGCCGTGCACTGTCGCGGCAGCGCCGTGGTCATGATCAATCCGGTGTTCGAGAAGGGCATCGACCGCACCATCGAGATCGCCGCTCGCTGCCCCGACATCCCGTTCCTTTTCGTCGAAAGCTGGCTTCTGTCGACCGAGGACCGTGCGGCGCTCGAACACCGGATCGCGCCCTACCCGAACATCCGTTTCGAGCGGCGCAAATCCGATGTCAGGGAGGTCTATGCCCGCGCGCGGATCGTGCTTGCGCCGAGCGTTTGGGAGGAAGCCTGGGGGCGCGTCGCCTCCGAGGCGCAATGCAGCGGGTTGCCTGTCATCGGGACGGATCGCGGCGGGTTGCCAGAGGCGATCGGCCCGGGCGGCGTGGTCCTGCCGTTCGGTGCGGACACCGAGGCATGGGTCGCCGAGGTCCGGCGACTCTGGGACGACAGCGCGGCCCATGACGCGATGTCAGCCGCCGCGCGTCGTCATGCCTGTCGCCCGGAATTGGACGCGGGACGGCAATTCGAGACCTTCATCGCCATCGTGCGAAAAATTTCTGACGATCGCAGGATCGACCATTGAATAACGGTCGGTTTCCAATTCGACTGTTCGACATACGCCGGCAATTTATAGTGGCACAGGATGTGCATGATCTTCCCCGCGTCACGTCGAATGAAAATCGAGCCTCTATTCGGATTTCATTTGTGGCCTGACCGCCCCTTCAATATGAGCCGCGGGAGCCAAGCACCGCCGGGATGGTCCGCACGAGGATCGCCAGGTCGTTGGCCAAGCTCCATTCGCGCACGTAGCGGGTGTCGAGCGCCACGCGCCGCGCATAGCTCGTGTCGCTCCGGCCGCTGACCTGCCAGAGCCCGGTGATGCCCGGGCGGGCCGACAGGTAATGCGCCGCGCGGTGACCGTAGCGCGCCAGTTCGGCCGAAACGACCGGGCGCGGTCCCACAAGGCTCATCTCACCCCGCATGACGTTGATCAGCTGCGGCAGCTCGTCGAGACTGTATTCCCGCAGGACGCGGCCGATCCGCGTGATCCGCGGGTCATTTCGCAGCTTCCTGGTTTCGTTCCATTCCCGCGCGAGAGCCGGGTCCGCTTCCAGAACCGAGCGCAGGACCTGTTCCGCGTCCCGGCGCATGGTCCGGAACTTCAGGCAGCGGAACGTGCGGCCACCGCACCCGATCCGTTCATGGCCGAAAAAGATGGGGCCCGGGCTCGAACACCGGACAAGAAGCGCGGTGAACACGAACAGCGGCGACAGGACGAACAGGACGATGCCGGCGATGACGATGTCCGCGACCCGCTTGGACAGGCCGCCGACGACGAACGACCCCTGAAATGGTGACATGTCCCGTTGGCGCTGCGCCGCCGACATGGCAGTCGAAGTCTCGGCTTCAATGGCAGCCTGGTCTGCGAGCGACATGGCCCAATCCTCCGATGGGCCCCCACGGTTTGACCCTGACACATGGCCTCTCGCATTTGCAGCATTTTTTGCGGAACCATGCGGCGCCTCGGCGCTCTCTTGCCGGCGTCTCCACGCCCCGTGACACGGCTTCGCGCGGGATTTTTCGCGAATTCACCCGATCACCACAACATCTCGGCGGTCTTGCGCGGTCGCAGCATCATCTGGCGATCTGCACGCCTTTCGGCGGGTTTCGGCCTGCCCTCGGGCGTGTGCTCCGGAAAAGTCGCAACTGCCCAAAGTTTGGGAAGATCTGGAACAGGCTCCGGCAAGGCAACGTCTCTTCGCCGCGACTCACTCGGCGGGCAGCGCGATGGATTTCCCGTCCTGCGAGAGCACCGGCGCCAGCAGGTCGGCAAGCTCGTCCGGCGTGAGGCTGAACCGTGACGCCGGCATCGCCAGCAGCCGCGCCGAGGCGGCCCGGAGCATGGCGGCGTCAAGGCCGCGCAGGAGCGTCACGAGGGCGGCGGACGAGGCCACCGGCAGGACGAAGCCCAACCCGTCCTCTTCCACGCGCCGGGCGGTCTCGGTACCGGAGACGGCAATGGACGGGCAGCCGAAATAGCTGGCCTCGTAGATCCTGTTGGGCAAGAGCCAATCGCTGTTGGCGCCCGCCTGCCAGAGGTCCTGCGCCCAGACCACGTCGCAGTTGCCGTATATGCCCGCGAGATCGTCGGGATAGCGGTAAGCGCCGCGGTACTCGATGTTCGGATGGTTCGCCAGAACGGCGTCGAATCCCGCCACGGCATGGGCATGAACGTTGCCGTGAAACAGGATCCGGATCGAGGACCCCATGACCGACGCGGCGCTCGCGAGGATCTCGAGGCTTCGGGCGCAGCGCAGGGATCCCACCCAGCCAAGGGTCAGCGGCGCCCCCCCGAGGCGCGTCATGGGGACCTGCGGGCGCGGCAGGGCGCGCGCCCCGAGCCAGAGCTTGTTCTCGACCAGCGCGACGGGTCCCTTGTAGCCCTGCACGGGGCCGAAATAGGCGCGCAGGAACCCCGGAGAGGACACGATGAGCAGATCGGATCGGTCGAGGATCCGGCGTTCGATGGCCCGCATCGCGCGGCCAACGGCGTCGCGCCGCGTAAAAAGACCGTGGATGTCGAGGCATTCGTAGACGATGCGCACGTCTGGACGCGTCAGCCGACGCAGCGCCACGGCGAGAACGGCCATGTCGAGATTGCGTGCGATCCAAAGATCGCCGTCCCGCAGGAAAGCGCGGTGCCGCCAGACGCGCACCAACGCTCGCAGCAGACGCCACAGGCGCAGCCCGTAGCGATGGTTGCTGTTGGGTCCGAGGGTCAGATCACGCCAGTCGGGGCGGAACCCGGCATTCATGTTGGTCTTGCGAAACGACACCGAGGCGACGTCGTGCCCCAGCGCGCGAAGGCTCTCGATCCGACGGATCTGGGACGCTTCCGCGATGTCGAAGGCGAAGAAGACGACACTGGCCATGCAGGCCCTTTCCGGTAATGGCCTCCACGGCTCCGAGCAGGTGCGGACCGGGCGGCGACACGCAAATCTCTCCTGCAATGGCATGTCGGACAGGCGTCCGACCGTCGGTGCAGGGCCGTCCGCCCGCTAGACCCGGCCTCCGCGCAGCCGGTCGATCGTGCCCACAGTGCGCGCGAAGGAGATGAACGAGCGAACCCAGGCCGGTTCGCCTCGCAGGCGCCGCAAGGCCGCCATGGTAGCCTTGCGGCCGAGGCGGCCGGCGATCCCCGCGGCCTGCGACAGGCGCAGGGGCCGCGCATCCTCGACCGGCAGATCGGGAAAGCGGAACCCGTGCGCGCGATAATAGCGGAAGATGTAAGCTGCCGTCTGGCGTTCGGGCGGGATCAGGTGATGGACCGTCGCGCCCCAGACCCAGCGCCCCCGGACGCCGGACCGGAGTGCGGCGCGGATCATCCCGGTTTCCTCTCCGCCCAGACGCCGCCCCGGCGCGACGCCGAGCTCCGGGTCGTAGGGGTGGGCGCGCTGCACGTCCGTGCGCACGGCGTAGTTCAGGCCATAGGGCACACGCTCGGGCGTGATCTCGTCCCAGTCGGGCGCGTCGCGGATCGCCAGAAGGCTCGCGAGGTCGTCCTCGCATGCCAGAAACCACGCGGGCACGGGCTCGGCGTAGCGGGGGATCGCCCGCCCGCCGAAGATCGCGCAATCGGGCCATGTGCGAAAGGCCGCGAGATAGGCCGCGAGCCACGCGCGATCGACCGTCAGATCGTCGTCTGTCCAGATGATGAACCGGCCCCGCGCCGCCGCCACCCCGGCATTCCGCGCATTCGACAGCCCCGGGACGGAATGTAGGATCCTGTGGATGGGCAAGCACCCGGCGAAACCGTCGACCACCTCTGAGGTGTCGTCGGTGCTGCCGTTGTCGACGACCAGAAGCTCCCAGTCCTCCGACACGGCGCGGGCGGCCTCGACGATCGAGGCCAGCGTGCGGGCCAGCGAGGCCGCCCGGTTGCGTGTGCAGATGGTCACGGTCGCCAATGGCTGCCCTGTCATGGCCGCCCGATTGTCTAGTGTCGTCATGCCCATCTGTCCGGTCCTTTCCCGGTCTGCAAAGCTCCGCCATTCCGCGCCAGCCAGTCCTCGGCGGCGCCGATGGCCTCGGTCAGCCCGTCGGCGAGGACGACGCCGTCCCAGACGGTGGCGAAGGCGCGCGCGAACCGCGCGATCTTGCCGTAGGAATTGTCGAGAACGGCGTGCGGGATCCCCATGAGCGTGCACAGGATATGGCCGTGGAGCCTGTCGGTGATCACGAACCGCGCCGACCCGAGCAGGCGCAGACCGCGGTCGATCCTCTGCTGCGCAAGCGCATCGTAATAGGCCACGCGGCGCGCGCGCCTCCGCAAATCGAGGGGGTTGGCGCTGCGCAGGGCCAGCGTACGGGCAGAGCGGAGCGCGCGGGCATGCACATCGGCGGGCTCCCCCATCCAGTCGGCGACATGCCAACCCGTCGGCAGGACGCGGCCCGGGCGCTCGGTCACGCGCTCCACGTCAGTCCGCAGAAGCAACAGCACGTCCCGCACCGGCGGCGCGGGGCGCTGCAGCGTGCCCAGCCCGAAGGCCATGTCGGGACACATCTCCACCCGGCAATCGAAATGGCGATGGGCCAGCGCATGGCTTTCGTGATCGCGGGTCAGAAGCGTGAAATCCCGGTGGTTGGCGATGGAGGCGGCAGTGCGGTCGACGCCGCAAGCGTCTCCGAAGTGGATCGACTGCGGCAGCTGCACCAAGGGGCGATCCCGAAACGTGCCCAGCAGTTCCTCGCGGAAATTCTGGTGCCTGGGGTAGATGTCGCCGAAGTTTCCGCCGCCATGCAGAAGGATGGGACCCGATGTCGGGATCGCCGCGCGATCCCAGTCCCCGTCCGCGTCCAGCTTGCCCACGAAGCCCGGTCCCCGTCCGGTTTTTTCGCGCAGCCAGGCGACCTCGCCGGCGTAGATCGCGCTGTCGCCGACATTGGCATGGTCGGGAAAGTCCAGAAGCGTGTGGTCCCGGGACGTTCCGGTCCAGACCAGCGGCGACAGGATGCGGTCGAGCATGGCGCACAGACGGTGCACCACGTCGGCATGGGTCTGTCGGGTCGCGCGCCGGTGGGTATCGGTGCGTCCAGCTGTAGCGCGGTCGAGAAGGGTCATCCGGCGGGCCTCGCTGTCAGGCGCAGGCGCGCGGCGGCAAGCGACGCTCCTCCGAAATGGATCATGTCGCGTTCGGGGCCATCGGGGCGTCCGGCGGCGAACCACAGGCCCAACATCGCGGCGGGATAGACCAGCGCCCCCGTTGCGATCATCCCGCCGGCCTGCAGCAGGAGCGCCGGCCACGTCCCCGCATCCCCGGGCGTCAGCGCCTGACCGGCGCCATGGGTGGCGGCCGCCATCGCGGCGGTCGCGGCCAGTGTCCGCGCATTGCCGGTGACCTGCCGCAGGACCGGCACCGCCATGAGGCGCGTGACAAGGTGCATGTTGATCGCCATGCCGATCAGTCCCGTGGCGCAACGCGCCCACAAAAGCCCCATCAGCCCCCCCGCCAACAGGCCGAAGACCGTGATCGGCACACGGATCGCGAGGGTCAGGACGCTGCGGTTGAACAGCGCGCGCGTCGCGCCGAGGCCCATGGCCAGCGGCTGCACCGGGGTTGCCAGCGTCTGCACGGCGAAGATGCTGGCGAGGATCTGGATCACCGGGATCACCGGCCGCCAGTCCTCGCCCATGGCCAGCAGCACGAGCGGCTCGGCCGTCACCGCGAAGCCGACACCGGCCGGAAGGGCCACGGCGCTCAGGGCCGTCTGCGCCCTGCGGTAGGCAGCGCGCAGGCGCGGCGGGTCATCGGCCAGCCGCGCGAAGCCGGGAAAGACCGCCTGCGCCAGGGGCTGCGTGGCCTCGCGCGTGGGCAGCACCGCCAGCCTGTCGCCGACCGAATAGTAGCCCAGTTGCGCATTGCCGAGCATGTAGCCCGCCAGCAGCTGGTCGAAGCGCCAGTTGATCGTGTTGACGGCCTGCCCCAGCCCCACCCAGATGGAGAAGGACATCAGGTCGCGCCACCTCGACAGGCTCAGCCGGGGGCGGAACGGGATGATGACATAGGACACCACCAGCGCACAGACCTGCCCCGCCACGACGCCGATGACGAGCGCCCAGTAGCTCTGCCAGATCGCCGCGACCGCGATGGAGGTGACCACCGCGACCAGCTTGTCGCTCGCCCGGGTCGCGAAGTCCTGCCAGAACACGAGGTCGCGGGACATGAGCGCGAGCCGGGGGTTGATCCCGCCCACGATCAGCGCCGAGAAGCCGATCGACAGGAACAGCGGCCCGAGCCGAGCGTCGCCATAGGCTGCCGCGACCGGGCCGCTCAGCGCAACGGCGATCGCCGCCACGATGACCGCGCGCAAGAGGTTGATCGTGAAGGCGGTGTGGTAATGCGCCTCCTCCGGGTCGCGGTGCTGCACCAGCGCCTGCGACAGCGACAGTTCCGTCGCCGCCATCATGATCGCCGAGGCGGCCATGACGATGGCGACGAGGCCGAAATCCTCTGGCGTCAGAAGGCGTGCGAGCACCAGCACGTTGACGAAGCCGAGCACGCTGATGACCACGCGGGAGGCCGCGATCCAGGCCGCGCCTTTCGCGATGCGTCCGCCGATCCCGATCATGGCGCCACCAGGAAATCTGCGGTCTCCCGGCCGATCCGAGTCCAGTCGTGGCGGCTCAGGTCCGGGGTCGCGGCGGAAAGGCCGCGTACATGGCTCACGAACTTCGCGATGTGCGGCGCGGCGAAGGGGCCGTCGAACAGGCGGACCCAAGGCGCGCCGACCTGCCCGCGCAATTCCGGCAGGCTGCCCGTGTTCGGGCCGAGGATCGGCTTGTTGCGGCACAGCGCATGCAGCGCGACGCCGCTGTTGAGCACCTTGTCATAGGGCAGCACGACCGCGTCATGGGCGTCGATCATCGCCTCCAGTTCGTCCTCGAGGATCGGGTGTTCGCGGATATCGAGCGTGATGCGCGGATCGCCCCCGGCGGTGGTGACGATGTCCTTTGCGAGGTCGCCATGCTGCCAGACGGACCCCGCCAGCGTCAGCTCGAAGGGCACGCCATCGGCGGCGCTCGCGGCCCGGACGAGGCCCACAGGGTTCTTGTAGGCCCGGATCGCGCCGAAAAACAGAAGGCGCACAGGGCCTTCCGGCGGCGCGAAGGGCCGCGGCGGCCGCGCCACTTGGGGATAGGTGCCGTGCGCGGTCACCAGCGAGGCGATGCGCCGCGTTTCCGGGTGGCGGGCATGCAGCTGCGCCCGCGAGTCCTCCGACAGGAAGATCAGCCCGTCGAGCAGCCGGAAGAACAGCGACCGGGTCAGCGGCGAGGACAGGCTGCCGCCGTCATGGGGTTCGAGGTTGTGCACGATCCAGAAAAACCGCGTGCCATGGCGCAGCTTGTCCCGGGCGGCACGGGCGAGCAGGGCCAAGGTCTTGCGGCGACTGTCCGGACGGAAGAACTCGGTCGGCCAGTGAAAGACCACCGTGTCGTAGGCGCCCGTCCCGAGCCTGTCCCATGCGAATGGAACGATCCGGTGGTCGAGCGCATCCCCGATGGCCTCCGCCAGAAGCCCCGGAAACCGGTTCGCGGGCGCATCCAGCGGCTTCAGCGCGATGGTGCGCGGATGCGCGGGACCCGCCGCCGGCCTGTCCGGCGCGCGGACCGTTTCGAGCGTCACCACGCCGGTATCCGACCGCTCACGGAACTGCATGGGCGGCCTCACTCTCCCGGCACGCGCCGACGGCAACGACTGCGTCCCGCAGCACTTCCATGAAGGTCTCGAACTGCCGGTTGGCGTTCAGGTCGGGCCGCATCGCGTAGCCCAACGCCGCCTCCGACAAGGCGGCGTAGGTGCTCTCATCCGTCCAGACCGACCGGAGTGCCTCGACCCAATCGGCCACCGGCGCGTCATGCCGTACGATCAGTCCGCCCGGACCGATCGCCTGCGGCAGGCCGCCCCGGTCGGACCCGATCACCGGGATGCCGCTGCAATGCGCCTCCGAGGCGACGCGGCCCCATGCCTCTTCCCACTGGCTGGGCGCGAGCAGGACGCGGGTGCGGCCGTAGACCGCCCTCATGTCGCGGGTGCGGGGCAGGAAGGTCGCGTTGGGCAGCGCGTCGATCTCGGCACGGGCCTGCCGGAACGCCTGCTCGTCCAGCGCCCAGCCCTCCACGAAGAGGAACGGGATGTCCGGGCAGGCGCGTGCCATGTCCCGCGCGATGGCGTAGCCCTTGACGGGATGGATGTTGATCAGCGTGGCGCGGTCACGGGGCCCGTCGCTGCGGTAGGCCCCGGCGTCGATGGTGGGCGGAATGACGGTGCAGCGCAGACCGTAGCGCCGCCCATAGGCCGCCGCGGTGAAATCCGAATTGGCGATGTAGCGGGCGCCCGGAATGGCCGAGACATCGCCGCCGTTCTCCTCGAACTCGACATTGCGCAGGTAGAGCACGACCGGCACCCCGAGCGCGCGCAATGCTTCCGCCAGCCGCGCCGATCCCATGGTCTGGACCACCGCCACATCCGGTCGGAACCGCGCCACCGCCGCGCCGATCGTTTCCGGCGCGAACGGGGTCCACGTGCGCATGACCTCGTAACCCAGAATCCGGTCGGTGCTGAAAGGACGACCGAGAACCTTGCGTTGCGCACGCAGGCGCAGGCCGAAGGCACCGCGCCCGACCAGACCGCAAAGCACGGCGCAGTCATGTCCCGCGACGCCGGCCTGACGGATCAGATGCTCGGTGCTGTTCTGGGTGCCACCGGTGGCTTCGGGCAACCACCCGTTTCCGCCCGCGAAGAGGATGCGCAAGGCCAGACTCCGCTCTGCCGCAGAGCGCCGGGTCGATTCGTCCGGCGTCGCTGCACTGCAGCCCCCGGGGATGAGCCTCACCGTGCGCCTGCAGAAAAGCAACAAATTGATTTTGCATGCGCGAAATTCCTCTCATCGATGCTGCCGCGGTGAGGTAACCCCGCCGAGTGCGGAGGCCGTCACGGTCGCGAGAGCACCGATAGAGCAAGCTCCAGCATCGCGCGGATACGGGCCGGGTCCACGCCCGAGGCACGCTGGGTGATGGCCAGCGCGATCTGTTCGCCGAGATAGGTCGCTCCCTCCTCCACCGACAGGGCGCCGGGCCAGTCGCCGGCATCCCTGCGCGATTGCAGGAACGCGGCGTAAGCTGCATGGGCCGCCGCGTCGATCTCCTCGACCCGCGCGCGCGTCTCGGGTCCCAGCCGGTGCTTGCCCGCGCGCATCTTGTAGAACAGGCAGCCGGTTTCCATGCGCGGGTCGGCGCAGGCGAAATCGACCAGCGCGTCGAGCGTTGCCCGCAGGTCCTTGCCGCCCTGAAGGATCGCGAACACGTCCGAAAGCACCCGCCCGGCATACCTGTCGAGCGCCGCGCGCGTCAGCCCGTCCTCGCTGCCGAACTCGCGGTAGAGCGAAGGCTTGGAGACGCCCGCCATCTGACAGATCGCATTGACCGACACGTCGGCGGGGTCGCGCTGCCAATAGGCGCTCATGGCGACCTCGAGCACCGCCTCGGCATCCATCGTGCGCGGTCGGCCGCGCGTGGGTCTGGGATCACTGTCATCCATTTTTATACCATTCGGTATTTTATACCTTGACGGCGCTTGGCGGATATCCGTACCACTCGGTACAAAGACGTTCAAGCAGGAGCACGCAGCATGTCGCGTACAGTCACGGACAGGGACCGGACGGTGGTGATCACGGGTGCCTGCAGCGGCTTCGGCGAGATGCTGTCGAGCGACGAAGCCCCCGATCCGCAACTGGTCGTCGACACCTGTCTCGGGCTCGCAGATGCCTGACCAACTCGATTTTCCCGCAAACCCGAAAGGACAAAGACTCATGAAAAGGATCCTCGCAACCGTCGTCCTCGCGGCGACCACATTTGCCGGCCCGACGCTCGCCGATGATATCGAGACGGTGCGCGCCTTCTATTCCGACATCCTCACCGACCCGGCGGGGACGACGGAGGAGCGATATTTCGAGGTGTTTTCCCCCGATGTCGTCTCGATCCCGACCCCGCCGGGCGGCGAGGGCGCGCAAGGCATGCTCAACACGATCGCCTTTCTCGGGCAGGTCGTGCCGGACCTCGAATGGGAGCCGCAGGAGATCATCGACCTCGGCGACGGGCGGTTCGTGGTACGCAGCCTCTTCCGCGGCACACCGGTCGGCCCGTTCTTCGGGGTCGATCCGGCCACCGGCAAGAGCTTCGAGGCCATGTCGATCGACATCGTGACGGTCGAGGACGGGCGCATCACGCTCACCTACCACCTCGAGGACTGGACCGGGGCCATCGGGCAATTGACCGCCGAGTGATCGAGCCCGGGTCCGGCAACCTCGGGTTTGCCGGGCCCTGCGCATTCCCCTCAGTCTGTTGCGAAAGCCCCCGTCAATGTCGGATACCCTGATCTCCACCCTCGGGCTTCTTCTGTGCCTCGCCCCGGCAATCGTCCACGCCGTCGAGGTTTATCGTCCGCTCTGGGGCCGCTGGGTGGTGAACTGGGTGCTTCCGGTTTTCGCCCCCGGTCTGCCGCGCCCGACGAAGGCGCTGACCCATGACGACCAGATCGCCATGCTGGATGCGGCCCTTGCCGCCGCGCCGGGCGACAAGCACCCCGCCGGTGCGGACTACATCTTTCTCATCCTGTTCGAGCAACGCCAGGGCGCGCTGGCGTTTCTCGCGGTGGCGGCCGGAGTGCTCTACGGGCTGACCCTGCCCTGGCGGACCGTCACGCCCTGCATCTCGTCTTCGGGATCATGGCGGTCCTGTTCACCCTGGTGAACGCCAACCAAGCGGGCATCCCGGGCCTTGGTCGGCATCCGAGGGTGTCGGGGAACGGACGGCATGTCGGCATCGTCTTCGCGCCGTTCTGGGCGGTCGTGTCCGGCCTGAACGGGCTGGCCTTCGCGGCCTCCTCAATCTGACCGGCCCCCCGGCCGGCTCTGCCGGCGGCATTGCCCGGAGCTGCGCCAGGACCGCCTGAAGCGCCGGCATGCGATGCAGATTGCCTTGACTGAGACCCCGGAGCGCGGCGGACCATGCATCGCCGGGAGGCATGACCGCGACCAGGTCGGGAGGTCGGGATCGGGGCGCGCGGGATGGTTTGGAACCGGGCGCCCCCTAGGCGCGGCGGCTTCTTCCCCTTAGACCTGTCCCATATCCACCGAACGAGGACCGGGCCGCCCGAAGGCGGAACGGAGTCTGTGTTCTGAGTTATCTGGTCATGGCAAGCAAGCAACTGGCTACTGTCGAAATCGAAGTCCGGGAGGGCAGGACGACCGCCATTCTGGACGGGGCGTTCACGATTCGCTCGGTCGGTGCCGTCGAGGGCGCGCTGAAGGACATTCGGTCCGATACGGATCTGCTGGTCGATATCGAACGGCTCGAGCATCTCGACACCGCGGGCGCATGGTCGCTGACCCGGCTGGAACAGCGACTGCAGGTGGGCGGCGGAAGCTTTCGGCTGCGCGGCGCGACCTCCCGGGCGGAGGCGCTTCTGGACACCGTTGCCGCCGCGCTCGACAGCCAGAAGCGCGCGGAGGGATCCGACCGCCCCGAGCAGGATCAGGGCTTCGTCGAACAGTTGGGCCGCCGCGTGGCCGAGGGCGTCTCGACCCTGCTCGGCATGACCGGATACCTCGGCATATTCCTGAGCCGTCTCGCCCGGCTTGCACTCCGCCCGAGGCAATTTCGGGTCACGGCCCTCGTGCATCACTGCGAGGATGTCGGTGTCCGCGCGGTCCCCATCGTCGCCCTCATGGGGTTCCTGATCGGTGTCGTTCTGGCGTTCCAGGGGGCGGTTCAGCTTCGCCAGTTCGGGGCCGAGGTCTTCGTGGTCGACCTGATCTCCGTCTCCATCCTCCGCGAACTCGGCATCCTCCTGACGGCGATCATCGTCGCGGGCCGCACGGCCTCGGCCTTCACCGCCGCGATCGGGTCGATGAAGATGCGCGAGGAGATCGATGCGATGCGCACCCTCGGTCTGGACACCGCGAGCGTTCTCTTCGTGCCGCGTATCCTGGCGCTCCTGCTGATGCTGCCCATTCTGGGCCTTATCGCGAATGTATCGGGCCTTGTCGGGGGCGCCCTGATGTCCTGGATCGAGCTCGGAATTTCGCCCGAGATGTTCCGCGTGAGACTGCTTGAGGGGGAGAACGTCAATCATCTGGGCGTGGGGCTGGTCAAGGCGCCGGTCTTCGCGATCATCATCGGCGTCGTCGGGTGTTATTGCGGCATGCAGGTGAAAGGGAATGCGGATTCCCTCGGCCAGCAGACATCGCGCTCGGTCGTGGCGGCGATCTTCCTGGTCATCGTCGCCGACGCGCTCTTTTCCATCTTCTTCTCCGAGCTTGGGGTCTGATGACGCAGGAAGGTGCCAGGGACGGGAACCGTGAGGTCGTCATCGAGGTGCGCGGCCTGCGCAACCAGTTCGGCGATCATGTCGTGCACCAGGGGCTCGACCTCGATGTCTACCGTGGCGAGATCCTCGGCGTGGTCGGCGGTTCGGGCACGGGCAAGTCGGTCCTTCTGCGGACCATCGCGGGACTGATCGAACCTGCGGCCGGAACCGTCCGGGTGCTGGGCACGGACGTGCTGGATGCCGGGTTGGAGGAACGGTCGAGGCTCGAGGCCCGCTGGGGGGTCATGTTCCAGGACGGCGCGCTGTTTTCGTCGCTGACGGTCCGCGAGAACGTCGAGGTGCCGATGAAGGCGGTCGAGGGGCTCGACCCCGAAACCTCCCGCGCGCTGGCCGACCTCAAGATCGCGATGGCAGGCTTGCCGCCGAACGCGGGCGACAAGTACCCCTCCGAGTTATCGGGGGGCATGCGAAAGCGCGCAGGCCTTGCCCGTGCGCTCGCCCTCGACCCCGAGATCGTTTTCCTCGACGAACCGACGGCCGGGCTCGACCCGATCGGCGCCGCCGACTTCGACGAGCTGATCCATGGACTCAGCCGATCGCTTGGACTTACGGTGTTTCTGGTCACCCACGATCTGGACACGCTGCACGCGGTATGCGACCGCATCGCCGTTCTCGCGGAGCGCAAGGTGTTGGTCACCGGCACGATGCAGCACATGCTGACGGTCGATCATCCCTGGGTGCGCGCCTATTTTCATGGCCCCAGGGCCCGCGCAGCGCTGGACACTGCGACCTCGAAGGAAGGCGACTAGGTGGAAACGAAAGCCAACTACGTCCTGATCGGGCTTTTCGCACTGGCGGGCATGGCCGCGATCCTTGCGGCTTTCCTGTGGTTCGCGCGTGTGCAGCTGGACCAGCAGTTCGCCTATTACGACATCCGGTTTTCCTCGGTTGCGGGTCTGAGCGACGCCTCCGACGTGCGGTTCAGCGGTCTGCCGGTTGGGCAGGTAGTCGATGTGCGTCTGTCAGACGATCGCGACGGAACCATCACGGTTCGGGTCGAGGTCGATGCCAAGACGCCGGTCCGCACCGACAGCGTCGCCACGATCGAGTCGCTGGGCGTGACCGGCGTATCTTATGTCGGCATCGGCCCGGGCACGCCGGAGGCTCCGCTCCTGCTGGAGGCCAGCGGCGGCGACATCCCCGAAATCGAGGCCGGGCGTTCGACGCTTCAGGCGCTGACGGAAGAAGCCCCCGAACTCGTCACCGAAACGCTCACGGTGGTGCGCGAGATCGGTGACCTGTTTCGGGGCGAGAACGCCGATCGGATCGAGCGGACGCTCATCAACGCCGAGACCGCGTCGGCGGAATTCGCGACCGCGCTGGAAGGGTTTTCCGGCATCGCCGACACGGTCGATCAGTTCACCGACCAGATCTCCCGGTTCAACACCACCCTCGACACGCTCACCGCCGAATTGAACGTGGTCCTCTCGACGGCGAACGACGCGCTCGCGTCAATCGAGCAACTGGCCGACGAGGCCACCGTCGTCGTGGGCCGGGGCGAGGGAACGCTCGACGCGGTCGATACGGCGATCGGCGAGGCGACGCGCTACATCTCCGAGGACCTGACGACCACGACGCGCGAGACGCAGGCCGCCATCGCGGAGCTTCGGACGGAAGTCACGGCGCTCGGGTCCGAGGCACGGGCGCTGATCGTCGCGTTCGAGGAAACCGGGACCACGGCCACGACCCGCCTTCAGGAGGCGGCGGCAACCATCGAACGGGTCGACGCGCTGATTGCCACGCTCGACACGACCGCGGTCGCCGTCGAGGGCGCAGCGGTGCGGTTCGACGACCTGATCGAGCAGGAGGGCGAACCGCTGCTGGTGGAAACCCGCCTCGCTGTCGCCGATGCCACCGAGGCCATCGCCGCGATCACTGAAACGGCGGAAACCGATCTGCCCGAAGTGCTGACGGACATCCGGGCGGCGGTCGAGAGCATGCGGGGCACCATCGATACCGTGGGCGCGGACCTCACCACGGCCAGCGCGGATGTGGGCGGCGTCGTCGCGCAGGCGGAAACGACTCTGGTGCAGGTGACGGAGACCTTCGCCAACGCAAACGAGACGCTCTCGGCCATCAATGGCGCGCTCGACACGGGCGAGCGCACGCTCGTTGCCGCCGAAAGCGCGCTGACGGGCGCCGACGAGCTGATCAACGGCGACATCACGGCACTGGTCGAGGAGTTGAGCGTCACGGTTCAGGGCCTCAATGACGCCGTTGACACGGTCTCGGAGGACCTGCCGGCGATCTCGTCCGATATCCGCGCCGCGAGCGCTGCCGCGTTGGACACGTTTACCGACCTGCAGGACATGGTCGAGGCGTCCACGCCGGGCGTCCGGGAGTTCACGACGCAGGCCTTGCCGCTGATCGCGCGGCTGGCGCAGGAAACCCGGGATCTGATCGCCAATCTCGGCCAGTTGACGCGGCAGATCGAAAGCAGCCCCACCCGGTTCCTGCTGGACCGGGACGTTCCGGAATTCAGACGATGAGGATCAGGTGAGACCAAAATCTGTCGCTCGTGCCATCGCGTTCGCCGCGATGATGCCGCTTCTGGCGTCCTGCGGGACCCTGTCGGCCATCGGGGACGCGACCGCGCCGCTCGACGTGCTGATCCTCGAGCCGCCCGATGATCTGCCGGTGCGGCAGGGGCGCCCGCTTCAGCGCGACATCATCATCGAGGAGCCGACCGCCGGCGGCGCGCTGGCCACGGAGCGGATCATGATCCGGCCCGGCGCGTATCAGGCCCAGTATCTTCCGGGTGTCCGCTGGAGCGATCCGGCCCCCGTCATGGTCCAGACCCTGATGCTCCGCGCGCTCGACGCGACCGGAGCGTTCCAGTATGTCGGCCGCCGCCCGCTGGGATCGGGCGGGGATTTCGCCATCGTCACCGAGATCGTCGATTTTCAGGCGGAACTCGAGCCCGACGCAGAGACCGCGGAGGTCACCGTGCGCCTGATCAGCCGGATCGTGCGGGAGAGCACCGCCGATGTGGTCGCCACGCGCAGCTTCGCAGCCAGCGCCCGGGCGGCCTCGCTCGACGATCTGGCGTTTGCCGAGGCCTTCGACGAGGCGGCCGGCCGCGTGATTTCGGAATTCGCCACGTGGACCCTCTCGACCCTCGGCGCGATCTAGCCCCCACCGGAAGACCGATTGACTCCGGTGCCCGACTTGCGCCGTCATGTGCCCGAACGGGATGGCGCAGGGAGGCGCGGGCGACAGGATGGACGGGGCGAATGCAGGGATCGCTTGGCGGGATTACAGCCTGACCGACCCCGAGGCCGGACGCGCGATCGCGAAGGGGCGGGCCTCCGCCGAATGGTATCGTGCCGACATGCCGCGGACGGATGGCGCCGTGATCCGCTTCGACCATGACGGCCGGAGCGCCGCGGTCCATCGCGACATGGAAACAGACGTCCGGTGCACCGACGGGCTCTGGTCACCCGAGCAGGTGCAGGCATGACCACGGCCGGCATCATGCCTCGGGGGGAACGCCGCCATCCAGGGGCGACGTCGGAACGGTCTGTCGAAGGGGCCTGCACATGAAGGTGGCGCTTGAAGGAATGGTGGTGCTGATCACGGGTGCGGCGCGCGGCGTCGGCGCTAAGATCGCGCGGGAGGCGGCGGCAGCCGGGGCCGAGGCGCTGGTGCTGCTGGATCGGGACCCTGTCGATCTCGCCCTGCCCTGCGAGATCGAAACGGTCACTGCCGATCTCGCCCTGCCCGATGCGCCGGCCGAGGCCATATCGGCGGCACTGACCCGTTTCGGGCGGATCGACGGTCTGGTGAACGCCGCCGGGCTGACGACGCGCGCGGGCTACGGGGATGCCACGGTCGAGACCTGGAACCGGATGTTCTCGGTCAACACGCGCGCGCCGTTTTTCCTGATGGACGGCGCCATCGCGGACATGAAGGCGCGCGGGCAGCCCGGGTCCATCGTCAACATCCTGTCGATGAACGCCCATTGCGGGGCGCCCGACCTCGCGGTCTATTCCGCCACCAAGGGCGCGCTGCTGACGCTGACGAAAAACGCCGCCAATGCCCATATGGCCGACCGCATCCGGGTGAACGGGATCAACCTCGGCTGGACGGATACGGAGACCGAGCGGCACCTGCACGCGGTGACGCTGGGCCGGGGTGAGGGCTGGCTCGACGCGCGCGCGGCCGAGATGCCGCTGGGCCGCCTGATCAGCGCCGGGGATTGCGCCCGGCAGGCCGTCTGGTTGCTCAGCCCGGCCTCGGGGCCGATGACGGGCGTGTGCCTCGACCTCGAACAGAGCGTGACCGGGGCGCCCTCCTGATCCTAGGGACCGGGCGGCGGCGCGGTGCTGTTCCTTGCGACAAGCTCGAGATCGACCACGGTTCGGGACGGCGCGGTCCCCGCCGCGCCGGGGCCCAGCCGCAGGAGCAACGCCTCGGCGGCCTCGCGCCCGAGGCGATGACGGTCCTGCCGGATCGTCGTCAGCGAGGGCACGTAATACTCCGACATGTCGATATCGTCGAAACCGATGACCGAGATGTCGCGTGGCACGGACAGGCCCCCGGCCTGCAAACCCGCGATCAGACCGAAGGCCACCATGTCCGCGGCGCAGAAGACCGCCGTAGGTCTCTCTTCCATGCCGAGGATCAGTTCCGCCGCGGAGTGGCCTGACTCCAGCGAGAAATCGCCGCGAATGATCCACTCCGCCCGGGCCGGCAGGCCGAGGCGCGCGCGTTCCTCCAGCATGCCCCGACGCCGGGCGGCCGTCAGCACGTTGCCCGCGGGCCCGGTCACATGGGCGATGCGCGTATGGCCAAGCGCGTGCAGATGGCGGATCGCAAGCCGCGCGCCTTCGGCGTTGTCGATGCGGATGACCGGGAACTCGAACCCCTCGACCCATTCGCAGAGGAATACGATGCGGCCGCCCAGCCCCGCCTCGACGCAGGCGCGCAGCGCGCCCGGATCGAGGCTCCCGTCAAGCGAGATCACCCCGTCGATCCGCCCGTCGAGGAAATAGTCCAGAAGCTCCCCCTCGCGGAGCGGACGGTTCTCGGTATCGGCGATGAGCACGGCATAGTCGCTGTCCGCGAACCCGTCGGAGATACCCGCGAGGATGGTCGAGTAGAACGGCTTGCCGAGGTTCGGGACCAGCACCAGCACCGCGCCCGCGCGCTGCATGCGCAGGTTCCGCGCCGCCTGGTTCACCCTGTAGCCGGTGGTGCGGATCGCGTCCATCACCGCGGCGCGGGTGCGGTCCGACAGGAGGTCCGGATTGCTCAAGGCACGGCTGACCGTGGCCGTGGAGACGCGCGCGGCGCGCGCCACGTCCTGGATCGTGGCCGTTTTCTGGGCCCCGCGGTTCTGCGTCGTGTCGCTCACAAACGGGTTGACTCGAATCCGATCATGCTTCGAATATGTAATCGATTTCATGGCATCAGGGAACATTAATCCTGTCATGAAAACGATTACAGACGCGGGGGAGCGCGTGAGGGAAGGTCTGATCCTGAGCAAGCGGCAGTGGAGGCGCGGCTGATGCCGGATGTGTCGTTCGATTTCGCGGGGCAGAGCGCGGTCGTCATCGGCGCGAGCCGGGGCGGCATCGGCGCGGCCATCGCGCGCGCGCTGCAGGATGCCGGCGCCGAGGTGCACATCACCGGCGCCGAGGACAGCTGCGCCCCGGAGGATGCCGAACGCTTCGCCTATACGCGGCTCGACGTGACCGACACCGCGGCCGTGCGCGCCTTCGCCGCCGGCCTGCCCTCGGTCGACATCCTCGTGAACTGCGCCGCCATCACCCGCCGTGGCGAGGAGATGGCGCCGGAGTTCTTTTCCCACGTGCTCGACGTGAACCTCACCGGCTCCTTCCGCTGCGCCGAGGCGATGCACCCGGCCCTCAAGGCGCGCGGCGGCGTGATCGTGAACATCGCGTCGATGTATGCCCGCTTCGGCAGCCCCCGGAACCCGGCCTACGGGTCCTCCAAGGCCGGGGTGGAGCAACTCACGAAGTCGCTCGCCATCGCATGGGCGCCGGACGGGATCCGCGTGAACGCCGTGGCGCCGGGCTTCATCGTGACCGAGCAATCGGCCCGCGCGCGGCAGGACCCGGCCTTCGTCGCGGCGGTGGAGGCGCGAACGCCCATGGGCCGCTGGGGCCAGCCGGGCGACATCGCGGGCGCGGTCCTGTTCCTCGCCTCGCCCGCCGCCGGGTTCATGACGGGCTGCTGCCTGCCCGTGGACGGAGGATACTCGGTTGTCTGAACGGGAGGAGAGATGACGGATTTCGCGAGCATAGGCGCCGCCGTGATCGGCACGGGCTTCATCGGAACGGTGCATGCGCAGGCGCTCCGACGGCTCGGCGTGCAGCTGCGCGGTGTGCTGGGCTCTTCGCCGGAACGCGGCGCGGCGCGGGCGGCCGAGATCGGCGTGCCCCATGCCTATGCCTCGCTCGACGATCTGCTGGCCGACGACAGCGTCGATGTCGTCCATGTCACCTCGCCCAACCACGCCCATTACGAGCATGTGAAGGCGATCCTCGCGGCCGGAAAGAACGTGATCTGCGAGAAACCGCTGGCCATGACCTCCGCGCAATCGGCCGAGATGGTGGAGATCGCCAAGCAAAGCGGCAAGGTGGCCGCCGTCTGCTACAACATCCGCTTCTATCCGCTGAACCAGCAGGCCCATGCGATGGTGCAGGCCGGAGAGCTTGGGGACATCCGCTTCGTCACCGGGCACTACCACCAGGACTGGCTGGCCAAGCCCACCGACTGGAACTGGCGGCTCGAGGCCGACATGGGCGGCGCGCTGCGGTCCGTGGGCGATATCGGCACGCATTGGGTGGACCTCACCGGCTTCGTCACCGGGCTGAAGCCCGAGGCGGTCATGGCCGAACTCACGACCTTCCTGCCCGAGCGGCAGAAACCCACCGGCCCGGTCGAGACGTTTTCCAGCGCCGCAGGCGCGACCGAGACAGTGCAGATCGACACCGACGATGCCGCGATGATCTTGATCCGCTACGAGAACGGCGCGCGCGGCGTGATGAGCACGAGCCAGATCAACATCGGCCGCAAGAACTCGCTGCAATGGGACGTGGTGGGCTCCGTTGCCAGCGCCGCCTGGGACAGCGAGACGCCCGACCACCTGTTCATCGGGCACCGCGACCGGCCGAACGAGGTGCTCATGCGGGACTTCACGCTGATGAACCCGACAGGCACTGCTGCGGCGAGCCTGCCGCCGGGACATGTCGAAGGCTTTGCCGACAGCTTCTTCGCCTTCTTCCGCTCCGTCTATTCGGACGTCGCGGCGGGCGGCCGACAGGCGGGCGCGACCTGGGCCACGTTCGAGGACGGACACCTTGAAATGGTGTTCTGCGACGCGGTGCTGCGGTCGGCGCAGGAAAACCGCTGGGTGAGACTGGACGAGATCTGAGGGAGGAGAGACATGCAACTGGGCCTTCTGACCGCCCCTTTCGAGGACACACCCCTGATGGAGGTCGCCGACTGGGCGGGCGCCAACGGCTTTTCCGCCTTCGAGGTCGCCTGCTGGCCCGCGAGCGGCGGCGAAAAACGCCGCTATGCCGGGACGTCGCATATCGACGTGGACGGCCTGACGAAGACGCAGGGGGAGGAGATCACCGGCGGACTGGCCGAACGCGGGGTCACGATCTCGGGTCTCGGTTACTACCCCAACCCGCTCCACGCTGACGCGTCCCACCGCGAGGAGGTGATCGGCCATCTGAAGAAGGTCATCACCGGCGCCTCCACCATGGGCGTGACGGTCGTCAACACCTTCCTGGGCGGTGACCGGACGCTGAACGTCGACGAGAACTGGGCGCGGGCGCAAGACATCTTCGCGCCCATCGTCAAGCATGCCGAGGACGCGGGCGTGACGCTGTGCTTCGAGAACTGCCCGATGATCTTCAGCCATGACGAATGGCCGGGCGGGCACAACATCGCCTATTCGCCCAGGATCTGGCGGCGCATCTTCGATGAATGGGGCGACGCGGTGGGGATGAATTTCGACCCCTCCCACCTGGTCTGGCAATTCATCGACCAGACCCGCTTCATCAAGGAATTCGGCCCCCGCTTCGGCCATGTTCACGCCAAGGACGTGATGATCGACCGCGACGGGCTCTACGAGAACGGCGTCATGTCCGTCGGCATGGGCTGGCAGATCCCGCGTCTCTGCGGCCTCGGCGACGTGGACTGGTCCGATTTCTTCTCGGGCCTCTACCGGGCGGGCTATGACGGGCCCGTCATCATCGAGCACGAGGACCGCCTGTTCGAAGGCACCGACGAGAAGATCAAGCGCGGCTTCTGCCTCGCGCGCGACGTTCTGAGCCCGTTCATAAAGTGAGATCGCCGAAGGCGAGCGGGCCGGACAGAAACCGAAAGGGGCGCCAAGACCCCGAATACCGACTTCACTACCAACCCAGATGGGAGGACCCAAAATGAACAGAAGACTGATGATGGGGGCGGCCGCGGCCGCACTTTCCGTGGCCATGGCGCCCGCCGCCATCGCACAGGACGGCGGCTACACCATCGGTGTCTCCAACACCGTGCAGGGCAACGGCTGGCGCGAGGAAATGATCTGCGCCATGCGCGCCCAGGCGCTGGTGGAACCGGACGTCACCGGCCTGGTCGTGGCGCACCGCAACACCGACAGCGCGGGCCAGCTCGAGGATCTCAACAACCTCATCGAGGCGGGCGTGGACGCCATCGTGCTGAACCCGTCGAACCCCGACGCGCTGAACTCGGCGCTCGAGGCCGCGATGGCGGCCGGCATCGTGGTGGTGGCCGTCGACGCGGGCGTCACGGCGGAAGGCGCCTACATCCTGTCCAACAACCAGGAGGAATACGCCTATCTCGGCGCGCGCTGGCTTTTCGAGCAGCTCGGCGGCCAGGGTGATGTGGTCTACATGCGCGGCATTGCGGGCGTCTCGGCCGATACCGACCGGGACAACGGCTTCAAGCGGGCATTGGCCGAGTTCCCGGGCATCGAGATCGTGCACGAGGTCTTCACCGGCTGGCAGCAGGACCAGGGCAAACAGCAGATGTTCGACTTCCTCGCGACCGGCATCCCCTTCGACGGGGTCTGGACCAGCGGCATTGACAACGTGATCGTCGACGCCTTCATCGAAAGCGGTGCGCCGCTGGTGCCGATCGTGGGCGCGGATAACGCGGGCTTCGTGGGTCAGCTCAACAGCGTCGAGGGTCTGGAGGGCGCGGCCGTCACGAACCCCGGTTCGGTCGGCGGCGCGGGCATCGCGCTGGCCGTGGACATCCTCAACGGCGAGGCACCCGACGACAACACCGTGCTGGTCGATCCGGTCTTGTGGGAGAACGTCACCGAGGAAGGCCGCGCCACGCTCGAGGCGGCGCAGAATCCCAACCTCGATCCCGAGTGGCCGGTCTCCGTCACCATTCCGGGCTGGACGGATTACACCATGGAGCAGATCATCGCCTGCGAAGGACCGGGCGAAGGCTGATCGGCATCCTCCCTGCGGCTCCCGTGCCAGTTGACGGCGCGGGGGCCGCCCCTTTCGAGCAGGCCGACAAACGGGCAGTGACCGCATGACCTCCCAAACCGATCCCATGTCCAGCGGCGTGACGGACACGCTTCTGGATGCGCAAAACGTGGCCAAGAGCTTTGGCGCCGTGCGCGCGCTGACCGATGCGAGCCTGACCGTCCGGCGCGGCGAGGTGGTCGCGCTGATGGGCGCGAACGGTGCGGGCAAATCCACCTTCGTGAAGATCCTCACCGGCGCGATCCGCCCCGACAAGGGTCGCGTGACGATCCGGGGCGCGGAGGCGCGCGTGGGCTCGCCCGCCGAGGCGCGGCGCTCGGGCCTCGTGCCGGTCTACCAGGAACCCTCGCTGATCCCGGATCTGGACATCTCGGACAACCTGCGCCTCGGCGACACGAATGCCGACACGTTCCGCCACTGGGCCGCCGAGCTCGGCCATCCCGAGCTCAGGCTCGACGCGATGATCCGCGACCTGCCGCTGGCCACACTGCGCATCATCGACCTCGCCCGCGCGCTCGCCAGCACGCCCGACGTGCTGCTTCTGGACGAACTGACCGCAGCGCTGCCGACCGACCTCGTGGAGCGGGTGCTGCGGGTCGCGCGACAGCAGGCCGAGGACGGGCGCGGCGTCATCTACATCTCCCACCGCTTCGCCGAGATCGCCGCGCTTTGCGACCGTGCGACCGTCCTGCGCGACGGACGCAGCGTCGGCGACGTGGACATTGCCCCCGGCATCGAGGACCGCGTGGTCGAGATGATGCTGGGCGCACGGATCGACCTCGGCCAGCGCGCGGCCGAGACGGCGCGCCCGAAGCCCGGCGGCGCGCCGCGTCTGCGCGTGCAGAACCTCGCCGCCGCGCCCAAGCTGATCGATGCGAGTTTCGATCTCCATCCCGGCGAGGTTCTCGGCGTCGTCGCGCTGGAGGGCCAGGGCCAGGACGAGCTGTTCGAGGTGCTGGCAGGCATGCGAAAACCCGCCGGCGGCACGGTCGAGATCGACGGCGCCCCCGCCCTGTTCCGCCACCCCGCCGACGCCATCGCAGCGGGGCTGAAATTCGTGCCTGGCAACCGGGCCGAGGCGCTCTTCCGCGAACGTTCGGTGCGCGAGAACATCGCCATGCCGTTTTCCGCGCGCGCCCGCGCCTGGGGTCCGCTACGCCTGCGCCACGAGAAGGCGCGCGTGGCAGAGGCGGTGGAACGGCTCCAGATCGACACCCGCGCACAGGGCGAGGTGCAGCGGCTATCCGGCGGCAACCAGCAGAAGGTCACCATCGGCCGCTGGCTGGCCCATGGGGTCGAGACGCTTCTCCTGTTCGATCCGACGCGCGGGATCGACGTGCGCACGAAACGCCAGATCTACCCGCTGGTGCGGGAGCTGGCCGGACAGGGGGCGGCGGTCCTCTACTACACCTCGGAACTGGCCGAGGTGCCGCTTGCCTGCGACCGGGCGGTGGTGATTTTCAACGGCTGCGTCGTGGACATCGTCGAGGCGGTGGACGCCACCGAGGAGCGACTGATGCGCGCCGCCTACGGCCTGACATCGGCGGAGGGCGCGGCGTGAGTTTCGTGCGCAGGAACGCCTGGACGCTGGGCCTTGTCGCACTCATGGTGGTGCTGCTCGGCGTCACGCGGCTCATCCAACCGAATTTCGGCGTCTCGGGCCTCGAAAGCCTCGCGCGCGCCGCCCTGCCCTTCGCCTTCGCCACCGCCGCCATGGCCGTGGTCGTGATCGTCGGCGGCATCGACCTGTCGGTCGCCTCGATGATGGCGGTCTGTTCGGTGACGGCCGCGGTCCTGATGCAGACCATGGGCGGCGTGCCCGCGATCCTCATCACGCTGGCGGTGGGCACTCTGATGGGCCTCATCAACGGAGTGTTGATCGTGCTCACGCGGGTGCCCGACATCGTGGTGACACTCGCCATGCTGTTCGTGTGGGAGGGCACCGCGCTCCTGATCCTCAACTCGCCCGGCGGCATCGCGGCGCCCTTCCTGCGCGAGGCGATCGCTGGCTCCGTGCTGATCCACGGGCTGCCAAAGGCGCTGATCCTGATGGCGATCATCGTCGCGGTGATCTGGGTGCCCCTGAAGCGTTCCAAGCTGGGGCTCGCGATCTACGCCACGGGATCGGACGAGAACGCGGCCTTCCGCTCCGGCGTGGCGGTGGGGCGGACCAAGGCCGCGGCCTACGCGGTCTGCGGCCTCTTCAGCGCCTTTGGCGGGCTGAGCCTTCTGGCACTGACCGGGATCGGTGAACCCGTCCCCGGCCCCTACCTGCTGGCCGCCGTCGCGGCGGTCGTTCTGGGCGGCGCAGTGCTGGGCGGGGGCATCGGCGGGCTGCTGGGGCCGATCATCGCGGTCTTCATCCTCAGGATCATCCGCACGATCCTGACGCTCGCAGCGGTCGACCCCAATGTGACCACCATCGTGGAGGGCACGATCATGGTCGGCGTCGTGATGTTCGGCGCCTTCCTGATGATGCGCGGGAGGAGCCCATCATGAGCGATATCCACCCGCAGGCCGAGACCCAGGCGCGGCCTATCGTGCGCATCGGGCGGTTCCTCAAGGACAATCCCGTCATCCCGCTGATCGCCCTCCTGCTGCTGCTGATCGGGACGCTGGAGCTGATGCGGCCCGGCATCATCTCGCCGTTCTGGGCCGGAAACACGATCAAGTTCGCCATCCCGCTGGCCATGCTCGCTGCCTGTCAGGTGCTGACCATGCTGACCGGAGGGATCGACCTGTCGGTCGGGATCGTCGCCACCGCTTCGGCCTTCGTGGCGGCGACGCTGACGCCGCTCGTCGGTCCGGTCCCCGCGATGCTGGTGGCGATGGCCGTGGGCGTGGTCGTGGGCGTGGTCAACGGCTTCGGCACGGGGATCGCGCGGGTGCATCCGCTGATCATGACGCTGGGCACCGGCCTGATCGCCTCGGGCTGTCTGCAGGTCTACCAGCGCTACGTGATCGCCACAGGGACTGACATACCCGCGATCCTGGAATGGCTGGGCACCGGGCGCACGGCGGGGCTGCCGAACGGCATCTTCCTTTTCGTGCCCTTCGCCGTCTTCGTCCTCTGGCTGATGCGATACAGCGGGTTCGGCCGGCTTCTCTTCGCGGTCGGCTCCAACGAGAAGGCGGCGCAGCTGTCGGGCGTGCGCAGTTGGCAGGTGCTCATGGCGCTCTATGTGCTGTCGGGGCTGATCGCGGCGCTGACGGGTCTGCTTTATCTGGGCATGATCCGCGCGCCCTCGCTCAGCCTCGCCAACCCGCTGATGCTGCCCTCGGTGGCCGCCGCCGTGATCGGTGGCACCTCCATCTTCGGCGGGCGCGGCAGTTTCGCGGGCGCCATCGTCGGCGCGCTGATCCTGCGGGTGATCGAGACGATGCTGACGCTGGCTCGGATGCCCGAAGGCGCGCGCATCGCGCTGTTCGGGCTGATCATCCTCGCGGTCACGGCGCTTTACGTCCGCTTCACCGAACAACGCTGAGGGAGGAAGACATGGCGAATTTCCGCATCGTCGGCATCAGTTTCGACCACATGCACATGGGCGACCTGCTGCGCCTCGTGCATGAGCACCCGGAGGCGGAGATCGCCGGGCTCTACGATCCGGACCTTGCAAAAATGCAATCCGTGGCAGGCAAGTTCGGCGTGCCTGAGGATAAATTCTTTACGGATTTCGATGCCTGTATGGAAGCCGGCCCCTACGACATGGCGATCCTCTGCGCCGCCACCGGTGACCACGCCGCGTATACGGAGCGCCTGGCGCCGCACGGTCTCCACGTTTTCGTGGAAAAGCCCTTCGCCGCCTCCACCACAGACGCGCGGCGGATGATCGCCGCGATGGAGGGCACCGGCAAGCAGATGGCGATCAACTGGCCGCTCCGCTGGGTCGAAAGCCATGTCACCGCCAAGCGCCTGATCGACGAGGGCCTGATCGGAGAGCTGCGCGAGGTGCATTTCTACGACGGTAATCGCGGGCCGCTCTACCATCTCGCCGACAAGGAAGAGGTCACCCCCGAGGAGGTCGAGCGCCAGAAGCCCGACGCATGGTGGTACAGGAAGGCCAGCGGGGGCGGATCGCTGCTGGATTACATGGGTTACGGGGCGACGCTTGGGACATGGTACATGGGCGGTGCCGCGCCGCTCGAAGTCACATGCACGGTGGACCAGACGCCCGGCATCGAAGTCGACCAGCACGCCGTCGCCGTCTGCCGCTACACCACCGGCCTCAGCCGGATGGAAACCCGCTGGGGCACCTTCACCGATCCCTGGACGCATCAGCCGCAGCCGACCTGCGGCTTCACCTTCGTGGGCTCCGATGGCACCATCGCCTCGCCCGATTACGCCTCCCACGTCACCGTCCAGACCCGCGCGCGGCCCGAGCGGCACGAGATCCCGGTCGATCCCCTGAGGGAGGGCGAGCGCAACGCCATCGAGTACGTACTGGGCTGCATCGCGCGGGGTGAGCCGGTCGGCGGCCCTCTCGATCCGGGCCTCTGCCTCACCGCGCAGCGCATTGTCGACACCGCCGCGCAGTCGGCCGCCCTGAAACGCACGCTGGAGCTGATCCCATGACGGAGGACGCCGCCGATACCGACACCTACGCCCTGAAATCGGCGGACCTGCCCGAGATCGCGGCACCCGACCTGCCCTATCGCCCGCCGATGCCGAAAAGCTACCGGCCCCGGATCGGGATGATCGGCACGGGCGGCATCTCCGCCAGCCATCTCGACGCCTACCGCACGGCGGGATGGGAGGTCGCGGCGCTGTGGAACCGGACAAGGGCAAAGGCCGAGGCCAAGGCCGCCGAATACTGCCCCGGCGCGCGGATCGAGGACGACTGGCGCGACATGCTTGGCGACAGCGAGATCGATGTCGTCGACGTCACGCTTCACCCCGAGCACCGCGCGCCCATCGTCGAAGCGGCGCTGAAGACGGGCAAGCATGTGCTGAGCCAGAAGCCCTTCGTCACCGATCTGGGCGTGGGCGAGGACCTCGTGAAGCTGGCCGAGGATCAAGGGTGCAAGCTTGCCGTCAACCAGAACGGGCGCTGGGCGCCGCACAAGGCGTGGATGCGCGAGGCCGTGCGCGCGGGGCTGATCGGCGAGGTCATGTCGGCCCATGTCGCGCTGCACTGGAACCACGGCTGGACGGCCGGCACGCCCTTCGACGAGATCGAGGATCTCGTGCTTTACGATTTCGGCGTCCACTGGTTCGACTTCATCGCCTCACTCACCGGGCGGCGCGCGCAGTCGGTCTTCGCAACCGCCTCGCACGGGCTCGGGCAGTCCAACAAGGTGCCGCTCCTGTCGCAGGCGCTGGTTCGGCTCGACGGCGGGCAGGCGAGCCTCGTCTTCGACGGAGGCGCGCCACACGGACCCCGCGATACGACCTATGTGGGCGGGACATCGGGCAGCCTTGTCGCGGACGGGCCGGACCTTGGGGCGCAGCGCGTCACGCTGACGACAACCGAGGGCATCGCCCAACCGAAGCTGGAGGGCCAGTGGTTCAACGACGGGTTCCGCGGCACGATGGGGGAGCTTCTGTGCGCCATCGAGGAGGGGCGTGAGCCCTCCAATTCGGCGCGCGAGAACCTGTTCAGCCTCGCGCTGGCCTTCGCGGCGGTGCGCAGCCGGATCACCGGGCAGGAGGTGGAGGTGGGCGCGGCCCGGCGGCTGGAAAGCTGAACGGCAAAGCCCCGTTCAGGTCGTCTCGGTCACCTTCTTCAGGTGCCGTGGCATGTCGGGATCGAGCCCGCGCGCAACCGCCACCGCCTCGATCATCGCATAGAAGCTGACGATCAGCGCCAGCGGATCGGTCAGCGGATGGCCCGTGCGCACCACGGGAAGCGCCGTTGCCGCGCGCACCCGGTCGGTCGTGGCGAAGACCTCCGCCCCCTTCTCGGCCAGCGCATCCGCGACTTCGGCCAGCGCGCCCTCGGCGGCATCGGCGGCGGCGAAGGCCAGCACCGGAAAGCCGCGCTCGACGATGGACACGGGGCCATGCAGCACCTCGGCCGAGGAATAGCTTTCGGCGTGAAGCTGGCACACCTCCTTGAACTTGAGCGCCGCCTCGTTCGAGATCGCCCAGGACGGCCCGCGCCCCAGCGTGTAGACCGAGCCCGCGCCGACGGCACCCGCTACGGGGCTCCAGTCGGTCTGTGCCGCTTTTTCCAGACACTCGGGCAGGCCATGGATCGCGGCCAGCAACTCCTCGTCGCCCTGCATCTCGGCAAGAACCCAGAGGCCGGCCAGCGCCGACGTCACGAAGGTCTTGGTCGCCGCCACGCTGAGTTCCGGCCCCGCGTGTATGTCGAGCGTCGCGTCGGCGGCCGCCGCAAGCGGCGACCCCGCGTCATTGGTCACGGCGACGGTGTAGGCGCCGCCCGTGCGCGCCGCCCGCGTCAGGTCCACGATGTCGGGGCTTCGGCCCGATTGCGAGACCGACAGGCACACCGCGCCGCCCACCTTGAGCTTCACCTTGTAGATCGACGCCACCGACGGGCCGACCGACGCGACGGGAAGCCCCGCCAGAAGCTCGGCGGCGTATTTGAAATAGGTGCAGGCGTGGTCGGAGGAGCCACGCGCCACGGTGACGAAAAAGGCCGGATCGCGGGCCACGATCTCGCGCGCCGCCGCGCGCACTGCCGCGCCGCCCTCCGTCAGAAGTCGCTCCAACGCCTGCGGGATCTCCGCCACCTCGCGGCGCATCTTCGTGTCCTGCCCGCTCATGTCCGACCACCCTTGCCGTTGTCCTGCTCCGGGGCCATCCTGCCCGAAACGGGAGGTGGCCGAAATGACGAAAACGCTGATCGTGGGCCTTGGAAACATGGGGGGCAGCCATGCGCTTGCCCATCACGCAAACCCGGGCTCCGAGATCGTCGGCCTCGTCAACCGCTCGGCCCGCGATCTGCCCGAGGAGCTGGCGCCTTACCCCCGTTTCGACAGTTTCGAGGCGGGGATGGAGACGCGCCCGGACCTCGTCGTGATCGCCACCTATTCCGACAGCCACGCCGAGCTCGCCATCCGCGCCATGGAAGCCGGCGCGCATGTCTTCGTGGAAAAGCCGCTCGCGACCACCCTGGCCGATGCCGAGCGCGTGGTGGAGACGGCCCGGCGCCTGAACCGCAAGCTCGTCGTGGGTTATATCCTGCGCCATCACCCCAGCTGGATCCGCATGATCGCCGAGGCGCGCGCGCTTGGCGGGCCTTTCGTCTTTCGCATGAACCTCAACCAGCAATCGACCGGCGCGGAGTGGGAAACGCACAAGGCGCTGATGCAGACGACCTCGCCGCTGGTCGATTGCGGCGTCCATTACGTCGACGTGATGTGCCAGGTGACCGATGCGCGACCCGTGCGGGTGCAGGGGATCGGCCTGCGTCTGTCGGACGAGATCGCGGAGGACATGTACAATTACGGCCAGCTTCAGGTGACGTTCGAGGATGGCTCCGTCGGCTGGTACGAGGCAGGCTGGGGTCCGATGATGTCGGAGACGGCGTTTTTCGTGAAGGACATCATCAGCCCGAACGGCGCCGTCTCGATCAACGACGCCGACAAGGCCGGGTCTTCGGATATCGACGGGCACACCAAGGTGGGCGGCCTGCTGGTTCACCGCCCCTCGGGGGACCGGATGATCGACCTGCCTGACGAGCCGGGCCACCAGCAGCTGTGCGATGCAGAGCAGGCTTTCGTGCTCGACGCGATCGCGAGTGACATGGACCTGACGCGCCACATGGAAGATGCCGTCCGGTCGCTGCAGATCTGCCTCGCCGCCGACGAGAGCATCCGGACCGGAGAGCCCGTCACGCTCTGAGACGCGCCCCGCTTAGATATCCAGCGTGTGTTCCTTTTCCCAGCGGCTGAAATGGGACACGAAGCTCGTCCATTCCCGCTGCTTGAGCTTCAGGAAGGCCTCGGAAAACTCCTTGCCCATGGCAGCCTTCAGCGTCGTGTCCTTGTCATAGGCCCTGAGTGCGTCGAGCATGTTGAGCGGGAGCGTCACGGCCCCCCGGACCTTGTGGCCTTCCGCATACATGTCGATATCGTAACGCTTGCCCGGATCGGCATCCGTGGCCAGCCCGTCGAGCCCGGCCGCGATGATGACCGCCTGCAACAGATAGGGGTTGGCCGCGCCGTCGGGCAGGCGCAGCTCGAACCGCCCGGGGCCGGGCACGCGGACCATGTGGGTGCGGTTGTTGCCCGTCCATGTGACGGTGTTCGGCGCCCATGTCGCCCCCGACAGCGTCACCGGCGCGTTCAGACGCTTGTAGCTGTTGACCGTCGGATTGGTGATCGCCGACATCGCGGCGGCGTGCTTCATGATCCCGCCAAGGAACGCGCGGCCCTTGTCCGAAAGACCCAGCTCCGAGGTGGCGCTGCCCGGCACGGGATCGATGGCGAAGATGTTGGTCTTGGCGGCCTCGCCGGGCGCGTCCCAGACAGACACATGTGTATGGCAGCCATTGCCGGTCAGCCCCTCGACGGGCTTGGGCATGAAGGTCGCGCGAAAGCCGTGCTTTTCGGCGACGGATTTCGTCATGAACTTGAAGAAGCTGTGCTTGTCGGCCGTGGCCAGCGCATCGTCGAATTCCCAGTTCATCTCGAACTGGCCATTGGCGTCCTCGTGGTCGTTTTGATACGGCCCCCAGCCGAGGTCGAGCATGTAGTCGCAGATCTCGCGCACGACGTCGTAGCGGCGCATCACCGCCTGCTGGTCGTAGCAGGGCTTGGCCGCCGTGTCGTATTCGTCGGAGATCGCGGACCCATCGGGCGTCAGCAGGAAATACTCCGCCTCCACGCCGGTCTTGACGTGCATCCCTTGCTGCGCCGCCTCCGCGATCAGGCGGCGCAGGACGTTGCGCGGCGCCTGGGCGACCTCCTCCCCCTCCATCACTGGGTTCGCCGCGACCCATGCGACCTCGGGGTTCCACGGCAGCTGGATGACCGAGGCCGGGTCCGGCACGGCCAGCATGTCGGGGTGCGCGGGCGTCATGTCGAGATGGGTGGCGAAGCCCGCGAAGCCCGCGCCCTCCTCCTGCATCCCGGCGATGGCCTGCGCCGGCACCAGTTTCGCCCGCTGGCCACCGAAGAGATCGGTGAAGGAGATCATGAAGTACTTCACCCCGCGCTCGGCGGCGAATGTGGCCAGGTCGGTGCTCATGCTGCGTATCCCCCGTGCTGATCGCGTTTTTTCTTCAGTATCCCGTTCCCGGTTTGCCCGGATACCAGTCCGTCCCTGCCAGCGGAACCTGCGCCATGGCGGCGGCTTCCATCGTCAGGGCGCAGAGGTCTTCCGGTTCCAGATGATGCAGGTGGTTGTGACCGCAGGCGCGCGCGATGGTCTGTGCCTCCAGCGTCATGACGTTGAGATAGTTGCGCAGGCGCCGCCCGCCCTCCACGGGGTCGAGCCGCGCGGCAAGCTCCGGGTTCTGGGTGGTGATCCCGGCGGGGTCGTTGCCTTCGTGCCAGTCGTCATAGGCCCCGGCCGTGGTGCCAAGCGCGTTGTATTCGGCCTCGTATTTCGGGTCGTTGTCGCCCAGCGCCACCATCGCCGCCGTGCCGATTGAGACCGCGTCGGCCCCAAGTGCCAGCGCCTTGGCCACGTCCGCGCCGGTGCGGATGCCGCCCGAGACCACCAGCTGCACCTCGCGGTGAAGCCCGAGGTCCTGCAACGCCTTCACGGCGGGCCGGATGCAGGCGAGCGTCGGGATGCCCACATGTTCGATGAACACGTCCTGCGTGGCCGCCGTGCCGCCCTGCATGCCGTCGATCACGACGACATCGGCCCCGGCCTTCACCGCAAGCGCAACGTCGAAATAGGGCCGCGTCGCGCCGATCTTGACGTAGATCGGCACCCGCCAGCCCGTGATCTCGCGCAATTCGAGGATCTTGATCTCCAGATCGTCGGGCCCGGTCCAGTCCGGGTGACGGCAGGCGGACCGCTGGTCGATCCCCTTGGGCAGCGTGCGCATCTCGGCCACGCGGTCGTCGATCTTCTGACCCAAGAGCATACCGCCGCCGCCCGGCTTGGCGCCCTGCCCCACGACAACCTCGATGGCATCGGCGCGGCGCAGATCGTCGGGGTTCATGCCGTAGCGCGACGGCAGGTACTGGTAGACGAGTTTCGCGGAATGTCCCCGCTCCTCGGGCGTCATGCCGCCGTCGCCCGTGGTGGTCGAGGTCCCGGCCAGCGTCGCGCCGCGTCCCAGCGCCTCCTTGGCGGGGCCGGACAGAGCGCCGAAGCTCATCCCCGCGATGGTGATCGGGATGTCCAGCTCGATCGGGTTTTTCGCGAACCGCGTGCCCAGAGTCACGTTGGTGCCGCAGGCCTCGCGGTAGCCCTCCAGCGGATAGCGGCTGACCGAGGCGCCGAGGAACAGCAGGTCGTCGAAATGGGGCACCCGCCGCTTCGCGCCGCCGCCACGGATGTCATATATGCCGGTGGCCGCCGCGCGGCGGATCTCGGCATTGATCGGGTTGGAGAAGGTGGCCGACTGGATCGGGGCGGTGCGGGGGATGCGCGGGTCGTGATCGGTCATGGGCCGCGTCCTCAATAAGCGTTGTCGATGTTGAAATGGTAGAGCTTGCGGGCCGATCCGTAACGGCGGAACTCCTCGGGCCTGGCGTCGCATCCGCCGCGCTCCAGCAGGTCGGCAAGAAGCTCCAGGTGTTCCGGCCGCATCTCCTTTTCCACGCAGTCGGCGCCAAGGCTTTTGACCGATCCGCGCACGAAAAGGCGCGCCTCGTAAAGGCTGTCGCCCAGCGCCTCGCCCGCGTCGCCGCACACGACGAGGTTGCCCGCCTGCGCCATGAAGGCCGACATGTGCCCGATGTTTCCGTGCACCACGATGTCGATCCCCTTCATCGAGATGCCGCAGCGCGAGCTGGCATTGCCCTTGATCACCAGTAGCCCGCCATGGCCCGTGGCGCCTGCATACTGGCTCGCGTCGCCCTCCACGATCACGGTGCCCGACATCATGTTCTCGGCGACACCGGGGCCGACGGAGCCCGCGACCCGGATCGTCGCCTGCTTGTTCATGCCCGCGCAGTAGTAGCCGGTGGACCCCTTGATCGTGACGTCGAGCGGCGCGTCGAGCCCCACGGCGATGGCGTGGCTGCCCCTGGGGTTCACGACCTCCCACGGCTCGTTCGGCGTCGTGCCGGCCAATTGCTGAAGCGCCGCGTTCAGGCCGCGCAGCCCGTCGGCCTCGATATCGTAGGTCGCCATGTCAGTGGCTCCAGAAATAGACGGTGGCGGGCTCGGGCTCCCACACGCGGGCGCTGTCGATGCCGGGCAGGTTCACCAGCGCGCGGTATTCGCTGCCGAAGGCCACGTATCGATCGGTCTCGGCCATCACGGCGGGCTTGCAGGCGATCGGGTCGCGCACGACGCCGAAGCCGTCCTTCGTGCCCACGACGAATGTGAAGAACCCGTCGAGATCCTCCAGCGCGCTTTCCAGCGCCTCTCCGAGGCTCGCGCCCTGCTGCATCTTCCACGTGATGTAGGCCGCGCCCACCTCGGTGTCGTTCTCGCTCTCGATCCGCACGCCGTCGCGCCGCAGTTTGCGGCGCAGCGCGTTGTGATTGGCAAGCGACCCGTTATGCACGAGGCATTGGTCCGCGCCGGTCGAGAACGGATGCGCGCCCTCGGTGGTCACGGCGGACTCCGTGGCCATGCGGGTGTGGCCAATGCCGTGCGTGCCGGCCATGGCGGGCAGGTCGAAGCGCGCCGCCACGTCGCGCGGCAGGCCCACCTCCTTGTAGATCTCGATGCGGTCGCCGTCGCTCATGATGCGAAGGTTCGCCACCTCGCGCAGCGCCGCGCGCGCCTCGGGCACCTGCCCCGCGCGCAGATGCAGCACCGCGTGGGTATCGTTCCGTGAAAGCCGAACAGGCGAGCCGAGCCGCGCCGACAGCGTCTCGGCCAATGTGGGAAAGACCTCCTCGGGCGCGTCCGACTGCACCGTCAGCTTCGCCTCGCCGTCACGGCCTGCGCCGTAGATCGCCACGCCCGCGCTGTCGGGCCCGCGATCCGTCATCGTCACCAACATCCCCGTCAGCAGCTCGCCCATCCTCGGCTCGAGCGTCGGGTCCTTCAGGAACAGGCCAACGATCCCACACATCTGCGTGCGACTCCCTTGTTGCGGACGGATCCGGATTATCACTGGCAGGAATGTTATTCAACCTCGGTGAAACTTCGTCGTGACCTCAGTGCCCGGCCTCGGCATAGGAGATCACCGACAGGAAGCGGATCGGAAGCTTCTCCAGTTCCTCCGGCCCGTGCGGCGCGTCGGAGTCGAAAAACAGGGTGTCGCCCGGCTCGAGGCGATAGATCCGCTGCCCGTGGCGGTAGCCGACGACGCCTTCGAGCATGTAGATCATCTCGATCCCGTCATGCTGAAAGGTCGGAAACACGTCCGAGGCGCTGGTCAGCGTGATCAGGTAGGGCTCGACCGACACGCCATGCGCCGTTCCGGTCAGGTGCCCCAGCAGCTTGTACTGATGGCCCGCGCGGGTGCCGGCACGGACGATCTCCACCCCTTCGCCGGCCTTGGTGTGGACGGCCTCGCGCGTTTCCTCGAACTGGCGGAAAAGCGCGGTCAGCGGCACGTTCAGCGCCTGCGCGAGGGATTGCAGCGTCGTGAGGGACGGCGAGGTCACGCCGTTCTCGATCTTCGACAGCATCCCGATCGAAAGGCCGGTCTGCTCGGACAGTTCCTTGACGGTGATGCGCTGGTTCTGGCGCAGGGATCGGACTTGTCGGCCGATCGCCGTCTCGAGGTTCCGCTCACGGCCCGGCACGACCCTGTGGGGGTCCTGCACCGGCCCGATCTTGCGCTTTGGCCCTGCCATGACCGCCAGCCCCGTCTACTCCGCGCGCCCCGAGCCGTTCGGGGCGTTCCCGCCGACGATACGCTCGGTTGACCGCAAGGCACAATGGAGCGCGCATCTGGATCGCCCGGCCGCTTCCATGTAGCCATTGCCGCAAGGGAATGCTGCCGAAGCGACACGGCTGCCGAGGAGGAGGACACCCATGCAAGAGCCCAACGGCGCCGAGCGCACCGCAGCGACCCGGCCCCCGTGCGACACGGGGCGCACGGCATGACCGAACGCCCCCTCCCCCTCGACGGTCTGCGTGTGCTCGATTTCGGGCATACGGTGATGGGGCCGACCGCGGGCCTCGTGCTCGCCGATCTGGGCGCCGAGGTGATCCGCGTGGAACCCGCCTCGGGCGATCCCACCCGCAAGCTCAAGGGCTTCGGCACCGGTTATTTCCCGTTCTACAACCGCAACAAGCGCAGCGTTTCGATCGACCTGAAGGATGCGCGCGGGCTGGAGGTCGCCCGGCGCCTGATCGCCACCGCCGATGTCCTGATCGAGAATTTCGGCCCCGGCACGATGCAACGTCTCGGGCTGGGTTACGACCAGATCGCCGGGACCTGCCCGAGGCTGGTCTACCTGTCGCTCAAGGGGTTCCTGCCGGGCCCCTACGAGCACCGCGTGGCGCTCGACGAGGTCGTGCAGATGATGTCGGGGCTTGCCTACATGACCGGCCCGCCGGGCCAGCCGCTGCGCGCGGGCGCCAGCGTGATCGACGTGATGGGCGGCGTGATGGGCGTGGTCGCGGTGCAGGCCGCCCTTGCCGAGCGCGAACGCACCGGCAAGGGGCAGTTCGTGACCTCCGCGCTCTTCGAAAGCGCGATGTTCCTGATGGGCCAGCACCTCGCCTATGCGGCGCTCTCGGGCGAGCCCGTGCCGCCGATGCCGGCCCGCGTCTCGGCATGGGCGATCTATGACCAGTTCGACGCGGCCGACGGCGCGCGGGTCTTCCTCGGCATCACGTCGGACCGGCATTGGGTGAGGTTCTGCGACCTGTTCGGCGCGCCGGATCTCGCGGATGACCCGACGCTCGCGACCAACAACCAGCGCATCGCGGCGCGGGAGCGGCTTTTGCCGCAGGTCGCCCGGATCGTGGCGCGCCACGACGCCGACACGCTCGCGCGGATGGCCCAGGAGGCGAAGCTGCCCTTCGCCCGCATCGCCCGCCCGGAAGAGCTGTTCGACGACCCGCATCTGCTGGCGGGCGGGCGCTTGCTCGATACGGAGTTGCCGGGCGGGGTCGAGACCCGGCTGCCCGCCCTGCCGGTGGAACTCGACGGACGCAGGACGCGCCTGACCCGCGATCCTCCGGCAGCGGGCGCCGACACGCGATCGGTGATGGAGGAGCTTGGCCTGCCGGCGGCCGAGATCGACGCGCTGATCGCGGGTGGCGTGCTGGTCGATGGCGGCGGGGCGGCGTGAAAGGCCCGGACGAGACCGGAAGCGCGGCAGATTGCAACGCCATCGCGGCACGGATAGACCATGGCAACCGCGCCGGAAGGGAAGACCATGAGCGACGTCAGTGATTGGTGGTCGACCGCGATCATCGACATGGAACCGGGCCGCATCGCCGTGCGCGGCCGCCCGATCGAAGAGCTCATCGGCCATGTAGGCTTCGCGCAGATGGTCTGGCTGATGACGCGGGGGGAGATGCCCGGCGCGGGACAGGCGGCACTTCTGGAGGCGGCTCTCGTGGCGGCGGTGGATCACGGGCCGCAGGCGCCCTCCATCGCGGCGGCACGGATGGCGGTGACCTGCGGGCTGAGCCTGAACGGCGCCATGGCGACGGCGGTCAACATGCTCGACGACGTCCATGGCGGCGCCGGCGAACAGGCGGTGGACCTTTACCACATGGTCACGGAAGCCATTGCCGGGGGCGCGGCCCCGGAGACCGCCGCGGGCACGGTAATCGACCGCTGGCAGGCAGAGCGTGGACCATATGTTCCGGGCTTCGGCCACCGGTTTCACAAGCCCGTCGATCCGCGTGCGCCGAAGCTCCTCGAGCTTGTCGAGACAGCGCGGTCCGAAGGCATCGTCTCGGGCGAGGTGGCCGTCGCGGCGGTGGCGGTGCAAGCGGTCCTGAACGCCCGCAAAGGCAAACCGTTGCCCATGAACATCGACGGCGCCACGGCGGTGATCTACGCCGAGCTCGGCTTTCCGGCACCGCTTGCGCGCGGCCTGTTCTGCCTGTCACGGTCCGTCGGCGCGCTGGCGCACGGATGGGAGCAGATGCAGCAGGGCGGCCGCAACAAGGGACCGACGCCTCCCGCATATCGCTGGACATATACCGGCCCCTGACCGGGACGCCGGATCGAGCGCCGCCAGACACGAGACACAGAGACCGACAAGAGGGACACAACGATGACATTCACCACGCGGCCCGAACTGATGGGCACCTTCGGCATGGTCTCGACCACCCATTGGCTCGCCAGCCAGGCGGGCATGAAAATGCTGGAGGCCGGGGGAACGGCCGCCGATGCCGCCGTGGCGGCGGGCTTCGTGCTCAACGTGGTGGAGCCGCATCTGAACGGCCCGCTGGGCGAGGTGCCGGCCCTCGTGCTTCCGGCAGGTGCCGATACGCCGCTCGTGCTCTGCGGTCAGGGTGTGGCGCCCGCGGGCGCGACACTGGCCCATTACCGGGACGAAGGGCTCGAGATCATCCCCGGCTCCGGACTTCTGGCGACGGTGACGCCTGGGGCCTTCGACGCGTGGATGCTGATGCTACGCGATCATGGGCGGCTGTCGCTGTCCGAGGTGCTGGCCCCGGCGATCCACTATGCCGAACACGGACACCCGATGCTGGCGGGCGTCGCTGCCGCCATCGCCGGCCTGCAGGACGTGTTCCGGCAGGAATGGCCCACATCCGCACCGGTCTGGCTGCCGGGCGACCGCGCCCCCGAGGCCGGCGCGCTTTTCCGCAACCCCGATTGCGCGGCGATGTGGCGACGTCTCGTCGAGGAGGGCGAGGCGGCGGGCCGCGACCGCGAAGCGCAGATCGAGGCCGCGCGCGTGGCCCATGCCAGGGGCTTCGTGGCCGAGGCCATAGACGCCTACCTCCGGGATGCCTGCGTGCTGGACGCGACCGGCGAAAAGCGCAAGGGCGTGCTGAACGGCGACGACATGGCGACGTGGGAAGCCACGTGGGAGGCGCCGCTTGCCGTCGATCACGCGGGCTGGACGGTCTGGAAATGCGGGGCCTGGACCCAGGGTCCGGTGCTTCTGCAGGTCCTGCAGATGCTGGCCGGGGACGACCTGGCGTCCATGGACCCGGTCGGCCCGGACTTCGTGCATCTGGTGACCGAGGCCCTCAAACGCGCCTTTGCCGATCGCGAAAGCTATTACGGCGATACGGCGCTGCATGACATTCCGGTCGATACGCTTCTGTCGGAGGCCCACAACGCAGCGCACCGCGCCGATATCGGACAGACGGCCAGTCAGGACCACAGGCCGGGCCGAATCGCAGGGTTCGAGGCACTGGCCGACGCCTTTCTCGCCCGCGCCGCCCGCCGCACACCCGAGGCAGGTGTGGGCGCCGGCGAGCCCACCATGGCGCATCTGGTGAACCAGCGCGGCGACACGGTCCATGTGGATGTGGTGGACCGCTGGGGCAACATGGTGTCGGCCACGCCTTCGGGCGGATGGCTGAAGTCGAACCCTGTGGTGCCGGGGCTCGGTGTGCCGCTGAACACGCGGGCGCAGATGTTCTGGCTGGACGAGGGGCTGCCGACGACGCTGGCGCCCGGGGCGCGGCCCCGCACGACGCTCAGCCCCTCCATGGCGCTCGGTCCGGACGGGACGTGGTGCGCCTTCGGAACCCCTGGCGGCGATCAGCAGGACCAATGGCAGGCGACCTTCCTTCTGCGCCTGATCCACCACGGGATGAACCTGCAGGAGGCCATCGACGGCCCGCTGTTCCACACCGGGCACCTGCAATCGAGCTTCTTTCCGCGCGCGGTGCAGCCGGGACACCTGCTGGTGGAGCCGGCCTTTCCGGAGGCGACGATCGAAGGGCTCCGGCAGAAGGGTCACAAGCTCGAGGTGTCGGCGCCCTGGGCGGCGGGACGGCTCTGCGCCGTCGCCCGCCGGCCCGATGGCGTCGTGAAGGGGGCCGCGACACCGCGGCTGATGCAGGCCTACGCGGTGGGCCGGTAGGGGGCAGTCATCTTGCCGCTCAGCGACCCTCCATCTGAGCCACGAGTTTGCCAAGGAACATGCCCATGCCACCGCAGCCCGACTGCGCCCAGCCGCCATCGACGGGCAGGACCGCGCCGCTGACATAGGCGCCCATGTCGGAGGCGAGGAACATGCAGGCGTGCCCGATATCGTCGGGCGTGCCGAGCCGGCCCAGCGGAACGGAGGCGGCCACCTTGCCGATCGCATCCTCGGTCGGGGCAAGCCGCGCCATGCCCTCGGTCCCGGAGATGGGTCCCGGCACGACGGAGTTGACGCGAATCCCCTCCGCGCCCCATTCGATGGCCAGCGTGCGCGTGATCATGTCCACGCCCGCCTTGGCCGCGGAAACATGGGATTGCCCCGGCATCGGCAAAAAGGCCTGCGGCGCCGAGATGTTGACCACGCTCGCACCCGGTTTCTTCAGGTAGGCGTGGCTGGCCTTCATCACGTGAACGGTGCCCATCAGGTCGATCTCGACCACGCTGCGGAATGCATTCGCCGACATGCCGTTGAGGCTGGCGGGGAAATTACCGGCCGCCCCCGAGACCAACACGTCGAATTCGCCCCATGCGCCGTGGATCTCGGCAAGGCCCGCCTCGATGGCCGGAAGCTCTCGCACATCCGCCGCGAAACCCTTCGCCTCCGCGCCCAGCGCCTTCAGCGCCGAAACGGTGTCCGCGACCTTCTCCTCCGACCGGCTGGCGACGGCGACCCGCGCGCCGTGGCTGGCGAAAAGCTCCGCGATGCCACGATTGATCCCGCTGGTGCCGCCGATCACGACAACCGTCTTGCCGCTGAAATCGATGGTGATGCTCATTGTGCCCGGCCCTCCCGCATGAATGTCCGCCTTCGCGTCACGTTAGGACGGCAGAAGCGCCCGGGCCATCGGAATCCCGGACCCGCGACGCCACGTTAATCGCGGGGTCGCCGTCAGAGGGCAAATTGACCCCACCTGCGCGCCGGTGCAGGATCGCCGGCGGCGCGCCCGGAAGGCGTGCGGTTCGAGGGGCGGCGAATGGCAACGGAGCAGCAGATTTCCCATTGGGACCGGTCCGCGGCGGAACCGGATGTGGGCGCGCCGCTCCACGGCGACGCCACGGCGGACCTTGCCATCATCGGCGGCGGTTTCACCGGGCTGTCGACCGCGCTCCATGGCGCCGAGCGGGGCCTCGACTGCCTCGTGCTGGAGGCCGAGCGCATCGGCCATGGCGGATCTGGGCGCAATGTGGGCCTTGTGAACGCAGGCGTGTGGCACCCGCCGGCGGCCGTCCGCGCGGCGCTCGGACCCACCTACGGCCCCCGCTTCGTTGAACGTTTCGGCGCCGCACCGGAATACGTGTTTTCCCTGATCGAACGGCACCAGATCCGCTGCGAACCGGCGCGGCAGGGAACGATCCACGCCGCCCATGCGGCCTCGGCGCTCAAGGGCCTGCGCGGCCGCCTCGATGAATGGCAGCGACTGGGCGCGCCGGTCGAGATGCTGAGCGCGGAGGAGGTGCTGCGCATGATCGGCGGCGGGCGCTTCGCGGGCGGGCTCTACGACCGGCGGGCCGGCACCGTGAACCCGATGGGCTATGTCCGCGGTCTGGCGCGCGCCGCGCTGGGGGCCGGCGCGCGGATCGCGACGGGCGTGCGGGCCACGGCGCTCCGGCGCGACGGCGACGGCTGGCGGGTGGAGACGCCAAGCGGCACCATACAGGCCCGTACGGTTGTCCTTGCGACCAACGCCTATACCGACGACCTCTGGCCGGGGCTGTCGCGGGTCTTCACGCTCATCCCCTATTTCCAGCTCGCGACCGAACCGCTGGGTGCGGCGGGCGACACGATCCTGCCGGGGCGGCAGGGCCTGTGGGACACGGCGCCGATCATGACCAGCCTGCGCAAGGACGTTGAGGGGCGGCTGATGATCGGGTCCATGGGCCGGGTCATCGGGGATGCGAAAGACGGCATTTCGCGCCGTTGGGCCGCGCGGCAGGTGCGCCGATTGTTCCCCGATCTCGGCCCGGTCGCGTTCGACAGTGCGTGGCATGGCCACATCGCGCTGACGCCCGATCATCTGCCCCGCATCCACAGGCTGGCCGAAGGGCTCTACACGCCGATCGGATACAACGGCCGCGGCATCACCACCGGCACCGTGTTCGGCAAGGCGATGGCGGAGTTGCTGACGGGCATGGACCCCGCCGACCTGCCCCTGCCGCTCAGTGATATGCAGACGGTGCGAAGCGGGGTCTTGCGTTCACGCGTCTACGACGTTGCATTCACCGCCAACCAGATCGTGAGAGGCTTCGGACGATGACCCAGCCTGCGCAGCAGATCCGCGTGGGCGTCGATATCGGTGGCACCTTCACCGATGTGGCGCTGGAGCATCCCGGGGGGCGAAGCTCCGCGAAGCTCCTGACGGATTACGAGCGCCCCGAGCGCGCGATCCTGGCCGGGATCGCCGAGGCCGCGTCCGAGGCCGGGGTGGCGCTGTCGCAGATCGGGCAGGTCATCCACGGCACGACTCTCGTGACCAACGCGCTTATCCAGCGGCGTGGCGCGAAGACGGCCTTCATCACCACCGAGGGTTTCCGCGACGTGATCGAGATGCGGTCCGAAAACCGTTTCGAGCAATATGACCTGAACCTCGAGTTGCCCGCCCCGCTGATCCCGCGCGAGCATCGCTTCACCCTGCCCGAGCGTATCGCCGCCGATGGAGCCGTGCTGTTGCCGCTCGACCCGGCCGAGGCCGAGGCGCTGGCCGAACGGATCGCCGCGGGCGGTTACGAGGCTGTCGCCGTCGGCCTGATGCATGCCTACGCCAACAACATACACGAATGTATGGTGAGGGACGCCCTGCGCCGAGCGGCGCCGGACCTTGCCGTGTCGATCTCGTCGGTCGTGTCGCCGCAGATGCGTGAGCTGCCGCGCTTCAACACGGTGATCGCCAACGCCTATGTCCAGCCGCTGGTCTCCGACTACCTCGGCCGGCTGGTGTCGGAATTGCAGGCGGCGGATATCGCGGCGCCGGTCTTCCTGATGCATTCGGGCGGCGGGCTCGTCTCGGTGGAAACGGCCATCGACCAGCCCGTGCGCCTGCTCGAATCCGGGCCCGCCGGGGGCGCCATCTATGCCGCAGGCGCGGCGCGCGCCCATGGGCTCACGAAGGCGCTCAGCTTCGACATGGGCGGCACGACCGCCAAGATCTGCCTGATCGAGGGTTTCACGCCCAAGACCGCCAACACCTTCGAGGTCGCCCGCACCTACCGGTTCAAGAAGGGCTCGGGGATGCTGATCTCCACGCCGGTCGTCGAGATGGTCGAGATCGGCGCGGGCGGCGGGTCGATCGCGTGGACGGATGCGATGGGACGGCTTCGCGTGGGCCCGCATTCGGCAGGCTCAGAACCGGGGCCCGCCTGCTACGGACGCGGCGGCGAGGCCCCGGCTGTCACCGATGCCAACCTCGCGCTCGGGCGCCTCGATCCCGAGAATTTCGCGGGTGGGGCCATTCCGCTCCATCCCGACCGGGCCGAGGCGGCGCTCAAGACCCTCGGCCTGATGCTGGACGAGGCGGCCTTCGGCATCACCGAGATGGTGGACGAGAACATGGCCAACGCCGCGCGCGTCCATACGGTTGAGAATGGTCGCGATATCGCACAGTTCACCATGGTGGCCTTCGGGGGCGGCGCGCCGCTCCATGCCTGTCGGCTTTGCGAAAAGCTGGGGCTGAAAGAGGCGCTGATCCCGCCCGGGGCGGGCGTGGGTTCGGCCATCGGTTTCCTGCAGGCGCCGGTGAGTTTCGAGGCGACGCGCGGTCTCTACCAACGGCTCGACACCTTCGACGCCGCGACCGTCAACGCGATGATCGCGGAACTGGCGGAGGCCGCGAACGTCTTCGTGGACCGTGGCGCGCCGGGGGCGCCGAGGGTCACCCGGCTGATCGCGCAGATGCGCTACGTGGGACAGGGCTGGGAAATCCCGGTGGAGCTGCCGCATCGCGCGTTTTCGGCCGAGGACATCCCGATGATCGTCTCGCGGTTCGGGGAGGAATACCGCACCCTCTTCAGCCGGATTATCGAGGGCCTCCCGGTCGAGGTCACGAACTGGCAACTGACCGTCGCGACCCAGGTGCAGCCAGTGCCGCCCGCCGCCCGTTTCGACGACGGCGCACCCGCGACACCGGCTCGGCACCGCCGTTTCTTCGACGCCGCCCTGCGCGAGACCGTCGAGGCCGCCGAAGTGCCGCGCGCCGCGATGACGCCGGGGATGAAGATCGACGGCCCGGCGATCATCGTTGAGGACGAGACCGCCACCATCGTCACCTCGGCCTTCCGCGCCGTGGGACAGGGCGATGGCAGCCTGCGCCTGATCCGCAAGGAGGCGATGCGATGAAACAGATCGATTACCAGATCATGTGGGACCGCCTGATCGCGGTGGTGGAGGAACAGGCGATGACGCTGGTGCGCACGGCGTTCTCGACCTCCGTCCGCGAGGCGGGCGACCTTTCCGCCGGGCTCTTCGATGCCGAGGCGCGGATGATGGCGCAGGCGGTGACGGGAACGCCGGGGCATGTCAACGCCATGGCCGAAAGCGTCGGCCATTTCGCCGCCCGCTTCGGGCCGCAGGAGACGCTCGAGGGCGACGTTTACCTGACGAACGACCCTTGGCTTGGCACGGGCCATCTGCATGACATAACCGTGGTGACGCCCGTGTTCCGCAAGGGCCGGCATATCGGCTATTTCGCCTGCACCGCCCATGTGGTCGATATCGGCGGGCGCGGCTTCGGTCCCGACGGGCGGGAGGTCTACGAGGAAGGCCTCCTGATCCCGATCACCAAGTTCGCGCAGGCGGGGCAGGTCCAGCCGCTGCTGATCGAGATGATCCGCGCGAACGTGCGCACGCCCGACCAGACCGCGGGCGACATCCATTCGCTCGCCGCCTGCAACGCGGCCGGCGAACGTCGGCTTCACGAGATGATGGACGAGTTCGGGATCGACGATCTGTTGGGCCTCAGCACCCATATTCTCGACATCTCGCGCAAGGCCACGCGGGCGGCGATCGAGACGGTGCCCGACGGCGTCTACCGCAACGAGATGCGGGTCGATGGCTATGACGCGCCGGTGGACATGGTGGTGACGCTGACCGTCGAGGGCGACCGGCTCCGCGCGGATTTCACCGGCACTTCCGGCCCCTCCTCCTTCGGGGTCAACGTGCCCGAGGTCTACACCCGCGCCTATGCCTGCTTCGCACTGAAATGCACCATCGCGCCCGATGTGCCCAACAACGCAGGGAGCCTGGAGCCGTTCGAGATCACGGCGCCCGAGGGCTCGATCCTCGCCGCGCGGCGTCCCGCCCCGGTCTCGGTCCGTCACGTGCTGGGCCATCTGGTGCCGGACGTGGTTCTGGGTGCGCTGCACCACGCGCTGCCCGACACGGTTCCGGCGGAGGGCGCGTCCTCGCTTTGGAACATCCAGATCGCGGTGCGCCCGGTCGACGGGTCCGGTCCGGGCGCGGAGATCCTGATGTTCAACTCCGGCGGCACCGGGGCGCGGCCCGGACTTGACGGGCTGTCGGCCACGGCCTTCCCCTCGGGCGTCTCGACGATGAGCGTCGAGGCGACCGAGCAGGTCGGCCCGGTCATCGTCTGGCGCAAGGACCTGAGGGAGGGCTCCGGGGGTCCGGGGGCCCATCGCGGCGGGCTTGGACAGGTCATCGAGATCGAGGCGCGGGAGGGCTACGATTTCCACTTCAACGCCATGTTCGACCGGGTGGAGCATCCCGCGCGCGGGCGCGCCGGGGGTCATGCGGGCGCGCCGGGGCGGGTGGAGCTGGCAGACGGCACGCGGCTGAACTCCAAGGGCCGCCAGCATGTCGCGGCCGGTCGGCGCCTGCGACTGAGCCTGCCGGGCGGTGGCGGTTACGGTCGGCCCGAGGCGCGCGCCGGGGACGACGTGAGGCGCGACCTCGCGGCGGGGTACATCACCGCCGGGGACGCGTGGGACATCTATGGACAGCAAGACGAGGAGTAAGACGATGAGCACGCAGAAACTGGCGCTCGTGACGGGCGGTGCGCAGGGCATCGGTTATGCCTGCGCCGAGGCGCTGAAGGAGGATGGCTACGGCGTCATCCTGTCGGACATCAACGCCGACGGCGTGGCCGAGGCCGCCGAGCGGCTGGGTGCTGTCGCGGGACTTGACTGCGACATGGCCGACGCGGCGGCGGTGACGGCGCTGTTCGACCGGATCGAGGCCGATCACGGGCCTGTCTCGGCGTTGGTGAACAACGCGGGCATCGCCCTGCCCGGCGATTTCCTCGACTACGATCTGGACGCCTTCGACAAGGTGATCGCGGTCAACCTGCGCGGCACCTTCATCGCCACCCAGCGCGCGGCCCGGGCCATGGTGGCCCATGACATCAAGGGCGCGATCGTCAACATGTCCTCGATCAACGCGCAGCTGGCGATCCCCGCGATCCCGGCCTATTGCGCCTCGAAGGGCGGGGTGATGCAGCTCACCAAGGTCGCGGCACTGGCGCTGGCACCCAAGGGCATCCGGGTGAACGCGGTTGGACCCGGCTCGATCGACACGGAGATGATGGCCGGCGTGAACGCGAACCCCGAGGCACTGGCCCGCGTTCTGTCGCGCACGCCCTTGGGCCGGGTCGGCACCCCGCGCGAGATCGGCGACGTGGTGGCGTTCCTGTGTTCGGACAAGGCCAGCTACGTCACCGGTGAGACGATCTATGTCGATGGCGGGCGACTGGGCCTCAACTACACGATGTAAGGGGGCTCTGCCCCCTCGGCCTGACGGCCTCACCCCCGGAGTTTTCCTGCCAGGATGAAGGAGGGGGCCGCTCAGCCGGCCCGGGCGAGGAGCGAAGCGTTGCCGCCCGAGGCGGTGGTATCGACGCAGAGATGGCGCTCGGTCATGCAATGGGGCGCGAGTTCGGCCGCCCGGATCAGGGGCAGGATCGGGCCGTCACGCTCCGCGAGGGCCTGTCGCAGCGCCCGGGCGGTGGGCTCCCCGCCCCAGTAGGCGACGGCGGCGATGCCCGGCAGCGCGGCAAGCGTCCCGGGCGCGATCGTGCCGTCGACGCCCTCCGCTCCGGCGAGGTCGGGCGCAACGGCGAGCGCCGGACATCCCGCCGCGCGCGCCTGCGCCGCCTGCTCGAGCGCCGCGTCGCGTCCGGGCCCGAGACAGACGACCGAACCGCGCGGTGCGGTCGTATAGCGGTTCGTCTCGCCGGTCGGGCCGGGGAGGCTGAGCGCCGGTGCCGTCGATGACGGGGAGGACAGCGCGGCGATTCTGCGGGCAAGCGTTTCGGTCGGGACGGGTGTACCCTCCACCTCCGGCGCGTGTCCTTCCGGCTCCCGGCAGAAGCGCGGGAGATAGGCCGGACCGCCCGCCTTGGGCCCTGTTCCCGACAGACCCGTGCCGCCGAAGGGCTGGCTGCCGACCACGGCGCCGATCTGGTTGCGGTTGACGTAGACGTTGCCCGCCCGGACGGCGCGCGCGACCTCGTCGACCCGCGTATCGATCCTCGTGTGCAGCCCGAAGGTCAGACCGTAGCCCGTGGCGTTGATATCCGCGATGACGTCGTCGAGCCGCTCGCCCCGGAACGTCGCGATGTGCAGGACGGGGCCGAAGACCTCTCGCTCCAGATCCGCGATGCCGTCGACGCGGATCGCGCAAGGGCCGATGAAATGCCCCTCCGACGGGGCCGCGACCTGATGCAGGAGGCGGCCCTCGACCCGCACCGCGTCGATGTAGCCGATCATCGACTGTTGCGCGGCGGCGTCGATCACCGGGCCCACATCCGTGGCGAGATGCCATGGATCGCCGATCCGGAGCTCGTCCATCGCGCCGAAGAGCATCTTCATGAAGCCCTCCGCGATGTCCTCCTGCAGGTAGAGGCAGCGCAACGCCGAGCATCTCTGGCCCGCCGACTGGAAGGCCGAGGCGATGATGTCGCGCACGGCCTGTTCGGGGAGCGCGGTGCTGTCGACCACCATCGCGTTCAGCCCCCCGGTCTCGGCGATCAGCGTGGCGTCGGATGCGAGATGGGCGGCCATCGCGCGATGGATGGCCTGCGCGGTGGCGGTCGAGCCGGTGAAGGCGACGCCGTCGACGCCGGGATGAGAGGTCAGCGCCGCGCCGACCTCCGCCCCGGTGCCGGGCAGAAGCTGCAGCGCCGCGCGCGGAACGCCGGCCTCGTGCAGAAGCGCCGTGGCCCGCGCGGCGATGAGTGGGGTGGCCTCCGCCGGTTTCGCGAGCACGGCGTTGCCGGCGGCCAGCGCGGCGGCGATCTGGCCGGTGAAGATGGCAAGAGGGAAATTCCACGGGCTGATACAGGCGAAGCGCCCGCGCGGCGGATGCGCAAGTTCCGCGGCGCGGGCGGCGTAGTAGCGCAGGAAGTCCACCGCCTCGCGCAGTTCGGCCAGCGCATCCATCGGTGTCTTGCCCGCCTCGCGCGCCAGCAGCGCGAAGATCTCGGGCGTGTGCGCCTCGTAGAGATCGGCCGCCCTGTTCAGCGCGGCGGCGCGCTCGTTCGCGGGGGCTGCCCAGTGTTGCGCCCCCGTGACGGCGCGGTCGACATCGGCCGCCGCCGTCAGCGTCACGGTGCCGACCTCGTCCTCCGGGCGGGCCGGGTTGAGCACCGGCTCCTCCGTCCCGGGCGTGGATGGCGACGCCAGAACGGGGCCCGCCGCCCAGCGCGTGGCGATGTGTTCATCGCGCGCCCTGCGCAACGCCGTCCACGCCACCCGGTCGTGCAGGTCGATACCTTGCGAATTCACCCGTTCGGGCCGGTAAAGATCGGCGGGCGCCACGACGCTGGAATGGGGCTGACCGAGGCCTTCCGCGTCGAAGGGGTCGCGCGCCACCGATGCGGCGGGCGCGGAGCCGTCGAGCAACCGGTTCACGAAGGAGCTGTTGGCCCCGTTTTCCAGAAGCCGTCGCACCAGATAGGCCAGAAGGTCGCGATGCTTGCCCACAGGCGCGTAGATGCGACAGGGCGTGCCATGCTCCGCGCGCACCATCTCGTGGAGCGCCTCGCCCATGCCGTGAAGGCGCTGGAACTCGAAGGTGTCGCGGCGCCCGTCCGCCATTTCGAGGATTGCCGCCATCGAGTGCGCGTTGTGGGTGGCGAATTGCGGATAGAGCCGGGCGGAGCAGTCTAAGAGCTTCCGCGCGCACGAGAGGTAGGAGACATCCGTCGCCGCCTTGCGCGTGAAGACGGGGAAGCCGTCCAGCCCCTCGACCTGCGCGCGCTTGATCTCCGTGTCCCAGTACGCGCCCTTGACCAGCCGGACCATCATCCGCCGGCCGAGCGAGGCCGCCAGCGCGTCGACCCAGTCGATGACGGCACCTGCCCTGCGGGAATAGGCCTGGATCACCACGCCGAACCCGTCCCAGCCGTGAAAGGCTGGATCGCGCACCACGGCCTCGATCACGTCGAGCGACAGGTCCAGCCTGTCGGCCTCTTCCGCGTCGATGCTGATCCCGACCCCGGCCTCGCGGGCGGCGCGCACCAGATCGGTGACGCGCGGCACAAGCTCTGCCATCACGCGGTCGCGCTGGATTTCCTCGTAGCGCGGGAAAAGCGCCGAGAGCTTGATCGAAATGCCCGGGTTCGCGGCGATGTCGTCCGAGGTGGCCGCGCCTGCGATGCGCGCGATCGCCTTCCTGTAGGCGTCGAAAAAGCCCTCCGCATCCGCCGCCGTCATCGCGGCCTCGCCCAGCATGTCATAGGAATAGCGGTAGCCGCGCGCCTCTTGCGGCCGGGCGCGCGTCATGGCGGCGTCGATATCCTCGCCCAGCACGAACTGGTTGCCCATCTCGCGCATGGCGCGGCGCACGGCGGTGCGGATCACCGGCTCGCCCAGCCGCCGGACGGCGCCGCGCAGCGTGGAGGCGACGCCGGGCTGCATGTCCTCGCGCAGAACGCGCCCCGTCAGCATCAGTGCCCATGTCGAGGCATTGACCAGAGGCGACGACGACTTGCCCAGATGCGCGCCCCATTCCGATGGGGCGATCTTGTCCTCGATCAGCGCGTCGATCGTGTCGGCATCGGGCACGCGCAAGAGCGCCTCGGCGAGGCACATCAGCGCGATGCCCTCGTCGGTGGACAGCCCGTACTCGGCGAGAAACACCTCCATCAGGCCAGGGCGCGTGTCGGCGCGCATCCGGTCCACCCATGCCACGGCCTGCGCGGTGGCGGCCTTGCGCGCGTCCGCGGACATCGGGGGCGGCGTGCAGAGCAGGTCCAGAACCCCGGCCTCGTCGGCCCGGTGCAAGCGGTGCATGGCCTCGCGGAACGGGCTCAGATCGGCGGTGGGGTTCGGGTCATTGATCATGATGCAAGCCTGCTCAGGAGGGCATGACAAAAGCTTACCGGAAAACTTGTAGCCAGATTGCCTCAAGAACGGCAGAATGCCAGCGATTCACCCAAAGGATGGCTTAGGATTGGACGATCTTCCCTCCACACCCGAGAACGCAGTTCATCTGGACTCCTACGACCGCAGGATTCTCAAGATCCTGTCGGCCGATGGACGCATCGCGATCACGGAACTTGCGCGTTGCATCGGCCTGTCGAAAACGCCCTGCCAGGCCCGCGTCCGCAAGCTCGAGACGGCGGGCTATATCCGCGGATACCGCGCGGTGCTCGACCCCGGCAAACTGGGCCTCGGCCATGTGACCTTCGTCGAGGTGCGCCTGTCCGACACGCGCGAAAACGCCCTGCGCGCCTTCAACGCCGCCGTGCAGGCCGTCCCGGAGATCGAGCAATGCCACATGATCGCGGGGGCTTTCGACTACCTGCTGAAGGTCCGCAGTCGCGACATCGACGCCTACCGCCGGGTGCTGGGCGAGGTCATCTCGACCCTTCCGCATGTGGCAAGCACGTCCACCCATGTCTCGATGGAAGCGGTGAAGGACGTCGCCGACCCGCAGTGAGACGGCAGGGTCACGCGGCCGGAGCGCCCAGCGCCGCCGACAGCGTTGCCGCCGCCTCGGTCACGGCAGCCGCGAGGCGCGGGATCTCGGCATCGCTGACGCGGCTGGCCGGGCCCGAAACGGAGATGCCGGCCACCACCTCGCCATGCAGGTCGGTCACGGGCGCCGCGATGCACCGCATGCCTTCGGTCTTTTCCTCGTCGTCGATGGCGTAACCGCGCGCCTGCGTCAGCACCATGTCCGCCTCGATTTGGGCGGGGTCGGTCAGGGTGCGCGCCGTGAACCTCTCCAATCCGGCCTCGGCCAGCGCGCGGGCGCGCGCCTCGGGCGTCATCTGCGCCAGAAGCGCCTTGCCGATGCCCGAGGCGTGCATGGGCGAGAGCGTCCCGGGCGGAAAGAAGGCCCGGATCGAGGCATGGGTTTCGACCTGGCTGATGAAAAGGACATGCCCGTCCCGTGCGATGCCCAGATTGGCCGTCTCGCCCGTCCGCTCCATCAGCCGCCGCAGGACGGGGCGCGCACGCTCCACCAGCGAGGTGCGGTGCAGGTAGCGCGCGCCGATCAGGAAGGCGCGCGGCCCGATATGCCAAAGCTGAGGGCCGGCGTCGAACTCCACCAGACCCCGCGCCTCCAGCGTGACGAGGATACGGTAGGTCGTGGCGGGCGACTGGTCGGTGTCGGCGGCAAGTTCGGACAGGGTGGCGCCCGTCGTGGTCGAAAGATGCTCGAACACGGCCATGGCCCGGTCGAGCGACTTGATCGTATTCTGGGCGCTGCGGTCGTCCCAGGCCTTGGGCCGACCGCGCCCGCGCACGGCGCGACCGGTGGATTCGGTTGGGAAATCGTCCGGCATGAGACCTCGCTGCAGTGCAGTGAAAAACCATTTCACGATACGAAAAAATACATCTATTTGATAGATATGAATTTTGTTGCAGCATACCAGTTATGAAAAACGTTTTCAAAAAAATTGTGCGCGGGCGTGATGGCGACTAGGTGTTGGCGCAAGCCACGGAAGGAGACGGCCATGAGCTTCCAGAACCCGGTGTTCATCCCCGGACCGACGAATATGCCCGAGGCGCTTCGGCGCGCCTGCGACATGCCCACCCTGGACCATCGTTCGGCGGCCTTCGCGGACATTCTTCAGCCCGCGCGCGAGGGTGTTCGCAGGATCCTGCGTTCGGCCACGGCCGAGGTTTTCATCTTCCCTGCCACCGGCACCGGCGGCTGGGAGGTGGCGATCACCAACACCCTGTCGCGCGGCGATACGGTTCTGGCGGCGCGGAACGGCATGTTTTCCCATCGCTGGATCGACATGTGCCAGCGCCACGGACTGACCGTCGAGATCGTCGAAACGCCTTGGGGCGAGGGCATTCCCGCCGACCGGTTCGAGGAGATCCTGCGCGCCGACACCGATGGCCGGATCAAGGCCGTTCTCGCCACCCACAACGAAACGGCGACGGGCGTCCTGTCCGATATCGCCGCGGTGCGTGCCGCGATGGATGCCGCCGGGCACGACGCGCTTCTGTTCGTCGATGGCGTGTCCTCGATCGCGTCGATGCCGTTCGAGTTCGACACCTGGGGCGTCGACGTGGCCGTGACCGGCAGTCAGAAGGGCTTCATGCTTCCGGCGGGCCTTGCCATCACCGGCTTCTCGTCCAGGGCGCTCGCTGCGGTGGAAACCGGTGGTCTGCCGCGCTGTTTCTACGACATCCGCGACATGGCCAAAAGCTACGCGGCGAACGGCTATCCCTACACGCCCGCCGTGGGCCTTCTGAACGGGCTCGCGCAAAGCTGCGAAATGATCCTGACCGAGGGGCTCGACGCGGTTTTCGCCCGCCATGCGCGCATCGCAGGCGGCGTCCGGGCCGCCGTGACCGCATGGGGTCTGGACCTTTGCGCCGCGCGGCCCGAGCTTTACTCCAACTCCGTCAGCGCGATCCGCACGCCCGAAGGCTTCGACGCCACGCGCATCGTGACCCATGCCGCCGACACCTACGGCGTGGCCTTCGGCGTCGGTCTGGGCGAGGTGGCGGGCAAGGTCTTCCGCATCGGCCATCTGGGGATGCTCACGGACGTTCTGGCGCTATCGGGCATCGCGACCGCCGAAATGGCGATGGCCGATCTGGGTCTCGACATCAAGCTCGGCTCGGGCGTCGCCGCCGCGCAAGAGGTTTACCGCAGCACCGCCGCGCCCATGGCGCTGGCCGCAGAATGAGGGGTGAGGACATGAAGGACGCCGTTTCGACCGGGGATCTGGACCTGCCAAGCTGGGACGACGTGATAGCCGCGCACGCGCGCATCGCGCCCTACATCCATCGCACGCCCGTTCTGACCTCGCGCTTCATGAACGAGCTGACGGGGGCGGAGCTGTTCTTCAAATGCGAGAACTTTCAGAAGGCCGGCGCCTTCAAGGTGCGGGGCGCCACCAATGCGGTCTTCGGCCTGACCGACGAGGTGGCCGGGAAGGGCGTCGCGACCCATTCCAGCGGCAACCATGCCCTGTCGCTGTCCTACGCCGCCGGGCAGCGGGGCATCCCCTGCCATGTCGTCATGCCCAGCACCGCGCCCGAAGCCAAGAAGGCCGCCGTGCGCGGCTATGGCGGCACGATCACGGAATGCGAGCCCTCCACGACTAGCCGCGAGGCGGTCTTTGCCGAGGTTCACGCGCGCACCGGCGCCGATTTCGTGCATCCCTACAATGACCCGCGTGTCATCGCGGGACAGGCCACCTGTTCGCGCGAGCTGATGGAACAGGTCGAAGGGCTCGACGCCGTCATCGCGCCCATCGGCGGAGGTGGCATGGTCTCGGGCTGCTGCCTGACCCTGTCGAATATCGCGCCGAACGTCGAAATCTACGCGGCCGAGCCGGAGCAGGCCGACGATGCCTACCGCTCCTTCAAGGCGGGCCACATCATCGCCGACGACGCGCCGGTGACCATCGCCGACGGTCTCAAGGTGCCGCTGAAGGAACGCACCTGGCATTTCGTGTCGACCTACGTGACCGATATCCTGACCGCCAGCGAGGAGGAGATCGTCGACGCGATGAAGCTGACCTGGCAGCGCATGAAGATCGTGATGGAGCCCAGCTGCGCCGTGCCGCTGGCGACGATCATCAAGAACCCCGACGTCTTCCGCGGCAAGCGCGTGGGCGTGATCGTGACCGGCGGCAATGTCGATCTGGACAAGCTGCCGTGGATGAGCTGAAGCCCGCGGCGGGGCAGCGGGGGCGGCGGGACAAGTCCCGCCCTACACCCTTGCCGCGCCGTGTTCGCAACTCGTGTAGGGCGGGACTTGTCCCGCCATCCGTCCAACCGGAGGAGAACCGAAGATGAATGACATGACCCCGTTTCAGGGCCTCGAAGTAGGCTACGATATCCCCGCCCTGCCCGGCATGGCCGAGGCCGAGATCCAGACGCCCTGCCTCGTCCTCGACCTCGACGCGCTGGAGCGCAACATCAGGAAGATGGGCGATTACGCCAAGGCGCACGGGATGCGTCACCGCGTCCATGGCAAGATGCACAAGTCGGTGGACGTGGCGAAGCTGCAGGTCGAGCTTGGCGGCGCCTGCGGCGTCTGCTGCCAGAAGGTCTCCGAGGCCGAGGTCTTCGCCCGCGGCGGCATCAAGGACGTGCTGGTATCCAACCAGGTGCGCGACCCGGCCAAGATCGACCGGCTGGCGCGGATGCCCAAGCTCGGGGCACGCACGATCTGCTGCGTCGATGACGTGGAGAACGTGGCCGACCTCTCTGCGGCGGCGGTCAGGCACGGTACCCAGATCGAGTGCCTCGTGGAGATCGACTGCGGCGCGGGCCGCTGCGGGGTGACGACAACGCCAGAGGTTGTGGAGATCGCCAAGGCGATCGACGCCGCGCCGGGTCTCAAGTTCGCCGGCATACAGGCCTACCAGGGCGCGATGCAGCACATGGATAGCTATGACGACCGCAAGGCCAAGATCGACATCGCGGTGGCCATGGTGAAGGACGCCGTGGACACGCTGAAGGCAGACGGGATCGACTGCGATATCGTCGGCGGCGGCGGCACCGGCTCCTACTATTTCGAGTCCAATTCCGGCGTCTACAACGAGCTTCAGTGCGGCTCCTACGCCTTCATGGATGCCGATTACGGGCGCATCCTCGACAAGGATGGAAACCGCATCGACCAGGGCGAATGGGAGAACGCGCTGTTCATCCTCACCAGCGTCATGAGCCACGCGAAGCCCGAGAAGGCGATCGTGGATGCGGGCCTCAAGGCGCAGTCCGTGGACAGTGGATTACCTGTGATCTACGGGCGGACAGATGTTGAATATGTGAAATGCTCGGACGAGCATGGGGTGGTTTCCGACCCTGACCGTGTTCTGAAAGTGAATGACAAGCTCAAGCTGGTCCCCGGCCATTGCGACCCGACCTGCAATGTCCATGACTGGTATGTGGGCGTGCGCGATGGCGTCGTGGAAACCGTCTGGCCGGTGTCCGCACGCGGCAAGGCCTACTGATGGCCGACGGAGCGTCAGCGCCCGCGAACGAGTTGGTGATCGTGCCCGAGGGCATGATCCCCGACATCCTGACGCGCGAGGCCTCCTTCGACGCGGTGGAAAAGGTCTTCGCCGCCATGGCCGCGGGGGAGGCGAGGAACTTCCCCGTGGTGCGGGAGGCGATCGGGCACGAGGATGCGCTATACGGGTTCAAGGGCGGCTTCGACGCCGTGGGTGGCGTCCTCGGCCTCAAGGCCGGGGGCTACTGGCCGCACAATCTCGACCGGCGCGGGATCATCAACCACCAGTCGACGGTGTTCCTGTTCGACCCGGACACGGGCCGGGTGAAGGCGCTGGTGGGGGGCAACTACCTCACGGCGCTGAGGACAGCGGCGGCGTCCTCAGTGTCGATCCGGCACCTCGCGCGCAAGGACGCGAAGGTGCTGGGCATGATCGGCGCGGGCCATCAGGCGAAGTTCCAGCTGCGCGCGGCGGCCGAGACGCACGCCTTCGAGAAGGTCATCGGCTGGAACCTGCATCCCGAGATGCTGCCCGGCCTCGCCGAGGTCGCTCGCGAAGTCGGCCTGCCCTTCGAGGCGGTGGAGCTGCCCGGCATGTCCGAGGCGGACGTGATCATCACCATCACCTCGAGTTTCGCGCCGACGCTTCTGGCGGACCATGTCAGCCCCGGCACCCATCTGGCCTGCATGGGCACCGACACGAAAGGCAAGCAGGAGGTCGAGGCGGCGCTTCTGGGCCGCGCCCGCGTCTTCTGCGACGAGGTCGCGCAGTCGGTCTCGATCGGCGAGGCCCAGCATGCGGTGGCCGAGGGGCTTCTGTCCGAGGGTGACGTCACGCAACTGGGCGCCGTGATCAACGGGACCCATGGCGGGCGCGGCTCGGACGAGGAGATCACGCTTTTCGACGGGACGGGCGTGGGGCTTCAGGATCTTGCGGTGGCCGACGCCATCGTGAAAACCGCCGTGGCGCAGGGCATCGCCACGATCGTTCCGCTCTGACGACAGGGGCTCCCGCGCCCGCGCGCCAGAGGGATCGGGCGCTGGTGCGGGGCCACAGGCGTCGGAGTCGCGTATTTTTGGAAAGATGAAGGAGACGGGGTGCGCGATAGCTCAGGCGTCGCGCACAATCCAGGGCGTGTCGAACCAGTGTTCCTCGAGATTGGTACCCTCTCCGATCCGGTCGATCACGGCAAACAGGCCTGGCGGAGAAAGCGGCGTCAGAACCCCGTGCCAGGTGCCGCGGTGGAGGTTGATCCCCTGCCCCGGCGCGGTGCGGAAGGCCAGCGGGGGGCCGGGCGTGCCGTCCTCATCGGGGGCGACGACCACGAGGAACGGGTCGAGGGACATGGGCAGGAAGGCCTGCGAGCCCAGCGGATGGCGTTCGACCATGTCGAGCCTGTAGGGCAGGTCCCGCGCGTCGGAGCGGAAGAGGCTGATCCCGGCGCGGCCGTTCACGAAATCGAGCGTGGCCACGTCGTGGAACCGACCACAGAGGCCCTGGTTGATGATCTTGTCAGGATCGCCTTTGGCCGCCAGAACCTCGCCAAAGGGCGCGAAGGCCTCCGCCGTCAGGGGCGCGATGACGATCTCGCGGGTCATCGGAGCATGTCCAGCAGGCGCAGCTCGGCGATGCGTTCGACCTGGCGACAGGCCTCGGCGAATTCGTCTTCGCGGCTGTTCTCCACGCGGCGACGGAAGGCCGCGAGAATGCCCGATTTGTCATGGTCGCGCACGGCGATGATGAAGGGGAAGCCGAATTTCGCCGTGTAGTCGGCATTGAGCCCGGTGAAGGCGGCGCGTTCCTCGTCGGTCAGCGCGTCGAGCCCGGCGGAGGCCTGTTCCGACGTGCTTTCCGGGGTCAGCCGTCTGGCGGCGGCGAGTTTACCCGCGAGATCGGGATGCGCCTTGAGCACGCCGAGGCGCTTTTCCTCGGAGGCGGTGCGGAAGACGCGGGTCAGCGCCGAATGCACGCCGCGGGCGGTGTCATGGGTCGGGCCCAGTTCCATCTCGAAGGCGCGTTCGGCGATCCAGGGCGAATGCTCGAAGATGCCGCCGAAAGCCTCGATGAAGGTGGCGCGGTCCATCTCGGACGGCAGCGGCGCGGCGGAGGGGGGGTGCGTCTCGGCCCAGTGTTCGGCGATCTGCAGGCGCGTGGCGAACCAGACGCCATCATGGGCGCGCATGTGGTCGAGCGCCCGCTTGAGCGCCGCCGCGCGGCCCGGGCGGCCGACGAGCCGGCAATGCAGGCCGATCGACAGCATCCTCGGCGCGCCCGCCGAGCCCTCCGCGTAGAGCGTGTCGAAACTGTCCTTGAGATAGGCCTCGAACTGGTAGCCGGAGTTGAAACCCTGCGGCGTGGCGAACCGCATGTCGTTGGCGTCGAGCGTGTAGGGCACGATCAGCTGGTCATGCCCGCCGAAGCGCAGCCAGTAGGGCAATTCGTCCGCGTAGCTGTCGGCGACATAGTCGAAACCGCCCTCTTCGGCGGCGAGCCGTACCGTCTGCATGGAGGTGCGCCCGGTGTACCAGCCGCGCGGGCGTTCGCCCACGACCTCCGCGTGGAGCCGGATTGCCTCCTCCATGTGCTGGCGTTCCTCGGCCTCGGAGAAATCCTTGTACTCGATCCACTTGAGCCCGTGGCTGGCGATCTCCCAGCCCGCGTCCTTCATCGCGGAGACCTGTTCGGGACCGCGCGCGAGCGCGCTGGCCACACCGAAGACGGTGACGGGAGTGTCCCGCAGCATCCGGTAAATCCGCCAGAATCCGGCCCGCGCGCCGTATTCGTAGATCGATTCCTTGTTCCAGTGCCGCTGCCCCGGCCACGGCTGGGCGCTCACGATCTCGGACAGGAACGCCTCGGAGGCCATGTCGCCATGCAGGATGTTGTTTTCGCCGCCTTCCTCGTAGTTCACCACGATCTGCACGGCGATCCTGGCGCCGCCCGGCCATTTCGGGTCCGGCGGGGTCGGGCCGTAGCCGGTGAAATCGCGGGGGTAGCGGGGCACGTCCACTTGAATTTCCCTTCGGAGTTCCGTCTTCTGGCACAGAACAAATTCCTTCGAAGGAATTTGCAAATCCTTTCGAAAGGATTTGGCCGGGAAGGATGGCAAATGGCAGGATTTCTGACGACCCATGTGCTGGACACCGCGCGCGGGCTTCCGGCGGCGGGTCTCAGGATCGCGCTCTATCGGATCGAGGGCGAGGCCCGCACCAAGATCGCCGAGATGGACACCAATGACGACGGCCGGACCGACGGCCCCATCCTGCCGCAGGAGCGTTTCGAGACCGGCACCTATGAGCTGGTCTTCCATGCGGGCGACTACCTGCGCACCGCCGGTCACGCGGAACTCGCACCGTTCTTTCTCGACGTGGTGCCGATCCGCTTCGGCATGGCGCACGAGGATCACTATCACGTGCCCCTCCTGCTTTCGCCCTACGGATACTCGACCTACCGGGGCAGCTGAGCCGCTGCTGTAAGGAAAATCCTATCGGCGCGAGAGGGTCCGAGCCCCAGCTTCCGCAACGTCGTGGCTTCCGCCGGGGCGGAGTTGGTCTAATGTCCTCATCCAGGGATGTTTCGCGCGTTCAGGGGAGGGACGTGATGGAAGATGCTGCGCGCCCGTGGAGGGCGTTCTACGGACCGCATGTCCGGCCCGAGATCGAGGCCGCGAGCCATCGGACCCTGCCCGACCTGATCGGCGGCGTGGCCGAGACCTATCGCTCGGCGCCCGCTTTCACCTGCGTCCTGCCCAACGGCATGAACGGCACGCTTTCCTTCGCGCAGGTCGACGAGATGTCGGACGCGCTGGCGATCTACCTGCGCGAGGTGGCGGGGCTCGGCGCAGGCGACCGGGTCGCGGTGCAGATGCCCAATGCGCTGGGCTTTCCCGTCGCCGCCTTCGCCGTCTTCAAGGCGGGCTGCGTGCTGGTCAACGTCAACCCTCTCTACACCGCCGAGGAGATGGCCAAGCAGTTCGAGGATGCCGAGCCCCACGCGCTCATCATAATCGACATGTACGCCGACAAGGTGCCGATCGCGACGCGCGGCCACCCGATCCCCAACATCATCGTCACCCGCGTGGCGGAGTTCTTTCCGTCCATGCCGCGCGGGATCGTGGGACTGGTCCAGAAATACTGGGACAAGTCGGTGGCCCCGATCGAACTGCCCCATATCCGCCTGCCCGACGCCATCGCGGCGGGCCGCGCGCATCGCGCCAGGGACCACGTCGAGGTGTCGGATTACAGCGCGCATCTGGAACCCGACGATATCGCCGTCCTCCAGTATACCGGCGGCACGACGGGCGTCTCCAAGGGTGCGATGCTGTCCCACAAAAACCTGATCCTGAACATGGAACAGACCTTCGAGCTGGTCGAAGGGCTCGAGAAGGGGAAGGAAATCGCGCTGACCGCCCTCCCCCTCTATCACATCTTCGCCTTCACGGTGAACCTGTTGGGATTCTGGGCCTTGGGTGGGCGCAACCTGCTCATCCCCAATCCGCGGCCGCTGGGCAACCTCCGCCGCGCCTTCGAGAATTACCGGATCACGTGGATGAGCGGGGTCAACACGCTCTTCAACGGGCTCGCGAACGAGGTCTGGTTTCTCGACACCCCGCCGCGGCATCTGAAATTCGCCTCTGCCGGCGGCATGGCGCTGCAAGCCGCCGTGGCCGAGCGGTGGGAAGAGATCACCGGCAAGCCACTGTTGCAGGGCTACGGGCTGACGGAAACCGCGCCGGTCCTGACCTTCAACCCGCTGGGCAAGACGCGCGCGGGCTCCATCGGGGTGCCTGTCCCCTCGACCGAAATAGTCTGCCTGGACGAGGCGGGCCACCCCGTGCCGCAGGGCGAGGCAGGCGAGATCGCCGCGCGGGGGCCGCAGGTGATGAAGGGCTACTGGCGTCGGCCCGACGAGACGGCGAAGGTCATGCGCGGCGACTGGTTTCTGACCGGCGATATCGGCGTGATGGACGCGGACGGCTATATCCGCATCGTCGACCGCAAGAAGGACATGGTCGTCGTCTCGGGCTTCAACGTCTATCCCAACGAGATCGAGGACTGCCTCGTAACGCATCCCGGCGTGCTGGAGGCGGCCGTGATCGGCGTGCCTGACGACGCCAGCGGCGAGGCCGTGAAGGCCTTCATCGTCGCGCACGACACGGGCCTCACGCAGGCCGATATCCGTGCCCATTGCAAGGAACACCTGACCGCCTACAAGATCCCGAAAACCGTCGAGTTCCGCGACGCGTTGCCGAAGTCGAACGTGGGCAAGATCCTCCGAAAGGACCTGCGCGCCGCCGAACTGGCGCGGACGGCGGCGGAATAGCGGGGCATGGTCGGAGCCTTCGAACAGGCGCTGCTGGCCGCGATGATCTTCGTCATCATGCTGGGCATGGGCGCGTCGCTGACCCCGCGCGATTTCTGGCTGGCGCTGAAGCGGCCCCAGGGCCTGATCATCGGCGTGGTCTCGCAATACGGCTTCATGCCGTTCATCGGGTTCGCGATGGCCGTCACCCTCGACCTGCCAGAGCCCATCGCCATCGGCCTGCTGATCGTCTCCTGCATGCCGGGGGGGACGACGTCGAACATCTTCACCTATTTCTCCAAGGGCAACCTCGCGCTTTCGGTCCTGATGACGGTGACCTCGACGGTGTTCGGCGTGGTGCTGATCCCCATCGTGCTGCTGATCTACGCCTCCGCGCTCGACCTCACGATCCCGCGCGAGAACATCATCGCGACGCTGGTGGTCTTGCTGATCCCGGTGGCGATCGGGATGACCCTGCGCAAACTCAACGCCAATATCGGCGCGGTGACGGAATTCATGGGCTCGGCGCTCGCGCTCTTCTTCATCGCCTTCATCGCGATCTCATGGGTGCCGCGGAACTGGCAGTTCCTGCTCGACACCACGCCCGCCACCTATTTCGCCGCGATCATGCTGGGCGTGTTCGGCATCGTCATCGGGTACGCCTTCGCGCGTATCCTGCGGTTGCATCCGCGCAACGCGCGCACCGTGGCGCTGGAGACGGGCATCCAGAACGCGCCTCTGGCCATCGCGATCATCGCGCTGACCTTCTCGGGAGAGGAGCAGCAGGGCATCATCGCGGTGGGCGCGCTCTATTCGCTCTTCATCGTGATCACCTCGACCATTGTCACGCTGATCTTCCGGCGAGCGAACACGGCGGCGGAACAGAAGCTGCCGGACAGCCTTCTCTGAAGCGCCGGGACCTGGCCTGAACCGTTGCACCGGACGACGGCAGCCGTCACTGTGCCGACGGGAGGACGATGCGTGCAGAGCCCCGAAAGCCGCCAGACCCAGACCGCCGGACAGGCCGATGCGTGGAACCGGACGCTCACTCGGGCGGCGCGGGATCGCGGGTATTTCGAGCAACTCGGCCCGGAGCACAAGGCGCTCTTCCTGCGCGGCAATCGCACGCTCGTGGTGACCTTCGACAATCTCGACGACGTCCGGCAGGACCCCGACCGCATGCCTTGGGGCGTGAATTTCATCGCCGCCACCGGCTGTTCGTCGCTGGGCATCATGGCGCACGGGCCCACCTGGTACCGGGACGCGCACGTGATCCGTTTCTTCCAGGAGATGGGCGAGGACGGCTTTTTCGACGGGTTCGACAAGGTCGTGTTCTACGGCACGTCCATGGGGGGCTACGCCGCCGCGGCCTATTCGGCGGCCGCCCCCGGCGCCACGGTGATCGCGGTCAACCCGCAGGCCACGCTCGACCGCGACCGCGCGGGATGGGAAACACGGTTCAAGCCGGCCTGGCGGCGCGATTTCGGCGGTCGCTTCGGCTATGCTCCGGACAGCATCGTGGCCGCCCGGCGGGTCTACCTTTTCTACAATCCCATGATCCGGGCAGACGCAATGCATGCCGCCCTCTTCGGCGGGCCCAACCTCATCAAGGTCCGGTGCGCCCATATGGGACACGGCATCCTGAGCGTGTGGCGGCAGATGGGCGTTCTGAAGAAGATCGTCGCTGGCTGTATCGAACGGGATATCTCCGCAGCCGAGATCCATGCGTTGCTTCGCGCACGCCGTCACGCGACGGCATGGCAGGACCAGATGCTCGACCACCTCCGCGGGCGCCGGCGCCACGGCCTGGTGGAGCGGTTCTGCCTGGCCCTGTCGGACAAGCGGCAGGACGAGAAATTCACCTCGGCCCTTGCCGAGGCGCGCAAAGCCCTCGGCAAGGCGTGACAACATCGGCGCATGATGGATCGCAGCAACCGCAGCAGGGGCAAACCGCGGCGCCGGCACGCCCGCGAAAACGAATGGGCCGGTCGCCATGAACGATGAGGCGGGGGAAAACGGCTGTTGTCCCGGTCCCCGCGGACGGGTCGGGGCATCGCCGCGATGGCCCGGTATGGAAGCGGCGCGCGCCTCGGAGGGCCTGAGACGGATGATCGCCTCCGGCTTGGTGACGCTGAAGGGAGGCTTCTTCGAAATGGGCGCGCGTCGCACGCGGTATGCCCCCGATCAGGACGGCCCGCCGCGTCGCGTGGCGCTTTCGCCCTTCGCCATCTCGCGCGTTGCGGTAAGCAACGCGGTCTTCGCCCGGTTCGTGACGGAAAGCGGCTACCGCACCACGGCCGAGCGCGAGGGATGGTCCTTCGTCTTCCAGGGACATCTGGCGGACCCATCCGCGCACCCCGAAACACCGCCCGGCACACCGTGGTGGCGCAAGGTGGCCGGGGCCTGCTGGCACGCGCCCGAAGGCCCCGGCTCCGGCATCGAGGCGCGTTGGGAGCATCCGGTCACGCATGTCAGCTGGGATGACGCTACGGCCTTCTGTGTCTTCACGGGCACCCGCCTGCCGACCGAGGCGGAATGGGAATACGCCGCCCGTGGCGGGCTGAGGCGCATGAAATTTCCCTGGGGCAACGCGCTCCAGCCTGGCGGGACCCACTGCCATAACGTCTGGCAGGGCCCCTTTCCGGAGGTCGATACGGCCGAGGACGGCTTTGCCGGGCCGGCCCCCGTCACGGCCTTCGAGCCGAACGGCTACGGTCTATGGAACATGACGGGCAATGTGTGGGAATGGTGCGCCGACTGGTTCGGTGCGCTGCCCGAAGCGCGCAGGCCGCCCCCGCGCGACCCAAGCGGCCCCGAAAGCGGTCCGGGCCGTGTCATGCGGGGCGGCTCCTTCATGTGCCACGCCTCCTATTGCGAGCGGTATTTCGTCCACTCGCGCACGATGAACACCCCCGACAGTTCGACCGGCCACATCGGCTTTCGCGTCGCGAATGTCCATCCGCCCGACCCCGAGAGCCGCGCCGGCAGCCACGTAGACGGACAGCCGTAAATCGCCTAGAAAGAAAAAAACGGCAAAAAACAGGCAGTGACACGAGGCCGGCATGAGCAGGGACTACCGCATCGGCATGTTGTGGATGGAGGGGCCGTTGAGCTTCCTCGAGCAACTTTGCATCGTCTCGTTCCGGGACGCCGGCCATCATGTCGTGCTCTACACCTACGGCGACGTCACCGGGATACCGGACGGGATCGAAGTCGCGGACGCCGCCACCGTCCTGCCCCGCCACGATTTCCTGCAGCACGAACGCACGGGCAGTCCGGCGCTGCATTCCGACCTCTTCCGCTACCATCTTCTGGCCGGGAATCCGGACATGATCTGGGCCGACACCGACGCCTACTGCGTGCGAAAATTCGAGACCGACAGCGGCCATTTCCATGGATGGGAATCCGACAGGCACGTGAATGGCGGCGTGCTCGGGCTGCCGGCCGACAGTGAAACACTGCAGGCGCTGCTGGCGTTCACCCGTGACGAATTCGCCATCCCGCCATGGTACGACGAACAGACGCGCGCCGAGTATGCCGCCAAGAAGGAGCGCGGCGAACCGGTCCATGCGGGAGAGATGGCCTGGGGCGTCTGGGGTCCGCATGCCCTGACGCATTTCCTCCACGAAACCGGCGAGATCCGCCACGCGCTCAATCGCCAGGCGCTCTATCCCTTCAGCTTCAAGGAGCGACGGTTGATGACACGGCCCGGTTTCGACGCCAGCGGCCATGTCACGCCGGATACTTTCTCGATCCATTTCTATGGCCGGCGCATGCGGCGCCGTCTCGAGGAAAAGTTCGATAGCCTTCCGCCCCCCGACAGCCTGATCGGCAGGCTGGTCAGGAAACACGGGATCGACCCGCTTGCGGCCCGGATACCGCCGAAAAGCGCCGTTCAGCGGAGCGCGGGAACCGATCAGGCCGGCACGGGATCCGCGACGGACATCGCGACAGCAGTCACCGAACGCGTCCCTGAACCGGCGATGGCGACCGCGGCCGCCAGCGCGACGGTGCCCCCGACCGTCACACGCGATCCACAGGCGCCGGCGCCGGGCCCGACCCCGGCGGCGCCCTCGGTGCCGCCGCCCGAGATGCGACCGGATCCAAGCGTGAACCTCACCGATCTCGCGGATCGCTTCGGGTCCGACAAGGGGTCGAAGAAGCACCGCTATACCGAGCTCTACAACATGCTCTTCCTGCCCTATCGGCATGTGCCGATCAGGTTCCTGGAGATGGGATTGCAGATCGGCGGCCCCGAACATGGCAAGCATGCAGACCGCGCCACGACCGACGCGCCTTCAGTCCGCATGTGGCTCGAATTCTTCCCCAAGGCCGAAATCTACGGCCTCGACGTCTCGGATTTCGGCTGGTTCGAAGACCCCCGGTTCCGCTTCATTCGCTGTGACATGGACCGGCGCGAGAACATCCGCGCCGCCACGGCGGCCCTGCCGGATCTCGATATCATCATCGACGACGCAAGCCATGCCTCGCACCACCAGCAATTCGGGTTCCTCGAACTCTTTCCGAAACTTCGGCGCGGCGGGCTTTACGTGATCGAAGATCTGCGCTGGCAGCCGCCGGCCTATGAGCGCGCGGGGATCACGACCACCGCGAACCTGTTTCAAGGCTGGCTCGACGCGCGCAGCTTTTCGCACAGCGATCCGACGATCGCCGCGGAGTTCAACGCGCTGGCGCCCGAGATATCCGGCGCCTTCGTGTTTCAGGCCCATTTCCGCAAGTCCAAGCGCGATCAGGTGGTCGTGGTGCACAAGCGCTGAGCGCCCTCGGGCGCGTGCGGGCCGGGCCGCGTGGCCAGCGTGCAGGGAGAACGCGACATGAGACGCGCCAGAGACGAAGACAGACGATCCGCAACCGCACGGGACATGATCCCGTGAAGGACGGACATGCCGAAGACATCGCGGCCGAAGGCCTGCTCCCGGTCTGGTTGCGGGACATCTCCGGCCCGGCCGGAGGGACCGGGTTCTACGAAAAGACCGGCGAGCACGCGGCGGCCTTCGTCGACAGGGGCCGCCATCAGCTCGTGGTGTCTTTCGACAACCTCGCGGATGCCGGAAACCCCGGCCATGACGTGGAACCCTGGGGCGGCAAGTTCATCCGCGACAAGGGCTGGAGCCATCTCGGCGTCTTCGCCCGCGGACCGAGCTGGTATCGCGATCCGGAGATCATCGGCCTTTTCGACCGCCTCGCCCGTCGCGGCTTTTTCGACAGCTTCGACAGGGTGGCGCTTGTCGGCACCTCGATGGGCGGTTTTGCGGCGCTGGCCTTTGCCGATTTCGCGCCCGGGTCGACCGTGGTCGCCCTCAGCCCGCAAACCACCCTCGACCGGACAAGGGTTCCGTGGGAGGAGCGGTTTCTGAAAGGTCAGGCGCGCGACTGGACCCTGCCCTGTTCCGACGCGGCCCACACGATCGGCCGGATCGACCGCGCCTACATACTCTACGATCCGGCTGTGAAGGCCGACCTGTGGCACGTCGAGCGCCTTCCGCAGGACCGCGTGATCCGCCTGAAAGGGTTCTGGTTCGGCCACAAGACCGCCGTCGTCATGCGCCGGATCGACCAGCTCAAACCCTTCATGGAAGCGGCGGTTACAGGCACGCTGACCGAGCCCGCATTCTACAGGATGATCCGCGCCCGCAAGGATCTGCTGCTGTACCGGCGCGAGGTCGAGGCCGATCTGACCCGGCGCGGCCAAAAGGTCCGCATGAAGCGATTTCGCGACGCCTTTCGCAACCGCAAGAGACGCCTCGCAAACGTGCTTGCAGAGGGCTGAGCAAAACGTCCGACGATGGCTGAACGCAAGAACATTATCCTGATCTCGATCGACGACGGGATCGCCTTCTGGCGCTACCGGCACGTGTTCGGGCCCGCGCTTCTGACGCCCAACCTCGATCGCATGGCAGAGGCGGCCACGGCCTTCACCTCGGCCTATTGCCAGGTGCCGATCTGCGGTCCATCCCGGGCGAGCATGCTGACGGGCCTGTCGCCCTTCGAGACAGGCATCGTCGACAACTACACGCGGCTTTACGACGTTGTCCGGCCCGACCATCTCTGGCAGTTCCGGCTGCGACAGAGCGGGTATCATTGCTCGACGGCGGGCAAGGTCCATCATGCCTTCGGGCCGCAGCCGCCCGTATTGCATGACGTTCTCTATTCCCATCCCCCGAAGCCGCTGAACATCGCGCCGCCGCGGGGCAAGGCGACGCCGGTCAGGAAGTTCGGCGGCATGGGTGGCGGCCCCGGCACGACCCGCCCCGAGGACGACGCGCTCTATTACGACCATCAATCGGCCAGCGACGCGATCGCCTTTCTGGAAAGGCATGACAGCGCGGCGCCGTTCTACCGCGAGATCGGGTTCCTGCACCCGCACCTGCCCTACAAGACACCCGTCCGCTTCAAGGAGATGTATGACGAGACCGCCTTCGCCTATCCCGAGGCGTGGTCGAAAGGCTTCGATCTGGCGGCCTTCCCGCAAGCCTTCATCGGCGAGAATTTCCCGACCGAAGACCTGTCGGAATGGCAGAAATCGGTGCGCAACTACTTCTCGGCCTACAGTCACATGGATTACCATCTGGGCCGTGTCTGGGATGCGTTGCAGGCCTCGCCACACGCGAGGAACACGATCGTGGTGCTCTTCGCGGACCATGGCTACCATCTGGGAGACAAGCGACGGTTCCGCAAATCGACGCTTTACGAGGAATGTACCCGCGTGCCGCTCCTGATCTGGGACCCTGACGCAAAGGGGGGGGAGGTCGACGATCCGGTCGGCCTGATCGACATCGGACCGACCATCCTCGATTACGCCGGTTGTCCGCCGCTGGGCTGGACCCAAGGTCGCTCGTTGCGCCCGGCGGTCGCGACCAAGCGCGCCGATCCCGACCGCGCCGTGCCGAGTTTCAAGTTCGCCTCGGTGGGGCTTCGCAAGGGGCCGTGGCGCATCACGCTCTATCCCGACGGAAGCTCGGAGTTCCATGACGTGGAACAGGATATGTGGCTGACCGAGAACCTTGCCCACCGGCACCCCGATTACGATGATGCGGCGCGCGAGCTTGTCTCGGTTGCCGCGGATTGGGGGCTCGACCTGGGGTCCGCCTTGCAGGGGCCGGGCAGACCCCGGGCCCTGCCCGCGACACGTCGGATGCCCGGCGCCCCGGGCGCGGTGGCGGACCGGGTTTTTTCGACCGACCTCGCCCCTGGCGGGAGCGCGGCGGGACGGCCCTGTGACTGCACCGAATACGTGACCGGCCTGTCCCCGGACAGCCATATCGCGCTGTCCGCCGCAACGCGGGCCGTCCGGCGTGGCAGCGAAGGGGCCGGCGCGGTCGAGCGATTGCGCCTGACGGGCAACGCCAATGACAACGACATCACGCTTGTCGCCGGGCGCGGCCACTACACCGTGGAGATAGACACAGGCCCCGGAGACAATACGATCCTGGCCAGTCACGAACGGCTCGACGTGCGCTGCGGTCGGGGGAACAACCGCGTCACGGCCGCCGGTGGCGGGATCGTCCGCGGCGGGTCGGGCAGTGACACGCTGCGCTCCGGCGCGCTCGAGACCGAACTCCACGGCGGCAGCGGCGGCGAGAACATGCTTGTGGCGGGCAGCGGCCCGACCACGATCTACAGCGGCTGGGGCACTTGCAGGATCCGGAGCGGCGACGGCGAGACGAGGATCATCATCGAAGGCGGTCGCAACACCGTCGATGCCCGTCGCGGCCAGCCCAGTCTGACCGTTCGCCGGACCGGAATGCCCCAGACCATCCGGCTCGGCACGGCCGAGCCCGAGATCGACCTGTCGGACTGGACCGGTCTCGGCCCGGCTGTCCTGCGGGCCGAGGGTGACGGACTGGTGGTCGAGTGCGGCACCGAACGGCTTGTCTTTCTGGGCGCGACGCCGGACCGGCTCCGCCGCGCCATTCACGGCGTAACGCTCGAAAGCGACACGGGTTTCGCGCAGGACGCGCCGACGGAGGGGGCGGACGCATGACCGACAAGCAAACCGTCGATGCCTCCGCCGCGCCGCTCTGGTGGAAAGAGATCTTCCCGGCCGGAGCGCGGAAAGGGTTCTACCGCCGCGAAGGCGGCCTGACCCTGACGTTCATCGACCGCGAATCCGCCCGTCTCGTCGTGACCATCGAAGCGGAGCCGGGCGCGCAAGGCGCCTCCCGGGGGGACAGGGTGATCGACCCGATCCTGTCGGCACGGGGCTGGAGTCATCTGATCGTGCAGTTCGCCGACAGCCGCGATGCGGCCGATCGCGTGCGACTGACGCTGGATGCCCTTTGGCAGGACGGTCTCTTCGACCGTGTCACGCAGATCGACATGCTGGGCATCGGCGCGGGTGCCACCGTGCTCCTTGCGCTTGACGGCCGGTTCGCCGCGACACGAAAGGTGGCGATTTGCCCGACAGCGGTCCCGCGCCTGTGGCCCGAGGGCGCGGGTCCAGTCACCTTGATGACCGACGGGCCGATGGGGTCCGGACCCGTCGAGACCGCGCTTCCCGTCGGAAGCATGCTCCTGCGCCTGCCTGCGGGCAGCGACCCTCTTGCCAGGCTCCACGCGGCGGAACTGTTGGACGAGATCATCGGCGGCGGGATCGAGGGAACGCTCGATCGCGACAGCTTCGACGCTCTTGTCGCGGACCTCGGGCCGGACCCGACCCAAGAGCGACCCGAGGTGAAACCTGCCACCGATCACCCGGATCACGCCTGGCCGCGGGAACGCGGCAATGTCTGGATGCTGGAAAACCGCGACGGCGTGCTGCGCTACCTGTCGGATCGCTGGAACGGTCGCGTGATCGGTTTCGAGGAGCGCAACGGCAAAACACTGGCCCAGACGCCGCCCGTGATGCCCGGGATCATCGCCATCGGCGACGCCTGCGGCCTGCCACGCCCCCTCGATGAGCGCTATCCCTGGCACGTATTCGACGAGAACCTGACCCCCGACGCGCCGGATTTCGCCGCCCGCAGTCACGGGGTGCTGCTGGCACGGACGCTTGACGCAGCCGGTGACGCGCTGCCGGGGGTCATCGCGCTGGATGTTCCTCAAGCAGGCAGCACACCCGCAGATTTCCACTCCGACGCACCCTTGAGCCGAACACTGGAGGCACGGCTCGAGCAAGCCGTGTCGCAGGCCGCTTCGCACGGCCGGAACCTGCATGTGGACCGTGTCAGCCTTGGGCTCTGTGCCGGCGCGCCATCGCTGTCGGCCGAGGCGGTTCAGGCCGTCTATCGCGACGTGATCCTGCGGCTCGGACGCCTTGTCCCCGAGCGAACGGGGCAGACTTCTGCTCCGGTTTTCGTGCTGACGCAGGCCGCGGGGAGCCGGTCGGACGGCCGGGCCGGCGCGATCCTCGCCGAGGCCGGGCTCGAAGCCGATTTCCCGGTATCGAAGGTCGTGATCGCCGGGCCCGCCTATCCGCATGCGCTCATGCCCGACATGCCGGCCACGGCCGATCCTGCGGAACGCCTCCTCATGGATGAACGCGAGGCCGAGGCGGTCGCGACCCTCCAACGCGGCGAACGCTGGTTTTGTCCGAGCCTGCGGCTTGCGACCTATTCGGCCAACCGGATCACGGCGGCCTTCACCTCGCTTGCGCCATTGGTTCTGGACGACGGCCCGCACGGGTTCCGCGTCGATGGCGCGGCCGACGCGCCCAGGATCCTGTCCGCCGAACTGATCGATGGTGACCGCATCCTGATCGAGTGCGACGGGCCGCTCGACGGGATCTCGGCGCGGCTGGCCTATGCCTGGGGCTGGACGACGCCGCGGGACGGTCCCTGCACGGCCAACCACGGGGCGGTCCGCGACAGCTGGGAAAGGCCCAGCATGGTCAGGCCGGGGCGGACGCTGCATCGCAACGCGCTGGCCGGGGTCGTGCCGATCTGGCCGGCCGATCGTGTCGGTGCGGCGTGACCCGAACGGCGGGCGGCGCCCCGGCGTTCAGTGCTGCGTTTCGAGAGGCATCTCCACGGTGAAACCCCATTGCCCCCCCGGGTCGCGTGCGACAACCGCGTCGGGCACGACCTGGGGCCCCGACAGGAAAACGTTCGCCCCGAAATGCGCATGCAGCCGCGAAAGCTTCTCCATGCGAGGGCTGGTCAGCTCGGCATAGAAACGGGCCGAATCCGGCGTTGCCAAAAGCTCCTCGATCTTGGCGCGATGACACCCCACCGAATAGGCGTGCGCCGCCGCGATCTCCGGATCGGACATCAGGCGCGCGAGTTCCTCTTTCATCCGCGGCAGGTTGCGCTGGATCGAGACGTCCGTCACCGCGTTGTTGTTCATCCGGAACCAGTAGGCGAGGCCTTGTTCGCGATCCACGTGATTCACCCGCCCGCGGTCACGCTTGACGAGGAAACTCTCGGCCGAACGCACCGCGTAATGATTGAGTTGCACGAGGTCGTAGCCGTAGGTCGACGCGGTCGAGCGCCAGGCGTTGCGATACATGTCGCGCGGCAGGGGCTGGCCGGATCCATTGACCCAGTTGACCTCCTCCCAGAGTTGCGGCTGGAGCCCCTTGGGCCGGTGAACGCCGAGTTTCTTGAACAGCCCGATGTTTCGGAACAGGGTCTTGAAGCCCCAGGCCTGATGCGGTTTCCGGCTGAATTCCGGCGCGCAGTGCCGGAATTGTTCGGTGACAGGGCGGTCCTCGAAACGGTGCATGTCACCGTTTCCGAAAAGCCGCCAGGTCATCGCGATCATATTCGCCTCGGGCACCGCAGCGAAGAGCGCGTCGAGCGTGCCGTCCCCGGTCTTTATGTTGATGTACTCGTCGACATCGATGCAGGTCACCCAGGCCGCCTGCCTGATCAGCGCCTCGCCATCGGCCGCCCGAAGCGCGGCATGCTGCGGCTTGCACCGGAATTCGCGATAGGGGTTGTCGCGGTGATGGACGTAGCCCTTGCGCTCCAGCAGCTGCAGCATGGAGTCCGAGCCATCGCTGCAATCGTTGGTGTAGACAAGGACATCGTCGATGCCGATGGCGCGGTGATAGGCCAGCCATTCGAGGATGAAGGGACCCTCGTTCTTCATCGTCGTGACGATTGCACGACGCCCGCGGTCTTCGGCCCGGGTGTCGACCACGATCTCCGGCATCCGCACGGGGCTGCGCCCGAAACGATGCTCGGCGATGGACAGAAGCTCCGTGCTTTCGACGAGCGATGTCTTGGGGACCAGCCGTGATACCGAACCGGTCGGGTGCCGCAGAGCCATGAAGCGGAAGAATTCCGGGGCGTGGCCCGGATCGGCGGTGGCGTTCGCAACGCGAACCATGCGCCAGATCGCCCCGGCCGGCGCGCGCGCCGGGGCGATACACCAGCGCCTCCTGATCTCCTGGCTGTCGAACTGCACGCAGAGGTGATCGGCGAAGTGCACCGGCACGCCCTTGCGCAAACGCCAGGGAAAGCAATGCCGCCCGTTCAGCGCGACCAGGCCGCCCTCGGCGGCGACCGCGGCGTCGAAGATGGAGACCTCGCCCCGCGGTGCGAGATCATGGACGTCGAGATTGGCCACCGCTCTCGCCTCGGCCAGAAACCGCGCGCGCATGATCTCGTAGATCGAGCCGGCACCGAGCGGACTGTGCCACGGTTCCGGGTCGGGCACCTGCATCCGATCCTTGCCCGGCGCCTCTGGGACGCAGAAAGGATGCGCCTCCGGCGGTTGTCCCGGCTTTCCCAGTGGCTCGTCGCTCGCCAGCACGACGACCCTGCACTCCGACAGCCGTTCCTGCAGTCCGGCGGCAAGTTCGCGACGGAAATCGGCATCGTTTCCCGGGCGCGCCCGGTCGAGGATCACGGCCGCCGTCATTCCGTGCAGGTCCGCATGGAACTCCAGCCAGTCGAGCACCAGCTCCGCGCGTTCGCCGTTGCGGACGGCCGCCAGAACGTTGGCCCCTGCCAGGATGCCGGTTTCCGCCGGCGCGGCAGTCAGCCTCACCCGCTGTCCGGCAATCGTGAAATCGAGCTCGGCATCGTCGGGCAGGTCGTAGGTCAGGCAGGAAGCGCCGTTCACCGCGAGCGCGGAACGCGCCACGGCATCCTCAGGCGGGATGACTTCATCCGGCGTGACGACGTCGAAAAAGAACAGGGTGACCCGTCGGTTCCCGTCGCGCACCTCTTCCACCACGTCGAGAAGCCTGCGCTCTCCCACGCGATGGCTGGCAAGCCGTCTTTCGATCAGGTTCGCCGTCAACTGTCTTCAGCCTTTCCTCTCGATCATCCCGGCGTCCCCTCGGCCACCCCTCGTCGAGTCCTCCCGAACAAGCGCCCGCTAGGTGTTGCTCCACTTCTCGGTGTAATCTGTCTGATAGGCCCGCCGAAGGCCTTCCGGCGCGGTGTCGGACGGTTTTCGCACCGCGTAGATCAACATGATCCCTCCGGGCGCAAGCTTGTCGCTGAGCCTGGGGCGTTTGCCGGTCTCGTTCGGGTTCGTCGTGGTGACCACCTTCTCGGCAAAGGCGGGAAGCAATGGCTGAAGGAAACACTCGATCAGCTCGTATCCCATCGCCTTCTGCCAGAAGCCGTAGACCATCTCCGGGCATATCTGGTAGAAGCCATGGTTCACCCAGCCGTCGGTCGGCGAATGGCCGATCAGGACGCCGCCGGGCTTCAGCATCCTGTCGATGTTCCGGTAGGCGGTCGCCAGTTCAAAGATATGCTCGCAGGTGCCGCCGTCATAGATCACGTCGAAGCGGTTTTCGAGTTCGGGTGCCAGCGGCGCACTCAGATCCTGGATGATGCTGGCATTCTCGAAGGGCGAGAAATCTATGGAATCGACGCTCTCGAACCCCAGTTTCGTGAAGAACGTCTCGGAGTAGATGTCGTGGGCATTGACGAGATCCGCTTCGGTCAGCCCCGGCAAATGCTCTTCCAGAACACGCTCGAACAGCGCGAGCGATGCCTTCTTGCGGCCGCCGATCCAGCGCTGGCGCCCAAGCATGGCGAAGCTGCCGGAAAGTCCGTTCGTCCTGATCGTCTGAATCAGCCGCGCGGCGAGTGTGTCGGGCAGAGCCATGGCAATCCTTGTGTCGGTTCCGATCCATCCCGCGAGAGCGCCGGATCATTCCTTCTTGAAATAGGTGTCGCGGATCCAGGCGGCGAGGTCCCGGATATGTGGCTCTCGGGCGATTTCGCGGGCACGGTTCTTGTGCCAGGTGACGGCCCCGGCGTGGATCTCGGAAACCCGCTCATCCTTCATGAGCCGCCGCCACTCCTCCCGCGCTCCGGGAAGGGCCCGATCGATCCAGCCGTCGGCATTGCCTCCGAGCGAGCGGACGCGGAAGTAATGCTCGGTGAAGCGGTCCTTCTGTGTGACGGTACTTCCGCGATCCTGCTTGATCAGAAAACTCTCGACGCTGCGAAGGGGATAGTGGTTGAGGCAGACGAGATCATAGGCGCCGCGCCGGTCGATGCCGTTTTGCGGGTTGGCATAGGTGAAATCACGCGGCAGCGGCCGGGCCGACCCGTCGAGCCAGATGAAATCATCCACCGTGCCGTGATGCAGAAACGGCCGGTGCGCCTGCAACTTCTCGATGTTGGCGATGCCGTGGATGATGGTCTTGACCCCGCGCCGCGCCTGCCAGTGGCCGGGTTCCGGCGTTTCGTGATCGCGGAAGGTCTCGGTGATCCAGACGTCTTCGTAATCCCACCGGCCGCCGGAGTTGAAGTTCAGTTCACTCATCGACAGGGCATGAAACGGCCCGGCCGCATCGAGAAGATCCCGGAAATGCCCGTCGCCGGCACGGATGGCGATGAATTCGTCGACATCGATGCACATCACGTAATCCGACCGCTTCATCAGCGGCATCCCTTCGGAGAACTTCAGCGCCAGCGGCTGGAAATAGGTCGAGCCCGCGGCAATTGCGGGATTTGGCAGATGGGTGACGAGGCCCAGCGCGTCGAGCCGGTCGAGCAGCTTGTCCGTCCCGTCCGCGCAGTCATTCGAGAAGACGATGAAGTTCCCGACACCGATGGAACGGTGGTAGGCCAGCCATTCCAGGATGAACGGAGCTTCGTTCTTCATGCATGTGACGATCGTCACCTCGGGATCGGGTTTGGCGTGCTCGGCGGGCCCCAGCCGGATCGTCGTGTCCTCCAGTCCGGCAAGGTCCGGGCGGTGCAGCACCCAGACGGTTCCGGGGATATGATCCTGGTCGATGATGAACCCGCGGTCGGTGAACGCTCTTAGGATGCGCTCCTGGCCCTTGCGGCCATAGACGCGCGGGTGCAGCTCGATGATGACGGTGCGCACGCCCTCGAGGTCGCTATGCTCGAACAGTTCGAGCTCTCCGCCCTCGATATCGCTGATGACGATGTCGGGCTTCACTTCGCGGATCAGGCTGTCGAGACCGTACCCCCTGACCGCAACAGCCTCGGAATAGGGGCGGCTGTCGGGTTCCATGCTGGACCCCCAGAAATCGGGGCGCAGGTAGAACATCACGTCCTGCCCGTCCTTCTCCGCCACGACGCCGTGGCGAAGTTCCGCGTTCTCGACATCGTTGAGGCGCTGGGTCTCCCGGATCACGTCCAGAAGGCCCGGGTGCGCCTCGACCGAGACGACCTTTTCCACCCCGTCGATCTTGGCCACGATGCTGGAGATCAGGCCGATCCCGCCGCCCAGTTCGAGGACACGATCCGACCGGCGAACGAACTTCGCCGCCGCTTCGCATTCGCCGGCCTCGTAGTTGCCCAGACGCATCTGACGCTCGATCCGCGGTGTGATGACCTCGCGGACCAGCGGAACGCGCGCGCCGAACAGCTGCAGTTCCTCGTTGTACTGAACGCCCATGGTGCCTGCCCCAGGAATTTGCCTGCTCTTTGTGCCCGCCGGTTTTTTCCGGTCGCTTGGCCACCATTCTGCAACGCAATGAAGATTTGGGCAACAAACTTGCCGCCGAACCTCGCATGCGGTGTGACCCGGCCGCTGACCACTTGCGGAAAAAGGCCCGGAGCGGCATGACTTTCATCCATGTCCGAGCGGATCACAGCCCTGACCATGATGCGCGACGAGGCCCCCGCGCTTCTCGAATGGATCGCCTTCCAGGACGTGATCGGCTTCGACCGGATCGTGGTCTACACCAACGATTGCCGCGATGGGACCGACGCGATGCTCGACCGTCTTGGCCAGATCGGCGCGCCGGTGATCCGCCGCGACAATCCCGTGCCGGAAGGCGGCAAGCCGCAGCCGCAGGCCTTGCGCGCCGCGGAGAAGGATTTCGCGGTGCTCGAGAGCGACTGGCTCATCGCTCTCGACTGCGACGAGTTCATCAACGTCAAGGTCGGCGAGGGCCGCCTGCCGGACCTTCTGGCGGCTGTTCCCGACGGGACCGAGGGCATCGTGATGACCTGGCGGATCATGGGGTCGAACGGGCTGGTGGACTGGAACCCGGGCCTTGTCATCGAAAGCTACACGCGCGGTGCGCCGGACGATTTCCGCAAGGGCTGGGGCGTGAAGACCCTGTTCCGCCCCTTCCCCGACTTCCGCTTCGGCATCCACCGTCCCACGGTCAAGGGCGCCGGGCGCGACCCGGCCCGCCGGGCGCAACTGAGCATGCTGCGCTGGGTGAACGGATCGGGCGTGCAGATGACCCGGCAGTTTCTCGAAGGGATGTGGCGCTCTTCCGCCGCCACGCTGGGCTACGACCATGCCGAAATCGCGCATTTCGCCGTGAAGAGCCGCGAGGCGTTCCTTCTGCGCCAGCTGCGCGGCAACGTGAACATGAAGCCCGACAAGTACGACGCCACCTATTTCGGCATCTTCGACCGCAACGAGACCGAACAGACCGGTCTCCTGCGGCACCTTCCGGCGGTGCGGGAGCGCATTGCGGAGTATCTGCGCGACCCGATCCTGTCGAACCTTCATCGCGACGGGCTCGCGTGGCACGCGCGGCAGATCGAGGGGTTCAGGGCCGAGGAGCACCACCCGCGGCGGATGGCGAAGCTCGACCACCAGGCGGGCGTACCCTACGAGGGGCTCGATGCGCTTCTCTACACCCAGCCGCTGGGGCCGAAGGGCAAGTCCATCGTCGACACGCTCCGCCGGGACGGGATGACGCCGGACGCCATCGCGCGCCATGTGGCGGCGTCGGTCGCGAAACTGGAGGCCGAGCGTGACGCGCGGGATTTCGAGGAACTGGCAGCACTCGGGATCACACCGCCGCGTTGAGCCCCGTCAGTTGCTTTTGCCCGGAACCGGGATCGGCACCGGAAGGATCGGCACCCCGTCCTCGATCAATGCGCGCGCCTCCTCGGGGGAGGCCTCGCCATGGATCGGGGTCTCGGTCTTGTCGCCCAGATGCATCGCGCGCGCCTCGCTGGCGAAGCGCTTGCCGACATAGGTCGAATTCTTCTCCAGATGCGCGCGCAGGGCCTTGAGCATCTGCTCGGCCGGATGGGGAGGTCCGCTCAGCGGGTGGTCCGTGACCTGCTGCTGCGGGTTGTCCTTCGCGGGGCCCGGCGCCGTGTCGGATTTCGAGACGCGGGGCGCCATGATCGCCTTCTCGACATCGGTCCCGCCGCAAATCGGGCAGGCCACATGGCCACGCTCGGCCAGCGCGTCAAAGGCCGAGGCCGATTGGAACCAGCTTTCGAAGCGATGGTCCCCGGCGCATTTCAAGGCATATCGGATCATGTTCGTTCGCGTCCTTCGCCCTGAACTTATGCGATAAGCCGCCGCGATCAAGCGGTGCTAGGTCCGCAGGCGCGCGGGGTCGAAGGCCGTCAACAGGTGGCCAAGCTCGGGTTCGGCCACCCGGCGCGCGGCCTTCTTGGGCGACAGCCATTTGCGCTTGCGCTGCCCGGCCTCGGGGAAATCGTCGTCGATGCGCAGGACCTCGATGGGAAACACCGCGACGATGACCGGCAGGGACAGTTCCTCGTCAATCCACTTGTGGTAGGAGTAATGTCCGATGCAGGTGTTGTAGACCCGGCCCCGCACGCCGGCCTCTTCCCAGGCCTCCATCGCCGCCGCCGCTGCGGGCGTTTCGCGGTCCATGGGCCAGCCCTTGGGAATGATCCAGCGGCCCGTGTCGCGCGACGACACCAGCAGCAGTTCGACACCCGCCTTCTGGGTCTTCGAGCGTCGAAAGCAGAGCGCCCCGAACTGCGTCCGGGACTCGCTTTTTACCGCGCCGCCGATGCGGAGCGGCGTTTGAAGGGGGGGCGTCTTGGCCATGGCTGCCTTCTATTGCACGCGCAGGAAGCGCGATCAATGCTGCGGGATTATGGCGCGCTCGTGCCGCTTGACGGGTGTCGGGGCGGATTTAGCTGGCGCAATGGTCATTCGGCCGGCGCAGCGGAGGTCACATGCAGCCGCCCCTTTTCCTCGGGTCCGAGATCTACCGCGGGTCGAGCTACGGCGCGCATCATCCCTTGCGGGTGCCGCGTGTCTCCACGGTGATGGACCTGTCGCGCGCGCTCGGCTGGCTGGGGCCGGAGCAGTACCGGCCGAGCCCCCGCGCGAAACCGGCGGCGCTGACGCTCTGGCACACACCCGACTATGTCGCGGCGCTGGAGACCGCCGAACGCTTGCAGGACGTCAGCGACGAGACACGGGCGCGGCACGGGCTCGGCACGGTGTCGAACCCCGTCTTCCCCGAGATGTTCCGCCGCCCCGCGACCGCCGCCGGGGCCTCGCTGCTGGCGGGCGAACTTCTCGCCCGGCCGGGCGTGATCCATCACCCGGGCGGCGGCACGCATCACGGGTTTCCCGACTGCGCCGCCGGGTTCTGCTATCTCAACGACGCGGTTCTCGCGATCCTGGCGCTGCGTCGCGCGGGCGTGGGGCGCATCGCCTATGTGGATATCGACGCCCATCATGCCGACGGGGTCGAACACGGGCTTGCGGGCGATCCCGACACGCTCCTGATCTCGGTCCATGAAGACCGCCGCTGGCCCTTCACCGGCGCGTTGGAGGAGGACGGCGGCGGCAATTGCCTGAACCTGCCGGTGCCGCGCGGGCTCAACGATACCGAGATGGCGGCGATCCGCGAGGCGTTGATCCTGCCCGCCGTCGCCACCTTCGAACCGGAGGCCATCGTGCTCCAATGCGGCGCGGACGCGGTCGAGGAGGACCCGCTGTCGCGCCTGTCGCTGTCGAACAATGCCCATTGGGACGTGCTGCGCGGGCTGATGGACCTCGGCTGCCCGCGGCTCATGGTTCTTGGGGGCGGCGGCTACAACCCGTGGTCGGTGGGGCGGCTCTGGGCCGGGGTCTGGGCGGTGCTGAACGGGCATGACATCCCCGAGCGTCTGCCGAAGGACGCCGAGGAGGTTCTGCGCGCGCTGCGCTGGGACCGGTCGCGCGCCGGCCGCAACCCGCCGGAACACTGGTTCACGACCCTGCGCGACGCTGCCCGGCCGGGCGCGGTTCGCCCCGAGATCACCGACCGGATCGCGCTGTTGTCGCTCCGTCCCGCCGCGCATGGCCGTATATCCGATTTTTTGAGTCAGGATTGACTTTCCCGAGTGAATCACTCAGGTTTTTCTCAGAACGAGTCCAACCGGGAGTTTCGCCATGTCGTTCCAGTCGCCTGCACCGGGCCAGCCTGACCAAACCATCCCGCGCCCTGCGCAGCCTGTCTTCGACGCCCGTCGCCTTACGGGCAATGAGGGCACGGCCTTCATCGTGCTCGACGACAAGACCTACACGCTCCGGATCACAAAGGCCGGCAAGCTGATCCTGACCAAGTAGCCGCCTTGACGGGGTACGGAGGGCGCGCAAGGGTCGGGCCATGCCGATGCCCTGGACCTACCGCCATGCCAGCCGGGAATGGCGCGCCTTTCTCGACGACGTGAAGGACGCCACCGGCCTCACGTCCGACAACATGGCCTACACGGCCGTCGACGGTGTGTTGCAGGCCTTCCGCGCGCGTCTGACCGCCGAGGAGGGCCTGCGATTCGCCTCCGTGCTGCCGGCCGTGCCGCGGGCGATCTTCGTGGCCGGCTGGGTACCACATGATCCGCCCCTGCCCTTCGATACGCGCGAGGCGATGACGGCGGAGGCCAAGGCGGTCCGGCCCAACCACAACCTCACGCCCGACAATGCGATCGAGGCCACGGCACGCGCCCTCTGGCGCTCGGTAAACCATGCCGACCTGACGCGCGTGCTGGAGAGCCTGCCCGAAGGCGCGGCGGCGTTCTGGTCGGTGGACACCACAGATCCCTCGGACCTGAGCAACCGGATCATCTGATCCGGCTTGCCGGTGTTGGAACCACGCGCCGCCGGCGGCGGTTGACCCCTCGAAGAGGTAAAGATCGAGAGGAGACCCGCCTTGGCCAAAGACGACCTTCAGAACTCCGCGAAACTGCGCGACGCGCTCTTTGACGCTCTAGAGGACGAGAAAGTCGGCATGCTGGGCGTGACCGGGACGCGCGATCACTTGCAGCCCATGACGCATTTCTTCGACCGAGAAAATGGTTGCCTGTGGTTCATTTCAAGCAACCGGACAGACCTCGTCGGGCACCTGGCAGGCGGTGCGCGGGATGCGCACTTCACCGTCACGTCGGGCAAGGGGCAGCTTTACGCCTGCATGTCCGGCCCGCTGGCCGTCGCCGATGACCCCGAAAAGCTCGATGAACTCTGGAGCCCCATGGCCTCCATGTGGTTCGACGGCGGCAAGGACGACCCGGACGTCGTTCTTCTCCGCATGCCCCTGCACGAGGCCGCCGTCTGGCTGAACGAGGCCGGCACGCTCCGCTTCGGCATCGAAATGGTGCGGGGCGCGATGTCCGACCATGACCCGGAGGTGGGCGAACACGGGGTTGTGGACCTGCGCGGCAGCGCCTGAGCGCGGCACCGCCGGGCGCAGGTGCCGAACACACGAAGGCCCCGGCTGATCACCGGGGCCTTCGGTCCATTGCGGCGTTCGGGCCGCCCGGTCAGCCCACCTTCGGCAGCAGGCTGTCGAGCGAGACCTTCGCGTCTCCGTAGAACATCCGCGTGTTGTCCTTGTAGAACAGCGGATTCTCGATGCCGGAATAGCCGGTTCCCTGCCCCCGCTTGGACACGAAGACCTGCTTGGCCTTCCACACTTCGAGCACCGGCATCCCCGCGATGGGAGAGTTCGGATCGTCCTGTGCGGCGGGGTTCACGATGTCGTTGGAGCCGATGACGATGACGACATCCGTATCCGGGAAGTCGTCGTTGATCTCGTCCATCTCCAGCACGATGTCGTAGGGCACCTTCGCCTCGGCCAGAAGCACGTTCATGTGCCCCGGCAGACGGCCCGCGACGGGGTGGATGGCGAAGCGCACCTCCTTGCCGGCCGCCCGCAGCTTGCGGGTCAGTTCCGACACGGATTGCTGGGCCTGCGCCACGGCCATGCCGTAGCCCGGCACGATGACGATGCTGTCGGCCTCGTTCAGGGCCATCGCCACGCCGTCGGCGTCGATGGCGATCTGCTCACCCTCGACGGCCATCTGCTCTCCGGTGGCGCCGCCGAAGCCGCCGAGGATCACGCTGATGAAGGACCGGTTCATGGCCTTGCACATGATGTAGCTGAGGATCGCGCCGGACGAGCCCACGAGCGCCCCCACCACGATCAGCAGATCATTGCCGAGGCTGAAGCCGATCGCCGCAGCCGCCCAGCCCGAATAGCTGTTGAGCATCGAGACGACCACGGGCATGTCCGCGCCGCCGATCCCCATGATCAGGTGGTAGCCGATGAAGAAGCCCAGAGCCGCCAACAGGACCAGCGCCCATGTGCCGGAACCGGTCATGTAAAGGATCAGCAGGAGGGCGGAGCCCGCAGCCGCAGCCGCGTTGAGCATGTGGCCACCGGGCAGCTGCTTGGCCGACGTGTCGATCTTGAAGGGCAGCAGGCTGGAGTTGCCCGAAAGCTTGCCGTAGGCCACGACCGATCCGGTGAAGGTCACGGCGCCGATCCAGACGCCGAGCACCAGCTCGACGCGCAGGATGCCGATCTCGACCCCGGTCTTCTTGCCGATCAGCTCCCCGAAATTCGAGAGCGTGCCGAGAAGCGCGTAGGCCGCCTCGCTCAGCGGCCCATCGGGCTGCGGGAAGGGCAGGCCGGCCTCCACGAATTCCGCCGCGACGCGGCCAATCTCGACATGGGCGTTCAGACCGACGAAGACGGCGGCCAGACCCACAAGCGAGTGCATGATCGCCACAAGTTCGGGCATCTGCGTCATCTGCACCCGCGTGGCGAGCTGGTAACCGACCGCGGCGCCGCCCGCGATCAGGATCAGCGACATGACCCAGAGGCCGGAACCCGGCCCGATCAGCGTGGCCACGACCGCGATGGCCATGCCCGCGATGCCGTACCAGACGGCGCGTTTCGCGCTTTCCTGCCCCGAGAGACCGCCCAGCGAGAGGATGAAGAGCACGGCCGCGACCGCATAGGCCGCAATGGTGAATCCGAAATCCATGTGTCCTACCCCTGCCCGCTCAAGATTTCTGGAACATGGCGAGCATGCGCCGTGTCACGAGGAAGCCGCCGAAGATGTTCACGGCGGCCATGAAGATGCCGAGCGCGGCAAGCACCGTGATCAGTACCGAGCTCGAGCCCACCTGCATCAGCGCGCCCAGGATGATGATCGACGAGATCGCGTTGGTCACGGCCATCAGCGGCGTGTGCAGGCTGTGGCTGACATTCCAGATCACCTGGAAGCCAACGAAGACCGACAGCACGAAGACGATGAAATGCTGCATGAAACTCGCCGGCGCGATGAGACCTACGCCGAGGACGAGTGCCGCACCGATGGCCAGAAGCGTGACCTGGTTCTTGGTCTGCGCCTTGAAGGCCGCGACCTCGTTCGCGCGCTTCTCCTCGGGCGTCAGCTCCTTCGGCTTTTCCTTCTTCGGGGCGGCTGCGATGGCCTGCACCTTGGGGGGCGGCGGCGGATAGGTGATCTCGCCCTCGTAGGCGACCGTGGCGCCCCGGATCACGTCATCCTCCATGTTGTGCACGACCTGCCCGTCCTTCCCGGGCGTCAGGTCGGTCATCATGTGGCGGACGTTCGTGGAATAGAGCGTCGAGGACTGCGCGGCCATGCGGCTGGGGAAATCGGTGTAGCCGATGACCACGACGCCGTTGTCGGAGACGACGCGCTCGTCCGCGACGGTCAGGTCGCAGTTGCCGCCCCGCTCCGCGGCGAGGTCGACGATCACCGAGCCCGGCTTCATCATCTCGACCATGTCCCTGGTCCAGAGCTTGGGCGCGGGCCGCCCCGGGATCAGGGCCGTGGTGATGACGATGTCGATCTCCGGGGCGAGTTCGCGGAATTTCTCCAGCTGCTTTTCACGGAATTCGGGGGAGGACGGCGCGGCGTAGCCGCCGGTCGCGGCGCTGTCCTGCCCGGTTTCCTCGAATTCGAGGAAGACGAACTCGGCGCCCATGGATTCGATCTGTTCGGACACCTCGGGGCGGACGTCGAAGGCGTAGACGATGGCGCCCAGCGACGTGGCCGTGCCGATGGCGGCGAGACCCGCGACGCCTGCACCCACGACCAGCACCTTGGCCGGCGGCACCTTGCCCGCCGCCGTGACCTGACCGGTGAAGAAGCGGCCGAAATTGTTGCCGGCCTCGATCACGGCGCGGTAGCCCGCGATGTTGGCCATGGAGCTGAGCGCGTCCATCTTCTGCGCCCGGCTGATCCGCGGGACCATGTCCATGGCGATCACGTTCGCGCCCTTGGATTTGGCCAGCTCGAGCAATGCCTCGTTCTGGCCGGGCCAGAAGAACGAGATCAGAAGTTGATCCTTGCGCAGGCGCTTGGCCTCGGCCTCGGTCGGCGGACGCACCTTGACGACGATCTCGGCGGCCTTCCAGAGCGCGGCGGCGGTCTTGACGACCTCGACACCGGCGGCCTCGTAGGCGGCATCGGAAAAACCGGCGGCCGCACCCGCGCCGGCCTCGATCACGCAGTCATAGCCGAGCTTTTGCAGCTGAGCCGCGCTGTCAGGCGTCATCGCGACCCGCGATTCGCCCGGTTCGATCTCCTTCGGAGCCCCAATTTTCAAAGCACTTCCCCTCAATTCCGAGCAGGTCCGACAGCCCCAATAGCAAGAGGTTCACGGCACCACAACGCCCGCCTTTGCGACACATTCTTTCGTATGCCACCGTATGCCGCGCAATTTCCACCAAGGAATGCGTCACGAGCCCGCCGCGACCCCGATTGCGCCGCCTGTCCGGCGCGTTAGGGTGGCGGTCAGGGAGACGGATCCGTCGACGGATCCGGACCGGAGTTTTCGAAAACTCCGGCGCCGCGCGGAAGGGATGCGATGGAGTTCGAGGGCAGGCATGCGCTGGTGACCGGCGGCGGCACGGGGATCGGGCTCGCCATCGCCGGCGCGCTGGCCGAGCGCGGCGCCGAGGTGACGATCACCGGGCGCGACCTCGGGCGGCTCGATCGGGTCGCGGCTGTACGGCCGCGTCTGCACCCGCTACGGATGGACGTCGCGGACGAGGCCTCGGTCCGCGACGGGATCGCAGAGGCGGCCCGCGCGCGCGGGCCGGTCACGATATGCATCGGCAATGCCGGCATCGCCGAGTCAGCACCGTTTCATCGCGAGACGCTGGATCACTGGCGGCGGACGATGGCGACCAATCTCGACGGCGTGTTCCTGACCTTTCAGGCCGCGCTCGCGACGCTGCCCCGGGATCAGCCCGCTCGCATGATCGCGATCTCCTCGATCGCGGGGCTGCGCGGCCTGAGGAACGCCATTGCCTACACCGCTTCGAAACATGCCGTGATCGGCTTGATCCGCGGGCTCAGCGAGGAATACATGGGCGGGCCCGTGACCTTCAACGCCATCTGCCCGGGTTATGTGGACACGCCCATCGTGGACCGGAACGCAGCGGAGATCGCGGAATTGAAGGGCATCACCGACGCGGAGGCCCGCGCCTATCTCGCACGCGGCAATCGGCACAAGCGCCTGCTGGAGGCCGACGAGGTGACGGCCACGGCTCTCTGGATCTGCTCGGACGCCGCGCGCAGCGTGAACGGGCAGGCGATCCAGATCGCAGGGGGACAGGTGGCATGAGAGTTGGGGATCAGGGTCAATGCCTGCGTCGGTTCCCGGTCCGGTGGCGTAGCGCTTCTGTCCACCTGCGCTCCGGAAGTGCGTATTTGTGGAAAGATGAAGGCGGGGCGCGTGACATTTTGGAAACAAGCGCATGACCGATTTCGACGCGACGCGCGCGCGCTTCGTGCTGCCGGATGGGCAGATCTATCTCGACGGCAATTCGCTGGGCCCCCTGCCCTTTGGCGCCGAGGCCGCCATGCGCCGCGTCTTGGAGGACGAGTGGGGCCGGATGGCGATCGGCGGCTGGAACCGGGCCGACTGGATGGGACTGCCCGACACGCTGGGCGACCGCATCGGGCGGCTCGTCGGCGCGGGGCCGGGTGACACCACCGTGGGCGATACGCTCTCGATACGGCTGTTTCAGGCGCTTGCGGCCGCCGTGGCGATGACCGACCGAAAGGTGGTGCTGACCGACAGCGGCAATTTCCCTTCCGACATCTACATGGCGCAAGGGTTCCTGAAGCATTTCGGACGGGACAGGAGCCTGCGGATCGTCGCGCCCGAGGAGGTCGAGGCCGCGCTGACCGAGGAGGTGGGCGTCCTGATGCTCACGCAGGTCGACTATCGCACCGGGCGGCGGCACGACATGGCCGCGCTGACGGCGCGGGCGCATGAGATGGGCATCGTCACCGTCTGGGACCTGGCCCATTCCGCCGGGGCCTTCGAGGTCGATCTCGCCGGGGCGGGGGCGGATTTCGCGGTGGGCTGCACCTACAAGTACCTCAATGGCGGGCCGGGTTCGCCGGCCTTCATCTACGTGGCACCCCGCCACGCCGACAGAGCCGAGACCGTCCTGAACGGCTGGCTGGGGCACGCCGCCCCCTTTGCCTTCGAACAGGACTACCGCCCGGCCCCCGGCGTGGCCCGGATGCGCGTCGGCACGCCGGCCATCTTGCAGATGCGCGTGCTCGAGGCCGCGCTCGACATCTGGGACGGTGTGTCGATGTCGGATCTGCGCGCGCGTTCCGTCGCGCTGTCCGAGCGGTTCATCGCCGCCGTGCTGGACCGCAACCCGGCCCTGACGCTTGCCTCGCCGCGCGCGCCGGAGGATCGCGGCAGCCAGGTATCGTTCCGGTTCGAGCACGCCTATGGCGTCATCCAGGCGCTGATCGCACGCGGCGTCGTTGGCGATTTCCGCGCGCCCGACATCATGCGCTTCGGCATCGCGCCGCTCTACAATACCGGGGACGAGATCGACGCCGCGGCGGATCATATCGCCGAGGTGATGGCCACGCAGGCCTACCTGAACCCGGAGTACAGGATGAAACAGCGCGTCACCTGACGCCGTCGGCGCGCAGCGCATTCGCCGCAGCGCGGCATGAGCCGGGCCGAAATATCGCGCGATGCCAGTCACTTGACGCGATCGTATACAATGGCACCCCAACAAACCCCCGAATTCGTTTGATTTTTTTCGTTTACGATGGCCCCGGCAGGCCCTATCTGACAGAAAGTTTCAGGAGCCAGGCCCATGTCGTTCGACGATCATCCGCTGCGTTACGCGCTGACAAACGAGCTGCACGCGCGCCCGTTTCCCTCGCTCACGGCGCCCGGTCAGGCAATTTACCTCGCCATCAAGGAGCCGTCGCAGGCCGCCAAGCGGGACCGCGGGCGGGACCGCGCGCATCTGCTCGCGCTGCTGGACCGCTTCGGCGCGCAGCATCCCAAACCGGACGCAACGCATTTCTTCGGCGATCTCGGCAAGTTCCGCCTCAAATGGGAACAACATACCGAGTTCGTCACCTATACCGCCTTCGTCGACAACGGGCTGTCGCGCCCCTTCGATCCGGCGGCGTGGGAGGTGTTCCCGGAGGACTGGCTGGCGGACATCCCCGGCGCGCGCATCACCTCGGCGCATCTTGTGTATCTGCCAGCACCTGAAGACGAGGCCGAGATCGAGCCGCTCATTCATGACTGGTTCGTCCCCGAAAGCCTTGCCGTGAGCCGCGTCCTCGACGATACGGCCGCGATCGCGGGCGATTTCAGGATCGACAGCTCCGGCCATCTGCGCTTTGCGATCTTCACGCGGCCCGATACCGGGCAACGGCGGCTTGGCCGTGTCGTGCAGCGCATCTGCGAGATCGAGACCTACAAGACCATGTCGATGCTGGGCCTGCCTCGGGCGCGCGAAATCTCCGGCAAGCTGGGCCAGATCGACGAGCGCCTGTCGCATCTGGTGACCGACATGACGGGCGATCTGTCCAAGCCGGACGAGACGCTGGGCCAGCTTCTGGCCATCGCCTCCGAGCTCGAGAAGCTGCAGACCGAAAGCGCGTTCCGCTTCGGGGCGACGGGGGCCTATGACGCCATCGTCACCCAGCGGGTGCAGGTTCTGCGGGAGGAGCGGTTTCGCGGGCGCCAGACCTTCGCGGAATTCATGATGCGCCGCTTCGACCCGGCCATGCGGACGGTCAAGTCGACCGAGGCGCGGCTGGAGGCCATGACGACGCGGGCGATCCGGGCAGGCGACCTGTTGCGAACACGGGTGGACGTGGACCGCTCGGCCCAGAACCAGGCGCTTCTGGAATCCATGGATCGGCGTTCGGACATGGCGCTCAGGCTGCAGAAGACGGTCGAGGGACTGTCGGTCGTCGCCATCAGCTATTACGCGGTGAACCTCGTAGTCTACCTGATCGGGCCGCTGGCGGAGCCCCTGGGCATATCGGAGACCCTGCTGACCGCGCTTGCGGTCGTGCCGACGGTGCTGACGGTCTGGATGATCGTGCGTTCCATCCGCAAATCGGTCGAGAAGTAGCACGCACCACCGCAAGGGCGCGCGTGTTCCGCTCGCTCACCCCTGCCCGCGCAAGGCCCGTCGCAGGATCTTGCCGGTCGCCGTGACAGGCAGGATTTCGGCGCGGAGGACGCGGCGGGGGACGCAATGGGCCGAGACCTTCTCGCGCACGAGCGTCTGCAGCGCCTCGGGCAGCCCGTCCCACATCGCCCCGTCGCGCAGCACCACATGGGCCACGACGATCTCTGTCCGGACCGCGTCGGGCTCTCCCACCACCGCCGCCATGACCACGTCGGGATGACTGGTGAGGGCCTGTTCGATCTCGACCGGGCCGATGCGGTAGCCGGCCGAAGTGATCACGTCATCGTCGCGGGCGTGAAACACCAGTTGGCCGTCCTGCCGCAAAAGCGCGAGATCCCCGGTGCGGAGCCAGCCGTCGCGCACCTTCTGCGCCGTCGCCTCGGGCTTGCGCCAGTATTCGAGGAACATCACCGGGTCGGGCGCGCGAACGCAGACCTCTCCGACCTCGCCCGCGCCGACGGGAACGTCGCCGGGCCCCAGAACGGCGACCTCGTGGCCCGGCACCGGAAGGCCCATGGCGCCGGGAACACGGGTCATCGCGCGGTCCACCGACGCAACGACAAGGTTGCACTCGGTCTGGCCGTAGAACTCGTTGATCGGGCAGCCCAGCGTGCTGCGCCCCCAGTCCAGCATGTCGCCGCCCAGCGCTTCGCCGCCCGAGGCGACGGCGCGCAGCGCGAGGTCGGAGGGCACCGCCGCCCCGCGCATCAGCCGCAGGGCGGTGGGCGGAACGAAGGCGGTCGTCACCCTTTCGCGGGCCATCAGGCGCAGCGCCGCGTCGGGGTCGAATTTCGCGAACCGGTGGCTGATGAGCGGCACGCCGTAGAACAGGCAGGGCAGCGCCATGTCCATCAGCCCGCCGATCCAGGCCCAGTCAGCCGGCGTCCAGCCGACATCGCCGGGTTGAGGGAACCAGCCCAGCGACAGCTCGAGGCACGGCAGGTGGCCGTAGAGGAACCGATGCGCGTGCAGAACGCCCTTCGGGTCGCCCGTCGTCCCGGAGGTATAGATCAGGCAGGCGGCATCCTCGGCATCGGTGCGGACCGGCTCGAAGCCGGGCGCGGGCGTCGAGACGATCTCGTCGAAGGCCAGAACCGGCGCGGCGGCGACGCCGGTGGTGACGACGACCTCCAGTTCGGGCAGGTCCGGCCAGAGCGACATGACCCGCTCCAGCGCCGCGGTCTCGACGATCACCGCCCGCGCCCCGCAATCGGCAAGGCGGTAGCGCAGCGCATCCGACCCGAACAGCGTGAAGAGCGGGACCGACACCGCGCCCAGCTTCATCGCCGCCAGATGCGCCACAAGCACCGCCGGGTGCTGCGCCATCAGGACGGCCACCCTGTCCCCGCGCATCACGCCGCGGGCCTCCAGCGCCGCCGCAAGCCGGTCGGAGGCCCGTTTCAGATCGCCGTAGGTCCAGACGGACCGCCCGCCATCCGCGCCGAGATGCGTCACCGCCACCCGGTCGGGATCGGCGGCGGCCCAGATGTCGCAACAGACATGCGCGATGTTCAGAGAGCCGGGGATATTCCAGTCGAACCCGTCGCGCAGACGTCCCCAGTCGGCCTGGCCGTAGGCCGGCCGACGCAACAGCGGCCGTCCAGTGTCATTGGCCCCTGTCATCGGCCATTGACGTCAGGCGTCCGATATCACGGTGACGGTGGGAAGCGCCGCAAGGTCGATGCCCAGCGCCTGCATCGCCTGCAGCGACAGGCGCGAGCCCGAGCCCGGGCCGCCGCCCGAGGGCCGGAGCGTCACAGCAACCGTGCGCCCGTCAGGTCCCACGACCCGGCCCGGGCCTTCGGTCGAGACAAGCGGCGTTTCCATCCACAGGCCCGACACCGAGGCGTCGCCAAGGCTTGCCACCGCGAAGCCGAGGATCAGGCCGCCACCTTCCGCCTCCGCTGCGCCGGCCGCCTCCGCTGCGCCGGCCGCCACAGGATCGTCGCCGCTGCGTGCCTCCGGCCTCGGGGTTTCCGTGTCCGGCGCCATCGCCGTGGTCTCCGCTGCCCTGTCACGGTCAAAGAGGCCGCCGCCACCGAACAGGCCGCCGCCACCGCCGAACAACCCACCCCCCGTGCCACCGCCGCACCCGGCCAGCGTCAGCACCGCCACCATCGATATCGCATGTTTCATCATGCCCGGAGATTAGGCGCATTTGGTTGGTTCGATCAACTGATTGCTTGCGGACGCAAGTGCCCATGCATAGTCTTTCGGGCATGGACACGACCATCTCCCGCACCGCCCCCCTCATCGACCCGTTCGCGCGCGCGATCAGCTACCTGCGCGTCTCGGTCACGGATCGCTGCGATTTCCGCTGCGTCTACTGCATGTCGGAGAACATGACCTTCCTGCCGAAGAAGGAACTTCTGACGCTGGAAGAGCTTGATCGCATGTGCTCGACCTTCATCCGGATGGGTGTCGAGAAACTGCGCATCACCGGGGGCGAGCCGCTGGTGCGGCGGGACATCATGACATTCTTCCGCGCCATGACGCGTCATCTGGAAGCGGGCGCGCTGAAGGAATTGACGCTGACGACGAACGGCAGCCAGCTGCAGCGATTCGCCACCGATCTCCGCGACGCCGGTGTGCGGCGGGTGAACGTGTCGCTCGACACGCTGGATGAAAAGAAATTCGCCGAGATCACGCGCTGGGGCCGCCTGCCTCAGGTGCTCAAGGGCATCGACGCCGCGCAGGCGGCGGGGCTGAGGGTCAAGATCAACGCCGTGGCGCTCAAGGGCTTCAACGAGGACGAGCTTTTCGACCTGCAGGAATGGTGTGCGAGCCGCGACATGGACCTGACCTTCATCGAGGTCATGCCGATGGGCGATCTGGGCAACGAGGACCGGCTCGACCAGTACTGGTCGCTCAAGGACCTGCGCGCGCGTCTGGCCGAGCGCTTCACGCTGATCGACCTCGCCGAGAGGACGGGCGGCCCCGCGCGCTACGTCCAGTTGCAGGAAACGGGCCAGAAGATCGGCTTCATCACGCCGCTCACGCATAACTTCTGCGAAAGCTGCAACCGCGTGCGCCTGACCTGCACCGGGGAGCTTTACATGTGCCTCGGGCAGGAGGACATGGCCGACCTGCGCGCGCCGCTGAGGGCCTCGACCGACGACGCGATGCTGGAGGACGCCATCCGCGCCGCCATCGAACGCAAGCCCAAGGGCCACGACTTCGACTATTCCCGCCAGAAGGTCGACGGTCAGGTCAGCCGCCACATGAGCCACACGGGCGGGTGAGACGGACGGGCGGCCGAGCGTCAGCTCCCGTCGCCCACGGCCACGATCACCGGACCCTCCGGCCCACGCAGGATCAGCTCACCGCCATCGCCGATATCGAACGAGATGACCTGCTCCAGCGCCGCGAAGAAGGCCTGTTCCTGCGCCATTATCTCTTCGGGGCAAGCCATGCGCGTGCTGGCCGCCGGGCCGAAGGACAGCCCCTCGCCGGTGATCTCGTAGCTGCCGGTGAAGCGGTTGCAGCCGCCGCTGCCAGCGACCCGGCCCTCCGCGTCGAAGCCGAGCGTCACCTCCGTGCCCTCGACGGGGGCCGCGCCCGCGATCTCGGTCACGGTCCAGAGGTCCGTCGATGTCAGCAGATCGCGCGGATCGCCGCCGCAGCCGGTCAGAACGGTGTCACCCAATGCAAGCTCCGCGGTGAAGGGATAGGTCTGGTCGGCCATGGTATCGTTGCAGGGGCCCGCTCCGAGGCTCAGAAACGCCTGGAGGGCGGGGCTCGACGAGGCAGAGGTGATCACATGGGTGCCATCCTCGCGTGTCTGCCGCTCGATCACCGACAGAAACAGCGGATCGAAATCGGGGCGCATCAGCGCGAAGGTGTCGCCCTCGATCTCGACGCGCCAGAAGGGTTCGTTGCCCGAGGCGCTGACGTCGCCGGGCATGTCCTGCGCGGCGGCACCCGAGGCGCCAACCGCGGCGAGCAGCAGGGCGATTGGCAGTGGTCTTGCGGTCATGGCTCGTCTCCCGATCAGGTCCCCGGAGCGGAGCATACCGGATTTTGCCGGACCGCGCAGCGCCGATCCGCACCCGTTCCCGCGTCAGCCTGCGGAACGGAGGGTCGTCGGGTCGTAAGCCGAGGCCACCCATTCGGCGAAGGGCGTGGCGCTGTCGGCCGCATAGGCGTCGAGAACCGCGTCGAGAACCCCCGCCTTGGACGAGCGCAGATGCAGGAACCGCCACGAGAGCATCGCGCGGGCCTCCGGCAGCGGCGCGTCGGTCATCGTCAGCAGATAGACCGCGGAGGCGAGCCCCGCCCTGTCCGCCCCGGCCTTGCAATGGATCAGGAGCGGTGTCTCCACCTCCCGGAACGTGTCGATCAGGTGCAGAAGCGTCTCACGGGGCGGCGCGACCTTGTCGCTCATGCCCACGGACCGCAGGGTGAGACCCAGCTCCTCGCACCAAAGCCGCTCGGTCGCGTTATGGGCCGCGTCGCCACCGCCGCGCAGGCTTATGACGGTGCGCAGGCCCAGCGCCTTCAGGCGTTTGAGCCGCGCCTTCGTGGGATGGTTCGACCGCCAGACACCCGGAGCGATCTCCGCCTGGTTGGTCCAGACGGTGCGCAGGATCGCGTGATCGAACCACGCGTTGTAGATGCGCGCCTTGCGCCATGTCTCGTCATCGACCGGCGCCACGTTGTAATGGGCGCGCCAGCGGCGTTCGATCTCGGTCAGACGGCGGAACATGGGTGGCGGCGGCCATCGGAAACTGCGGGGAGCCCGCATGTCTCAGAAACGGGCGACCGCCGCAAGGCTCGGGTCCGCGCCGTCACGCCGCCGGCAGGCGTTGCTCCACGATCTCGGCCCACCACGAACAGCCCGCAGGGATCGCCTCGTCGTTGAAGTCGTATTTCGGATGATGGACCGGCGCGCCGTCGCCCGTACCGACGAGAATGTAGGCGCCGGGCCGGGCCTCGAGCATGAAGGCGAAGTCCTCGCCGCCCATCACGAGCGGGGCGTTGGTGTCACAATCGCCCGCCACCTTGCGGGCGGCCTCGGCGGCGAATTCGGTCTGGTCCTCCCAGTTCACGGTGACAGGATAGTTGCGCTTGTAGTCCAGCACCGCCGTCGCGCCGAAGGTTGCCGCCGTGCCTTCCACGATCTGCTTCATCCGCGCCTCGGCGAGATCGCGGATCGCGGGGGAAAGGGTGCGCACCGTGCCGCGCAGCTTCACCTTTTCGGGGATGATGTTGTGTGCCTTGGTCGCCGTCTCGAAGCTGGTGACCGAGACCACGACCTGCTCCACCGGGTCGGCGTTGCGGCTCGCGATGGTCTGCAGCGCCAGCACGATGTGGCTCGCCACCACGGTCGTGTCGATGGTCTCGTGCGGCTTCGCGGCATGGCCGCCCTTGCCCGTCACGTCGATCTCGAAAAGATCCGCCGCGGCGAAGAACGGACCCGGCCGGATCGCGAACTTGCCCAGCGGCTGACCGGGCCAGTTGTGCATCCCGTAGACCTCGTCCACCGACCAGCGGTCGAGCATGCCGTCCTCGACCATCTCGCGGCCGCCGCCGCCGCCCTCTTCGGCGGGCTGGAAGATGACCGCGACGGTGCCGTCGAAATTGCGTGTCTCGGCGAGGTATTTCGCGGCGCCCAGCAGCATCGCCGTGTGCCCGTCATGGCCGCAGGCATGCATCGCGCCGGGGGTCTTGGAGGCGTAGTCCTTCCCCGTCTCCTCGTGGATCGGCAGCGCGTCCATGTCCGCGCGCAACCCGATGGTTCGCCCGGAATTGTCCGTCTTGCCCTTGATGATGCCGACGACGCCGGTGCGGCCGATCCCCGTCACCACTTCGTCGCAGCCGAATTCCTTGAGCTTCTCGGCCACGATCCCGGCGGTGCGGTGGGTGTCGAACAGGATCTCGGGGTGTTCGTGCAGGTCGCGCCGCCACGCGGTGATCTCGGGCAGCATCTCGGCAAAACGGTTCTTCACGGGCATGGCACGTCTCCTTGGTTTTGCGTCAGCGCGCCGGCATCCGGCGTTCGACGATCTCGGCGAAGAAGCTGCATCCGTAGGGGATGGCTTCGTCGTTGAAGTTGTATTTCGGGTGGTGGCACATGGCGCTGTCCCCGTTTCCGAGGAACAGATAGGCGCCCGGGCGCTCGTTCAGCATGTACGAGAAATCCTCGGACGGCATGATCGGGTTCGCAGCGTCGTCCACGTCGATCGCGACGGCGCGCGCGGCCTCCACCGCCCATCCGGTCGCGTCCTCGTCGTTGACGGTGACCGGGTAGCCGTACTCCCAGTGCAGCTCCGCCGTCGCGCCGAAGGCGCTGGCGGTGTCCTCCACCACGCGGCGCACGCGCGCCTCCATCTTCTCGCGGTCGTCCGGATTCAGGCATCGCACCGTCCCCCGCATCCGCGCGGTCTGGGGGATGATGTTCGATGCGTTCGAATCCGTCTGGAACGTGCCCACGGTCAGCACGACAGAGTGCAGCGGATCGACGTTGCGCGACACGACAGAGTGCAGCGTCACCACGATCTGCGAGGCCACCAGCGTCGTATCGACGGCCTTGTGCGGTTCGGCCGCGTGCCCGCCGAGACCGGTGACCACGATCTCGAATTCGTCGGCCGAGGCCTGAAGCGGCCCGGGACGGGTCACGATCATGCCCACAGGAACACCGGGGGCGTTGTGCATCCCGTAAACCTCGTCGATGCCGAAGCGATCGATCAGACCGTCATCGACCATCGCCTTGGCACCGGCCCCGCCTTCCTCGGCGGGCTGGAAGATCAGCACGACGTTGCCGTCGAAGTTGCGGGTCTCGGCGAGGTATTTCGCGGCGCCCAGCAGCATCGAGGTATGCCCGTCATGGCCGCAGGCATGCATCTTGCCCGGCACCTCGGAGGCGTAGTCGAGCCCGGTGTCCTCGTGAATCGGCAACGCGTCCATGTCGGCCCGCAGGCCTATGGTCTTCGTGCCCGCCCCCTTGCCGCGGATAACGCCGACGACCCCGGTCCGGCCGATCCCCTCGACCACCTCGTCCACGCCGAAGGCGCGCAGCTTGCCGGCCACGAAAGCCGCCGTCCTGTGCACCTCGTAGAGGATCTCGGGATTGCGGTGCAGATGCTGCCGCCATTCCTTGATCTCCGGCAGAAGCTCGGCAAAGCGGTTCCGGATCGGCATTGGTCCCCTCCTCAGGCGGCCGGCATTCGACGTTCGATCAGTTCGGCGAAGAAGGAGCAGCCATATGGGATCGCCTCGTCGTTGAAATCGTATTCCGGGTGATGGACCCCCGCCGTATCACCGTTGCCGACATTGATGAAGGCCCCGGGACGCACATTGAGCATATAGGCGAAATCCTCGCCGCCCATGCGCGGCGGGCGTCCCCAGAGAACCTTGTCCTCGCCGGCCACGGCCCGCGCGATCTCGGCGGCCAGTTCGGCGTTCTTGTCATGGTTCACGACCACCGGATAGCCGCGCTCGTATCTCAGATGCGCCTCGCAGCCATAGGCCTCGGCCGTGGAATGGATCAGCTGCGTCACCCGCCGTTCGGCCATGTCGCGCACATCGTCGCTGAGCGTGCGCACCGTGCCGCGCAACAGCACCTCCTGCGGGATGACGTTATGCGCCTCGGAGGACGTCTTGATCGTGCAGACCGAGACCACGATGCGCTCGATCGGGTCGGTGTTGCGGCTGGCCACGGTCTGCAGCGCAAGAACCACGTTGCAGGCGGCAGGAGACGGATCGATGCACATATGCGGACGCGCGGCATGGCCGCCCTTGCCGACGATGCGAACCTCGAACTCGTCGGCCGCAGCCATGATCGGCCCCGGCGCCACGCCGAACTGCCCCACGGGCAGACCCGGCTCGTTATGCATGCCATAGACCTCGTCGATGCCGAAGCGCTCCATCATGCCGTCCTTGACCATGGCCTCGCCGCCGCCGCCGCCCTCTTCGGCGGGCTGGAAGATCAGCACGGCGGTGCCGTCGAAATTCCGCGTCTCCGAAAGGTACTTCGCCGCCCCCAGCAGCATCGCCGTATGCCCGTCATGGCCGCAGCCGTGCATCCGCCCGGGGATCTGCGAGGCATGCGGCAGGCCCGTCATCTCGGTCATCGGCAAAGCGTCCATGTCCGCGCGCAGGCCCACCGCGTAGCCGCGCGTGTCCGACTTGCCGCGAATGACCGCGACGATGCCCGAGCGGCCGACGCCGGTGACGATGTCATCCACGCCGAAATCGCGCAGCTTCGCCTCGACCATGGCCGTGGTCATGGGCAGGTCATAGCCAAGCTCGGGGTTCATGTGGATCTCGCGGCGCCAGCCCGCGATCTCGGGCATCAATTCGGCAAGACGGTTCTTGATCGGCACCTAGGTCTCCATGAGTGTATCGAGAAGGCGGGTCATGAAGACCTCGCCCTTCTGCAGTTGATCGACGGTCAGGTATTCGTCGGGTTGATGGGCCTGGGCGATGTTGCCCGGACCGCAGACCACGGCCGAGTAGCCGGCGGCCTGGAACTGGCCCGCCTCGGTGCCGTAGCTGACGACCGAGCTGCCGTTCTCGCCGGTCAGGCGGCGCACCAGCGCCTCGGCCTCGCCTTGCGTCTCGGCGGCGAGGCCGGGGACATTCCAACGCTGTTCATATGTGATGCCGGTTTCGGGCCGCACGGCCTTCATGCCCGCCTCGACGCGCAGGATCTCCGCGCGCATCCGATCCAGCCAGTGCTCCACCGGTTCCTCGGGAATGCAGCGCGCCGACAGGATGAAGGTGCAGTCCTTGGCGGTGATGTTATGCGCGGTGCCGCCGTGGATGATGCCCACATGCAGCGTCGTCCATGCCGGGTCATAGGGGCTGTCGGCGGCGGCCTTCGCGCGGTTTTCCTCGTTGGTGCGGTTGGCCCAGTCGATCAGGCGCGCGCCCTCCATGATGGCTGAGACACCGGTATGCGGCATCGAGGAATGCACCTCGTAGCCATGCACATGGATGTCGTAGGCGCCGCCGCCCTTGTGGCCGGTCACGATGCCCCATTCCGTGGGCTCCCCGATGATCGCGAGCGACGCCTTGGGCACCCGGCCCTGCATGTGCTCGATCATCGGCGGCGCGCCGATACAGCCGATTTCCTCGTCCCGGCTGAGGCAGAGCTGCAGGGGCCGGGAGACGCCCCGCCGTTTCGCCTCCACCGCCGCCCAGATGGCCAGCGCGTCGAACCCCTTCATGTCGCAGGCGCCGCGCCCGTGCAGCTTGTCGTCCTTCTCGGTCAGCGTGAACGGATCGCTGTGCCAGTCCTGGCCGTCGACCGGAACCACGTCGGTATGGCCCGACAGGACGACGCCGCCCTCGACCTCGGGACCCACATGGGCATAGAGGCTCGCCTTCTGTCCGGTCGGGTCATAGTCCCGGTGACAGGCGATTCCGTGGTCGTTCAGATAGCCCTCCACCCAGTCGACGAGGGCGAGGTTCGAGTCGCGGCTCACAGTCGGGAAGCTCACGAGTTTTTCAAGAAGGTCCCTGGGACTGAGCGGTTCGGACATGATGCGCTCAATACCCGCTGTCGGTGGTCAGGATCAAATGGTCCGGCTCGACCTCTTCGTAGCGCGATGGCTCGGGCTCATAGTCGATCGGGTGCACCGGCGAGGGAATCGGCTTGAACTTCAGGTCCTTCTCCACCTTGCGCCGGGTCGGGTCGGCGATGGGCACAGCCTTGAGCAGCGCCTGCGTGTAGGGGTGCTGCGGGTTCTCGAAGATGCGGGCACGTGGCCCGATCTCGACGATGCGGCCCAGATACATGACGCCAACGATATGGCTGACCCGCTCGACCACCGCCATGTCGTGACTGATGAAGAGGTAGGAAAGACCGAGATCGGCCTGAAGTTCCATCATCAGGTTCAACACCTCTGCCTGCACCGACACGTCGAGCGCCGAGACCGCCTCGTCGGCGATGATGAGCTTGGGGTTGAGCGCAAGCGCGCGGGCGATGGCCACGCGCTGCCGCTGACCGCCCGACAGCTCATGCGGATAGCGCGACATGAAATCGCGCGGCAGCTGCACCCGGTCGAAGAGCATGGCGACGCGGTCGTTGCGGTCCGACGCCGACAGGCCGCCGAAATTCTGCATCGGCTCGGCCACCTGATGCGACAGGATCATCTGCGGATTGAGCGATGCGAACGGGTCCTGAAAGATCATCTGCATATGCTGCCGCGCGCGCCGCAGCTCGGACGGGTTCAGGGCCATGATGTCCACGCCGTCCAGATCGATCTTGCCCGACAGGGGTTCGACGAGCCGGAGGATGGAACGGCCCGCGGTCGACTTGCCACAGCCCGACTCGCCCACGAGGCTAAGCGTCTGGCCCGAGTTCAGCGTCAGCGACAGGTCCTCGACCGCATGCACGTTCGCGATGGTCCGACGCAGCAGGCCGCCCTTGACCGGAAAGCGGGTGACGAGGTTCTCCACCCTCAGCAGCACCCTGTCCGTGCCGGCGATCGGCTTGGGTTCGGGCGTGCCCTCGGGCGCGCTCATCAGCTTCATCGGTTCGGGCAGCGCCTTGCCCCGCATCTCGCCCAGCTTGGGCACCGCGGCCAGCAGCGCCTTGGTGTAGGGATGCTGCGGGTCGGCGAAGATCTGCTCGACGGGGCCCTCTTCGACCTTTTTGCCGCGATACATGACCACGACACGGTCGGCGATCTGAGCCACCACGGCCATGTCATGGGTGATGAACATGACAGCGGTGCCGGTCTCGCGCTTGAGGCGGTCGATCAGCGCGAGGATCTCGGCCTGGATCGTGACGTCGAGCGCAGTCGTGGGCTCATCTGCTATAAGAATACGAGGCTCGCAGGCCAGCGCGATGGCGATGACGACGCGCTGGCGCATCCCCCCCGACAGCTCGTGCGGATACTGCTGCAGCCGGCGCTCGGGCTCGGGGATGCGCACCTGGCGCATCAGCTCGAGCGCGCGTTGCCGCGCCTGCGACCGCGACATGCCCTTGTGCTTGATCAGCCCCTCGGTCAGCTGTTTTTCGACAGTGAAAACAGGGTTCAGCGCCGTCATCGGCTCCTGGAAGATCATGCCGATCTCGTTGCCGCGAATGTCACGCATCAGGCCGCTGTCGGCCTTCGCGAGATCGATGAGGTCTTCTTCCTTGCGGTCGAACATCAACTGACCGCCGGCGATGGTGCCGCCGCCGAACTCGACAAGACGCATCAGCGACAGCGACGAGACCGACTTGCCCGAGCCGCTTTCTCCGACGATGCAGACCGTCTCACCGGGGCCCACCTCGAAGGAGACATCCTCGACGCCCACGACAGTACCGGCCTTGGTTTCGAATTCCACGCGAAGGTTGCGGACCTCCGCAATCGCCCGGTCAAGCATGTCGCTATCCACCCCTGTTATGGCGTCCCCGTCCCGTATCGATGGCTTGAGACTTATTCCCGGACAATGGTCTCGCCCGAACGGGAGACGCCTCGACGCTATGTCCATCGTCACTGTGCTGTCAAATGCTGCGAGTGCCCATTTTCCGGGCATTCCGCTGCGGCATCAGGGTTGCTTTTTCCACATGATCCGCGTTCGATATGGGCGGGGCTGGACTCCCGACAGTGCTTTGACCTGTGATCGAGCTTGCCCTGACGACAGAAACGAACCGGCCGCGAACGCCGGCGACAACCGCCGCAAAGGCGCGTTCAACAAGGAGAGAACACCAAATGAAACGTACTTCACTCATGCTCGGCGCTGCGGCGCTGGCGCTGGCCCCCGCGGCCGCGCTGGCCGAACGCGGTGCCTCGGGGCATCTGAACATCATCTACTGGCAGGCGCCCTCGACGCTGAACCCGTTCCTGTCCGGCGGCACGAAAGAGATCGAATCGGCGTCGCTGGTGCTCGAATCCATGGCGCGGTTCGACGACACCGGCACCATGGTGCCGTGGCTGGCGGAATCGATCCCGACCGTCGAAAACGGCGGCGTCTCCGAGGACCTGACCTCGATCACCTGGACGATCAGGGAAGGCGTCATGTGGTCGGACGGCAGCCCGCTGACCTCGGAGGACTTCGCGTTCACATACGAGTACTGCACCCATCCCGAGGGCGGTTGCGCGCAGTCGAGCTTCTTCGACGGCGTGACCTCGGTCGACACGCCGGACGAGCGCACCGTGGTGGTGAATTTCGAGGGCTCGACGCCTTCCCCTACACCGCCTTCGTCGGGTCCGAGAGCCCGGTGATCCAGGCCGCGCAGTTCGCGGATTGCCTCGGCGCCCGCGCGCCCGAGTGCACCGAAGCCAATTTCGGCCCGATCGGCACCGGCCCCTTCGTGGTGGACGAGTTCCGCCCCAATGACGTGATCGAGTTCTCCGCCAACGAGAACTTCCGCAACCCCGATCAGCCGGGCTTCGCCACCGTGACGTTCCGTGGCGGCGGCGACGCGGTCTCGGCGGCACGGTCCGTTTGCCAGACGGGCGAATTCGACTACGCGTGGAACCTGCAGATCGATCCGCAGATCCTCGCCGACATGGAAGCCGAGGGCCTGTGCACCGTGGTCACCGCGTTCGGCACCTCGGTCGAGCGCCTGCATCTCAACCAGACGAACCCCGACCCGGAGCTGGGCGACATCCGCTCCACCGCCGAGGCCGGTCCGCACCCGTTCCTGACCGACCCGATCGTCGGACAGGCCCTGTCGATGGCCATCGACCGCGTCCTGCTGACGGAACTGGGCTATGGCGCGGGCGGCGCGCCGACCTGCAACGTGCTTCCGGCGCCCGAGCTCTATGCCTCGACGGCCAATGACGCCTGCCTCGAGCAGGATCTCGAAGGCGCCATCGCGCTGCTGGACGAGGCCGGCATCGTCGACAGCGACGGCGACGGCATCCGCGAATACGAGGGCACGCCGCTTTCCGTGGTGTTCCAGACCTCGACCAACGCCGTCCGCCAGGACTACCAGGCGCTGATCCAGGACTGGTGGTCGCAGATCGGTGTCGACACCGAGCTTCGCAACATCGACGCCTCGGTCTTCTTCGGCGGCGATCCGGCATCCCCGGACACGTTCCAGAAGTTCTATGCCGACATCGAGATGTACACCAACAACTTCGCCGGTGTCGATCCGCAGGCCTACATGGCCAACTGGGTCTGCGATGACTGGCCGCGTCCGGAAACCCAGTGGCAGGGCGCGAACATCCAGCGCTTCTGCGATCCGGCCTATGACGAGCTCGTGGCCGAGATGTCGACGACCGCCGATCTCGAAGAGCGTGGCCGCCTGGCGCGCGAGATGAACGACATGCTCATGCAGAGCTACTCGATCATCCCGATCACCCACCGTGGCGGCGTCTCGGCCCATGCTGCGAGCCTCGAGGGCATCAGCATGTCCGACTGGGACTCGGAGCTGTGGAACATTGCCGAGTGGACACGGACCCCGGGCATGGAACGCGAGTGATCGCGGTCTCCTGACATGACATCGCGGCCCCCGTCCCGACCGGATGGGGGCCGCATCCCGGCCAGACACGCCGGACCCGATTTCCCCCCCGACCCTCTGACCTAGACCCCACCCTGAGCGAGGCGAAGCCATGGTCACATACATCATCCGGCGACTGGTCCTCGCGGTCCCGGCCCTGATCTTCATCAGCTTCATCATCTTCATGATCGTGAAGCTGTCGCCCTCGGACCCGACCGCGAACCTGCCCCTCACAATTCCGCCGGAGGTGCGCGAACAGATCCGCGAAAGCCTCGGCGTGAACGAACCGCTGGTGGGGCAATACCTGCGCTGGGCGCGGATGATGTTCATCACCGAACCGCTGATCATGCTGGAGGACGCGCTGTGTTCGCAGGACCGCCTGCCCGGCCGCGTGCTGCCCGATGGCTGCTGGCAGATCGTGCCGCCGGACACGTCGCGCATCATCAGCTACCAGACGCGCAGCCCCGTCTTCGACCTGATCGCCGTCTCGCTGCCACAGACACTGTGGGTGGTGGGCACCTCCTACATCATCGGCATCCTGATCGGCGTGCCGCTGGGCATCATCTCGGCCTACAAGCAGTATTCCGTGACCGATCAGGCCGCGACCTTCTTTTCCATGGTCGGCTTCTCGATCCCGACCTTCTTCACCGGAACCATGGCGATCATCATCTTCTCGGTCTGGACGCCCACGGACGCGTGGTGGTGGCTGCCATCGAGTTACACCACGACGCATGTCGTCAATGACTGGGACAGCTTCGTCTTTCAGCTTCGGCAGATGATCCTGCCGATGATGGTGCTGGGCCTCTACAACGCCGCGCAGATCAGCCGCTACATGCGCGCCTCCATGCTCGACAACCTGCAGCAGGACTACGTGCGCACGGCCCGCGCCAAGGGCATGGGCGAACGCGTCGTGGTTCTGCGCCATGTCCTGCGCAACTCGCTGATCCCCGTCGTCACGGTCATCGCGCTCAACGTGCCGGCGGTCTTCGGTGGCGCGCTGATCACCGAGCAGGTCTTTCGCGTCAACGGCATCGGCTACCAGCTGATCCAGGCGATCCGGGGGGCAGACGTGCCAATGGTGCAGACCATCAGCTTCATCTTCGCTGTGCTCGTCGTGACGTTCAACCTGATCGCGGATGTCCTCTACGGCATCCTTGACCCGAGGATCCGCTATGACTGATCGTCCCAACATTACCGCAACCTCGGGCGCGACGCCCGCCGGCGCGGCGCCCATGATCCTTTCCGATGCGCCCCGAAGCCAATGGGCCGACGCGTGGTATCAGTTCCGGCATCACCGCGGCGCGATGGCGGGCATGTTCTGTTTCTTCGCGATCATCCTGTTCGTGACCGTGGGCCCGTATATCTGGACGGTCGACCCCGGCGCGCTCGACACGCGCAACCGCTTCGCCGGTCCCAGCCCCGCGCATCCGATGGGGACAATGCAGCTGGGGCAGGACGTCATGGCGCAGGTCATGTTCGGAGGGCGCATCTCGCTTGCCGTCGGCCTCGTGGCGATGTTCATCACGCTGTTGCTGGGAACGCTCATCGGCGTGCTCGCAGGGTTCTTCAAATCGCTCGACGGTATCCTCATGCGGCTGACGGACCTGTTCCTCGCCCTGCCCGTCCTGCCGCTCCTGCTGGTCATCATCATGCTCTTCCGCGAGCCTCTGAGCCAGCGTTTCGGGACAGAGGCCGGGATCTTCATCCTCATGGTGACGGTCATCGGCCTCACGTCCTGGATGCCGGTGGCCCGCATCGTGCGCGGCGACATCCTTGCCATCAAGGAACGCGAGTTCGTCCTCGCGGCCCGGTCCATCGGCACACCCCCGCCACGGCTGATCCTGCGGCACATCCTGCCCAACGTGCTCTCGCCGATCATGGTTTCGGGCACGCTTGCGGTGGCCAACGCCATCATCACCGAATCGGCGCTGAGCTATCTCGGCCTCGGCTTTCCGTCGGACTTCCCGACCTGGGGCAAGATCCTGATCGACGCGGTACAATACACCGAGCGCGCGCCTTGGATGGTGATCTTTCCCGGCGTCCTGATCTCGCTGACGGTGCTGAGCGTGAACTACATGGGCGACGGCATGCGCGACGCGCTCGACCCGCGCATTCGGGGCCGCTGAACCCTACCGCAGGGGTATCTCAGAACAGGGAGCCCTGGTCGGGCGGCGTGTCCGTCGCGCTCTTGCGGCGCGGGGCCGCCGGCACGGGCCGGTCCGTGGGCGCCACGGCCAGCTTGCCATCGGCGAACTCGATCTGGAGACGCGCCGCGCCTTGCGCCGCCGCCACGCGCGTCGCCACATGCTCTCCGGCGTAAACCACGGCATAACCCCGCTGCAACGTCGCCTCATAGCCCAGTGTGGTATGCAACCGCTCCAACGACGAGAGCCTTTCGCGCCGCCGCGCCAGACCGTCGGTCACGGCCCGGCCGCCGCGCCGGACAACCTCCGCCAGGCGGTCCCGCTCCTTGATACTGCGGTTGCGAAGCACCGAGGGCCGCAACTGGCCAGCGATTCGCCCCAGCTCCAGCCGCCGCCTGGCCACCGCCCGTTCCAACGCAGGCTCCAGCCGCCCGGACAATTGATCGAGCTTGCTCCGCCGCACCTGCGCCGCCTGCCGCAACGCGGGGCCGAGTTGCAGGATGGCACGGTCGAGCCTTTGACGCGGCATGTCGAGCAGCGCCTCCGGCCGCGGCAGGCCGCGCGACAGATCGCCCAGCCGTTGCCGCCGCGTCGCGACCCCCTGCCGTGCGGCGCGCGTCATGTAACCGTCCTGCTGCCGAAGCCGGTTCAGAAGGTCCATGCGCACCGGCACCGCCATCTCTGCCGCCGCCGTGGGCGTCGGTGCCCGCCGGTCCGAGGCATGGTCGATCAGCGTCGTGTCGGTCTCGTGGCCCACGGCGGAGATCAACGGAATGGCACTCTCTGCGGCGGCGCGCACCACTGCCTCCTCGTTGAACCCCCAGAGGTCCTCGAGACTGCCGCCCCCGCGCGCCACGATCAGCACATCGGGACGAGGGATCGGCCCGCCCTCCGGCAGCGCGTTGAAGCCGCGAATTGCGCGCGCCACCTCCGGCGCGCAGGCCGCGCCCTGCACCGCGACGGGCCAGATCAGCACGTGGCGCGGAAACCGGTCGCGCAGCCGATGCAGGATGTCGCGGATCACCGCGCCCGACGGCGAGGTCACCACCCCGATGACGTCGGGCAGGAACGGCAGAGGCGCCTTGCGGGCCTCGTCGAACAACCCCTCCGCGGCCAGTGCTGTGCGGCGTCGCTCCAGCATGGCCATCAGCGCCCCCGCCCCGGCCGGAACGAGGTCCTCGATCACCAGCTGGTACTTGGATTGCCCCGGGAAGGTGGTGAGCCGCCCTGTGGCCACGACCTCCATCCCCTCCTCAGGCGCATGGGCGAGACGCCCTGCGACACCCTTCCAGATCACCGAGGCCAGAACGCTGCGGTCGTCCTTCAGGTCGAGATAGACATGCCCCGAGCGCGGCAGCGACAGACGGCCGATCTCGCCGCGCACGCGGACGCGTGCGAAGTTGCCTTCGATCGTGCGCTTGACCGCACCCGATATCTCGGAGACGGAATATTCCGGCGTATTGCCGGGAACGGCCCCGCCCGGCTCGTCGTCGATCAGATCGTCCATGGCGCCACCTTAGCCGCCGCGCGCGCGTCCCGGAAGGTCTGCGATGCGGCATCCTCCGACTTGTCTGTCCGGGGTGGGTCGGCTACGCCCAACGACGTCACAGGAGAGCGGCATGAACATACTCATCCTCGGCGGCGGCGGGCGCGAACACGCGCTGGCCTGGGCCGTTCTGCAGAACCCGAAATGCGACCGCCTGATCGTCGCGCCCGGAAATGCGGGGATCGCTCAAATCGCGGAATGTTCGAATATCGATATTCTTGACAATACTGAAATCCTCGATTTCTGCGAAGAAAACAGTATTTCTTTCATTATCGTAGGACCAGAAGCTCCACTTGAAAACGGAGTTGTGGATATGTTGACGGAGGCTGGCTTTCTGGCATTCGGACCCCGACAGGCCGCGGCACGCCTCGAAAGCTCCAAATCCTTCACCAAGGAAGTCTGCGACGCCTGCAGCGCACCCACCGCGGCCTGGGCCCGCTTCACCGAAGCCGCCGATGCCCACGCGTATATCGACCGGACAGGCGCGCCCATCGTGGTCAAGGCCGATGGTCTGGCCGCCGGCAAGGGGGTCATCGTGGCCATGTCCGAGCAGGAGGCCCATAACGCCATCGACGACATCCTCGGCGGCGCGTTCGGTGCCGCCGGCTCCTCCGTGGTGATCGAGGAATTCATGGAGGGGGAGGAGGCCAGCCTCTTCGTCCTGTGCGACGGCACCGACACGCTCGTCGTGGGCACTGCACAGGATCACAAGCGCATCGGCGAGGGCGACACCGGCCCGAATACCGGCGGCATGGGCGCCTATTCACCCGCCCCGGTTCTCACCGACACCGTACTGGCGGCGGCGATGGACCAGATCGTGAATCCCACCATCGCCGAAATGGCGCGGCGCGGCACGCCCTACACGGGCGTCCTCTACGCGGGGCTGATGATCGAAGATGGCCGGCCCCGCCTTGTGGAATACAATGTCCGCTTCGGCGACCCCGAATGCCAGGTCCTGATGATGCGGCTGGGTGGCCAGGCGCTCGACCTGATGCTGGCCTGCGCGGAAGGCAAGCTTGCGGAAATGCGCGTCAACTGGGCCCCCGACCACGCGATGACCGTCGTTCTGGCGGCAAAGGGCTATCCCGAAACCACGGAAAAGGGCTCCGTCATCAAGGGCCTCGACGCACTTAAAGAAGACGCGTTTCACATGATGTTCCACGCCGGAACAGGGACGAGGGACGGCCAGGTCATCGCCACGGGCGGCCGCGTCCTCAACGCCACCGGGCGCGGCGCGACACTGCAGGAGGCCCGGGACCGCGCCTATGCGCTGGCCGATGCCGTGGACTGGCCCGATGGCGTCTTTCGCCGCGATATCGGATGGCGCGCGCTTGGCTGAGCCTCAGCCAAGCCAGCGCGCGTAATCCGACACCAGAAGATGCGTCGGCGCCTCGTCCTCGTCGATTTCAGCGAAGCGCCCGATGGGCTCGCGGAACCAGTTGTCGGTTTCGTCGTCATTGACGGTCGAGACCTCGCCGATCAACACATCCCCGCCCTCGCCCCAGAACGCGTGCCAGTCCCCCGGCATCAGCGTCACGCTTTCGCCGGGCGCGAGCATCAGAACCTCGCCGGGCGCGAAGTCCCGCGCGATCCCGTCGCAATGGACGGTTCCGCCCGCGTCGCCGTCGAAACTCCCGTCACTGGCCGAACCGAACAATTCGATGGCCAGCGTCGCGCCGCCGCGATTGATGATATCCTCGGCCTTGAGGTAGTGGCGATGCATCGGGCTGATCTGATCCTGCTTTGAAATCAGAAGCTTCTCGGCATAGCACATGCCCCCGCCCCGCTGCAGATCGGAAAGCCGCCCGTTGCGCAGGGTGAACAGGAACAAGCCCAGTTTCTCGAAATCCCCCTGCCCGTAATCGGTGGTGTCCCAGCCCATCCGCCCCGACACGATCCCGTCGATCTCGGCGCGGCGCGCCTGCATCTCCTCGGGCGTCCAATAGGCGAAGGGCGGCAGGACGAAGCCGAAAGAGCGAATGAAGTCATCCGCCTCGGCCATGATGGCGTTGATCTCGGAGCGTTTCATGGCGACCTCCCTCACACTCGGCCGCACCATGTCCGGCATCGGTCGGGGAAGACAAGTCTTCCCTTCATCTTTCCGGAAATACGCACGCCCGAAGGGCGACCGCGCTGTCCGGGGTTCGATACCCCGGACGGCGCGGCCTGCCTGCCGCCTGTCGGGTGCGGCTCACCCCGCCGCGACGTCCCCGTATTCCCCGGCCGCCGCTTCCTCGGCCTCGATCGATTCGAAGAGCGCCTTGAAATTGCCCTCCCCGAAGCCGTCATCGCCCTTGCGCTCGATGAACTCGAAGAAGATCGGCCCGATCACCGTCTTGGAGAAGATCTGCAACAGGATCCGCGTCTCGCCGCCATCCACGACGCCCTCGCCGTCGATCAGGATGCCGTGCTTCTTCATCCGGTCCACCGGCTCCTCATGGCCCGTCACACGCTCGAAGCTCTGGCGGTAGTAAGCCTCGGGCGGCCCCGGCATGAACCGCACGCCCCGCTCGGCGATCGCGTCGACCGCGTCGTAGATGTTGCGCGCGCCCACGGCGATGTGCTGGATGCCTTCGCCGTTGTATTTCTTCAGGTAATTCACGATCTGACCCGTCTCGCCGCGATCCTCGTTGATCGGGATGCGGATACGCCCGCAGGGCGAGGTCAGCGCGCGGGAATGCAGCCCGGTGAACTTGCCCTCGATGTCGAAGAACCGGATCTCGCGGAAATTGAACAGATCCCCGTAGAACCGGAACCAGACGTCCATGTTGCCCTTGAAGACATTATGCGTGAGGTGGTCGAGGTAATAGAACCCCACACCCTCGGGATGGGCGGCCGAGACCCAGTCGAATTCCTCGTTATAGGGCGAGCTGTCCCAGTACCGGTCGGTGAAGTAGATGAGCGATCCGCCGATCCCCTTGATCGCCGGCCAGTCGAGCGTCTTGTCGTCGCCGTCGTAGGGCTCCGCCCCTTTCGCCACGGCATGATCGAAGGCGTGCTGCGCGTCCACCACGCGCCAGGCCATCGAGGGCGCGCAGGGCCCGTGCTCCTCGACGAAGCGGGCCGCGAAGCTTCCGGGTTCGGCGTTCAGGACATAGGTGATGTCACCCTGCTGCCAGAGCTCGACGGCCTTGGTCTTGTGGGTGGCGGTGTGGGTGTAACCCATGCGCGCGAAGAGATCGCGCAGCACCTGCGGGTCGGGATGGGCGAATTCCACGAATTCGAACCCGTCGGTACCGGCGGGGTTATCCGCGGTGATCGTCGCGCGCGGGGCGTCATGCGGGAAGGGTCCCATGGGCGTCTCCTGAATTTCCGTTCGCTTGTTCCGGGGTCAGATTACGCCCTTTCCTGCGCGCGTTGTGCGCGTTTTTCTTGAATCATCGGCAAAAGGATGCGAGTTTTGCGCATGCAGGACACTAATCTTGACCAAACAACGCAAATCGAGGAAACTGACCGTCGCCTGCTCGCCCTGATCCAGCAGGACGCGACCCTCACCGCGCAGGCGCTTGGCGAGCGGCTCAACCTCTCGGCCAGCCAGGCCGCGCGTCGGCGTCAGCGGCTGGAAGCCCGCGGCATCGTACGCGCGACGCGCGCCGTGCTCGACCCCCAACGCGTGGGCCTTGGCGTGCAGGCGTTCATCCAGGTCGTCATGGCCACCCATACCGAGGCCAACGCAAGGGACTTCGCCGCACTGACCCGGGCGCAGCCCGAGATCGTCGGCGCCTGGACCCTGACGGGCGAGGCCGACTACCTCCTGCGGGTCTATTGCACCGATCTCGACGCGCTCAACCGGCTGGTGCAGAACGTCCTTCTGCCCCACCCCGCCGTCAGCCGGGTACAAAGCCGCATCGTGATGGACCGGATCAAGCCCGACGCCCCCCTCCCGCTTTAGGCAAATGCGGGGGCGCGGCGGGATGCGCGTGGACTTTGCAGTCGCGGCGCGACTAGGGTCCGAACTGGACAAGGACGGCAGGACATCGCGATGGAAGGGGCGCTTCTACAGGCCACGATCTACCTGACGGCCATGGTCATCGCGGTACCGCTGTCGGTGCGCCTCGGGCTCGGATCGGTGCTGGGCTATCTCATCGCGGGGATCGCCATCGGCCCGGTTCTTGGCCTTGTCGGCTCCGAGACGCAGGACCTGCAGCACTATGCCGAATTCGGCGTGGTCCTTATGCTCTTCCTCATCGGGCTGGAGCTCGACCCCAAGACTTTGTGGAGCATGCGCCGCAAGCTGGTCGGCGTCGGCGGCGCGCAGATCCTGCTGTCGACCGTCGCCATCGCGACGGTGGCCAACGCGTTCGGCCTGCCTTTGGCCACCGCGCTGGCCGTCGGTATCACGCTGGCGCTGTCCTCGACGGCCATCGTGCTCACGACCCTGACCGAAAAGGACCTGATGCGTACCGAGGGCGGCCGGTCCTCCTTCTCGGTGCTGCTGACACAGGACATCGCGGTCATCCCCGCGCTGGCGATCCTGCCGCTGCTGGCGGTTCAGCCCGGCGTCTGGAGCGCCGAGGACGGCTCGATCCAGCGCGGCCATGCCGATGATGGCCATTATTCCATGTCGCTCGTGGAGGGGCTTCCGGCCTGGGGCGTGACACTGGTCACGCTGGGGGCCGTCATCGCCGTGATCCTCGCCGGCCGGTACCTGTCGCCGATCCTCTTCCGCTACATCCACCTCAGCCGCCTGCGCGAGATGTATACCGCCGTGGCGCTGGTCATCGTCGTCGGTATCGCCCTCCTGATGATCCTTGTGGGGCTTTCGCCCGCGCTGGGCGCCTTCGTCGCGGGCGTGGTCCTTGCCAATTCCGAGTTCCGGCACGAGCTCGAGGCCGATATCGAACCCTTCAAGGGCCTGCTTCTCGGGCTCTTCTTCATCACCGTGGGCGCGGGGATCAATTTCGGCACGCTCTTCGGCAACCCGCTGATGATTCTCGGCCTCACGCTGGGCCTGATGGCGTTGAAGGGCGTCATCCTCTTCGGCATCGCCCTCGTGTTCCGACTGCGCGGAGGAGACAAGTGGCTCTTCACGCTGGCGCTGGCGCAGGCGGGGGAATTCGGCTTCGTGCTGGTGGCCTTCGGGCTGCAGCAATCGGTTTTTCCCGTGCGGATCGGGGAAATCCTGCTCCTGGTGATTGCGCTGTCCATGCTACTGACGCCGCTGGCTTTCATCGCCTCGGACTGGATCGGGCGGCGGCTCGCGCATGAGCAGTCCGGCAAGGAGGACGCGGCCGACGAGATCGAGGAAAAGGCGCCAATCATCATCGCGGGCATCGGCCGCTTCGGGCAGGTGGTCAACCGGATGGTGCAGGCCTCGGGCTACAGGACCGTGGTTCTCGACAACGACCTCGCCACGATCCAGCTGATGCGCAAGTTCGGCTTCAAGGGCTATTTCGGCGACCCGTCCCGCCCCGAGCTCCTGGCGGCGGCGGGTCTGGAGACGGCGAAGGTTCTCGTGGTCGCCGTCGATGACAAGCAGGCGGCGGTCGACCTCGTGCGCTATGCGCGCCGGCTGCGCCCCGACATCGCGATCACCGCGCGGGCCCATGACCGGCTGCATGTCTACGAGCTTTACGATGCCGGGGCCGATCACATCGTGCGCGAGATGTTCGACTCGAGCCTCAGGGCCGCGCGCTACGTGCTGGAGGACATGGGACTGACGGATTACGAGGCCCACGAGATGGAAACCGCCTTCTACCGCCACGACCGACAGACGCTGAGGGAACTCGCGGAACTCTGGCAACCGGGCGTCGCCCTCAGCGACAATGCCGCCTATGTCGCGCGCGCGCGGGAGTTGAACAACAATCTCGAAACAGCGCTCCTGACGCAAGGCGGCGAGGAGGAGACGCCCCAAAAGGGTTGGCGCCCGCGCGGCGATGGCGGCGCGCTGAGCGGGCTGCAGCGCAGCGGCGCGTCCGGTCGCAAACCGCCCGATCTGGACTAACCGCCCGACACGCCCGCCTCGGCGAAGGTCGCCATGCCCGAATGACAGGCCAGCGCTCCTTTCAGGACCTGGATGGCCAGCGCAGCACCCGTCCCCTCGCCCAGCCGCATGCCAAGCGACAGGATCGGCGCCTTCCCGATCCGCTCCAACAAAGGGCCGTGGGCGTGCTCGGCCGACAGATGGCCGGCGACGGCATGATCCAGCGCGCCCGGCACGGCCTCGTGCAGGCAGGCGGCCGCAGCCGAGCAGATGAACCCGTCGAGAATGACCGGTATGCCGCGTACCCGCGCATGGGCGATCGCACCGGCCATGGCGACAAGTTCCCGCCCACCGAGACAGCGCAGGACCTCCAGCGGGTCGCCTAGTGCCGTCGCGTTCGCCGCGACGCCCGCCGCCACCGCCGCCGACTTGGCCGCGAGCCCCGCGTCGTCGACGCCCGTGCCGCGCCCGGTCCAGTCTTCCGCCGCGCCGCCGTAAAGCGCGTGGGCCAGTGCCGCCGCCGCGGTGGTGTTGCCGATGCCCATCTCGCCCGTCACCAGAAGGTCCGCCTGCGCGTCGACCGCCTGCCAGCCTGCCGCGAGCGCCTCGGCGAAACCGGCCGCGTCCATCGCGGGGCCGGTTGTGAAATCCACCGTCGGCCTGTCGAGCGCGATCGCGACGACGTCGAGCCGCGCCCCGGCAAGCTCGGCCAGCTGGTTGATCGCCGCGCCGCCCGCCTGGAAATTCGCCACCATCTGCACCGTGACGTCGGCGGGAAACGCGCTGACGCCGCGGGCGGTCACGCCGTGATTTCCGGCGAACACCGCGACTTGGGGCGCGGTGATCCGCGCCTTCGCGTCGCCGCGCCAGGCGCAATACCAGACCGCGAGATCCTCCAGCCGCCCAAGCGCGCCCGGAGGCTTGGTCAGCTGCGCGTTGCGCGCCCGAGCCGCGCCGCGCGCGGCGTCGTCCGAGGTGGGAGCGCGCGACAGCGCATCCCGCAATTCGGTCGCGTTTCCGGGGGCGGAGAGGGACATCCGGTTGAGGTCTCCATTGCCGAAGGGGTCGGATTGCGGGATGTGTAGCCACAGACCGCCCGCTTGCCATTGCGTCAGAAAGGCTCACCCAAGGATGTCCCGCGACCCCGAAGCGCAGCTGTTCCACCTTCGCGATCCGCTGCGCGCCCTAGTGCTGCTGACGCGGCTTCCCGTGCCGGGGGCCGATGGCGCGCGCGCGGCGGCCTCGGTTTGGGCTTGGCCGATCGCGGGGCTGCTCGTGGGCGGATTGGCCGGTTTTCTCGCATGGCTGGCCCTGCTTGCCGGCCTGACACCAGCGATGGCGGCGGGCCTCGCGCTCGGCGCGGGCATCGTGATGACCGGCGCGCTTCACGAGGACGGTCTGGCCGATTGCGCGGATGGGTTCTGGGGCGGCCACACCCCGGAGCGCAGGCTCGAGATCATGAAGGACAGCCGGATCGGGGCCTATGGTGTCCTCGCGCTGATCCTCGTGACCGGGCTGAAATGGCTTGCCCTGACCGCGCTGATCGAGGCCGGCGCGCTCTGGGTCGCCGTGCTGCTGCCCGCAGCGCTCAGCCGTGGGGCCATGGCAGGCGTCATGGCAAGCCTGCCCTTTGCACGCGAGGACGGGCTGGCCCGGCAGGTCGGCAAGCCGCCGATTGCCGCAGCCGCTGTCGCTCTTGTCGCCGCCGCCATCCTCGCCGCCGCGGGGACCGGCATTGCCGGGGTGGCGGCAATCTTGACGTCCGGCGTCGCGGCCATGGCCGTCACGCGACTCGCGCGGGCGAAAATCGGAGGGCAGACAGGCGACGTGCTGGGCGCAGCCCAGCAACTGTCGGACCTCGGCGCCCTGCTCGCGCTGGCAGCGTTCCTGTCGCCTTAGCAGGGACCGGTGCGGTAGACCGGCTGACCGGCCGAATTGCGGCCCACGTAGTAGGCGCATTCACCAGTCGAGGTGTTCCGGGCGACCCGCTGGCCGATGGCGGCACCAGCAAGCGCCGTGCCGACGGTCCATGCAGGGTTGGCGTCGAACGCGTCGGCCAGAAGCAGTCCGGCACCGGCACCGATGACGGTACCTGCCAAGTCGGATTGGTCTTGCTGGGTGAGGGGCTGGCAAGCGGCCAATGCGAGAACCGATGCGATTCCGAGGAATGCGGCGCGGATGGTATTCATGTCGGAGGTCTCCCTGATGCTACCTTATGTCAACGCGCGAGACCGCGAAAAAGTTCCCGCCACGATGACACCCGTGGCCCGGGCGCACGTGTTGGCCGGGCAACCAAAACACTTGCAAGAGAAAACCCCGCCGCGATATGCGGACGGGGTCATCTGGCCAGTCGGCCGACCATCGCCGATGGCGGGTCAGGCGGCGCGCGCGGTCAGCACCTCGTCGACCTGCTTCTGTGCGCCGGCCTCATCCATGCCCTTCACCGCCGCCAACTCACGCGTCAGCCGCTCGAGCGCCGCTTCGTAAAGCTGACGCTCCGAATAGGACTGCTCGCGCTGGTCGTCGGCGCGGTGCAGGTCGCGCACGACCTCCGCGATCGAGATCAGATCGCCGGAGTTGATCTTCTGCTCGTACTCCTGGGCACGGCGCGACCACATGGCGCGCTTCACCTTGGCCTTGCCCTTGAGCGTGTCCATCGCCTTGGACACGATGTCGGGCGACGACAGCGACCGCATACCGACTTCGGTGGCTTTCGCGGTGGGAACACGCAGGGTCATCTTGTCCTTCTCGAACGAGATCACGAACAGCTCCAGCTTGAGGCCGGCGATCTCCTGTTCCTCGATCGAAACGATCTGGCCCACGCCATGCGCCGGATAAACGACGTAATCGTTCGGGCTGAAGTCCTGCGATTTCCGCGATTTCGACATATGCACTTCCCTTTTCCCGGTATGCCGTCGCATCGCGTTTCTCAGGCGACAAAACGCCGACGGGAAACCGCGGTTTCCCACAAGCATTGTGTCTGGCGCTGAACGGAAGGCGGGCTCACAGGCCCGCGTGATGCTTCGGACAGTCAACTATGTCCGTAATATGTAGCACAGGAATCGGGTAATTACAAAGATTCGCGCACGCACCGAAGGCATCCCCCTGAATCCAAGGAGTTTTTGGTCCAACGCGCCGCGTCAGGCGGCCTTGGCCGGTCCCGATCGGGGGTATGTCAGGTCAACCGCCCTCCCCGGCGGCTTCGGAAAACATCTCCATCTTGCCGGGCTTGCCGTCAAGTTCATCGGCGTCGGGCAGGGGATCCTTCTTGGTGACGATCACCGGCCATGCCTCGGAATACTTGCGATTGAACTCGACCCATTTCTCCATGTCCGGTTCGGTATCGGGACGGATCGCGTCGGCGGGGCATTCCGGCTCGCAGACGCCGCAATCGATGCACTCGTCGGGATGGATCACCAGCATGTTCTCCCCCTCGTAGAAACAGTCGACGGGGCACACCTCCACGCAGTCGGTGTATTTGCAGGCAATACAGTTCTCGGTCACGACGTATGTCATGCATAAACCTCGGATGGTCGTTCGTACCGGCTTGCTACGTGACGCCCTTGTCCGATGCAAGTTCAGCGCGCCCCGCGGCGATCCGGCGGTCTGTATTTCAACTGTAAACTTTGGTTGACATGTTGCAAGGGCGATTTTCCAGCCCCCGCCGCCCCGTTTTGCCGCAGGTCAGTCTCCGGGATCGCGCAGATCGTCAAGCTTGCGCCGCGCCTTCTTCGTCGGACGCGAACCGGCCCTTGGCGCCCCGGCGCTTTCATCGGCGCGGTCCGCCGGGGGATCGAGATCGTCATAGAGATCCTGCGCCTCGGCGGCTGGCCCCCGGCGCGTTCCCAGCGCGGCGATCCGGACGACCCGGATCGCGCGGGCCTGTGCGAAGGTCAGAACATCACCCGGCCCGACGGCGGCGGCGGGCTTGGCCGTTCGAACACCGTTGACGCGAACGCCCCCACCGCTGACGATCCGGGCGGCCAGCGAACGGGTCTTGAAGAACCGCGCATGCCAGAGCCAGCGGTCCAGCCGGTCGGTGGGGCGGGACATGCCGCCCCCGCTCAGGTCTTGTCCTTGAGGGCGGCCAGAACCGCGAAGGGATTGTCCGGATCGACCTTGGCCGGTTTGTCGGGGCGCGCCGAATAGGTTCGCGGGCCGTCCTGACGCTCCTTGCGATCCTTCCCGCCTTTGCCACCGGGGCCACCTGGACCCTTACCGCCTTTGCCACGAGGCTTTCCGCCGCCCTTCGGCTTCTCGCCGCGGGGCTTGGCGGAAGCCCCCTCGGGGCGGCGTTGCGGCCGGTCGCCGCCACGACGCCGCGGCGCCCAGGTGAAGGTATAGAAGACCTCCGTTTCGGCATCGGTCGCCGCACCGGTTTCGGGCGGCGCATCGCCGGAAACCTCGGTGGGGGTTTCGGCCGGCGCCTCAGACGGCGCGTCCCCCGGAACCTCGGAGGGCGGCGCGTCCGGCGCCTCGGACGGCATGTCCGGGGCCTCGCCCGGCGGGTCGGCCGGGATCTCCTGCGGCGTGGGATCGGGCGTATCGGCCCCTTCCAGACCGGTCGAGGGCGCTTCGCCCAGCGGTGTTTCGTCTATCGTCTCGGGCGCGTCCGTGGCCGCAGGCTCCGTTCCCGTCTCGGGCCCCGTCTCGGACGCGCGCTCGGGCCCCGTCTCGGGCGCGCTCTCGGGCGAGATTGCGGGCGCGGGCTCCGGTGCTGCCTTCACCTTGGGCCGTTCGCCGCGATCGGCCCGGTAGCCGAGGCCACCCATCAGGTCCGCGAATTGCTCCAGCGTCAGCCCGGTGATCGACAGCATGTCCGCCGTCGCCTCGAACCCGCCCCGCGTGTCCTTCCCGCGCAGCATGTCCGCCAGACGCTCCAGCATGTCGATGCGGATGGCCCGGCTGGCAGCGGGACGGTAGCCCGACATGGTGTAGTAGCCATCGGGCCGATCGGTTTCATGCGGAATCGTCACCAACCCGGGCGGCGGGCTGTCGGGAACATGGTCGAGACCCTTCTCCAGCGCCCAGAGCGCAAGGCGCAGACGCGTCGGCGCGGGCTTCAGCAGAAGCGGCATGAAGATCGTGAACTGACCGAAGCGCACGCCGTGCTTGCGCAGAAGCCCCCGAGCGTCCTGATCCAATGCCTTGATGTCATCGGCGATCTCGGCGCGCGGCACGATGCCGTAGCCCTCGACCAGCCGGAACGCGACGCCGCGCGCAAGTCCCGTGATCGCCTCGTCGCGGGCCAGACCCAGAAGCGGCTCGAACTGGGCGGCGATCCTGCGGTCGACGAAATGCTGCAGCCGGCGCTGGACCTTGAGGATGACCTCGGTGCCCGCGTCCTCTTCCACGAAGGCCTCGGCCGTGGGTTTCATCGCCTCGGGGCCCGCCACCAGCCGCCCGACCGCCTGCGCGCCCCAGAGGAGGCCACCCTCCTCGGTCATCTCGAAGGCGGTGTCGGGCGCGTTGTAGAGCCGGTCCGCCCGCAGGTGGAACTCCGGCCTGAGCGCCGCCATCGCAGCCTGCCGCAACGTCTTGGCCTCATCCGGGCTTGCCGTCTCGTCCTGCCGGAACCGGAACCCGTCGATCCGGCCCAGAACCTGACCCTCGACGGTTACCTCACCGCTTTCTGTCACCTCGGCCACAAGGCTCTCCTTCTGCTTCAACCGGCGCAGAAGCACACTGGTGCGCCGGTCGACAAATCGCTGGGTCAGCGCGCCATGCAGCGCATCCGACAGGCGGTCTTCTACGGCACGGGTGGCGCCGCGCCAATGGCTTTCGTCCTCGACCCAGCCGGTGCGCTGCGCCACGTAGGTCCATGTGCGGATATATGCCAGCCGCTTGGACAGCGTGTCTATGTCGCCCTCCGTCCGGTCGATCCGCCGCACCTGCCGCGCCAGCCAGTCGTCGGGCACGCGCGCACCGTCGCGGAGAAAACCGAAGATCCGGCCCAACAGATCGGCATGTTCGGCATGGCTGATGCCCCGGAAATCCGGGATCCGGCAGACATCCCAGAGAAGCCTGACATCGCGCGCGTCGGCGATGCGCCCCGCAACGTCCTCCCGATCCGACAGCGCCTTGAGCGCCATAAGGTCATCGGCCTCCCTCCCGCGGGTCAGCCATTCGTCGTCGGTGCGTTCCTCCAGCGACGCGATCAGCCGCGCGACCGAGCCGAAGTCCAGCTCGGAGTTGCGCCACCAGAGCTTGCGCACCGGCGCGAAACGGTGGCTCATGATCGCCTCGGCCACGCCATCGTCGAGCGGCGGCGCCTCTCCGGTCACGCCGAAGGTGCCGGCATTGGTATGCCGCCCCGCCCGCCCCGCGATCTGCGCCAGCTCATGCGGCAGCAGGTCCCGCATCTTGCGGCCGTCGAACTTGCGCAGGCCCGAAAACGCCACGTGCCTGATATCGAGGTTGAGGCCCATCCCGATCGCATCCGTCGCCACCAGCACGTCCACGTCGCCGTTCTGGTAAAGCTCCACCTGCGCGTTACGGGTTCGCGGGGAGAGCGCCCCCATGACCACCGCCGCACCCCCCTTCTGCCGCCGCAGAAGCTCGGCCATGGCATAGAGGTTCTCGACCGAGAACCCGACGATGGCGCTTCGCGGCGGCATGCGGCTGACCTTCTTGGACCCGATATGCGTCAACTCCGACATCCGCTCGCGGCGCATGAAATGGCAATCGGGCACCAGCGCCGCGATCGCCCCCCGCATCGTGTCCGAGCCCAGAAAAAGCGTCTCGTGCAGGCCACGCGCGTGCAGCAGCCGGTCGGTGAAGACATGCCCGCGCTCGGGGTCGGCGCAGAGCTGAATCTCGTCGATGGCAAGGAAATCCGCGCCATTGCCGACCGGCATCGCCTCGACCGTGCAGACCCAGTATTGCGTCCGCTCCGGCACGATCCGCTCCTCGCCGGTCACCAGCGCGACGACCGATGGACCGCGAAGGGCGACGATCTTGTCATAGACCTCCCGCGCCAGAAGCCGGAGCGGCAGGCCGATCACGCCCGTGCGATGCGCGAGCATCCGTTCGATGGCGTAATGTGTCTTGCCGGTGTTCGTCGGCCCGAGGATGGCGACCACGCGTCCGCGCGCCGCGGGACTGAAGTCCCTCATGGGCTCGTCCTCCTCCGGGGGCCACGCGTCAGAGCGTGCGGCCCTCCAGCTCCTGCTCGATCCTGCCGATGGCCTCTTCTATGTCCGGCCGGTGCGGATGTATAGCGTGGGCGGCGCGATAGGCGGCCAGCGCCCGCTCCAACTCGCCCATTTCCTCGAGCATGATGCCCAGCCCCGTGAGCGCCGCGAAATGCCGCGGCTCCAACGCCAGCACGCGCTGGATGTCCGCCATGGACGGGCCATAGGCGCCCATCTGGAAAAACAGCGTGGCGCGCGCGTTCCAGCCCTCGGCGAAATCCGGCGCGTGATCGGTCAGCGCGGTCAGATGGTCATAGGCCGCATCAAGGTCCTCGTCCTCCAACGCATCGCGTCCCCGGCGCAGCAGATAGTCGGCCGAGGGTGAGCCGGATCGCGACCAGGCCTGGTAGACCTGTTGTTCCACCACGTCCCAGTTGCGCAGGTCCGGCTGCGACAGCCGATCGAGCAGCTCGTCGGAACTGGGTTGAGCCGCGGCAATGGCGGGAATCCCGCACAAGACTGCCGCGACGACAAGATTGAGAAGGCGCGTGCGAATTGGCATGGTGACTAATGTAGCATTCCCGCGCGCACGATCCATATCAAAGCACGGTGAAGACGCCGGAGAAGCAAAGACCGGCAGTACGGCAAACGGAGAAAATGGATGTCAAACATGATCGAGGCAGCCGTCGGCGCCATCTCGCAAAAGCTCGGCGGCGATTTCGACGGCTCGGCCAAGTTCGTGATCGAGGGCGAGGGCGCCGTGATCGTCGACGGCGCGGGCGTACGCGCGGCCACCGAAGAGGACACGGCCGACGTGACCATGACGGCGGATGCCGACACCTTCCAGGAGATCCTGTCGGGCGATCTGAACCCCACATCTGCCTTCATGTCGGGCAAGCTGAAGCTCGACGGCGACATGGGCACGGCGATGAAGCTGGGCTCCGCGCTGTCCTGATGCTCGCGGCGCCCGCCATAGCAGCGCCGGAACCCGCGCCGTTCCTGTCGGACATCGCCGGGGGGCCCGACAACGCGCAGGCCTGGTGGGTGACCAGCGCTGACGGCACGCGGCTTCGCATGGGGCTCTGGGAGGCCGCGACCGGAGCGCCGCGGGGCACGGTCCTGCTTTTCCCCGGGCGGACGGAATATGTCGAGAAATACGGCCGCGTCGCCCGTGACCTCGTGGCCGCGGGCTACAGCGTCGCCGCCTTCGACTGGCGTGGACAGGGGTTGGCCGACCGCCCGCAGCACCGCCGCGACATGGGCCATGTCATCAGCTTCGACGAATACCGGCAGGACGTGAGCGCCTTTCGCCATGCGCTCGGGGACTTGGGGGTTCCCGGCCCATTTTTCCTCATCGCCCATTCCATGGGGGGCGCCATCGGGCTCAGGGCGCTGCATGACGGGCTGCCGGTCAGCGCGACCGCCTTCACCGGTCCGATGTGGGGCATCCAGATGACGCCCTTCCTGAAATCCATCGCCGGGATCGTCCTTGGCCTCGCCGGCCCGCTCGGGCTCGGCACCACCTTCGCGCCCACCACCGGCCCTTGGCAGCCGATGGCCTTCGACGACAATCAGTTGACCACCGACCGCGACCAGTTCGACTACATGTCGGCGCAGATCGACAGACATCCCGAGCTGGCGCTCGGCGGCCCCTCCGTCCTCTGGGTCAAGGCCGCACTTCGGGAGACGGCCAGCCTCATGGCCCTGCCCGCACCAGACATGCCGACCGTCACCCTGGTCGGCAGCCGCGAAAGCATCGTGGAGGTTCCGACGATCCACCGCCGCATGGCGGCTTGGCCAAAGGGTCGCCTCATCACCATCGAGAGCGGACTGCACGAAGTCATGATGGAAACGCCTCGGCTGCGCGAAGCCGCGCTCGGCGCCATCATCGACCATTTCGACGCGCACGCCTGAAGCGCCGACGCCTTTCCCTTCATCCTGGCAGAAAACTCCGGGGGAGCGCCCGCAGGGCGCGGGGGCAGAGCCCCATGCGATTATTCGTACGAATAATCGAAGCCCCGCTCAGACCAGGACGCCCTGTTCCAGACGCAGCACCCGGTCCAGACGCGCCGCCAGCTCGGGATTGTGGGTCGCGATCAGAGCCGCCATCCCCGTTTCGCGCACAAGCGACATCAGCACGTCGAACACCCGGTCCGAGGTCTCGGGGTCGAGATTGCCCGTGGGCTCGTCCGCCAGCAACAGCCGTGGCGCGTTGGCAAGCGCCCGGCAAAAGGCCACGCGCTGCTGCTCGCCGCCCGAAAGCTCGGCGGGCCGGTGCGCCGCGCGCGCCGATAGCCCCACGCGGTCGAGCAGCATCGCCGCCCGCTCATCGGCCGCGTCGCGCGCCACACCGTGAGCCAGTTGCGGCAGCACGATGTTCTCCGCGGCGGTGAACTCCGGCAGCAGATGATGGAACTGGTAGACGAAGCCCACCAGCCCGCGGCGCGCGGCCGTGCGCGTCCTGTCGGACGCCCCCGTCATGTCCTGCCCGGCCAGCGCCACGCGCCCCACATCGGCGGTGTCGAGCAGCCCCGCGATATGCAGCAGCGTCGACTTGCCCGCGCCCGACGGTGCCACGAGGCCCACCACCTCGCCCACCGCGATCCCGGCCGAGGCGCCGCGCAGCACCTCCACCGCGTTGGGCTTGCCGCGGTTGTAGACCTTCTCGATCCCCTCGAGTTCGAGCGCCGGCGCCTCACTCATAGCGCAGGGCCTCGACCGGGTTCATCCGCGCCGCGCGCCGTGCGGGGAAGATCGTCACCAGAAAGGACAGCCCCAGCGACAGCGATACCGCCGAAAGAACATCGCCCCATTCGAGCCGCGCGGGCAACGAGGACAGGAACCGGACCGAAGGATCCCAGACCCCGCCACCCGCGATCCAGTTCACGAAATCGAAGATCGGGTCGATCCAGATCGCGAAGGCGCAGCCCAGCGCCACGCCCGCCAGCGTGCCCGCCACCCCGATGGCCGATCCGCAGATGAAGAAGACCCGCAGCACCGCCCCCTCGGTCAGGCCGACGGTGCGCAGCACGCCGATATCCCGCGACTTGTTCTTCACCAGCATGATGAGGCCCGAGACGATGTTCATCGTGGCGATCAGCACGAGGATCGAGAGGATGACAAACATGATGTTGTCCTCCATCTGCAACGCCTGCAGGAAGGCCCCGGAACTGTCCCGCCACGTCCAGAGGGAGACCTCGTCCCCCGCCGCCCTCAGGATCGGAAGGACCATGCCCCCCACCTCCTCGGGATCGTCGAGCATCACCTCGATCTCGTCGGCCACGCCGTCGCGGTTGAAATAGGTCTGCGCCTCGGAAAACGGCATGTAGACGCGCACCCGGTCGATGTCCCAGCGCCCGACCTGGAAGATGTAGACGACCTCGTAGGCCGACACGCGCGGGGACGTGCCGAAGGCCGTGCGCGCGCCGTCGGGCGAGATCAGCCGCACCCTGTCGCCGATGTCCAGCCCCAGTTCCCGCGCGACGCCCGACCCGATGGCGACACCCTCGTCAAACCGCGCGATGTCGCCACGCGCGACCTCCGGTTCGGCCACCAGCGGCACGCGGGCCAGATCCTCGGGCGCGATCCCGATCACCTCGACGCCCGCGTTCCGCCCCTGGTGAGAGGCCATGACCTGCCCGCGCACGACGGCCGCCGCATGGGCCACGCCCGGCAGGACCCGCACGGCCTCGGCGATCTCGGTGTAGTTCTCCAGCGTCCGGTCGACGCGGCCCGCCTCGTCCACCTCCGCCTGGTCGTAGATGCTGACATGGGGGTTGGCGCCGAGGATCGTGCCGACGAACTCGTAGCGAAAGCCCGAACGCACGGCGAGCGTGGCGATCAGCGCGGCGACGGCCAGCGCGATGCCGAGGAAACTGATCCATGTCATCACGCTCACCCCGCCTTCGGCGCGGCGCGCGCGCAGATAGCGCCAGGCGATGAAGAACTCGTAGCGGGAAAAGGGCGGCGGGGTGGCCATTGGGCTGGCTCCTTCATGCTCGGTGGGCGCAACGTGGTCAGTTTCGGCCAAGTGTCAAGCGCGCGGTCCCGCCGACGCAGCGCCGCCTCGCGCCCCCGTGAACCCACGCCCCGACCGGGCGGCCAGACAGCTCAGGAGCGCGCCACGTAGCGGTCGCGCCGATGGTTGACGGTGATGAGCTGATTGAGGATCGCCGCACCCAGAAGCGACCATAGCACTATCTGCCAGTCGAACAGGAACAAGGCGACCGCGAAGACGCACACATCGAAGCCCAGCTGCGTCCGGCCGGCGGGAATGCCGTTGCGATCCTGCAACCAGAGCGCCACGACGCCGATCCCGCCCAGCGTCGCGCCATGCCGGAAGAGCGCCAGAAACCCCGCGCCGGCAAGCACACCAAACAGCGCTGCACCCAGCGCGGGCGGCAGCGTCTCGATGGTGAAAAACAGCGGAAACGCATCCGCAAGCGCCGACATGATCGTGACCGCGATCAGGCTCCTGATCGTGAACCGCCAACCCAGCTGCACGATGGCCAGCGCATAGAACGGCAGGTTCAACACGAAGAACAGCGTGCCGAAGGTCCAGTCCGAGGCCTGCGCCCCGATGATCGCGAGCCCCGCGATCTGGCCCGTGAAGAGCCCGGCGGCGTTCAGGAACTGGACCGAAAGCGCCACCAGCGTCGCGCCGACAAGAATGCCCAGCACATCCTCGATCAGGGAATGCTGCTCGGCCGGGGGTCTGGAGAGGATCAACATCGGGTCAGGGCCATTTTCAGCGGGGACCGCGACAGGTCGGCGCCGCAGCATCCGCGTTACCCTCATGATCCACAGGGCGCAGGTCAAGCGCGTCGGCCTTGACCTCGCCGGGGTTTGCCCCGCATCTGCCGGGACACCGCCGGGAGGAAGACATGCACAAAGCCGCCATCACCGGGCACGGGGTCTTCACACCGTCGCAGATCATCACCAACGACGAGCTTGTCGCCGCCTTCAACGCCCATGCCGACCGCTGGAACGCGGCCAATGCCGACGCCATCGCGGCGGGCGAGGTAGAGGCCAAGGCGCATTCCTCCACCGACTTCATCACCGCCGCCTCCGGCATCGAACAGCGCCATGTCCTAGACAAGACCGGCATTCTCGATCCCGACGTCATGCACCCGTGGTTGCGCGAACGCTCCGACGACGAACCCGGGCAGATGGCGGAGATGGCGCTCGACGCCTGCCGCGCCGCGCTCGACATGGCCGGCGTGGACCCGTCCGACGTCGACTGCGTCCTCTGCGCCGCCTCCAACCACGAACGCGCCTACCCCGCCATCGCCGTCGAGATCCAGGAGCTTCTGGGCACGGGCGGCTTCGGCTTCGACATGAACGTCGCCTGCTCCTCGGCCACCTTCGGCATCCAGGCCGCCACCGACATGATCCGCGCCGGCTCCATCTCCCGCGCCCTCGTCGTGAACCCCGAGATCTGCTCCGCCCATCTGGAATGGCGCGACCGGGACTGCCACTTCATCTTCGGCGACGTGGCCACCGCCGTGCTGATCGAACGGGCCGACCTGGCGAAGGGTCCGCATTTCCTGATCCGCTCGACCCGCTGTGCGACGCAGTTCTCCAACAACATCCGCAACAACAACGGTTTTCTGCGGCGCACGCGCAAAGGCCACATGGAAGACCGCCGCGACATGCAGTTCATGCAGAACGGCCGCAAGGTCTTCAAGGAGGTGCTTCCGCTGGTCTCGAAACACATCGCCGACCACATGGAGGCCGACGGGGTGGAGGCCAGCGACCTCAAGCGCCTCTGGCTGCACCAGGCCAACAAGACGATGAACGACTACATCGGCAAGAAGGTACTCGGCCGCGAACCGGCTCCGGGCGAGCAGCCCAACATCCTGCAGGACTACGCCAACACGTCCTCCGCCGGGTCGATCATCGCGTTTTCGAAGTATTCCGAGGACTTGGGCCCTGGCGATCTGGGGCTCATCTGCTCCTTCGGGGCGGGCTATTCCGTGGGCTCCGTCATCCTCGAGCGGAGGGGGTGAGAGGCTTCAGGTCGCCGAACCCGCCAGCGGACCCGGAAGGCGCGGCGCCGTGAACGGCCTGTCGCCCAGAGCTTCGGCGAGGATCGCGGCCTTCGTGCTCTCCCGCTCCTCCAGCGACCTGCACAGCGCTTGGAGCGTGCGGTAATCCCCGAGCCTCAGCCACCGGTCAGCGGCAACGGGGTATAGCGCCGCCCAGCGCAGAAGCGGCCCGAGATAGAGCGCAAGCGCGGAGGGCGGCGCGAAGAGCGCGGGCTCTGCCCGCGCGGCCGCGTCTAGAATGGCGAGTTGCTCCGACACGTGCCCGGCCATGATCCGGTGATGCAGACCGAACGTCTCCTCCGGACCGTACCGCTCGGGGTGGAAGACCCGGATCAGGTCGGAATGGACGGTGTTGGACAGGTAGAAGAGCCAGCGCAGGAACGCACCGCGACGGGCCTCGCCCACGGCCGGGCCCAGCCGCGCCCCGGGATACGTGTCACAAAGCCACAGGAGACATGCGCCGGTCTCCGCGATGGGACCGTCCGGCGTCTCCAGCGTCGGGATCAGGCCCACCGGATTGAGCGCGAGATAGGCCGGCGATTTCTGCGCCCGCGTCGCGCGATCCACGGGCACGGCCCGGTAGGGCAACCGCGCCTCCTCCAGCGCGAGGCGCAGGACGAGCGAAGCGTTGTCGGGCGCGAAATGCAACGTCAGCATGGGCAGTCCCTCCGGAACGGGGCGCACCTCACCCCCGGCTGTCGGCCTCGAGCTTCAGCTTCATTTCCACCAGCACCTTCTGCAGTTCCAGCACCTCGGCCAGAAGCCGCCGCGCCTCGTTGATCGAGATGACTCCGTCCCCGATCGACTGGTGATACTCCGCCATGAGGATCGCGAAACGCTGGCTCAGAACGATCACGTCGGAATTGACGCCCGCGCCGCGCTCCGCGTTGCGCCGGTCCGACCCGTAGGAAAGCATGCCGCCGTTGAGTTCGGCAAGTGCCGCCGTGACATGCGGATAGCTCGACGCGCCTTCGATCGCCGCCACCGCATCCACCGGCATGAAGCGGTCGGCATGCTCCGGCGCCTCCGAGAAATAGCGGCCGAGCGTGGCCTTGGATCGTCCCGTCACCTCGCAGGCCGCGGCATAGCCCACGTCCTTGACCAGCCGCTCGGTATGCCGCTTGAGATAGAGCCTTGCCGCGTCCGTCATGCCCGCCCCGTCATGCCCGCCCCTCCGGCCCGCCCCTCCGCTTTGACGCAGCAAAGCCGCTTCGCGTCGCGCGGTCAATCGAACAGGCGCTTGCCCCTTCGGCGGGCCTGCGGCAGAACCACGGACATGGCCAAGCTCTACTTCCATTACTCGACGATGAACGCGGGCAAATCGACCCTGCTCCTGCAAGCCTCCTACAACTACCATGAGCGGGGGATGCAGACCTATCTGCTGACCGCGAATTTCGACGACCGGGCGGGCCCGGGCCGCATCGCCAGCCGCATCGGCATCGCGGCGGAGGCGGACACCTACACGCAGCAGGACGATCTTTTCGAAAGGATCGCGGCGCGGGTCGGGACCGGCCCATGCGCCTGTGTCCTCGTGGACGAGGCGCAATGGATGACGCGCACGCAGGTGTGGCAACTGGCCCGCGTCGTCGACGACCTGGGCGTTCCGGTCATGTGCTACGGGCTGCGCGTCGATTTCCGGGGCGAGCTTTTTCCCGGCTCGGCGGCGCTCCTCGCGCTTGCCGACGAGATGCGCGAAGTGCGCACGATCTGCCATTGCGGCAAGAAGGCCAGCATGGTCATCCGCGTGGATGCCGAGGGAAACGCGCTGACCGAAGGCGCGCAGATCGAGGTGGGCGGCAATGACCGCTACATCTCCCTTTGCCGCAGGCATTTTCGCGAGGCGACCGGGGACCGGCCCGTCTGACCGGGCGCGTGCCGCTTCATCCTGGCGAAAAACTCTCGGGGGGCTGCCGCAGGCAGCGGGGGCAGACAGCCCCCTCCCCGGCCAGCCTTCGCTCAGACCGGGTTGGGCAGGTCCCGGCCCTCCGCGAAGGCGATCGCATTTTCCAGAGCCATCCGCCCCATCGCCTCGCGAACCTCCAGCGCCGCCGTGCCCAGATGCGGCAGGAGCGTCACGTTCTCCATGGCGATCAGCGCCTCCGGCACCACCGGCTCGAACTCGTAGACGTCGAGCCCCGCGCCCGCGATCGCACCGGCCTCCAGCGCCGCGATCAGCGCGGTCTCGTCCACCACGTCGCCGCGGCTGATGTTGACGAAGATCGCGTGGGGCTGCATCGCCGCGAAGGCCTCCGCCCCCATCAGGTGGTGGGTGTCCGCCCCTCCGGGCGTGGCCAGAACCACGACGTCGGCGCAGCCCAGCGCGTCCGCCATCTCCATCTGCTCGGCCGGCATGTCCACCGCCTTGGCGGAGCGGTTCACATAGACGATCCGGCAACCGAACCCGTGATGGCAGCGATGCGCGATAGCCTGACCGATCCGGCCCATGCCGACAATGCATACGGTCTTGCCCGTCAGGTGGAGGCCCAGCATCTGCGTGGGGTGCCAGCCGGTCCAGTCGCCCGCGCGCAGCATCCGCTCGCCCTCGCCCGCGCGCCGTGCTGTCATCAGGATCAGCGTCATGGCGATATCGGCCGTCGCATCGGTGACGGCCCCCGGCGTGTTGGTCACAGCGATGCCGGCGGCGCGGGAAGCGGCCACGTCGATATGGTTGTAGCCCACCCCGAAATTCGCCAGCAGCCCGCAGCGCGGCTTGGGCACGGCGGCGAAGGCCTCGGCGCGGAACGCATCGCCCAGCGTCGGCAACACGATGTCATGGTCGCCCAGCGCCGCGACGCATTCCTCATGGTCCATCGGCGTCGTCACGCTCCGGCAGGTCACGTCGAAGCGCGCCTCGGCCTCCGCCATGACACTTTCGGGCAGACGGCGCGAGATCAGGAGTTTCATCAGTGCATCCTTTCGCCGTTCGCGACGCGCTGGTCTGGCGCCAGCAAGACGATCCCGCCCTCCGCGTCCGACACGCCCAGCACCAGCACCTCGGATCGCATCGGGCCGATCTGGCGCGGCGGGAAGTTCACCACGGCCATGACCTGTCGGCCCGGCAGCGTCTCGGGCGTATAATGCGCGGTGATCTGCGCAGAGCTCTTTCGCTCCCCGATCTCGGGACCGAAATCGATCCAGAGCTTGATCGCCGGTTTCCTCGCCTCGGGAAATGGCTCGGCGCGGGTCACGGTGCCCACGCGAATGTCGACCTTGAGGAAATCGTCGAAGGAGATCTCGGTCATCCCCTGAGCTCCCGGCTTCGATCGGCCGCCGCGCCGACGGTTCGCCTGATCAGCGGGGCGAGCCCCGAGCCCTCGTCCATGAGAACATCGAGGCCCGCCTGGGTCGTGCCGTTCGGGCTGGTGACGTTGATGCGCAACCGTTCGGGTGTCTCGTCGGCCGACATGGCGAGCGCGCCGGCCCCCGCGACCGTCGCCTTTGCCAGCGCCATGGCCAGATCGGGCGCAAGTCCCTCCGCCTCTCCGGCGGCGGCCAGCGCGTCGATCATGTAGAAGACATAGGCCGGTCCCGAGCCTGAAACGCCGGTGACCGCGTCGATCTGCTCCTCGACGTCGAGCCGCACGACCTGCCCCACGGCGGACAGAAGCGCCTCGGCCATGGCGAGGTCTTCGGCCCCTGCGGCGTCATTGCCGACAATGGCGGTGATCCCCTGCCCGATGGCCGCCGGGGTGTTGGGCATGGCGCGCACGATCCGCGTGCCCGCGCCAAGCGCCGCCTCGAATGTGGCGATCGGCGTTCCCGCCGCCACCGACAGGAACAGCGTCTCGCCGCCGCCAAAGCGCGCCACGGTCGGCAGCCCCTCGGCCATCATCTGCGGTTTCACGGCCAGAAGCACCACCGCCGGGCTCTCGGGCAGTGTCGCGTTCAGGCAGACGCCCTGCCGCTTCAGCCAGTCCGATGGATGCGGATCGACCACATGCACCGAGGACGGCGGCAAGTCCCGGTTCAGCCAGCCCTCCAGCATGGCCGACCCCATCTTGCCGCAGCCCAGCATGACAAGGCCGCGGCGCGCAATCTCGGAAAACGCCATCTCGGTCCCCCCTGGTTTCTCCGGGGGCGGAGACTAGGCGCGGCCGTAGCCCTCCGCAATGGCGACCTGCATCGCCTCTTCCGGGGTGCGGTCCGACCACAGCGCCAACTGGAACGCGGGATAGTAGCGCTCGGCCGACAGGACTGCCGTTTCAACGATGCAGGCGATCTGGTCGGGGCTGGCAAGCTGTTCGCCGGCCAGTACCAGACCGTAGCGGTAGACCATCAGCTTCTGCGCCGCCCACCATGTGAACGCGCCAGCCCAGCAGCGGTCGTTCACGAGGTTGAGCATCTCGAAAAGCTTTTCGCGACCGTCCCGGGGCGGATCCATGTCGAAGGTGCAGATCATCCGCAGGGTCTCGTCGTAAGACGACCAGGCGAGCGTCACCGAATAGGTGCGCCACTGCCCCTCGATCGCCATGGCGATCTGGTCGTCGGCGACGCGATCGAAATCCCATTCGTGATGCGTGGCCAGGGACTCCACGATATCGATGGGGTGGATATCCCCGGAATCCAGAAACTGCTCGGAAAGCGACATTGCCCAGGCCTCGTTTTTTGGCAGCCTTGCGGGGCCTTGGTTATCTCTCCAAGACTCCCACGACAGGCTGGGTGTCCTTGCTAGGGGTCGCCAGACCGAAGCCTGGCCCCTACAAGATATGGTGCGGCGACTTGGGAGTCCTGTAAAGAAGTATTTTTGTGACGAGAAGGCTGGTGTCGCCCATTTGTGGCGTTACCCACAATATATTGCGTATTGGGGATTACTGGGCCGCAATGCCTTCTCTGGGCTGCAGGAGCCGGCTTATCTCGTTCTGGCGCTCCGTCGAAAGACCGGCGGCATTCACGATGAGATAGGCCACACCGGCACGTCTGCAGATCTCGCCCTCCACTTCCAGCGCGTCCGAGGCAGAGCCCGCATCGCGCTCGATATTCACGGCCACCACCGGCTGCCAATCCGCGTCGACGATCAGGAAATCCACCTGAAGGCTGGCCAGATGTGTCGTCACCTTCTGTTCGTCGGCCCGGGACAGGCCCGAAGAGCCTGCATAAAGGAACGCGCTCAGCGAAAGCTGTGTCAGCACGCGATGGCCCATGATGCTCTGGGAGGCGATGTCCTCGAGCGCATCGAACACGCGCTCCTCGATCAGGCCGATGACCGGCATCGGGTAGGCGGTGATCTTGGGCAACTCTTCGGCCATGGCCCCGGCGCCCTCGGACGCCGTCGCGATGACGGCGGTCTCGACGCGCGTTGCCCTCCGTTCCCTGCGCCGCCGTTCACGACGCCTGCGCGACCGCACGCGGAAAAGAACCAAGAGAAGCAGCAGCAGCGCGGCAAACCCGATGATCACCTCAAGAGGAGCCATCAGAATTGACATGATCGTTTCATCCATGGCGTCAGGCCTTCACAAACACAGTTGCAAAGGCCCTACGGGCAGAATTCGTCGATCCCTTGGCGGGGTTTGGGCAGTTGCGGGGCGGTGGCGCGATCCGGGCGTCCGGCCCGAAGCGTCAGTCGGAGCCCTTTGCCTCGAGCGCCGCGATGCGGGCTTTCAGCGCCTCGTTCTCCTCGCGGGCCTTCTGGGCCATGGCGCGCACGGCCTCGAATTCCTCGCGCGCGACGAAGTCGCGATCCGCCAGCCAGCGGTCGATCATCGAATTCAGCGCGGTCTCCGCCTCGGCCCGGGCGCCTTGCGCCACGCCCATGGCATTGGTCATCAGTTGGCTGACATCTTCCATGATGCGGTTGCGCGATTGCATGACGGCCTCCATTGCACACCTTCGTGATATGGCCGCCCAGAGGCCCGGGATCAAGGTTGACTTCGCCGCAGCCCCCCCGCATCCCCTCGCCCGGAGAACTCGGCGCGACAGAAGAAGGACCCCCGATCGATGCTTCTGGCCATTCCGTTCCCGGACATCTCGCCCGAGATCTTCGCGATCTCCATCGGCGATTTCCGTTTCGCGCTGCGCTGGTACGCGGTGGCCTACATCATCGGGTTGCTCGCGGGCTGGTGGATCATCGTCCGCGCGATGCGCACGCCGAGGCTCTGGCCCGCCGACACACCACCCATGCGTCCCGAACAGGTGGAGGGGTTGCTGACCGCCGTCATCCTCGGCGTCATCATCGGCGGACGCATGGGCTACGCGCTGTTCTACCAGCCGGGGGGATACCTGTCGGACCCGCTGTCGATCCTGCGCATATGGGAAGGGGGCATGTCGTTTCACGGCGGTCTCGCGGGCGTGGCGGTGGCCGCGTTCATCTTCTGCCGCCGCAACGCGATCCCGCCGCTTCAGGTGGCCGACGCCATGGCCATGGTCGTCGCCATCGGGGTCGGGCTGGGCCGGGTCGCCAACTTCATCAACGCCGAGCTTTGGGGACGACCGACCGACCTGCCGTGGGGCGTGATCTTCCCCGGCGAGGCGGCGCAGGCCTGCCCGGGGCCCGAGGGGATGCTGCTGCAGGGTCTGGACGCGGTCTGCGCGCGCCATCCCTCGCAGCTTTACGAGGCCATTCTCGAGGGCCTCGTGATGGGTGCGATCCTTCTCTGGCTCGCGTGGCGGCGCGGCTGGCTGAAGCGGCCCGGCGCGCTGACGGGCATGTTCTTCGTGATCTACGGCCTCTCGCGCTTCGCGGTGGAGTTCGTGCGCCAGCCCGACGCGCAGTTCGTGAGCCCCGGCAACCCGGTGGGCTACTCCATCCAGTTCTCGCCCTCTGTCGGCCTGACCATGGGACAAATCCTGACGCTCCCGATGATCGCGCTGGGTCTGTGGCTGATCGCACGCGCGCGCACACCCACCAAATGACCGACCTCAAGACACGACTGACCGAGAGGATATCGCGGCACGGCCCGATGACGCTGGCCGAATACATGACCGAGTGCCTGCTGCACCCCACGCTCGGCTACTACACGCGGCGGGACCCGCTGGGCCGGTCGGGCGACTTCATCACCGCACCCGAGATATCGCAGATGTTCGGGGAACTGATCGGCCTCTGGCTCGCGCAGGTCTGGATGGATCAGGGCGCGCCGGGTGACGCCATCCTGCTGGAGCTGGGGCCGGGGCGCGGCACGCTGATGGCCGACGCGCTTCGCGCGACGCGCGGCGTTCCCGGTTTTCACCCGGCGATGAGGTTGCACCTCGTCGAGGCTTCGCCCTATCTGCGGGATGTCCAGCGCCGCACGATTTGCGGTCACGATCCGGTCTTTCACGACACGCTCGACACCGTTCCGGATGGTCCGGTGTTCGCCATCGCCAACGAGTTCTTCGACGCCCTGCCGATCCGGCAGTTCCAGCGGGCCGGCGGCGCGCTCTGGCATGAGCGCGTCGTGGGGCTCGACGCGGGCGAACTATCCATGGGCCTCACGCCACCCGCGCCGCTCGCGCGGCTGGAGCACCGTCTCGGCGACACCGAGCAGGGCATGGTCGTGGAGACCTGCGCCCCGGCGGAAGCCATCGCGGCCGAGCTCGGCCGGCGGATCGCGGAGCATGGCGGCGCGGCGCTGATCGTGGATTACGGCGAGGATGAGAGCTTCGGCGACACGTTCCAGGCGGTCGCAGGGCACAAGACCGTCGACCCCTTCGCGGCTCCCGGCATGGCCGACCTGACGGCGCATGTGGCCTTCGGCCCGCTGGCCCGCGCGGCGCGTCCCGCCCATGCCACTGCGCTGGTGCCGCAGGGCGTCTTTCTCGAACATCTCGGCATCACCGCGCGCGCGCAGGCGCTGGCGCGTCACCTGCAGGGCCCGTCTATCGATCAACACATCGCTGCACACAGGCGGTTGACGCACCCCGAGGAAATGGGACACCTCTTTAAGGCGCTCGCCCTTTTTCCGGCCGGCGCTGCAACGCCGCCGGGGCTTTCCGCCCGCACCTGACCCTCAGGAGGTCGAAAACCCCGCCCATGACCGCCCTTGCCGCCAGCCTCGAGATCATCACCGCGCCCGTTCTGGGCGAGGTGCGGCATGGCTTCTTCACCCGGCGCGGTGGCGCGTCCTCGGGCATTTTCGAGGGGCTGAACTGCGGCGGCGGGTCATCGGACCAATCCGCCATCGTGGCAATGAACCGCGAACGCGTTGCGCGCGCGCTTGACGTCACGCCCGACAGGCTCGTGACCGTGCATCAGGCCCATACGGCCCGCGCGGTGACGCTTTCCGGCCCGGCGACGCAGCCGGTCACGGCCGATGCCATCGTGACCGCGACGCCCGGTCTGGCCGTTGCGATCCTGACCGCCGATTGCCAGCCGGTCCTGTTGGCGGACAACAGTGCCGGCGTCGTCGCCGCAGCCCATGCCGGCTGGCGTGGCGCGCTGGACGGTATCCTCGAGGCCACGCTCGACGAGATGGAGGCCGCGGGCGCCAGACGGCAGGACGTGCGCGCGGCCATCGGTCCCTCGATCAGCCAGACGGCCTACGAGGTCGGGCAGGAATTCCTCGAACGGTTCATGGACGACGACCCCGGCAACGGGCGCTTCTTCATCAACGGTTCGGACGACAAGTACCTGTTCGACCTGGTGGGCTACGGCCTAAAGCGGCTGCGCGATGCGGGGGTCGGCGCGGCGGAATGGACGCGGCACTGCACCTATGCCGATGCGACGCGCTTCTATTCCTACCGCCGCTCGCTGCACCGCAAGGAGGCCGACTATGGCCGACTGATTTCGGCGATTCGCCTCTGACGGCCAATCTGGGCGACATCGCCCCATTCGGGCCGATGGCCGCCGCGATTCTGGCGCAAAGGTGGCAGGTCGCGACAAGGCGTTGCCACAATCCGGTCGCGAATGCAAGAAAACATCATGATTACAGTATCTTGGGCGGCTCGCGGCGACGTTGCCAAGCGCCCGAAAAACCACCTCGCCTGACGGCCTTGGCCCAAACTCGGCCGAAAAGCTCCGTCATCTTCCTTGCAAGCCCGGAGATCACTCGGGCGCGCAAGATTGATCGAGGAGACAGGCACATGAAAACCCGCCGTTGGATGAAGACGCTTCTGGCCGAAGCCAAGAAGTCGGAAAACGAGATAAAGCCGGTCTGGGCGCGCGACATCCGCCCCAAGCGTTGCATGGCCAAGCAGGTCAAGGTCAGCGCGGCGGAATAACCCGCGCAGACCCGGCACCCGAAGCGAAAAGGCGGTCCCCCGGGGCCGCCTTTCGTCTGTCTTGGAGGCAGGCTCAGTCCCCGGCCATCAGGTCCGGCGGCTCGGCCCGGTCGAGCGCGGCGATCAGGTCGGCCAGCCCCGCCTCGAACCGCCGCCACCCGGCGACCGAGCCGCGGCCGATGGGCTGGCGCACCTGCGCGAAGCTGAGCGTGGCGACATTGCGCCGCGCCGACTGCGGTGCGAGGCAGGCATCGTCCCAGGGCACATCCGCGAATTCGATCAGCTTGCGGATCACCGGCTCGGGGTCTTCCGTCAGCGCTTCGTATTCGACGATATGCACGCGATCCGGAAAGCGCTCGGCCCAAAACGCCACGAGCGCCTCATGCAATCGGATGTAGCGCGCCATGGCCGTCTGGTCATAGGCGTAGCGGTGAAGGCCCTCGGGAAACATGTTGCGCCAGAGCGACAAGCCCGTGTCCCTCGGGTCACGGCGCAACACCACGAAACGCGCGCCAGGCAGCGCGGTGGCGGCATGGCCGATCCGCGAGAAGGTGGAAATGGCCTTGTCGGCGATGATCCTTGGCGCATCCGTCCTGCGGCGCGCGGCGGCCAGGTAACGCTGACCGGCTTCGACGAAGCGCACCGGGTCTGCATGGTCCGCGCGCAGCGCCTCCAGCGCAGGGGCAAGCGCGCGGGAGAGATAGGGCATCTCACCCCCCGCGGTGACATCTGGATGGGCGGCGAGGATCGTCTCGACCAGCGTCGTGCCCGACCGCGGCAGTCCGGTCACGAAGACGACCGGATCCTCCGGGCCCTTCGGCGTCAGGTCCCGCAGTCGCGGCCAATCGCCCGCAAGCTCCCGCGCGATGGCCAGATCGGCCTCGAAGGAGTAGGGAAACGCCTCGGCCATCAGCCGGTTGGCGCGGTCGAGATGGTCGATCTCGGCCCCAATATCGCCCCGGTCCGCCGCGAATTTCGCCGCCGCGAAACGCATGACGCGCCGCGTGCGTGCCGGCAGGTCGGGGCGGGCCAGCTGCGTCGCGAGCCGGGCCGCCACGGGATCCTCCGCAGCGCTTTTGCGACCGTTGGCGTAGGCGCGGTAGGCTTCGGGCTCCCGCGGGGCCAGCGCAATCGCGCGCGTGAGGTCCGCCTCCGCGTCGGCGAGGTCCCCGGCGCTTTGCCGAAGCTGCCCGCGCGCCGTCAGCAGGCCGGCGTTGTCGGTGTCGGTCGCCAGACCTTCGGTCAACAAGGCAATGGCCGCCGCGATCTCGCCCGCATCTCCAAGCGCCGTGGCAAGCCTCTGGCGCAGGTCGGTCCCGTTGCCCCGCGGCCGGCACCGCAGCGCGGCGACGAACGCGTCGCGGGCCGCGTCCACCTCGCGCAGCGCAGCCCGCGCGATGGCAAGCTGCGCGAGAAGCGGAAAAGTCGCTTTCCGCGCGGAAGCCGCCTCGAGGATCGCCGCGGCGTCCTCCTCGCGGCAACTGTCGGAAAGCGCGCGGGCCAGCGGCAGGGCCACATCCGCCCCCAGCGCCTCGGCCTCGCGCAGCGTCGCGATCGCGGCCTCCGGACGGCCCGTCCGCGTCAGGACCCGGCCCAGATCGACGAGGAAAACGGCGTTTTGCGGTTCCCGCCGGGCCGCTTCCGCGAAGGCGGTCACGGCCTGCGCCCACTGGCCCAGCGCCGCATGCGCCGCGCCGACGGCATGCACGGGCGCAGCGGCCATCGGCGCCGCGCGCGCAAGCGCCATCGCCTGTTTCAGGGCCTCGCCCGGCTCTCCCTTCGCGATGCGGTCGAGGATGGGTTTCGTCTCCGCCGCGACGCCAAGGACAATCCCGGCCCTCGCCGCCTCGCGTTCCAGCTTGCTGCGGGGCGCACCCACGAGCACCCCGTGCAGAGCCTGCCAGATCGCGGCTTCGGCGGGCTTGGCCTTCAGCGCGGCCCGGAGCGATGTCTCGGCCCCGGCCGGATCACCCTTGTCCGCAAGGATTCGGCCCTTTTGAAACAGGACTTCCGCCTGCCCCGGAACGGCACGAAGGATGCGGTCATGGATGGCCAATGCCGCCTCGACATCGCCGGCCTTCTGGAGATCGAGCGCCTGCTGGTAGAGCCGCGGGATCTCCGCTTGCGATGGCGGGAGCATCACGTCACGCCGACTGGCTGAGCCTGTTTTCCATCACGTCGAAGGGCACGCCCGGAGCATCCTTCGCGCCCCGGATGACCAGCGACGTGCGCACGCTCGCGACATTGGGCGCGGCCGTCAAAGACCCGGTCAGAAAGCTCTGGAAGGTCGAAAGATCCGGCGCCACGCATTTCAGGATGAAGTCGATCTCACCGTTGAGCATGTGGCACTCGCGCACGAGCGGCCAGCCGCGACAAAGCTCCTCGAAGGCGACGAGGTCCGCCTCGGCCTGGCTCGAGAGGCCGACCATGGCAAAGACCTGAACCTCGAAACCCAGCAGACGGGGGTCCACCTCGGCGTGGTAGCCGCGGATATACCCGGCCTCCTCCAGCGTGCGCACGCGGCGCAGGCAGGGCGGCGCGGAGATGCCGACGCGGCGGGCAAGTTCGACGTTGGTCATTCGACCGTCGTCCTGCAGTTCGGCGAGAATCTTGCGATCTATGGGATCGAGCTTGGTGCTGGGCATCTGGTCCGGCCCCCTCCGCCGGATGGTACGTCTGGTCATTCCGTGCGCATGAACACGTCCACGCGCAATTTTATTTCAAGGTCGCGCAACATATGGAATAGCGGTCGGGGATTTGCAAGCGGCGACGTGGCCGGGTCCGGGGCGACGTCCCGGGCGAGGGCAAGCTGCCTACGCACTATGCCCGGCGCGCGCGGTCTGCACAAGAAACAGGAGCACGCCGCATCTCGACGCAGGCCCCACCGGCCGATCCACTCTTTCGCCGGGGCGTTCCGCGTCTTATATCGATTGCGTCCGCAAACAGCCCCGAGGTCCGATCATGTCCGACACCCGCCACACCCGCGCTCTGATCATCGGGTCCGGCCCTGCCGGATACACCGCGGCCGTCTACGCCTCGCGCGCGATGCTGGAGCCGATCCTCGTGCAGGGCATCCAGCCCGGCGGACAGCTGACCATCACCACGGATGTCGAGAACTGGCCCGGCGACACCAGCGTCATGGGCCCCGACCTTATGGTGCGCATGGAAGACCACGCGCGCGAGATGGGCACCGAGATCATCAGCGACCACATCTATTCGCTCGACCTGTTCAGGCGCCCCTTCACGGCCCATGGCGACAGCGGCACGACCTACACCGCCGACGCCGTGATCCTCGCCACGGGCGCCCAGGCGAAATGGCTGGGCCTGCCGTCGGAGGAGCATTTCAAGGGCTTCGGCGTCTCGGCCTGCGCGACCTGCGACGGCTTCTTCTATCGGGGCAAGGAGATCGTCGTGGTGGGCGGCGGCAACACCGCCGTTGAGGAGGCGCTTTTCCTGACCAACTTCGCCTCCAAGGTGACGCTGGTGCATCGCCGCGACAGCCTGCGCGCGGAAAAGATCATGCAGGACCGGCTGTTCAAGAACCCCAAGGTCGAGGTGGTCTGGAACCACACGATCGAGGAGGTCGTGGGCGGCGAGGAGCCGCGCGGCGTCGAGGGCGTCGTGATCAGGCATGTCGAGACGGGCAAGACGCAGACGATCCCTTGCGCGGGGTTTTTCGTGGCCATCGGCCATGCGCCTGCCACCGAGCTGGTCAAGGACCAGCTGGAGCTTCACAACGGCGGCTACGTGAAGGTGGAACCGGGCAGCACGCGCACCTCCATTCCCGGCGTCTTCGCCGCGGGCGACCTGACGGACCACATCTACCGGCAAGCCGTGACGAGTGCCGGGATGGGCTGCATGGCCGCGCTCGACGCCGAGAAATGGCTGGCCGAGCAGGAGGGCGAGGAAACGTCCGACGCAGGCGTCTATGCCGCCGAGATCGGGGCGGCGGAATAGCCGCACACGCCGCCGACCTGCCCATCGCGCCGCGGGTTTCGGGCCCTGCGACCCTGTGCGGGACGCGGTCGGGGGTCACGATACCACCCCGTTTCGTCCCGCGTTGCGTCACCTTGATGCCGTGTTCCACGTTTATTCCAGACCCGTATTTTTTAGTGGATTTGGAGCGACCCATGGCGATGCGTGCATTTCTGGCCAGCGAAGAGGCGGCCATCACGACGGACTGGGTCGTCGCGACCGCTGCGGTGACGGCCATGGGCCTCGCGACCGTCACTCTGGTTTCTGGTGGAATGGAAGACATCTCCGGCGGCATCGCCACGACGTTGTCGGAGCAGCTCGAAACGGCCTTCGTCGCCGCGACCGCGGGGCTGACGGTGACCGACGTGTGGAACGATCCCTCCGTGTCGATGCGCGACTTGCTCAACGTGGAGCAGTTCTCGTTCTCCACGGTCGTCGATCTCGACCCGAATGCCGAAGGGATCCTTTTCGAAACCGGCGCCAATGTCTGGGGCACGATTCTCTATCAGCATGACGGCGTGCTCTATCTGCAGTCGGGTCGCGGCAATGGCTACGGCGAGACGGCCGAGCGGGGCGAGGCATCCTGGCAAGTCACCGGGGGTACGGCCACGATCGAGGGCTCGCTCGATGCCAATGGCGGCCTCGCGCTGATGATCAATGGCGAGGTGGTCGATCAATCCTCTTTCAACACGTCGCTGCTGGCCGGCGGCAATCCGGGCAGCATCGCAGGCGCGAATTCCGGCGTCGCGGCCAATCGCGGCGGGTTCAACCAGAACGATGCTGGCTATCCGGGCGTGACCGAGGTGGTTCTCTTCGAAGATCAGACGACCGGTCACGAGCTGGTGCCGCTCGACTGAGGCAGACCGGCGGCGGGCGCACGGGCACCGCGCCTGCAGAGCTTCGGCAACAGTCTGTTCACGTGTGAACAAACATCTTTCCTCCCGGAAGCGATCGTGACATTTGTTCACCCGTGAACAAACCCGATTCGACCGGATGAAACCGTGGCCGACCCCACCATCGCCCCGCCAGACGAAGACATCCTCTTCCGGCTCCTGCGCCAGCTCGACACGGCGCCCGACGCGTCCCAGCGCGAAACGGCCGAGGCCATGGGCGTCAGCCTCGGGCGGCTCAACGCGCTGTTGCGCGCCAGCACATCGGCAGGCCTCGTGCAGATCACGGAGAAGAAGTCAGACGACCGCAGGCAGCGCGCGTCTTACCTCCTGACCCCGCGCGGAGCGGCCGAGAAGGCACGCCTCGCGGATCGGTTCCTTGCCCGAAAGTTCGCCGAATACAACGCCCTTCACGCCGAGCTGACCGGCTCGGCCAGCCCCCTTGCCCCCCCGAAGTCCAGGACATTGACCATGCAAAGCCATCTGACACCCGTTCCCGAGCTCTACGTCTCCTACGACAGTGCGCAGAAGCTGAAGATGGAGGCCGCCGACCTGCCGTCGTGGGACCTCACCGCGCGCCAGGTCTGTGACCTCGAGCTGCTGATGAACGGCGGCTTCAACCCGCTCAAGGGCTTCATGGGCAAGGCAGATTACGACAGCGTGGTCGAAAAGATGCGGCTGACCGACGGCACGCTCTGGCCGATGCCGATCACGCTGGACGTGTCGCAGGCCTTCGCCGACACGATCGAGCCGGGACAGGACATCGCGCTGCGCGACGCCGAGGGCGTGATCCTCGCCATCCTCTCGATCTCCGAAAAGTGGAGCGCCGACAAGGCGCGGGAGGCCGAGAAGGTCTACGGCGCCGACGACATCGCGCATCCGGCGGTCTACTATCTCCACCACAACGCGGGCCCGGTCTATCTGGGCGGAGCGATCACCGGCATCCAGCCGCCGACGCATTACGATTTCCGCGCCCGCCGCGACACGCCGAACGAGTTGCGCGCCTATTTCCGCAAGCTCGGCTGGCGCCGCGTCGTCGCCTTCCAGACGCGCAACCCTCTGCACCGTGCGCATCAGGAACTGACCTTCCGTGCCGCCAAGGAGGCGCAGGCGAACCTGCTGATCCACCCGGTCGTCGGCATGACCAAACCGGGCGACGTGGACCACTTCACCCGCGTGCGCTGCTACGAGGCAGTCCTGGACCAGTACCCGTCGGCCACCACGCACATGAGCCTTCTGAACCTCGCCATGCGCATGGCCGGCCCGCGCGAGGCGGTCTGGCACGGGCTGATCCGCAAGAACCACGGCTGCACGCACATGATCGTGGGGCGCGACCACGCAGGTCCGGGCAAGAATTCCGCCGGTGAGGATTTCTACGGCCCCTATGACGCGCAGGACCTGTTCCGCGAGCACCAGGAGGAAATCGGCATCGAGATGGTCGATTTCAAACACATGGTCTACGTGCAGGAGCGCGCGCAATACGAACCGGCGGACGAGATCGCCGACAAGGACGACGTCACGATCCTCAACATCTCGGGCACCGAGCTGCGCCGCCGCCTGCGCGAGGGGCTGGAGATCCCGGAATGGTTCTCGTTCCCGGAGGTGGTGAACGAACTGCGCCGCACCTCGCCGCCGCGCTCCAAGCAGGGCTTCACGGTGTTCTTCACGGGGCTTTCGGGCTCGGGCAAGTCGACCATCGCCAACGCGATCATGGTCAAGCTGATGGAGATGGGCGGCCGGCCCGTGACGCTGCTCGACGGTGACGTGGTGCGCAAGCACCTGTCGAGCGAGCTCGGCTTCTCCAAGGAGCATCGGGACATCAACATCCGCCGCATCGGTTATGTCGCGTCGGAGATCACGAAGAACGGCGGTATCGCGATCTGCGCGCCGATCGCGCCCTACACCGCCACGCGCCGGGCCGTGCGCGAGATGGTCGAAGCCTACGGCGCCTTCGTGGAGGTGCATGTGGCGACTTCGATCGAGGAATGCGAACGGCGCGACCGCAAGGGGCTCTACAAGCTTGCCCGCGAAGGCAAGATCAAGGAGTTCACCGGCATCTCCGACCCCTACGAAGAGCCGACGACCGCCGAACTCGTGGTCAATACCGAGGGGACCGAGGTCGACTACTGCGCGCAGCAGGTGCTGCTGAAGCTCGAGAGCATGGGGCTGGTCGCGGCCTGAACGTCATGCGCCGGTCCGGCGTGAAAGCGCCGGACCGGCTGGTCTTCGGGCGAAACACGCCTAACATACGTCAAGGGACCTTGCCCGGACACGGGCAAGGCTGGGGGGCGGATCGCCGGGGGGCTGACGTGGAAAACTCGACCAAAGACACCGCGCATCTGCGATCTCTCCTCGAAGAGGACGAGGCGACGATGAGCGTCGTGATCACGGATCCGTCGCTGCCCGACAATCCGATGATCTATGTCAGCGACGAGTTCGAGACGCAGACCGGGTATTCCGTCGAGGAGGCCACCGGCCAGAACTGCCGTTTCCTGCAGGGGCCCGACACGGACCCTCATGCGGTGGAGGCGATCCGGCAGGCGCTCAGGGCGGAAACACGGTTCACGATCGACATCCTGAACTACCGCAAGGACGGCTCGGCCTTCGTGAACCGGCTGCGCATCCGGCCGATCTATGATGCGGATGGCAGGCTGATGTTCTTTGCAGGCGCCCAGAACCCGGTGTAGCGGCGGGATCAGTCGCCGTCGCCCGGTCCGACCTCGCCCGTGTCGGGCTCGGCGGCGGGTTCGGGCGCGCTTTCGTCGGTCGGCAGGCCCCCGTCCCATTCGGTCTCCAGCACCTCTCCGCTCGCGTAGCGCATCGTGCCCTCGCCCTGTCGGCGGCCGTTGACGAACATGCCCTCGTAGACGTCGCCGTTGGAATAGGTGGCCACACCCATCCCGTTGATCTCGCCGTCTTCCCATGCGCCTGCATAGGTGAAACCGTCGGGCATGGTGAGCGTGCCCTCGCCCTCGCGCTGCCCGGCGACGAAGGTGCCCTCGTAGACGGTGCCGTCGGAATAGGTGGCGATGCCCTGCCCGTGGCGCAGGCCGTCCTCCCACTGCCCCTCGTAGCGGTAGCCGTCGGGATGGCTCATCACGCCCTGCCCGTGCTGGCGGGCGTTGAGGAACTGGCCCTCGTAGACCAGTCCGTTGGCGTAGCGCGCCACGCCCGTGCCCTGGATCACGCCGTCGACCCAGTCGCCCTCGTAGGAGGAGGCGTCGGGATAGGTGATCGTGCCCCGCCCATGAGCGAGGTCGTCGCGGAATGAGCCGACATAGACAGAGCCGTCGGGATAGGTCACTTGTCCCTGCCCCTCGATCCGGCCCTCGCTCCACTCGCCGACATAGACATAGCCGTCCGCGCCGGTGAAGACGCCGTTGCCGTGGCGGCGATCGTCGAGGAAATCGCCTTCGTAGACATCGCCGTTGTCATAGACCACGCGGCCCTCGCCCTGTCGCTGGCCGTCGACCAGCACCCCGGTATAGACATCGCCGTTGGGCTGGGTCAGGACACCTTGCCCGTTGATCTGGCCATCGGCCCATTCGCCCTCGTAGATGACGCCACTAGCCATCTCGAGCCGCCCGGTCCCCGACCGCTGCCCGTCCGCGAACTGGCCTGTGTAAACCGCGCCGTCGGGATAGGTGATCGTCCCGGTCCCTTCCTTCAGCCCGTTCTCCCACTCGCCCTCGTAGCGGTAGCCGTTGGGCCCGGTCATCACGCCCTGCCCATGATGCAGCGCGTTCAGAAATTCGCCCGTGTAGCTCACGCCATTGGCATAGACGGCGGTTCCGCTGCCCTCGATGCGGCCATCGTTCCACGCGCCGTCATAGGTGGAGCCGTCGGCGAAGGTGATCGAGCCCGTGCCCTGCGGACGCCCAGCGGCGAATTCGCCTTCGTAGACCGACCCGTCGGGGAAGCGGGCCACGCCCTGACCGCGGATTTCGCCATCGACCCAATCGCCGGTGTATTCGTACCCGTTGGGCAGCCGGTAGGTGCCCGTGCCATGCTGCACGCCGTTGCGGAACTCGCCCTCGTAGATGCCGCCGTTGTCGTATTGCTGAATGTCCACCCGGGTGTCCTGCGCAAGAACCCCGCCCGGTGCCATCACCGCCATGCCGCCTGCAACCGCGACGCACCATATCGTCTTTCGCACGGGTCTTGCCCCTCCTCGTCCCGGAGCCGGTCGTTTTCATCTCGGAGCCGCTCGCGCGCCAAAGCTAGGGGAGGCTCCGGGTCTCTGCAATGCATTTCCGGGCGCGTCGAGGTCCCATGCGCGGTGCTTTACCGCGACCGCTTGGCCCCGGGCGGTGGTCTGCTATGTCAGGGACGGCGCGGCGATGGGCGCGCGAAGTGGAAAGGTCTGAACCCATGTCCGAGCGGTTCCGCATGTGGCTGGCGCAACTCAATCCCACCGTCGGCGATCTGGCGGCCAATGCCGACACCGCCCGCGCCGCGTGGGAAAAGGCACGCGACGCCGGCGCCGACATGATCGCCTTTCCCGAGATGTTCCTGACCGGCTACCAGCTTCAGGACCTGGTGAAGAAACCCGCCTTCGCGATGGATGTGCACCGGGTCATGGGAGAGCTTGCCGCGACCTGCACCGACGGTCCGGCCATCGGGATCGGCGGCCCGCTGCCCGGCGGGGCCAAGCCGTTCAACGCCTATTACGTGCTTCAGGACGGCGAAATCTCGGCGACCGTGCTCAAGCACCACCTGCCGAACTACAACGTCTTCGACGAAAAGCGCTATTACCATTCGGGCGACCCGGCAGGCCCGGTGCGCGTCGGTCCGCTTCGTATCGGCGTGCCGATCTGCGAGGACGCGTGGTTCGAGGACGTGACCGAAACGCTGGCCGAGACAGGGGCCGAGATCCTACTGGTCCCAAATGGCTCCCCCTACCATCGCGGCAAAATGGATGTCCGCCAGGCGCAGATGGTGGCCCGCGTGGTCGAGACGGGGCTGCCGCTGGTTTACCTGAACCTCTTGGGCGGACAGGACGACCAGGTCTTCGACGGGGCGAGCTTCGTTCTGAACCCCCATGGGCGGCTCACCCACCAGATGCCGGCCTTCGAGGAGGGGCTGTTCGAGGTGATCTTCGAGCGGGGCGAGGAGGGCTGGCACGCGCTGGAGGGCGAAAAGGCGCACCTCCCCGATACGTGGGAGGCCGACTATCGCACCATGGTCCTGTCGCTTGGCGATTACATGCGCAAGGCGGGCTTCGGGAAGGCCGTGCTGGGCCTTTCGGGCGGGGTCGACTCGGCCCTTGTCGCCGCCATCGCCTGCGATGCGCTGGGGCCGGAGAACGTGCGCTGCGTGATGCTGCCCTCGCGCTACACCTCCGAGGCATCGTTGACGGACGCGCGCGCCGTGGCGGAGCGGCTGGGATGCCGGCTCGACACCGTATCCATTGGCGGCGCACATGTCGCCGTGACCGACGCGCTGTCGGAGCTTTTCGCTGGGCTGGAGCCCGATCTTGCCGAGGAAAACATCCAGTCCCGCCTGCGCGGCGTCATGCTGATGGCGCTGTCGAACAAGTTCGGCGAAATGCTTTTGACCACCGGCAACAAGTCCGAGGTCGCGGTGGGCTATTCCACGATCTACGGCGACATGGCGGGCGGCTACAATCCGGTCAAGGATCTCTACAAGACCCGCGTCTTTCAGACCTGCCGCTGGCGCAACGCCAATCACCGGGCGTGGATGAAAGGGCCCGAGGGCGAGGTCATCCCGCCCCGCGTCATCGACAAACCGCCCACGGCGGAGCTGCGCGAGGATCAGAAGGACGAGGACAGCCTGCCGCCTTATGCCGATCTCGACGTGATGCTCGAGATGCTGATCGACAAGGACGCCTCGGTGGCCGACGTGGTCGCGCTCGGCTATGACCGGGAAACGGTCAAGAAGATCGAGCGGCTGATCTATCTCAGCGAATACAAGCGCTTTCAGTCGGCACCCGGCACAAGGCTGACCGAGCGCGCCTTCTGGCTCGACCGCCGCTATCCCATCGTGAACCGCTGGCGGGACGAGACGGGAAACTGACGGAAACCGCACCGGATTTTGCTGTGGCCGAGCGGAACGCGGCGACCGAACGGAGTCGATCCTGTCGCAAGAAGGCGGCCCGGGCGCGCGAAAAGGGCGCCCGAAGGCGCCCCCGCAGTAACTCAGATGTCCTTGGCGTCAGTGGACGCTCACCGGTTCCATGTCGTGCTGACGCGCCACCACGAAGGCAAGCTTGCGGTCGTCGACTAGGGCCAGTTGCTGGCCATCCTCGGACCCGATGGCATAGAGCTTTTCGCGTCCCTGCGCCTGTTCCCGAACCTCCGGGGGCAGATCGGCCACCGCGATCTCGCGGATATAGACGATCGGCCGGCCCGAAACCTCGGCTGCGGAATTGCGTTCGTTCATGACGTACCCCCTTCGGTCGTGATCCTGATCGTTTGCACGATGCTGTCGGGCACCGCGCGCTGCAGATCGACGTGCAACAGCCCGTGCTCCATCGATGCGCCGGCGACTTCGACACCATCGGCCAGCACGAAGCTGCGCTGGAACTGGCGCGCGGCGATCCCGCGATGCAGGAACACCCGGTCGCTGCCGTCCTCGGCCTGCTTGCCGCGCACCACGAGTTGCCGCGCCTCGACAGTGATCGACAGGTCGGTCTCGGCGAATCCGGCCACGGCCAGCGTGATGCGATAGGCGTTTTCGCCCCGCTGTTCGATATTGTAGGGCGGGTAGCCGTCGTTTCCGGACTTCGCGGTCCGTTCGACGAGCCGCTCAAGCTGGTCGAACCCCAGCAGGAACGGGTGCGACCCCAGCGTCAGTTTCGTCATCGGGCACATCCTTGAACAAGCGATCTGCATAAGGCCGGACACCCCGTTGCGGCAGCGTCGGCCAGTCCATCAAGATATGGGAAACCCCGGCCCGTCTTGCAAGATCGCGGCGCAGGAGGCTTGGAGGCGTGCACCTTTGCGTGTAGTCTGATCGCCTGCTCCAAAAGGTGTTGAGCGATGCGCGATCTGGGGACGGAATTCATGAACGCACCGAGCGAGATGACGCACGAGGACGTGCTCCGCGTGAAGCTCGAGGTGTTGCGCCGCGAACACCGTGATCTCGACGACGCGATCATGGCCCTGCAGGATGCGGTGAACCCCGATCAGCTGACGCTGAGGCGTCTGAAAAAGCAGAAGCTGGCCCTGAAGGACCGGATCGCCGCGATCGAGGACGAACTGACGCCCGACATCATCGCCTGAGGCTTCCGGCCCGCACCATTGCGTCGGCAGGGCCGGTCGCTATAGTGCCGCGCTCTGCCCACGGTTCATCGGGAATGCCCCCATGTCGGACATCCAAATCGGCATCATCATGGGAAGCCAGTCGGACTGGCCCACCCTGCGCGAGGCGGCGGTGATCCTCGACGAGCTCGGGCTGTCCTACGAGGCGCGCATCGTCTCGGCGCATCGGACGCCCGACCGTCTGTGGGAGTACGGGCGCACGGCGGCGGAGCGTGGGCTGAAGGTCATCATCGCGGGCGCGGGCGGCGCGGCGCATCTGCCGGGCATGATGGCGTCCAAGACTCGTGTTCCGGTCATCGGCGTGCCCGTTCAGACCAAGGCGCTCTCGGGCGTCGACTCGCTCTATTCCATCGTCCAGATGCCGCGCGGCTACCCGGTGGCGACCATGGCCATCGGGGCTGCGGGCGCGGCCAATGCGGGGCTCATGGCGGCTGCGATCCTCGCCACGCAGGATGACGCGCTGGCTGCCCGCCTCGACGCGTGGCGCGAGGCGCTTTCGGCCTCGATCCCCGAGGCGCCGAGCGATGACTGAACCGCTCCGCTCCGGATCGGTCATTGGCATCCTCGGCGGCGGGCAACTCGGCCGTATGCTCTCCGTCGCCGCCTCCCGCCTCGGCTACAGGACCCATATCTATGAACCCGGCGCGGCGCCGGCGGCGGATGTCTCCGTCGCCTTGACGCAGGCCCGTTACGACGACCTCGACGCGTTGCGCGCCTTCGCCGAAGCCTGCGATGTCATCACCTACGAATTCGAGAACATTCCCGCCGAGGCGCTGGACATCCTGTCGGAGACCACGCCGCTTTACCCCGGACGCCGCGCGCTCGAGGTGAGCCAGGACAGGCTGACCGAAAAGCGGTTCCTGGCTGAGCTCGGGCTGGCAACCGCCGCCTTCGCCGCCATCGACGGGCCGGACGATCTGGAGGCCGCGCTTGCCGCGACGGGGCTGCCGGCCATCCTGAAGACGCGCCGCTTCGGCTATGACGGCAAGGGGCAGGCGCGGGTCACGGACCCCGGCGGCGCGGCCGAGGCGCTCTCCATGCTCGAGGGCGCGCCCGCGATCGCCGAGGGCTTGGTCGACTTCAGCCGCGAGATCAGCGTCATCGCCGCGCGCGGACGCGACGGATCGGTGGCGGCCTACGACCCGGGCGAGAACGTGCATGTGGACGGCATTCTGGCGACGACGACGGTGCCCGCCGCGATCCCGGCTGCGCTTCGCACGGACGCGGTACTCATCGCCTCGCGAATCCTGAACGCGCTCGATTACGTGGGCGTTCTGGGGGTCGAGCTTTTCGTCACGCCAGGCGGCCTGATCGTGAACGAGATCGCGCCCCGTGTGCACAATTCCGGCCACTGGACGCAGGCGGGCTGCGCGGTGGACCAGTTCGAGCAGCACATCCGCGCCATCACGGGCTGGCCGCTTGGCGACGGGACGCGGCACGCGGACGTGGTGATGGAGAACCTGATCGGCGCCGATGTGAACCGCGCGCCGGCGCTGGCCAGCGAACGCGGCGTTCAGGTGCATATCTACGGAAAGTCCGAGACCCGCGCGGGCCGCAAGATGGGCCACGTGAACCGGGTCACCGGCCCGGCCCGTTGATCGTCGGGAAGTCAATTCCCGGCAACTCGAATTCCGGCAACTCGATGAAGGTCTCCACCGCGTCCAGAAGCTCCATGTCGTGATCGAAGGCCCCGGTTCTCAGGAACTCGACGACCTCGGCGATCACGACGGGATTGTTCATCATGAAGGTGTGCGTCACCGGCAGGATGATGAAGTCATGCATTCCTTCGACCATCGTGCGGCCAACGGCGACCTTCCCGTCATCCGCTCCGGGGATCAGCGACGAATAGATCGGATTCAGAGACCGGTTGCCGGCGATCACGCCGAGCTCGAAATCCACCGGCGGCAGGCGTCCGGGCAGATCGTCGGCGCCGGTGCCCAGCTCCTGCCCCGCCTCGCCGTGGACCCATTCGAACGGCTCCAGCGTTCCAAACACGTCCACCAGTTCCGTGCCCGCGTTGGGCGGCGCGAGCATCACGACCCGGCCCAGCCGTTCGGGCCGGTGGTTGGCGAGCCAGAAGCGCACGAGAATGCCACCCATCGAATGGGTCACGAAATGCACCCGGGACGCGCCGCAGCGCGCCATCGCGGGCAGGATCGTGGCCGGCGCAAGCTCGGCGATGGAGCCGTTGGTCGACGGGTAACCCTGGTTGACGACGCGATAGCCTTCGGCCCTGAGCGCCTCTTCCATCAGGAAAAGCGAGGTCTCGCTGCGCGCAAGCCCGTGCAACAGGACCACGCAATCCTCCGCCCGGGCGGGCAGGACCGTGGCCAGCAGGACCAGACAGGAGATCGCGAGACGGCGCATGACTCGTACTTAGGTCACCGGGCGCGCTGGCGCGAGGGCTCGCTTGCACCCTGCCGCTGCGTCAGGTCAAGCTGACGCCATGGATAACCCTCCCGTCCCACCGCGCCCGACGCCCCGCCTCGCCGTGCGGGGTATCCTGCTGATCGAGGATCGGCTGCTTCTGGTGAATGCCTACCCGGGACGCCGGAGCGACCTTCTCTGCGCACCCGGCGGCGGGGTGGAGCCGCATGCGAGCCTGCCCGAGAACCTGCGCCGCGAGTTTCACGAGGAAACCGGGCTGGAGATCGCCGTGGGCGCGCCCTGCCTCGTCAACGAGTTCCACGCGCCCGGGCGCGGCTTTCACCAGGTTGACATCTATTTCCGCGTTGATCTTGTCGCGGGCGATCCCTTCGGCCCTTGGACAGACCCCGAGGGCGTGGTGAACCGGCGTGTGCTGGCGAGCCGGACGGAGATGGGCGGGCTGCGCTACAAGCCCGACAGCCTGCCCGATGCCGCCTGGGGGACGGATATGATCTACGACCCGCTGGAGCCTCTCGTCCGCTGAAACGCGCCCAGCCCGTAAGCGATGCCCCCCAACGTCACCAGCGTGGCACCCGCCATGCGCGGCGTCACCGCCTCGTTCAGCAGCAAGACACCGCCCGCCATCGCGATCACCGGCACCGACAGCTGCACGAGGCCCGAGACCGACGCCTCGAGCCGGGGCAGAACCGCGTACCAAAGCGCATAGCCGAGGCCCGAGGTGACCGCACCCGACAGGATGGCAAGCGCGATGCCCTGCGCCGTCGCTGAGGGTCCGGCGCCTTGTACCGCCAAGAGGGCAAGCGCGCAGAGCGGGGCCGCGAGGATGAAATTCGCCGCCGTCTCGGCCAGCGGGTCCGTCGCCCGCCGCCCCACCAGCGAATAGACGCCCCAGCCGAGTGCCGCCGCCAGCATCGCCGCCGTGGCCGCAATCGGCAAGGCCACGGCACCCGTCGGCCAGACAAGCCAGGCTAGCCCGGCCATGGCCAGCGCCGCGCCGATCCAGCGGCGTGACGGCATCGCCTCGCCTGCGATGACCGCACCCGCGAACATGGTCAGCTGCACGCCTCCGAAAAGGATCAGCGCGCCGATCCCGGCGTCAATCGCCAGATAGGCCATCGAGAATCCCAGCAGGTAGACGGCAAGGCCCAGCGCGCCGGGAATGCGGCGGCGCGACCGAAGCGGCAGCGCCCGACGCTGCATCAGGACCAGCGCGCCCAGCGTCGCCGCCCCCGCCACCGCCCGGATCAGCGCGAAATCGGTCGCGCCGATCAGGCCGGGGCCCACCGCCATGCGGTTCAGGATCGAATTGGCCGCGAAGGCGGTCATGACCAGCGCGGTGAGCGCCGCGAGCCTCACGCCGCGACCCCGAGGAACCGCGCGGCCAGCGGGCCTGCCAGGTAGGAGACGGTGCCGTTCGCGATGGTGCCCGCGATGCGGCGGCTCTTCTCCTCCACGATCACGATGTCGGCGCGGAGGCCCGGGACCAGCCGCCCCCGGTCGCTGAACCCCAGCAGGCGCGCCGGCCCCTCCGAGATCAGCGCCCATGCGTCGCGCAGGTCCATCCCTTCCGACACCAGCCGAAACGCCGCGCGCGCGGGCGACGGATAGTGATAGTCCGAGGCCAGCGCATCGACGAGGCCCGCCGCCACCAGATCGCCCGCAGCGACCTTGCCGGCATGGGACCGGCCGCGCACGAGATTGGGCGCGCCCATGATCACGCCCTCGCCCGCGACATGGGCCGCCTCGGCCGCCTCCCGCGTTTCGGGAAACTCGCAGATCGTGGCGCCCAGCGCGCGGCCGCGCATCCGGTCGGCCGCGCTGTGATCGTCATGGCTGCCGATCAGGACGCCGCGTTCGGTCAACGCCGAGCAAAGCCGCGAGAGCGCCCCCGGCACCGCGTCCCAGCGGTCGTGCATCTCCTGCAACATCGCGCGATGCGCCTCGGGCGAGCGCCGCGCCTTCAGCGCCTGCCCCGTCAGGCTGGGCGGCCGCTTGCCCGCGGCGAGCTCCTTGTGTGGCAGGTGATCGTTCAGCACCACGTAGCGCACGCCGCCCCGCTCCACGAGCGCGTGCGCCCGGTCGAAATCGTCGATCATCCCGATCTCGAGCCTGAGCTGGACCATGGTGTCCGCGCGCATGGGCGTCTCGGCCAGCGCATCGACAAGCGCCTCGGCGAAGTCGGGCCCGCGCATGCCGCCTTCCCATGAAAAGAACTGCGCGATGACGGCGGTGGTTATCCCGTTCGCGGCAAGCTCGGCGTCGAAGCTGTCAAGGCCCGCGGACAGGCTCTCCAGGGCGCCGCGTCGCGGGGCGAGATGCCGCTCGAACCCGTCGCCGTGGATATCGACGACCCCCGGCAGAAGCAGGTACCCGGAAAGATCGACGCGCGGACCGTCGGACGCACACCCTATGCGCCCGCCGACAAGCGAAAGCGTCGTGTCGGCAAGGCCACCCGGCGTCAGCACGCGCGCGCCGGTCAGGGTCAGGTCGGGCAAAGTCATGGCGCGTCCCTCATGGACCGAAGGACGCGCCGGGGAAAGCCCCCTCAGACCCCCGAGGCGTTGGCGCGGTGTTCGCGGATCACGATCGCAATGGCCCCCGCCCCCGTCAGCGCAAGCGCCAGTACCACCAGCCAGCCCAGAAGAGGGATCAGCGCGATGATCCCCACGAGGAAGGCCCCCAGAAGCGCGAGGCCTGCCTTGGGCAGGATGTCCGTGGGGATCTCATTGCCGAGGCGCAGCCAGAGGCCCACGCCGAAGATGTAGGCCCCCATGACATAACCCGCGTAGCCCACCACCCCCGCGAGCATGAGCGCCGCAAAGAGAAGCGGGATCCCGATGACGGTCAACGCCAGAACGAAACCCGCCCCCGCGATTGTCGAGATCAGGAGGAAGCCGGCGACGAAGCTCTGCCCCGGCGCGGACAGCGCCTTTTCGCGCCACTGCGCGACATGGGCCGGGGCGATGGCGAGCGCTGCGGCGGCCACCGCCGCGACGGTCAGCACGCTGACGAAGAAGCTTGCGATCGCGGCGCGGAACGCGGTCCGTCGCATGTCGGCGAACCCGCCCGGTCGGTCCTCGCGCGCGTCCATGCTGCGCAGCTCGACACGGTCGGGATCGGCCACGCGGGCGGGGATGTCCACCGGCTCCTCGCCCTCCTCGACATAGACGATGACCTGCCCCGCCACGGTCGCGTCATCGCCGAACTCGACGCTTTCGACGGCCAGCATCAGGTCGCCCGCGACAGTCGCATCAAGCGACAACTCCCGCGCGGCGATCAGCGCGGACCCGTTCAGAGCGCCCCGCACCTCGGCGTCGCGCGCGAAAAGCCGCAGGTTGCCGCCGATCTCGACGTCCAGCTCCACCTCGGCGGCGAAGAGGCTGGCGGCCCCCGCGACCATGGCGTCGAGGTCGATCTCGTAGGCGAAGGCGTAAAGCGTCCCCGTGTCCGCTTCGATGGTGAGCCGCCGCGCGGCCAGATGCGTCGCACCCGTCACGGGTTCCTCGAGCGCCAGGTCCTCGCTCGCGGCGAAAAGGTCGCCCTCGGTGGGCGTGTCGACCTCGATATCGCTGCCGGCCACGTACCGGTCGGCGGCGAAATCGAGCTCGGAGGTCTCCGCGCCGGCTGGGCCGGGCAAGGCGGCAAGGGCGAATAGCGCCGCGGCCAGTGCAGGCAGCAGTCTTGGCATGATGGGGTCTCCCGTTCACTCGATACATCCGGACGGGATAGTGCGGTGATTCCGGGCGTCGGGCGTTGATGTGCAGCAAGCGCCTCAGGCGTCGCGATAGGCGGCGGCGATGGCGACCGCAGGGTCCTGTGCGCCGAGGCCCCGCTCGATCTGGCGCGCATGGCCCTTCCCTGCGATCTCCAGTGTCGCGGAGGGGAAGCCATAGCTCTCGGCGACCCGGCGAAAGACCTCGTTGTCCCCCTGGATGCCTTTCAAGGTGAACCCGACGGTCTGATCGGCCCCCGTGATCCTGGGCATCCTGTCGCGCAAGAAGGGTGTTCCCGCGGGCCCGCTGATCAGCACCCCCAGCGCATCTTCCATGGATATGCCGGCCCGCTTGGCTATAGGGAGCATCTCGCAAAGGCCGGCGATGTAGATCTGCAGCATGGCGTTGTTGATCGTCTTCATGGCCATCCCCACGCCCAGCGACCCCATGTGCAGGACGCGCGGGCTTATGGCGGTCAGCACGGGCATGGCGCGCTCCGCGACCTCCGGGTCCGCGCCCAGGAAAAAGCCGCAGGTGCCCGCCGCGACCATCTCGGGCCCGCCCGAAACCGGCGCGTCGGCGACCTGCGCGCCCTTGGCGGCAAAGGCCCCCGCGCGGTCGATCAGGATCTGCGGCACGACGGTGCTGGTCTCGAGGATCAGGCGGCCCGCAAGATCGTGCGGCAGCAACGCGTCGAGCGTCTCGGTCACGGCAGCGTCGTCGTAGAGCGACAGGATCAGCGTGTCGGACGCCTGGACCAGCGCCGCCAGATCCGGGGCCGCCGCCACGCCGTCGACCGTCCGTCCAGACCGCGTCCAGCCGGTCACCGTCGCGCCCGATGCGGCCAGCTTCCGCGCCATTGCACTCCCCATCCGACCGAGGCCCAGAACGCCGATCCGTTCCATTCGCATCACCCCTCCGCCTTCTCTGCAAGGCCCCTCAGCGCCGGCAGGCCGATCGCCGTCGCCTCGAACCCGCCATCGGCGGCGATGATCTGCCCCGTGACATAGGACGCCTCGGGCGAGCAGAGGAACGCGATGACGGCCGCGATCTCGTCCTCCGAGCCGTAGCGGTTCAGCGGGATCGCATCATGGTAGGCGTCGATGATCGCCTGGGAATGCACCGCCATGGCGAGCTTGGTGCGCACGGGTCCCGGACAGACGCAGTTCACCCGGATGCCGTGTTCGCCCAGTTCCGCCGCCTGCTGGCGGGTCAGGTGCATGACGGCCGCCTTGGATGTGCCGTAGGCCACGCGCAGCGTCGAGGCGCGCAGACCCGAGATCGACGCGATGTTGACGATGGCACCGCGCGTGTCCTTCAGCGCGGGCGTGGCTGCTTGCGAACAGAGGAACACGCCGTCGAGATTGGTTTCCATCACCGTTCGCCAGCGGGCGAAACCGGTTTCCTCGATCGGCCCGAAATCCGCCACGCCCGCGTTGTTGATCAGCGCGTCGATCTGGCCCCATTCGGCCAGCGTGTCGGCGACCATCGTATCGACCTGCCGGGGGACGGAGACGTCGTAGGGCAACGGCAAGATGCCGGTCAGGGGCTCCGAGGCCAGCGCGAGTTCCGGCGCGTCGCGGTCGACCATGGCCACGCGCCACCCCGCCGCGAGAAACCGTTTCGTGGTCGCCAGCCCGATGCCGCGCGCGGCGCCGGTGACGATGGCAACAGGCGAATAGGACATGACGCGACCCTCCCTCTTGCGGGCAGCGTAGGGCAGGTCGCGGCGCTGTGGAAGCAGGCGGCGCGCCGTTGCATTCAGCGCCGCAACAGAAAAGGGCGCCCCGAGAGGCGCCCTTCCCGCAGTCGAATGATGCGGCCTTTGGCTTACATCATGCCGCCCATGCCGCCCATGTCGGGCATTGCCGGGCCGTCGTCCTTCTTGGGCTTGTCGGCCACCATCGCTTCGGTGGTGATCAGCAGACCCGCGATGGATGCGGCGTCCTCGAGCGCGGTGCGGACGACCTTCGCGGGGTCGATCACGCCGAACTTGAACATGTCGCCATATTCCTCGGTCTGCGCGTTGAAGCCGAACGAGTTGTCCGAGCTCTCGCGGATCTTGCCGGCAACGACGGATCCGTCGACACCTGCGTTCTCTGCGATCTGACGCAGCGGAGCCTCCAGCGCGCGGCGCACGATGGCGATACCCGCGTTCTGATCGGAGTTCTCGCCGGCCAGGCCCTCAAGCGACTTGGCGCCCTGGACGAGAGCGACACCGCCGCCCACGACAACGCCTTCCTGAACGGCCGCGCGGGTCGCGTTCAGCGCGTCGTCGACGCGGTCCTTGCGCTCCTTCACCTCGGTCTCGGTCATGCCGCCGACGCGGATGACCGCGACACCGCCCGCAAGCTTGGCCACACGCTCCTGCAGCTTCTCGCGGTCGTAGTCCGAGGTCGTGTCCTCGATCTGCTGACGGATCTGGGCGACGCGGGCCTCGATCTCGGGCTTGTCGCCGGCGCCGTCCACGATGGTCGTGTCATCCTTCTTGATGACGACCTTCTTGGCCGAACCGAGCATGTCCATGGTGACGTTCTCGAGCTTCATGCCGAGATCTTCCGAGATCACCTGGCCACCGGTGAGGATCGCGATGTCCTGCAGCATGGCCTTGCGGCGATCGCCGAAGCCCGGCGCCTTGACGGCCGCGATCTTGAGGCCGCCGCGCAGCTTGTTGACGACAAGCGTGGCCAGAGCCTCGCCCTCGACATCCTCGGCGATGATCAGGAGCGGCTTCTGCGACTGGATCACCGATTCCAGCAGCGGAACCATCGGCTGCAGCGACGACAGCTTCTTCTCGTGCAGGAGGATGAGGCAGTCCTCGAGCTCGGCCTGCATCTTCTCGGGATTGGTCACGAAGTAGGGGCTGAGATAGCCGCGGTCGAACTGCATGCCCTCGACGACTTCGGTGTCGGTCTCGAGGCCCTTGTTCTCCTCGACGGTGATCACGCCGTCATTGCCGACCTTCTGCATCGCGTCCGCGATCATGCGGCCGATGGCGGTCTCGCCGTTGGCGGAGACGGTGCCGACCTGAGCGACTTCGTCGCTGTCGGTCACGTCACGGGCAGCGGCCTTGATGTGCTCGACAACCTTGGCGGTGGCGAGATCGATGCCGCGCTTGAGGTCCATCGGGTTCATGCCGGCCGCGACCGACTTCATGCCTTCCTTGACGATGGCCTGTGCCAGGACCGTTGCGGTCGTGGTGCCGTCGCCGGCCTCGTCATTGGTGCGGCTGGCCACTTCCTTGACCATCTGCGCGCCCATGTTCTCGAACCGGTCCTCCAGCTCGATTTCCTTGGCGACCGACACACCGTCCTTGGTGATGCGAGGGGAGCCGAAGGACTTCTCGATCACCACGTTGCGGCCCTTGGGGCCGAGGGTGACCTTCACCGCGTCGGCGAGGATGTTGACGCCTTTCAGCATCTTGTTGCGGGCGTCTGTATCGAAACGGACTTCTTTAGCAGCCATGATATGCTCCTGTGAATTCGGGGATTGCTGTCGAAGGGTCGAAGACGATCAGGCGACGATGCCCAGGATGTCCGACTCCTTCATGATCAGCATCTCTTTGCCGTCGATGGTGACCTCGGTGCCGGACCACTTGCCGAACAGGATCTTGTCGCCGGCCTTGACGTCCATGGCGATCCGGTCGCCGTCATCGTCCTTCGCACCGGCACCAACGGCCACGACCAGCCCTTCGGCCGGCTTTTCCTTGGCGCTGTCGGGGATGATCAGGCCACCGGCGGTCTTGTCGTCGCTCTCCACGCGCTCGACGAGCACGCGGTCATGCAGCGGAGTAAATGCCATTTCTCGAACTCTCCTCGTAAGGTTCGGTTGTCTCCCAGTTAGCACTCGCTTGCGGTGAGTGCTAACCACGCGGAGATAGGCAGCGCCCGAAGGGCTGTCAATGGGGACATATCCGCCGGCGTCCCAACTTTTTCGCGAAACCCCTCCGCTTTCTTCGAGACGGTAGCTTTTCCTTAGCCTGTTCTCGGTGAAAGAGGCCGGAAACCATGCGGACAAGCAGGACGAAACCGATGGCAGACAAACCGCCGCGCTCGCCATCCCATGCGGAGACGGAGCAGGGACGCTTCGCCGAACTCGCCCTGCGGCACTCCCTCGAGGCGGTGCTGGTCACCGACGTGAAAAACCGCGTGCTCTGGGCCAATGCGGGGTTCGAGCGCATGTTCGGTCATTCCCCAAAGGGCATCCTCGGCCGCGAGGTCTCCGGCCTGCTCGACGGACCGGAGACCGACCCGGCCGCCCGCGCCGAACTGCGTCGGGCGATGGAAAACCGGGCCACCGTCACTGTCGAGATCGTGCATTATCGCGCCGACGGCACCCGCATATGGGTGGAAAAGACCCTGACGCCGATCTTCGACGAGGGGGGTCGGCACATCAGCAACATGTCCATCGCACGCGACATCTCTCGGCGAAGACGGCTCGAGGACCACACGCAATCGCTGATGGCGGATGAGGAGCTTCGCCAGGGCGAGCGCAAGCTGCTGAGCCAGGTGAGCGAATGGCTCTACTCCGCCAAATCGATGGGCGAGCTTCTGATGGTCGTGAGCAAGTCGCTCGAGACCCTTCTGCCAGAGGCGGAGGGCCAGCTTTTCATCTATGCCAATTCGCGCGACATGCTGGATCTGCGTGCGAAATGGGGCGGCGCGGGCGGTCCAGACCACATCGAGGCCGATGAATGCTGGTCGCTCCGGCGTGGGCGGGCCTACGCGTTCGGAGGGCGCGCCATCGAGTTTCCCTGCGCCCACGTCACCTGCCAGGACACGCCGTATTTCTGCCTGCCGGTCATCGCGCAGGGCGACACCATCGGCCTTCTGCACCTTGCCTTCACGGGGCTTGACCCGATCTCGACGGGCAAAGGGCACGTCAAGGAGTTGCTGGACCGGCGCTGGGAACTCGCGCTGCTCTGCGCCGAACAGATCAGCCTTGCCGTCGCCAATGTCCAGCTGCGGCAGGAACTGCTTGACCAGTCGGTGCGCGACCCGCTGACCGGCCTGTGGAACCGCCGGTGGTTCCTCGACGCCGCTCTCAAGGAAATGAAACGGGCGGGCCGAACGGGATCCGACGTGTCGCTGGTTTCGCTCGACGTCGACCACTTCAAGCGGTTCAACGACCACCATGGCCACGATGCCGGCGATATCGTGCTGCGCGAAGTGGGCGCTCTCATGCGCCAGCTGATGCCCCATCCTCTGGCCCCCTGCCGTCTGGGAGGCGAGGAATTCGTGATCCTCTGTCCCGGCCTCACCCACGATGAGACACTCGCCCGCGCCGAAAGCTTCCGCGAGGCCGTCGCCGCGCTCGAGGTTCCCTATGCGCAGGGCATGTTGCCGGCGATCAGCATATCGGCCGGCGTGGTGAGCCTTTCCGATGGCATCTCCCACGTGGAGGACATGCTGAAATCCGCCGATCAGGCGCTTTACGCAGCCAAGGCCGCCGGACGCAACCGGGTGGTCTCGGCTCACGCCCTGCCGCGCGGCGGCGCAAACGGGTAGAACGGGCGCAGGCCCGGTCCCCCGCGCCCGTCCGCAAACCCACCTGCCGATAGCGCGACGGGCCCTGCTGCGCCCGCCGCGACGCCCTGCCCCGTGACATCCCCGCCCCCCGCGTTTAAGACGGCCGCGAGTTGCATTTCCCACCTGAGAGACATCCCATGACCACGCTCGTTTTCGGCCACAAATCGCCTGACACGGACTCGACCGGATCGCCCATCATCTGGGCCTGGTACCTCACCGAGATCGCCGGAACCGAGGCCAAGCCCGTCCTCTTGGGAGAGCCCAACACCGAGGCCGCCTTCATGCTGACGCGCTGGGGCCTCGAGAAGCCCGCGATCATCGACGCCGTGGACGAGGGCCAGCCGGTCGTCATCGTGGACACCAACAACCCCGCCGAGCTGCCAGCGAACGTGAACGCCGCCGATATCCGCGCGATCATCGACCATCACAGACTGGTCGGCGGGCTGGAGACGAAGGGCCCCATCGACATCACCCTGCGCCCCTTGGCCTGTACCGCCACCATATTGCACGACCTGATGGGCGCGGATGCCACGAAGATGCCCGAGGCCATCAAGGGCGCGATGCTGTCCTGCATCCTGTCGGACACACTGGAATTCCGCAGCCCGACCACCACCGATACCGACCGCGACCTGGCAGAGGCGCTGGCCGCCGAACTGGGTGTCGATATTCCCGCATACGCCGCCGAGCTGTTCGCGGCGAAATCCGACGTAACCGCCTTTTCGGACGCGGAGCTTCTGCGCATGGACAGCAAGGAATACGAGGTGGGCGGCGTGTCCTTCCGCGTGAGCGTGCTGGAAACGACCTCGCCCGAGACGGTTCTTTCCCGCAAGGACAGCCTCATGGCCTCCATGCCCGCCGTGGCCGAGCAGGACGGCGTCGATCAGGTCCTGCTCTTCGTCGTCGATATCCTGCGCGAGCAATCGACCATGCTGATCCCCAACGAGCTGACCAGACAGGTGGCCGAGAAAAGCTTCGCCACGGTATGCGGGGATGCGGACATGGTCGTTCTGCCGGGCGTGGTCAGCCGCAAGAAGCAGATCATCCCGAATCTCGCGCTGTGATCGCGGCGCGGAAATGACCGAACTTATCGACAGCCTCGCGGAGATCGGCCTGCAATACGACGCGCTGTTCTGCGATCTCTGGGGCTGCGTGCATGACGGCGTCCGCGCCTTCCCCGAGGCCGTGGCGGCGTTGCGCGCCTACCGGGCGGGCGGCGGCACGGTCGTGATGGTGACCAACGCGCCGCGCCCCAGATCGAGCGTCGCGCGCCAGCTGGAGCGTCTGGGCGTGCCCGCCGATTGCTGGGACGCGATCGCCACCTCGGGCGACGCGGCGCGGCTGGCGATGTTCGAGGGCGCCGTCGGAACGAAGGTCTGGCATATCGGGGAGCCTCACGACGAACCGTTCTTCGAGCCCCCCGCGATTCTCGACAACCCCGTGAAGATCGAAAGGGTTCCTCTGGACGAGGCCGAGGGCATCGTATGCACCGGTCCGTTCGACCCCCATGCCGATCCGTCGGTCATGCGGCCCCAGTTCCTGCTGGCCAAGACGAAGGGCCTGCCGCTTCTCTGCGCCAATCCCGACATCGTCGTGGATCGTGGCGACAGCCGGGAATGGTGCGCCGGCGCGCTGGCCGGGCTTTATACCGAGATGGGCGGCGAGAGCCTCTATTTCGGCAAGCCGCATCCGCCGATCTACGACCTCGCGCGGCGGCGCATGGACAGTATCGACCGCCTCGTGCCGAACGAGCGCATCCTTGCCGTGGGCGACGGGATCTTCACCGATATCCAGGGCGGCATGGGCGAGAATATCGACACGCTCTTCATCACCGGCGGCCTCGCGCGCGAGGAAACCGGGACGGGCTCCGGGACCTCCGCCCGGCCGGATGTGAAGAAACTCGCGGCGTTTCTGGACAAGGCCGAACTGGAGCCGACATTCGCCATCGCCGCGTTGCGCTGAAGCGAGGGCGGGCTAGCCGCTCTGCTTCATCCGGGTCACGAAGGAATCGAGGCGATCGAGGCGGCCCGGGCGGTTCTCGTGCTGGGACAGGACCCAGCTGCGTACGGATTGCAGCGCGCCCGATACCAGCGTGCAGGTCCGCACCCGCCCGAGCTTCTGCGACGTGATGAGGCCCGCCGCCTCCAGCTTGCGCAGATGCTCGAGGAACGACGGCAGCGCCATGTCGTGGGCCTGGGACAGTTCGCTGACGCTCGCCGGCCCCAGGCGCAGCCGTTCGACGACAGCGCGCCGCGTCGGATCGCTCAACGCCAGGAAAACCGCGTCGATCTTTTGTCTATTCTTAGCCATCGACCTAGCAATAGCGCCTGTGGATAAGTTGTCAATCGTGCCGATAATAGTCGCAGTGCTGTGGGCAGTGCTGTGGATAGTCCGCAAGCAAGATTCCTTGCGCAAGAAAATTGCGGCGTGCGCCCCCATTAACGGCATTTTGTTACTTTCCGCATTGCAGAAACTATCCGAACGCGCTATCAGCCTGCCATGCGCGAGGGAGATGCGGACATGCTGGACAACATCACCACCGGAACGATCGTCATCGAGGATCTCGAGATCGGCATGAAACGGTCTCTGCAAAAGCTCGTCACCGATCATGACATCGAACTCTTCGCGCAGGTCTCGACCGACCGGAATCCCGTGCATCTCGACGACGACTATGCCCGCGACACGATCTTCGAGGGGCGCATCGCCCATGGCATGCTGACTGCCGGCCTGATTTCCGCCGTCATCGGCGAACAGCTGCCCGGCCACGGGACGGTCTATCTGGGCCAGACGCTGAAGTTCATGGCCCCTGTCCGCCCGGGCGACATGGTCCATGCCGAGGTGGAGGTCATGGATATCGACTATGGCCGCCGCCGCGTGACGCTTGCGACCCATTGCCGGGTCGGCGACACCGTCGTGCTGAAGGGCGAGGCCGTCGTTCTGGCCCCGTCGGGCAAGTTCGACTGACGTCTCCGGCCCGCGTGCGGTTGCGCGGCTTGCCCTCCCGCGGCACGGCGGTTAAGTGCGCCGCATGCGGATCGTGCGCGACTACCAGTTCACCCGTCCCGAAGACCGCGGCGCCTCCGTGGCGATCGGCAATTTCGATGGCGTGCACCGGGGCCATGCCCATGTGATCGACCTCGCGCGGCGTCCCGATGCCCCCTTGGGCGTGGTGACGTTCGAGCCGCATCCGCGCGAGTTCTTCGCCCCCGACGCGCCGCCCTTCCGCCTGATGAACGCCGAGGCGCGCGCCCATCGTCTGCAGAAACTCGGCGTCGAGGTCCTGGCCGAGCTTCCTTTCGATACGACCTTGTCGAGCCTCACGGCCGAAACCTTCGCCCGCCACGTGCTAGCCGACGGGCTCGGCGTGAGCCACGTGGTCGTCGGCGCGGATTTCTGCTTTGGCAAGGGACGGGCCGGCACCGCCGACATGCTGGCGGATTTCGGGCGCGAGATGGGCTTCGACGTCACCATCGCGTCGCTTCTGTCGGGCGAAAGCGGGGCCGTCTCCTCCACCGCGATCCGCACCGTGCTGAGCGAGGGCGACCCGCGCGCGGCCGCCGACATGCTTGGCCACTGGCACCGGATCGAGGGCCCCGTGCTGCATGGCGAGAAGCGCGGACGGCAACTTGGCTATCCGACCGCGAACATGGAGCTTTCCGGCCTGCACGTCCCGAAGCTTGGCGTTTACGCGGTGCTTGTCGACGTTCTGACCGGCCCCCATGCGGGCAGCTACGGGGGTGTCGCGAATCTCGGGATTCGCCCGATGTTCGAACGCCCCTCCCCGAATCTCGAGACCTTCCTTTTCGATTTCTCGGGCGACCTCTACGAACAGCACCTGTCGGTCGGATTGGTGGAGTACCTGCGGCCCGAAATGGCCTTCGACGGTCTCGACGCGCTGATCGTGCAGATGGACGCCGACAGCGCCGCGGCCCGGAAGGCGCTCGCGCGCGCATGAGGGACCGTTTCTGGCAAACCGTGCCGATGGACCGCATGACGGCCGCGGAATGGGAGGCGCTCTGCGACGGCTGCGGCAAGTGCTGCCTCAACAAGCTGGAGGACGAGGACACGCAGGAGGTCGCGCTGACCCGCGTCGCCTGCCGTCTGCTGGACGACGAAACCTGCCGCTGCGGCCAGTACGAGATCCGCAAGACGCTGGTTCCCGAATGCATCCGCCTGACGCCGCAGACCATGGCCGATGTGGCCTATTTCATGCCTGAAACCTGCGCCTACCGGCTGCTGCACGAGGGCAAGCCGCTTTACTGGTGGCATCCGCTGGTGTCGGGCGATCCCGAGACGGTGCACAGCGCCGGCGTCAGCGTGCGCGGCATCACCGTTCCCGAATGGGAAGTGCCCGAAGAGGAATGGGAGGATTACGTGATCGAGGAGCCCGGCACATGAACCTGAACTTCGCATCGGACAACACGGGGCCCGCCCATCCCAAGGTGATGGAGGCCGTCCTGCGCGCCAATGACCACGCGGCCATGCCCTATGGCAACGATCCCGTCACCGAGGCCGCCGTGGCCGCCGTGCGCGCGGCCTTCGAAGCGCCCGAGGCGGAGGTCGCCTTCGTCGCCACCGGAACCGCCGCCAACGCGCTGGCGCTGTCCTGCCTTGTGCGGCCCTTCGAAAGCGTCTTCTGCAGCCGCGTCGCGCATATCGAGGAGGATGAATGCGGCGCGCCGGAATTCTACATGGGCGGCGCGAAGCTGACGCTTGTCGATGAGACCGACGGCAAGATCGACGCGGGCGATTTCGCCGCGAAACTCACTGCCGCGATGGATCGCGGTGTGCACGGCGCGCAGCCAGCGGCCCTCAGCCTGACCCAGATCACCGAACGCGGCGCGACCTACAGTCTCGACGAGATCGCGACACTGACGGGGATTGCCCGCGATGCAGGGCTTGCCACCCATCTCGATGGCGCGCGCTTCGCCAATGCCTGTGCCGCACTCGGCTGCAGCCCGGCCGAAATGACGTGGAAGGCGGGCATCGACGCGGTCAGTTTCGGCGGCACCAAGAACGGCTGCCTCGGCGTCGAGGCCGTGGTGATGTTCGATGCGTCCCATCGCCGGGAACTGGCGCTGAGACGCAAGCGCGCGGGGCATTTGTGGTCCAAGCAACGCTACCTTTCCGCCCAGATGCTGGCCTATGTGCAGGACGGTCGATGGCTCGAGATGGCGCGCTCCGCCAACGCGGCTTCCGCGCGGCTGGCGAAGGGGCTGCGCGCCATGCCCGGCGCGCGGATCCTGCACGAGGCGGCCGGCAACCTGATCTTTGCCGAGCTCCCCCGAGCGGCCCATGCGCGCGCCTTTGCAGCCGGTGCCTCCTACTACCTTTTCCCGGGGGACACGCCGCTCGATGGTGACCCGGAGACGCCCGTGCGCTGCCGGCTGGTCTGCGACTGGTCGAAATCCTCGGCGGAGGTCGATGCGCTGATCGCAAGCTGGGCCGGTTGAAGGGCGCCGTTTTCCGCGCGGAAAACGGGCTGACAAACTCCCGTTTTTCAGCCGGACAACGCGCGCTTTCCGGCCCCTTGTTGGGTGGCGGCATCCAGGAAATCACCGAGCACCGCGGCAACCTCTTCGGCATGGGTGATCGGTGCCATGTGCCCCGCGCCCTCGATCTTCTCGCGCCGCACGTCTGAAAGCCCGGCCTCGAGCGTGTCGAGGATCTGCCCGATCACCGGCGGCGACGCCGCGCCTTCCATCAGCAGAACCGGGCAGCGGACCTGCCCCAACCTCGGCAAAAGCCGCGCCTTGTCGTCGTGCAGCGCGGTGCGCTGCGCCGGGATCATCCACATCTGCGCCGCCATGCGCGCGGCCTCTCCCTTCGGCAGGGCGTCGAAATCCTCTCCCGAGCCCCAGACCGACAGGAACAGGCGCGCCGCGTCCCTCTCGTCGCCGGCCGCGATCATCGGCTCCATCCGGGCGAGCGTTTCGGCATTCGCGCGCTTCTCTGACCCGTCCGGCGCGGCGGCGAAGAGCACCGGCTCGAACAGGGTCAGGGACGCCACCCGGTCCGGCGCCTCGATGGCCATCCGCAGGGCCACGGTCGCGCCGAAGCTGTGGCCGACGAGGTGCGTGGGCGCCTCGGGCAGGAAACCTGCCGCGTGCTCCGTCGTCTGGTCATGGAAGTCGCGGGCCCGGTCGCCCGGCGGCCCCTGCCCATGCGCCACCATGTCGGGCGCGATCAGGCGAAACCTGTCCGACAGATGCCGCGCCACGCGCTTCCACGCGCCGCCATGGGCGAGCGTGCAATGCAGCAGAAGAACCGGCCGCGCGCCCTCCGCGCCCCAGAGATGCAGACCCTCGCTCACAGCGCGCCGGACAGGTGCAGCTCCAGATCCTCGATCCGGTCCTGTCCCCAGAACTTCTCGGCGCCGTCGACGATGTAGAAGGGCGCGCCGAACACCCCGGCCGAGACCGCATCCTCGAGGTTGCGGGTGTATTCCTCGGCGCCCGCAAGCATGTCCATCCCCGCCAGCCCGGGGTCAAAGCCCGCCTCCTCGAGGCAGGCGCGGATCTCATCGTCCTCGGCGATATCACGCATGTCGCGCCACACCGCGCCGGTAAACGCATGTACCAGCTTGCCCAGATCGCCCCCGCCGGCCCTGGCCGCCGCGATGAACGCGTAGGAGGACGGCGCGGGGTTCACGGCACGATAGGGCGGCTCGAGGTTTAGCGGCAGACCGAGCTTTTTCGACAGGCGCCTGAGCTCCTGCAGGCGGTAGGCGAGCCGCGCGGGATGCCGTTCCTTCGGCGGTTTGCCGCCCGTGCGCGCGAAGAGCGCCACCACGTCGAGCGGCCGGTAAGTCACGGTCGCGCCATGGCGTGCGGCGACCTCTTCCATCCGGGTTCCGGCGAGGTAGGTGAACGGAGATGTCGTCGCGAAGAAATACTCGATATGGGCCATGTTCCGCCCCCTCCATTTGGCTTTGCGCCGACCCTAGGCTGGTGTTAGGGGGTGTCAACCGATGCCAGGGCGGGGGGCGCTCCCGGCATTGCCAAAAGGTCGTGACAAGGGGGACAGCTGCCAATGTCGTCAAGCGAACCGAAACTCATTTCCGGCAATGCCAACCGGACGCTGGCCGAGGCCATCGCGCGGCGCATGTCCATGCATCGCGGCATGCAGGTGTCACTGGTGGATGCCCGGGTGGAACGCTTCAACGATGGCGAGATCTTCGTCGAGGTGTTCGAGAATGTCCGCGGCGAGGACATGTTCATCATCCAGCCGACCTCGAAACCCGCCAACGACAACCTGATGGAGCTTCTGATCATGGCCGACGCGCTGCGCCGGTCCTCGGCGGCGCGGGTCACGGCGGTCATCCCCTATTTCGGCTACGCGCGCCAGGACCGGCGCACGAAGGCGCGCACGCCGATCTCGGCCAAGCTCGTGTCGAACATGATTACCCATGGCGGGGTCGAGCGGGTCCTGACCATGGACCTGCACGCGGCCCAAATCCAGGGCTTTTTCGACATTCCCGTGGACAACCTCTATGCCAGTCCGATCTTCGCGCTCGACATCCTGCACCAGTTCCAGGGCGACATGTCCGACGTGATGGTCGTGAGCCCCGACGTGGGCGGCGTGGCCCGCGCGCGGGAGCTTGCCACCCGCATCGGCGTGCCGCTGGCCATCGTCGACAAGCGCCGCGAGAAGGCGGGCGAGGTCTCGGGCATGACGGTGATCGGCGACGTGGCCGACCACAAGTGCATCATCGTCGACGACATGTGCGACACGGCAGGCACGCTCTGCAAGGCGGCCGATGTCCTGATGGAGGCCGGCGCGACGGAGGTGCACGCCTATACCACTCATGGGGTCCTGTCGGGTCCGGCAGTAGAGCGGATCACCGCTTCGGTGCTGAAGTCGCTGGTGGTGACCGACACGATCGAGGCGACGGCGGCGGCCAAGGCCTGTCCGAATATCCGCATCGTGCCGACCGCGCCGATGTTCGCGCAGTCCATCGTGAATATCTGGTCGGGGACCTCCGTGTCGTCGCTTTTCGACACCGCATCGCTGGTACCGATCTACGAAGGACTTTATCCCAAGGGCATGTGGGGGCGCTGAGCCCGCCGGATCCGGATCGCCAGCGGCAGGATCAGCGCCACCAGCAGCGCCGAGAACAGGAACGGCGCGCCCGGCAGGTAGAGGCCGGCCTCGTCCGATATGAACACACCGAAAAGCGGCGTGAAGACCAGCGGCGCGAGGACGGCGGCCAGCGATGACAGGGAGGCGATGACGCCCTGCACCATGCCCTGCCGGTTCTCCTCGACCGTATTGGCCGACATCGCTGTCAGGGTCGGCGGCACGAGGTCGGTGAGTGCCGCGAGCGGCAGAAGCAGCGCCACCATCCAGATCGCGTCGGCGAAGCCGAACCCGACGAGGGACACCACGCCGAGCACGAGCCCCCAGACGGCAAGCCGCGCCTCCCCCAGTCGCGCCACCGCGAAGGGCATCACGCCGGCCTGCACGATGGCGATCAGCACGCCATAGGCCGACAAGGTCAGGCCGATGACCAGCGTGGACCAGCCGAAGGTCTCGCGGCCCCAGAACGCCCAAAGCGTCGGGTAGACCATGTTGGCGAACTCGAACACGGCGATGCAGATCAGCGGGATGGCGAGACCGGGCACCCGGAAGGCCGCCACGATGGTCCGGAACGCGTTGAGATCGCGCGCGCCGAAGGGGCGTCGGTTCTCGCGCTTGAGCGATTCCGGCAGCACGAAGACGCCGAAGACGAAGTTGAGCGCAGAAAGCCCCGCCGCCAGCCAGAAGGGCGCGGTGATGTGCCATGTGGCCGCGATCCCGCCCAGTGCCGGGCCGATGACGAAGCCGATGCCGAAGGCGGCCCCGATCAGCCCGAAGCGCGCGGCCCGTTCGCCCGGTGTCGATATGTCGGCGATATAGGCTGTCGCGGTGATGTAAGTGGCCCCGGCCAGCCCCGCCAACGTCCGCCCCGCGATCAGCAGCCAGAGCGACCCGGCCAGCGCCATGATGACGTAGTCCACCGCCAGGAGCGCCAGCGCAAGGAGCAGGACCGGCCTCCGCCCGAACGCGTCCGAGAGCGAGCCCACGACAGGTGCGAAGAGGAACTGAGCCCCCGCATAGGCTGCCATCAGCACGCCTGCCCAGATCGACCCCTGCGCAAGGTCGCCTGCGCCCACGCGCGCCATCAGGTCGGGCATGATCGGGAACACGATGCCGATCCCGATGGCGTCGATCATCAGGGTGGCGAGGATGAACAGAAGGGGGCCGCGTTCCTGGGGCATGCCAGCCCTATCGACCGGCCGCGCCACAAGAGCAAGCCGCGACAGAGGACCGGGCGTCAGTAAATGTCCCAGTCGTCCTCGCCGGAGACCTCGCCGATGGCGATCCAGTCGGCGCGAATGCGGGCCACCCGGCTGTCGCCCCAGGTGCGGAAGACGATCTCGAAGCCCTCGGCCGTCACAGCCTCGCCACGCAGGTCGGCGCGCTGGTTGGTGTTGCCGTCGGTATCCCACATGGACATGCCCAGATGCACCGCAGGCACGTCGCGGAACCGCTCGGAGAACGTGACCTTCAGCCGAGTCTCGCGAGGGCCGGAGCCTGACCACATCGGGCCGTCATCCTGGAAATCGCTGAAAAGCGTCTGGCTCCCCTGATCGATCCCGACAAGGGAGCTGCGGAGCCGTCTCATGCGACGGGCCTCCGTGGCGCCTTGGCAGTCTCACGAAAAACCCCCGCCGACGGGATCGCGCGGGGGTCTCGGTCCTGCATTGGGGGCGTCCGCCGCGATCAGGGTGCGGGGACGCGACTGGTTGCGGGGATCCGGATCTGATCGCCCGCGGCCACCAGATCGGCGAGGAACTTGGCGGCGGCGTCCACTGCGCCCTCTGCGCCCTCTGCGCTCGCGGCCTTGTCCTGCGCCGCGCGCGCCTCGGCGGTCAGCTCGTCCATCACGTCTTGCGTGACCTCGCCCACGGGCATCGCGCGCTCGGCCAGAACGGTGACGCCCGCACTCGAGATGTCGGCGAAGCCGCCGATCACGAGATACTCGTCCGTGCCGCCGGTATGGGTGACCGACAGGATACCGGGGCGCAGCGTCGTGATGGTGGGTGCGTGGTCGGCCATGGCCGTCATGTCGCCATCGGCGCCCGGCACACGCACCTCGGTCGCTTCGAGCGAGGCAAGGCGGCGTTCGGGGCTGACCAGGTCGAATTGCAGGGTTGCCATCATGGCCTCCGGTTTCTGTCTTTGCATCGTGGCGGGGTGAACCCCGCCCTACGCCAACGTGTCGGGCGGGACTGGTCCCGCCGCGCCGTCAGGCCGCCTCGGCGGCCAGACGCTCGGCCTTGGCAACCACATCCTCGATGCCGCCGACCATGTAGAAGGCCGCTTCGGGCAGGTGGTCGAATTCACCGGCCACGACGCGCTTGAAGCTGTCGATCGTGACGTCGAGCGGCACCTGGATGCCGTCCGAGCCGGTGAAGACCTTGGCCACGTCGAAGGGCTGCGACAGGAAGCGCTGGATCTTCCGGGCGCGCGACACGGTCAGCTTGTCCTCTTCGGACAGTTCGTCCATCCCGAGGATGGCGATGATGTCCTGCAGCGACTTGTAGCGCTGAAGGATACCCTGCACGTCGCGCGCAACCTGGTAATGCTCCTCGCCGAGGATCTGCGGGTCCATGAGGCGCGAGGACGAGTCGAGAGGGTCCACGGCCGGGTAGATGCCAAGCTCGGAGATCGCACGCGACAGAACGGTCGTGGCGTCGAGGTGGGCGAAGGTCGTGGCCGGCGCGGGGTCGGTGAGATCGTCCGCAGGCACGTAGACGGCCTGGATCGAGGTGATCGAGCCCGACTTGGTCGAGGTGATCCGCTCCTGCATCTGGCCCATGTCGGTGGCCAGCGTCGGCTGGTAGCCCACGGCCGAGGGGATCCGGCCCAGAAGCGCCGACACCTCGGAGCCCGCCTGCGTGAAGCGGAAGATGTTGTCGACGAAGAACAGAACGTCGGTGCCCGACTGGTCGCGGAACTGCTCGGCCAGCGTCAGGCCGGTCAGCGCCACGCGGGCGCGGGCGCCCGGAGGCTCGTTCATCTGACCGTAGACCAGCGCCACCTGGGACTCGCTGAGGTTGTCGGGCTTGATCACGTTCGACTCGATCATCTCGTGGTAGAGGTCGTTGCCCTCGCGGGTCCGTTCCCCCACGCCGGCGAACACGGAATAGCCCGAGTGCACCTTGGCGATGTTGTTGATCAGTTCCATGATCAGAACCGTCTTGCCCACGCCGGCGCCGCCGAAGAGGCCGATCTTGCCGCCCTTGGAGTAGGGGGCGAGCAGGTCCACCACCTTGATGCCGGTGACGAGGATTTCCGATTCCGTCGACTGTTCCACGAAGTCGGGCGCGGGCTGGTGGATGGCGCGGTACTCGTCCGCCTCGACCGGGCCGCCTTCGTCCACGGGCTCGCCCACGACGTTGAGGATCCGGCCAAGCGTCGCGTTGCCGACGGGTACGGTGATGGGTGCGTCGGTATCCGTGACGACCTGACCGCGCACGAGGCCTTCGGTGGCGTCCATCGCGATGGTGCGCACGGTGCCCTCGCCCAGGTGCTGCGCCACCTCGAGAACGAGGCGCTTGCCGTTGTTGTCGCATTCCAGCGCGTTGAGGATCTCGGGCAGATGATCGTCGAACTGGACGTCGACCACAGCGCCGATGACCTGCGTGATTTTCCCGGTTGCGTTAGCCATGTTTCGTGTCTCCGGTGTCTTAGAGCGCTTCGGCGCCCGAGATGATTTCGATCAGCTCGTTGGTAATGACGGCCTGGCGCGAGCGGTTGTATTCGATCGTCAGGCGGTCGATCATTTCGCCGGCATTGCGGGTCGCGTTGTCCATTGCGGACATCCGCGCGCCCTGCTCGGATGCGGCGTTTTCCAGTAGCGCGGTGAAGATCTGGGTCGCCACCCCGCGCGGCAGCAGGTCGGCCAGCACGCCCTCTTCGGACGGTTCGTAATCATAGAGCGTCGACGCGGCCTCCGCACCCTCCTCGGGCGCGTCGAAGGAGGCCGGGATGACCTGCGTCGCGGTCGGAACCTGGCTGATGACCGACTGGAAGCGGGCGAAAAAGATCGTGGCGACGTCGAATTCGCCGCCGTCGAACCGGTCGAGGATGTCCTTCGCGATCTCGGCGGCGTTGGCATAGCCGATGCGCTTGACCTCGCCGAGGTCGACATGACCCACGAAAAGATCCGCGTAATCGCGCTTGAGCTGCTCGCGGCCCTTCTTGCCGACGGTCAGGATCTTGACCGTCTTGCCGGATGCCTTGAGGCCGTCGATCCGCTGGCGGGCAAGGCGCACGATGGACGAGTTGAAGCCACCGCACAGACCGCGCTCGGCGGTCATCACCACCAGCATGTGCACATCATCCGCCCCGGTGCCGGCCAGAAGGCGCGGCGCGGTTTCGGACTGGCCCACGGACTGGGCGAGGCCGCCCATGACGGCCTCCATCTTCTCGGCATAGGGGCGCGCCATCTCCGCCGCTTCCTGCGCGCGGCGCAGTTTCGCGGCGGCGACCATCTGCATCGCCTTGGTGATCTTGCGGGTCGACTTGACCGACGCGATCCGGTTCTTCAGGTCCTTGAGGTTGGGCATGGGCCTTCACCCTCCTTCGGTCGAATGGGCCTTCGGTCGAATTGGCCTGGGGCCGGATCAGGCGAAGTCTGCGGCGTATTCGTCGATCGCGGCCTTCAGCCTGTCGGCGGCGTCGCCCTTGATCTTGGGGTCCTCGTTCGTGATCCAGTCGAGCACGTCCTGCTTCTTCTGGCGCATGTAGGCCACGAGACCCTTCTCGAAGCGGCCCACGTCGGAGACAGGAAGCTTGTCGAGATACCCCGAGATACCCGCGAAGATGACGACGACGATCTCGGCGTTGGTCAGCGGCGAATACTGCGGCTGCTTCATCAGCTCGGTCAGGCGCGCGCCACGGTTCAGAAGGCGCTGGGTCGCCGCGTCGAGGTCCGAGCCGAACTGCGCGAAGGCCGCCATCTCGCGATACTGCGCCAGTTCCAGCTTCACCGAGCCCGCGACAGACTTCATCGCGTTGGTCTGCGCGGACGATCCCACGCGGCTCACCGAGAGGCCGGTGTTCACCGCCGGGCGGACGCCTTGGTAGAAAAGTTCCGTCTCGAGGAAGATCTGGCCGTCGGTGATCGAGATCACGTTGGTCGGAATGAAGGCCGACACGTCGCCGCCCTGGGTCTCGATGACCGGCAGCGCCGTCAGCGAGCCCGAACCGTTGTCCTCGTTGAGCTTCGCGGAACGTTCCAGCAGGCGGGAGTGCAGATAGAACACGTCGCCTGGATAGGCCTCGCGGCCCGGCGGACGGCGCAGCAGCAGCGACATCTGGCGGTAGGCCACGGCCTGCTTGGAGAGGTCGTCGTAGATGATCAGCGCGTGACGGCCGTTGTCGCGGAAATACTCCGCCATCGCGGTCGCGGCATAGGGGGCGAGGAACTGCATCGGCGCGGGGTCGGATGCGGTGGCGGCCACGACGATGGAATATTCCATCGCGCCGGTTTCCTCGAGCTTCTTCACCAGCTGCGCGACGGTCGAGCGCTTCTGTCCCACGGCGACATAGACGCAGTAGAGTTTCTTCGATTCATCGTCGCCGGCGCGGTCGTTATAGACCTTCTGGTTGAGGATCGTATCAAGCGCCACGGCGGTCTTGCCGGTCTGACGGTCGCCGATGATCAGCTCGCGCTGGCCGCGGCCGATCGGGATCATGGCGTCGATGGCCTTGAGGCCGGTGGCCATCGGCTCGTGCACCGATTTGCGCGGGATGATGCCCGGCGCCTTCACGTCCGCGACGCGGCGCTCGGAGGCCTTGATCTCGCCCTTGCCGTCCAGCGGGTTGCCGAGACCGTCCACGACGCGGCCCAGCAGCGCGTCACCGGCGGGCACGTCCACGATGGAGTTGGTGCGCTTGACCGTGTCGCCTTCCTTGATGTCCCGGTCCGAGCCGAAGATCACGATGCCGACGTTGTCGGCTTCGAGGTTCAGCGCCATGCCCTGAATGCCGCCCGGGAACTCGACCATCTCGCCGGCCTGGACGTTGTCCAGACCATAGACGCGCGCGATACCGTCGCCGACGCTGAGCACGCGGCCCACTTCGGCGACTTCGGCATCCTGACCGAACGACTTGATCTGTTCCTTCAGGATCGCAGAAATCTCGGCTGCTTGGATGCCCATCTATCCGACCTCTTTCATGGTGTTCTGGAGTGCGTTGAGCTTCGCGCGGATCGACGTGTCGACCATCTTCGAGCCCACCTTGACGACAAGACCGCCGATGAGGCTTTCATCGACGGCCGTATTCAGTTGAACCTCGCGGCCCACGGATGCCGACAGCGCCTTCTTCAGCTTGTCGGACTGCGCCTGCGTGAGAGCCTTGGCGGACAGCACGTCGGCCGTGACCTCGCCCTTGTGATCCGCGATCCGCTCGCGCAGTGCGCGCAGGAGCGCCGGCAGCACGAAAAGGCGGCGTTTCTGCGCCATCAGCCGAAGCGTGTTGCCGGTGATCGCGTCCAGGCCCATCGCATCCGCGATACCGCCGACTGCCCCTTGGGTTTCCTCGCGTCCGTAGATCGGAGAGGAAATCATGTCCCTGAGATCGGCGCTTTCGGACATCGCGGCTTCGAGTGCGGCGACATCCGCCTCAAGCGCATCGAGCGCCCCGCCTTCCTGAGCCAGTTCAAACATTGCCGTCGCATATCGCGCGGCTATGCCGGTCGAGATCGAAGCAGGTTCGCTCACGTCCACCCTTTCACATGTTCGCCCGGCATACCCGGACAGTGTCCATATGATCGGCCCGGTCGGCGCAAAACAGCGCCTCCGGGCTTTCAATTCGCGTCTCGGCGGCGGTCGGCAGCCGGTTCCCCGATAAATCGCCGTGGATTTAGCAGAGGGTTCGTAATGCTGCAACCGCCAGAGACAGCGATGCGCAGAAGCCGAAATCGCTTTTTTTCAACATGTTGAGAACATCCCCACTCTCTGCGACGCTTTGAAGCTTGCCGCAGTTGCGAAAAGCGCCGCCCCTGGCACACGATTCTGGAGCCGCCCTTGCGGCGGCGGCCGGCGCGACGCAAAATGCCCAACCTGTGCCACATTCCCAACGCATCCGGACCCGGATTTGACCCGAATCCAATGGTTTACATTGGCTTAACTGACCGTGGTTGCGAGACGCGCGAACAATGCTGTCGATCTTCACCTTGACCGTAATGGGCGCGTTCGGCGCGTCAAACGTCCTGACGGACGTCACGGAACGCTCCGATCGGAACGACGACGAGAACGACGACGGGTTGGAGGACGATTTACATGTCGACGGGCTCGGTGGTGACGAGGATCTGATCGAACGCCTCGACATGTACGCGGCCCTCGGCATGACGCCGGCGCCGGTCACGCCGACCAGCGAAGCCTATCTGCCCGCCGAGGAACCGGCGGAGATCGCGGAGGACAACGTGTTCGACTACGTGGATGACGCGGTCGTCGCCGACCTTACACCGGAGGAATTCGACCTGTTGTCCCGAGACATGGCAGCCGCCCAGACCGAGTCGTTCGATGACGGAGAACCGACCGAGGTGATCTCGGTCGCGGTGGGTGGCCCGGGTGCCGTGACGCCCAACCCGACAGAGGCGGGCTTCCGCACCCAGCTCGGCCCGGACGACGAACTGACGCTGAACATCGCGCCCGATCTGCCGGGTGACATTCTCGCGGTGCATTCGGTCTTCGACCTGAACGGCGATGACGAAAGCTCGGTCGGGCTGCGCTATGCGCTGTCCTTCTACATGCTGCCACCGGGACAGGTGCTGACCGAGGACAACGTGACCGGTAGCGAGGCCGGGTTCATGGAGGCCCATGGACTGCAGAAGCTCGGCGAGATCGACCTCGGCCGCTTCGAGGCGCATTTCGACGAAAAGAGCGGCGAGACCGTCGTCACCGACGATTCGCGGCAGGTCCAGCCCCCCCACATCCTGTCCAATCGCGCCGTGACCGAGATCGCCGCCCTCTTCAGCTGAGGTCCGGTTCCGCCGTCAGAGCGATCCGCGCCCGGTCGCGCCGGCAGGGCGCGGCGCGCCTTCCAGAACCTTCAGCGGCCGCTTGACCCGCTCTGCCAGCCCCGGGCCCAACGGCGCGTAAACACGTTTCGACGCCTCCACGATCAGAACACCACCGCCGCGCTGTCCGGGCAGATGGCTGCCCAGCTTCTCCATCATGTCAGCCGACTTGAGCCAGAACCGCTTTTCCGAAGGCGGCGAGAACAGCGCGGTGCAGTGCCGTTCCGGCACGAAGTCATGGTGCCTGAGCTGCGCCTCCAGCTGGCTGAGCGTATAGGGCCGTCCGAAGCCGAAAGGCGTCTTGTCGCGCCGTGCCCACATGCCGCCCCGGTTTGGCACGATGAACAAGGCGCGTCCGCCGGGGCCCAGGACCCGCGAACATTCCTCGAGCACCGCGGCGGGATGATCGGAGGTCTCAAGCCCATGCAGGCAAACGAGCTTGTCGGCATACCCCGTCTCCAGCGGCCATAGCCCCTCGCGGCAGAGCACCGAGACGTTGTCGAGCCCCGAGGGCCATGGCATCACCCCCTGCTCCGCCGGCATCAGCCCCACCACGCGGCGCGCATCCGCGAGGTAGGGCCGCAGAAGCGGAACGGCAAAGCCGAAGCCAACCACCGTCTGGCCCTTCGCTTCCGGCCAGACGGCCAGCATCTGCTCGCGGATGGCCTTCTGCGCGATCCGGCCCAGTCGGGTCCGGTAGTAGAACTGCCGCAGGTCGATGACGTCCAGATGCATCGGCTTTCTTGCCTTTTGCCTGCTCACTGCGCGAGGATCGTGCGCGAGACTGTCCGAACCTTACCCAAGCCCAGCGGAATTGCCATGCCCCCATCGCGCGACGAAACCCTCGAAATTGTCACGATCCCCTGCCTGTCGGACAACTATGCCTACCTGATCCTGTCGCCCGACGGCAGGTCGGCCGCGCTCGTGGATGCGCCCGAGGCCGCACCCGTTCAGGCCGAGCTTGACCGGCGTGGGCTGACCCTGACCGATATCCTGATCACCCATCACCACCACGACCATATCGGGGCCGTAGGCGACCTCGCCACGTCCGCCACCCGCGTGATCGGCGCGGCGGCGGATGCCCATCGCCTGCCGCCGCTGCATCTGAGCGTCGGGGATCGCGACGTGTTCGACCTGTTCGGTACCGAGGTCCGGGTCATGGATGTCCCGGGTCACACGGTGGGACACATCGCCTTTTACATCCCCGCCGCGGGCGCGGTCTTCACCGCAGACAGCCTGATGGCGCTGGGGTGCGGAAGGCTCTTCGAAGGCACCGCCGAGCAGATGTGGGACAGCCTGTCGAAACTGGCGGCCCTGCCCGGGGATACGCTCGTCTGTTCGGGTCACGAATACACCCAGTCCAATGCGCGCTTCGCCCTGACGGTCGAGCCGGACAATCCCGCACTCGCCCGCCGGGCGGCGGCGGTGGACGATGCACGCGCGCAGGGTGAGCCCACGGTGCCCTCGACGCTGGCCGAGGAGCTGGCCACCAATCCGTTCCTGCGCGCAGGCTTGCCGCAGGTAAAGGCGGCCCTAGATATGATGGGCGAAACGGATGCGATGGTTTTCGCGGAGATACGCCGACGCAAGGATGTGTTCTGAGATGCCGTATCGCGGGCATGGCGGGGCTTGCGTCATATCCCGGAAAACACTGCCCGGTCCGGTGGTGCCTGTTTTTTGGGCAGTCCTCAACGAATCCAACGGCTTGTGTCCGCCGACCGTTCGCCCACCGGAATTTGTTTAGAAATAGCTTGAAAGACGACGACAAAAACCAAAGCTTAAACTCATGAGGCCATGATCGGGGCGCGGCTCAGACCCCCTCGACGTCACCGAAAGGAGCGCGCGCGTGCCATCTTTTTCGAATACCCTGGAGCAGGCAATTCACGCGGCGCTGGCGAATGCCAACGCCCGGCGCCACGAACTCGCGACGCTCGAGCATCTTCTGCTTGCGCTCATCGACGAGCCGGACGCCCAGAAGGTCATGAAGGCGTGCAGCGTCGATCTCGAGGAACTCAGGACCACCCTCGTCAATTTCATCGAGGATGACCTGTCGACCCTCGTGACCGATGTGGAAGGCTCCGAAGCGGTGCCCACGGCGGCCTTCCAGCGCGTGATCCAGCGCGCCGCCATCCATGTGCAGTCTTCCGGCCGGACCGAGGTGACCGGGGCCAACGTCCTCGTCGCCATCTTCGCCGAACGCGAGAGCAACGCGGCCTATTTCCTGCAGGAGCAGGACATGACCCGTTACGATGCGGTCAACTTCATCGCCCATGGTGTTGCCAAGGACCCATCCTACGGCGAAACGCGGCCCGTGACCGGCGCGACAGAGGGCGATGACGAACCCCGGGCCAGCCAGGCGGACACCGCCGACGCCGACCAGAAGGAATCGGCGCTGGCCAAGTATTGCGTCGATCTGAACGCCAAATCCTCGAAGGGCGACATCGATCCCCTGATCGGCCGCGACCACGAAGTGGAACGCTGCATCCAGGTCCTGTGCCGTCGGCGCAAGAACAACCCGCTGCTGGTGGGCGATCCGGGCGTCGGCAAGACCGCCATCGCCGAGGGACTCGCCAAGAAGATCGTCGAAGGCGAAACGCCCGAGGTGCTTCAGGGTGCAACGATCTACTCGCTCGACATGGGCGCGCTTCTGGCCGGAACCCGCTATCGCGGCGATTTCGAGGAGCGGCTGAAGGCCGTCGTGAAGGAGTTGGAGGATCACCCCGACGCGATCCTCTTCATCGACGAAATTCACACCGTGATCGGCGCGGGCGCGACCTCCGGCGGAGCGATGGACGCCTCCAACCTCCTGAAGCCCGCGCTTCAGGGCGGCAAGCTTCGCTGCATGGGCTCCACCACCTACAAGGAATATCGTCAGCACTTCGAAAAGGACCGCGCGCTGTCGCGCCGGTTCCAGAAGATCGACGTGAACGAGCCGTCCACCGATGACGCGATAAAGATCCTGAAGGGCCTGAAGCCCTATTTCGAGGATCACCATTCCGTGCGCTACACCGCCGATGCGATCAAGACCGCGGTGGAGCTTTCGGCGCGCTACATCAACGACCGCAAGCTGCCCGACAAGGCCATCGACGTCATTGACGAGGCCGGCGCGGCGCAACATCTCGTGACCGAAAGCAAGCGGCGCAAGACGATCGGCGCCAAGGAGATCGAGGCCGTCGTCGCCAAGATCGCCCGCATTCCGCCCAAGAACGTGTCCAAGGACGACGCGGAGGTGCTCAAGGACCTCGAAGCCACGCTCAAGCGCGTGGTCTTCGGCCAGGACAACGCGATCGAGGCGCTTTCGGCCTCCATCAAGCTGGCGCGTGCCGGCCTGCGGGAGCCGGAGAAGCCGATCGGCAACTACCTCTTCGCGGGACCCACCGGCGTCGGCAAGACCGAGGTGGCCAAGCAGCTTGCCGACTCGCTCGGGGTGGAGTTGCTGCGCTTCGACATGTCGGAATACATGGAGAAACACGCGGTTTCGCGACTGATCGGCGCGCCTCCGGGCTATGTCGGGTTCGATCAGGGCGGCCTTCTGACCGACGGCGTGGACCAGCACCCGCATTGCGTGCTGCTGCTCGACGAGATCGAGAAGGCGCATCCGGACGTGTTCAACATCCTGCTGCAGGTGATGGACCACGGCACGCTGACCGACCATAACGGCCGCAAGGTCGATTTCCGCAACGTGATCCTGATCATGACCTCGAACGCGGGCGCCGCGGAACAGGCCAAGGCGGCCATCGGCTTCGGTCGCGACCGTCGCGAGGGCGAGGATACGGCCGCGATCGAACGGACCTTCACGCCGGAATTCCGCAACCGGCTGGACGCCGTGATCAGCTTCGCACCGCTGGGCCGCGAGACGATCCTGTCGGTGGTCGAGAAGTTCGTCCTCCAGCTCGAGGCACAGTTGATGGACCGCAACGTCACGATCGAGCTGACCCGGCCCGCCGCCGAATGGCTGGCGGAGAAAGGTTACGACGACAAGATGGGCGCGCGTCCGCTGGGCCGCGTCATCCAGGAGCACATCAAGAAACCGCTGGCCGAAGAACTTCTCTTCGGCAAGCTCTCCAAGGGCGGCAACGTCAAGGTCGGCGTCAAGGACGGCAAGATCGACCTGCGCTTCGAGGAGCCGGTCAATCCGCGCCTCGGCTCGAAGAAGCCACCGCTGCTGACCGCTGACTGATCACGCGGTCATCTGCTAGAAGGAAGGCGGGCCAGTGCGGCCCGCCTTTTTTCGTCGGACAGGCCATGCACGCCCAGACCATCCCCGTCACCGAGGCGCAGATCCGCGACGCGCTTTCGGCCGCTGCCCCGGCGTTCGCCGGGCTGCCGATCACGCCCCTCGCCCATGGCGGCACGGAGACGCGCGTCTTTCGGCTCGGCGATTACCACCAGTTTCGCACGCCGCTTCTGGCCAGCACGGCGCAAGCCTTCGTGAAGCAGACGCGCTGGGTCGCGTGGCTCGCACCACAACTGCCGCTGGACGTGCCGCGCGCCGTCGCGCGCGGGCAGTTCGCGACCGACCCGCCATTGCCATGGACGATCCAGCACTGGATCGACGGCACGGACGCCGCACAGGCGATGCCAGCCGATCAGGACGATGTCGCGGACCGGCTGGCGGAATTCCTGGTAGCCCTGAGACAGATCTCACCCCCCGACGGGCCGCCCGCCAGCACGCGCGGCGGACCGCTTGCCCCGCAGGATGACGCCTTTCGCGCCGCCATCGCCGAGGGGCGCGCAAAGGGCATCACCGGGCTCGAACCGGCCATCGCCGCATGGGAGGCAGGTCTCGCCGCGCAGCCATGGAGAAACAGACCGGTCTGGCTCCATGGCGACCTCGTACCCGGAAACCTGATCGTCCGGGACGGGCACCTGCAGGCCGTCATCGACTGGTCCTTCGTGACCGTGGGCGACCCGGCCTATGACCTGATCCCCGCGTGGTTCGTGTTCGACGGCCCGGCGCGGCGACGGTTCCTGGACCACCTCGCCCCTGATGACGCGACCGTTGCACGGGCGCGGGCGAGGGTCGCGTGGCAATGCGCGCTCGCGCTTCCCTACTATATCGACAGCAACCCGCAGATGGTGCGCCTGGCGCGCCGGGGACTGGATGCCATCACCGGGGACGCGCCCTGAGCGGCCACACTTGCGATTATTCGTACGAATAATCACACGTGCCCCTACCGCTCCGTCAGCTTCAACTCGATCCGCCGGTTCCGCGCACGGCCCTCCGGCGTTTCGTTTGTGGCAACCGGCCGGTATTCTCCGAATCCCGTTGCCGCCAGCCGTGAGGGCGGAATGCCCAGTTCCTCGGACATGTAGAGCACCACCGACAGCGCACGCGCCTGGCTGAGTTCCCAGTTGCTGTCGAATTCTCCACCCGCGCCGATCTGCTGGTCGTCGGTATGGCCGTCGACGCGGATGATCCAATCGATGGTCTCGGGGATATCGTCAGCCACTTCCGACAGAAGCGTCGCCACGTTCTCGATCTGCGCCAGCCCCTCGGGTGCCAGATCGGCGGAGCCCACGTCGAACAGCACCTCGGAGGAAAAGACGAAGCGGTCGCCGTCGATGCGCACCCCCTCTCGGCCTTCCAGCAGCTCGCGCAGCCGGCCGAAGAACTCGGAACGGTAGCGTTCGAGCTCCTGCGCCTCTGCCGCGAGCCGGGCCGCTTCCGCCGCTTCCAGTTCGGCCCGCGCGGTCTCGCTTTCGGCCAATGCGCTCCGCTGCGCCGCCAATCGCGCCAGCGCGGTGTTGAGCTGCGAGCCCAGCGCCTGGATCTGCACCTCCGCCTCGACATCCTGCGCGGCCGCGTCGTCGAGCAGCGACTGAAGCGACGACAGCTGCGTGCGAAGTGCTGCGACCTGTTCGTTCAGAAGCGCCACCTGACGTTCGCTTTGCGCCGCGGCGGCCTCGACGGTGTCAAGTTCCCGGTCGGCCTGAGCCAGAAGCGCCGCGCGTTCCTCCGCCTCGGAGAGCGCCGCTTCGCGCGCCGCCTCTGCCGCGAGCCTGGCCCTGAGCGCCGCCGCCAGTTCCGACTCCAGCGCGGTCATGTCGCCGTCGCGGGCTTCGAGTTCGGCGCCGGCGGCCTCCGCCTCGGCCTCGGCCTGCGCGATCCGGGCCTCCAGCTCGGCCAGCCGTGCCGCGGCGCTCGCCTCGGCGCTTTCGATGCGCGACAGCGCCAGCGCCAGCTGTTCCTCCAGCGCGCTCATCTCCGTATCCCTGTCGTCGAGCTGCGCGCTCATCCGTTCGGCCTCGAGCTGTGCGGCCGCCAGTTGCTCCTCCAGCGAGCCGCGCGCCTCGACCTGCGCCAGCGCTGCGGCAAGCCGGGTGGCGAGGTCCTCGCGCGCCGCGTCGGCGGCGGCCAGAAGCGTCAGCGTCTCCTCCGCCTCGCGCCGCTGTTCTTCCAGCGCGAGCGTCATCGAGGTCAGCTCGGCGTCGGCGTTCTCAAGACGGTTGCGCAACGCTTCCGCAGCGGCCGCCTCGACCAGCCGCGCGGCCTCCGCCTCGTCCAGCGCCTCGGTCGCTTCGGCCAGTGCGGTATCGCGCGCCTCCGCCTGCATCTCGAGGTCGGCGATCAGCGCCTCGAGCGCCTCGCGGCGGGCGGCGGCAAGCCTTGCGGCCTCGGCGGCCTCGTCGATCTCGCTGCGGGCCGTGGCCAGCGCGAGGTCGAGCGCCTCGGCCTGGCTCAGCGCGTCGGCCGCCTCGGCCTCGGCCGCGTCCCGCGCTGCCCCCAGCTCCCGGTTTTCGGCCAGAAGGGCTGCGACCTGTTCCTCGAAAGATGCGATCTCGGCGGCCCGGCGGTCCCCCTCCTCCCTGAGATTGGCGATCAGTGCATCCTGTTCGGCGACCCGCGCCTCCGCACGGTTCAGCGATCCGGTCAGCGTCGCAACCCGGCTTTCCAGCCGGTCGGCCCGCGAGGTCTCGAGGCCCAGCGCCTCCGACAGGTTGTTGAGCCGCGCGTTAAGCGCGTTCAGCTCGTCATCCTGGTTGGTGATCTCTTCGCGCAGGACGTACTGCACGACCATGAAGATCGTCAGCAAGAAGATCATCACCATCAGAAGCGCCGTGATCGCGTCCACGAACCCGGGCCAGATGGCGCCCGAAATGCGGTTTCCTGCACGGCGCTGAAAGGCCATGCGCGGTTACTCCCCGATGTCCCGGCTGGCCGGCGATGGAGGGCGTCGCATCGGCTGCTGCGCGGTCGCGCGCCGCTGCACCGGGGCCTCGGCCGCCCGCGTCAGCGCCTTGAGCGCATCGGTCAGCTGCCCGATATCGGCGCGAAGGGCCTCACCCACGCTGATGCCCTCGTCGCGACCGGCGCTGCCATCGGGACGCGACAGTTCCTCCGCGATCTTGAAAAGCTGCACATCCATCGAGCGCAGGCGCGCGCGGCTTTCCTCGTCGAGCCCGCCGCTCGCGTGGCCCTCCTCCACCGCCTGCGCGAGGCGTTCCTGCGCGGCGGTGAGCTTCTCGACCGCCTCGACCTGCCCGAACCCCATGCGGTCGGTCAGCCCGCCCACGGCTTGCGTGAGTTCCTGAAGGCGCGAGTCGGTCTCCGCGCGGCGTGTCTCGGACTGGGAAAACAGGCTCTGCAAGGTCTCGATCTGGTCGACCATGTGGTCGAGCACGGTTCCGATGGCGCTGCGGTCGACGCCGCCATCGCCGTCGCCCGAGGACAGGCTGACCCGGGTGATCGAGGCCAGCCATTCCTCCATCTCGCGATAGAAGCGGTTCTGGCCGTGACCCGCGAAAAGCTCCAGCAGCCCGACCACCAGCGACCCGGCAAGGCCCAGCAGCGAGGAGGCGAAGGCCGTGCCCATGCCGCCCAGCTGATCCTCAAGCCCGTCCATGAGCCGGCCGAAGACTGCCAGCCCCTCCTCTCCCGCGGTAGGCTGGAGCGAGCGGATCGTCTCCACCACCGCCGGAACCGTGGTCGCAAGCCCGAAGAACGTGCCCAGAAGGCCAAGGAAAATCAGCAGGTTCGCGATATACCGCGTGATGTCGCGGCTTTCCTCCATCCGCGCGCCGACCGAGTCGAGCACGGATTTCGCGGAAGCCGGCGTCACCTGCATGCGCCCGCCACGCACCCGGCTGATCGCGGTCGCCGCCGCCAGCAGCGAGGGCGGCTTGTCCATCGCCGCCTGCCCACCGCCCGAGGCCACCACCTCGATCCAAGCGACCGAGGAAAACAGCTGGAACACCTGCCAGAAACAGGCCAGCACGCCGACGATGAAGACGATGCCGATCGTGCCGTTGAGATAGGGCGATGACAGGAATACCGGCTGGACCATCGGCCAGACCAGCACTGAGCCCGCGATGACGCAGGCCAGAATGATCAGCATCAGAACGATCTGACGCGTCGGTCGGGTGATGCGCACTGTCTCTGCGCCTTCTGTCCTGCTCGCCACGGCCCCACTCGGTCATGTTTCTATGACGTGCGCAGCCTAGCTGCCCGCCACGTCGAAGCCAATGGTCCTGTGCGGGTCAGCCGTCAGTTACCGGCTTTCAGCGACCGCACCCGGGAGGCCAGCCAGTCGAGATCGGCATCGGCCAGCCCCAACTCGGCCAGATGCGCGGCAGTATTGTATAAATATTCGTCATTCGGCCCGCGCCCGCCCGTGGCCCGCGCAATGATCCGCGCCTGTGCCTCGAGGTCGAGATCGCCGCGATACTGCGTGTGGTGCGCGTCGATGACATAGGTCAGGACATCCGCCTGCTCGGTGCCGCAGGCGCTGAACAGGATGGACTGGCGCGTCTCCACGTAGGCCGAGGAAATCAGCTCCCGCTCGCGCAGGTAGTCGATGGTCTGCGCCGCATGACGCGCCTCCACCCGGAAGCCAAGCCCGTCGCAATGGGCGCCCTCTGCGGCGTCGAGCGCAAGGACAAGGCCAGGCCGCTCCACCGTGCCGCGGTGGTGAATGGAGGACATGCAGAAGCTCCGGCGCCAGCCATGCAGCCGCGCCACCCGCGTCTCGGCCACCGGAAACCCCGGGTTCCACAGAAGCGAGCCGTAGCCGAACACCCACAGATCGTCCGTTTCGTCCTTCATGCGCGTGGTCCTTCCCGTTGCCCGGGGCTATACCGGCGCGGGCGGCGAAACGAAACGGGGTGCATCATGCTGGGCCAGTTCCTCGACAGGACGATCAGCCGGATCGTTTCGGTGACCGCGGCGGTGGCGATCCTCGGCTCGGCCGCTTGGTTCGTCTGGGCCTTTATGAGCGAACGGGCCGTCACCGAATGGCTGGACGCCCGGGCCGCCGAGGGATGGCTGGTGAATCACGAGGACCTGTCCGTCACCGGTTACCCGTTCGATTTCCGGACGAAACTGGTGGCGGTGGAGCTTGGCGACCCTGCGACCAATGTCGTCTGGACGTTGCCGGAGTTGACGCTCGAACAGCAGGCGTTCCGTCCCGACCATGTCCGCGCGATCTGGCCCGAGGCGCAAAGCCTGTCCTCGCCCGTGGAACGCCTGACGATCGAGGCCGCGTCGATGACCTCCGTGCTCGACCTTCAACCCGGTTCGCGCTTCGCACTCGATGTGTCGGACACGGTGCTTGCCAACGTGATGGTGACCAGCGACGCAGGCTGGCGGATGGCGCTGCCCGAGGGCCAGCTCAGCATGATCCGGCAGGAGGGTCAGGACGCGCGCTACGACGTGGACTTTACCGCGCGCGATCTTGCCCCCCCGGTGCCGACACGCAGACAGCTGGACCCGGGCGGCATCCTGCCCGAGACGATCGAAACGCTCGCCTATTCAGCGGCGATGGAATTCGATCGACCATGGGACTTGCGGGCCATCGAGGATCGGCGTCCGCAGATCACCGCGCTCGACCTGCGCGAGATGAACGCGGTCTGGGGCGGCCTGATCCTGCGCGCGGCCGGCGAGTTGACGGTGGATGCGGCCGGTCTGCCCGAGGGCGTGCTGTCGGTCCGTGCCGAGAACTGGCGCGAGATGGTGGCGATGGCGGTACGCGCGGACCTGCTGCCCGAGCAGATGCGCGGGACGATCGAAGGCTTGCTCGGCGTCGTGGCCGGTCTTTCCGGCGATCCGGAGGTGATCGATGCGGAGCTGACGTTTTCGGACGGGCGGACCTTCCTCGGGCCGCTTCCCGTGGGACCAGCGCCGCGCCTGACCCTGCGTTAGCGGCAGTAGGTGCCCGAACGGTAGGACGCCACGTCGAAATGGAAGTGATCGCGGTGGAAGCGGTCGGAATTGGGGCCGAGCACGGTGCCGAAGGGGCCGCAGGCGGTGCGGTGCGCCTCGCGCAGGATGCGGCCCTCGCGCTGCGTGTTCCAATGGTCCAGCACCGTCAGCTCGCTGCCATTGGCCAGCCCGATCCCGGCGATGTCGATGGCGTTGCCGCGCGCATGCTCGCTCAGCCGCGCGCCGCTCTGCGAATTGCGCGTCCGGCAAGCATAGGAGGCGACGACCCGGAGGTTGGCGACCCCGCCGCCCGTGCGTCCGATGGCGGGCGCGAGACCCTCGCGCACCCATGTCTGCAAAGCCCGCGCCGCGTCGCAATTGATCGTGGCCGGCGTGGTCAGCGGGATGCCGTCGACTGAGCGCAGCCGCACGGGCTCCGCGATGCCGCAGCCCGAGACCCGGCCGGTGATCGACTGCAGCCTTTCGCCCGAAAGCCCCGCCTGTCCGCAAAGCGCGCCGGCCACACCGGGCTGGGCGACGCGGCCCGGCGTCAGGCGGGCCGCCGTCGCGCGCACCCGCTGCTCCAGCCCATCGGGACGCCCCGCGGGCCTGAGCGAGGTGTCGACCGGCGCGACATTCGCCGTGACGACGGCAGGTTGCGTGGTCGCCGGGGGCGGCACGGCGGCTGCGCGGGCGGCGGCGGCCGCTACGGCGGGCGCGTTGGCTGGCCGCGCCTCGCGGGACGAAAGCGCGACGGGCGCCCCGCGGGTCACGGGACGCAGGGAGGCCCGCGGCGCGTCGGTTACGGCCCTCGCCACCTCGGAAACAGGCTCGGCCGCGCCCCGTTGCATCGGCAATAGCGACCGCGACGGTGCATCGGCAAGAACCGCCGGAACCGACAGCAGGCAGACCAGCGCGGTCAGCCCCGCCAGCCGCCGCCCGCCTTTCATTCCGCCGCGTCCTCGCGCCGCCGCGCCACGGGCACGCGTCCGAAATCCGGCGCGTCGGTGTCCTGCCCGGCCTCGATGATGCCACGCCGGATCGCGCGTGTTCGGGTGAAATAGGCGTGCAGATGCTCGCCGTCCCCGGTCCGGATCGCCCGCTGGAGCGCGAAAAGCTCCTCGGTGAAGCGGCCGAGGATCTCCAGCGTCGCGTCCTTGTTGGACAGGAACACGTCGCGCCACATGGTGGGGTCCGAGGCCGCGATGCGGGTGAAGTCCCGGAAGCCCGCGGCGGAATACTTGATCACCTCGCTGTCGGTGACGCGGCGCAGATCGTCGGCCACGCCGACCATCGTGTAGGCGATGAGGTGAGGCGTGTGCGAGGTCACGGCCAAAACGAGATCGTGGTGATCGGCGTCCATCTCCTCGACATTGGCGCCGCAGCCTTCCCAGAGCCGGCGCAACCCGTCGATGGCCGCGCGATCGGTGCCCTCGTCGGGTGTCAGCAGGACATAGCGGTTGTCGAAGAGCTCCGCGAAACCCGAGGTCGGCCCGGAATGTTCCGTCCCCGCAAGCGGATGGCCCGGCACGAAATGCACGCCCTCGGGCAGGTGGGGCGCGACCTCGGCGATGACGTCGCGCTTGACCGAGCCCACATCCGTCACCGTCGCGCCGGGTTTCAGATGCGGCGCGACCTCCCGCGCGACGGCACCCATCACGCCCACGGGCACGCACAGAACCACGAGATCGGCGTCCCCGACAGCCTCCGCCGCGGTGTCGACCACGCGGTCACACAGGCCGATCTTTCGCGCGGTTTCGCGTGTCTCGGTCGAGCGCGCGGTGCCCACGATCTCGCCCGCAAGCCCCGCACGGCGCATCGCATGCGCCATGGAGCCCGCGATCAGGCCCAGACCGATCAGGGCGACGCGATCGTAGATCCGTGTCATCGCGGCCCCCGGAACTCTCTCAGCACGCCCAGCACGGCGTCATTGTCCTGCGGCCGGCCCACGGTGATGCGCAGGCAATGGGGCAGACCGTAGCTTTTGGGCGCGCGCACGATGATGCCCCGCTTCTTCAGATGGGCATCCGCCGCGTCGGCCTCGGCCTCGTCGGAAAAGCGCGCGAGCACGAAATTGGCCGCGCTGTCGTCACAGGCCACGCCAAGCTGACGCAACCCGCCGGTCAGGCGCGCGCGTTCATCGGCATTGACGCGCAGCGCCTTTGCCACCCAGTCCGTGTCGCGGAGCGCCGCCTCCGCCCCCATGAGCGCCATGGTCGACAGGTTGAAGGGACCGCGAATCCGCGTCAGCACCTCGATGATCTCCCTCGGCGCGTAGCCATAGCCCACGCGCACGCCACCCAGCCCGTAGACCTTCGAGAAGGTCCGCGTCATCACCACGTTGTCGCGCGTTTCGACAAGCTTGGCGCCGCCATCGTAGCCGTCGGCATATTCCACATAGGCCCCGTCCATCACCAGAAGGCACTGGTCCGGCAAACGCGCCGCCAGGTCCTCGAAGGCCGCGAGCGGCAGCATGGTGCCCGTCGGATTGGCCGGGTTGGCGATGAAGATGAGCCGGGTCCGCTCGGTCACCGCCGCGAGGATGGCCTCGGGGTCGACGACGCGATCCGTCTCGGGCGCGGTCACGGGCGTGGCACCGGCGGCCAGCGCCGAGATGCGGTACATCCCGAACCCATGCTCGGGATACAGCACCTCGTCGCCCGGCCCCGCATAGGCCTGGCAGAGCATTGTGATGATCTCGTCCGATCCCACGCCGCAGATGATCCGCTCGGGGTCGAGGCCGTGGATCTCGGACAGCGCCTGACGCAGCCCCTTGTGATCGGTGGAGGGATAGCGATGCGCCATGGTCGCGGCCTCCGCCATCGCGCTGACCGCAGAGGGGGGCGGGCCGAACGGGTTTTCGTTCGAGCTGAGCTTCAGGGGGGCAACGAAGCCGGGCAATGCGCTTTCGCCGCCCTGGTAGAGCGCGATCTCGAGGATCCCCGGTTTTGGCGTGATGGTTACTGACATGACTATTTCGTGACACTCGCTGGCTTTGGCCGGGTTCTAGATCGTCCGTGGCCACTTGCAAACGTTCGATATGATGGCAAGCCCCTATCAGTAGAAACTCTGCGGGTCGATATCCACGGCCAGCCGCACCTGCGAAGGCAGCTTCAATCCGCTCATCCAGCGGGTGATCGCGCCTTGAATGGGTGCGCCCTTGGGGGCCTTGACCAGCAGCCGGACGCGGTGCCGCCCCCGGACGCGGGCGATCGGCGCGGGCGCGGGCCCGTAGACGACGCCACCCGCCGCACGGATCGCCGCGTCGTTGCGCGCCAGATGCTGTCCCAGTTCGAAGGCCGAGGCCGCGTCGCCGGCACTGATGATGATCCCCGCAAGGCGTCCGTAGGGTGGCATTCCCGCCGCCTCACGCTCCGCCGCCTCGGCGCGCCAGAACGCCTCCTCGTCGCCGCCAAGGATCGCGCGGATGACCGGGTGCTCCGGCTGGAAGGTCTGCAGCATGGCCAGACCGGGCTTCTCCGCCCGCCCCGCACGCCCCGAGACCTGCCGCATCAGCTGAAACGTGCGCTCTGCCGCGCGCAGATCGCCGCCCTGCAGGCCCAGATCCGCGTCGACCACACCCACCAGCGTCAGGCGCGGAAAGTTGTGGCCCTTCGCCACCAGCTGCGTGCCGATGATGATGTCGGTGTCACCCTCCGCGATCTCCTCGATCTGGGCCTTGAGCGCGCGGGCCGAGCCGAAGAGATCCGAGGACAGGACCGCGATCTTCGCGTCCGGAAAGGCGGCGGCCGCCTCTTCGGCGACGCGCTCGACACCGGGGCCCACGGCGGCCATCTTGCCCTCGACCCCGCAAACCGGACAGACCTCGGGAAGGGGTTTCGTCTCTCCGCACTGGTGGCAGACGAGGCGCTTGAGGAACCGGTGTTCCACCATGCGCGCGTCGCAATGGTCACAGCCCAGCTGCGCCCCGCACGCCCGGCAGAGCGTCACGGGCGCATAGCCCCGGCGGTTCAGGAACAACAAGGCCTGTTCGCCGGCCTGCACCCTCCGGGCGACTTCGGCGGTCAGCGCGGGCGAGAGCCAGGATTGCGCCGGCAGGTCCTCGAGGCGCATGTCGATGGCGCGCATCTCCGGCAGCACCGCCGCCCCGAACCGCGCCGTCAGGTCGAGGCGCGCGTATTTCCCCGCCTCGGCGTTGGCCCAGCTTTCCAGCGACGGCGTGGCCGAGGCGAGCACCACCTGCGCGCCGTTCAGCGAGGCGCGCAGCACGGCCATGTCGCGGGCGTTGTAAAGCGCGCCCTCCTCCTGCTTGTAGGAATTGTCGTGTTCCTCGTCGACGACGATGAGCCCGAGGTCCCGGAACGGCAGGAACAGCGCGGACCGCGCGCCCACCACAAGCTGTGCCTCGCCTTGCCCCAGCATGCGCCACGCACGACGCCGCTCGGTCATCGTGACGCCGGAATGCCATTCGGCGGGTTTCGCGCCGAAGCGCGCCTCGACCCGGGTCAGGAACTCCGCCGTCAGCGCAATCTCCGGCAACAGGACCAGCGCCTGCCGCCCGGCGCGCAGGGTTTCGGCCACGGCCTCGAGATACACCTCCGTCTTGCCGGAACCGGTGACGCCCTTCAGCAGCGTCGTTCCATACACCCGCGCACGGATGGCGTCGCGAAGCCGCTCCGCCGCCTGTGCCTGATCCTCGGTCAGGGCCTTGCCCGACCGGTCCGGGTCGAGCGGCGGATAGGGTGCATCGCGCGGCGTATCGGCCTCCTCCACCACGCGCTGCGCGGCCAGCCCCTTGATGACGCTCGTGGACACGCCCGCCAGCGCGGAGAGTTCCGACAGGGTGAACCCCAGCCCGCCGTATTCCGTCAGCGTCTCGATCACGCGACGGCGCGCAGGCGTCATGCGGTCGGGTTCCCCGCGACCCAGCCGGTAGACCTTGCGCATCGAGGGCGGATCGGAAAGCCCCGGCACCCGCGTCGCCAGCCGCAGCATCTGGCTATGCGGGGTCAGCGTGTAGCCGCCCGCGCGGATCAGGAATTCGCGCATCTCCTCGCGCATGGGCGCGGCGTCGAGCACACGGTTCACCGACCGGATCTTCGCCAGATCATAGTCGCCCTTGCCTTCGCCCCAGACCACGCCCAGCACCTTGCGGGGCCCCAGCGGCACCTCGACGAAGGCACCCAGCCAGCAGCCTCCTTCGGGCGCGCGGTAATCGAGCACGCGGTCGATCGGCTCGGGCGTCAGAACGCCCACCAGCGACCCTTCCTCGAAATACGACCTGCTCATGGCTTTAAGGCTCACCGCGCTTGCGCTAGAAGGCCGGCAGATGACCACGGCCCAAACTTGAAAGGAACCTCGCGCATGAAATTCTTTGTGGATACCGCCGACATCGACGCGATCCGTGACCTCGCCCAGCTTGGCATTGTCGACGGGGTGACGACCAACCCCTCGCTGATCATGAAATCAGGCCGCGATATCAAGGAAGTGACCAAGGAGATCTGCGACCTCGTCGATGGCCCCGTCAGTTCCGAGACCGTCGCGCTTGATGCCGAGGGCATGATCGCCGAGGGCAAGGAACTGGCCAGGATCGCAGACAACATCGCCATCAAGGTGCCGCTCACCTGGGAGGGGCTGAAGGCCTGCAAGGCGCTGACCAGCGAAGGTTTCATGGTCAACGTCACGCTGTGCTTCTCGGCCAACCAGGCGCTTCTGGCGGCCAAGGCAGGCGCCACCTTCATCTCGCCCTTCATCGGGCGGCTCGACGATATCAACCTCGACGGGATGGACCTGATCGCCGAGATCCGCCAGATCTACGACAATTATTCCTACGATACCGAGATCCTCGCGGCCTCGATCCGCACGGCGAATCACATGAAGCAGGCGGCCCTGATCGGCGCCGACGTGGCGACAGCACCGCCGAACGTGATCCACGCGATGGCGGCCCACCCGCTGACCGACAAGGGCCTCGAAAGCTTTCTCAAGGACTGGGAAAAGACGGGGCAGAAGATCCTCTGATCCCGTTGGCCAACTGGGGTTCGCCGGCGCCGGTCGTCTCAGGCGCCTTCGGCAAGCGTGAAAAAGCACTCCGCGCTGGCCTGACGAAGGGGAACGACCGCCTGGTAGGCCTCGGATCGAAAGGCCGCCACGGCGGCGTGGTAGCTTGGGAATCCGACGACCACGTGCCGATCCAGTGATGCGTCGCCCTCAACGGTGTCCGAGTGTCCGGCGTCTACAGTGTACGCGCCGCCCAGCCGGGCCACGATGGCGGGCGCCTGATCGGCGTAACGGCGATAGGTCTCGGGGTCGGTGACCTTGATGTGAACGATCCAATAGCCTTTGGGCATATCATCCTCCTGACGTGCGCGAGGCGACGATATTCACCCGTGGGCCACAGAGCCAGTTCCAGTTCGCGGCCCGGACGAACCTGCGTGCCTTTCCTAAAGGCTCGTGCGTCGGTGGTACGGCCTATTCCGCTGCCACCAACGCGCGCGCGCCCCGCGTCCGGCGCGCGCCTCGACGGCGCCCGCCGTCAGCATGCCCGCCGCGATCGACCCCAGCGCAAGCAGCGCCGCGACCGACAGCGTTGCCACACCGGACAGGCCCGCGCCCACGGTGCAGCCGCCCGCCATGACGCCGCCCGCCCCCATCAGCGCCGCACCCGACAGCGACCGGCCCATCTGCGCGGGACTGTCGAACCCTTCCCACGCGAAGCGGCCCGACGCCAGCGCGGCGATGAACGCGCCTGCCAGCACGCCCCCGATCAGCCCGGTGCCGAAGCCCGGCGCCGTCAGGCTCGCGGCCATGGACCAGAACAGCGTCTCGGCCCATGGCGCGGTGAAGGACAGGCCCTCGAGCGCGATGGGGTCGAATTCGTCGAACAGGACGAACCCGGTCGCAACCCACGCCGCCGGGACCAGAGCGCCCAGCGCCGCCGCGCCGAACAGCGCCCCGCGACCCGCGCCGGAACGCAAGGCCACCAGTAGCAACGCCGCGACCAGCAGGCCCGACCAGACCCAGGGCCCGCCCGGCAGGTCGCCCAGCGACACCGCGGGCGGGGTGACCGTGAGCGCGCCGAGGCTCGTCCGCAGCGGCATGAGGAGCCCTTGAAGCGTCGCGTGGGCGGTCACGGCGAAAACCAGAAGCCCGGTCAGGGCCCGCAGGTTGCCGCCCCCCGTCAGCACCGTCAGGCGGGTGATGCAGCCCCGCGCCAGCACGGCCCCCGCCCCGAACAGGAGACCGCCGGCCACGATCAGGACCAGGGGCAGGGACGCGGCGTGAAACCTGTGCGCGGCGAAATCGACCCAGCCCGCGGCGACGGCGATCTGCGTGCCGAGAATGGCCACTGCCAGCGCCAGCGCCCAGACGCCACGCGCAGGTGCTCTTTCGGGTGCAGGCCCGACCAGCGCGCGCCGCAGGCAGAAACGCGTCAGGAAGGCCAGCGCCCCGAAGGCAATGCCCAGCGCGAGGCCGAGCCAGACCGACACGGCCCGCGGGCCGATGTCCAGGCCGAGGGTCATGGACAGGGTTTCGAACATGGCGAGAGCTTTCCGTCGGCATTGATTGCACCGCGGAAGTATGGCCTGACGAGAAAACGCGCAACGCGGAGGACAGGAACGAATGTTCCCCGGAAACCCAGGATTCTCGTCCAGCCTATCGCCCTTGCGCGCAGTTTCAGACCAATCTCGGTCCAGATGTCCCAAATCCGGAGCGTGTGGACCTTTCTGCTTGGTCCTCCCCAACCAGCAACAGCGCATCCGTTCCACCCATGTGACCCGAACCGCACAGACGCTCCGCCCCTTGGACCGGCGCGGCCAAACCGCTTCCCCGATGGCCGGGCGCCATGTTAGGAGACCGGAAAACGAACACAAAAACGACAGAACGAGGCAGACCCGTGAGCAGTGACCAGGCCGAAACCCGGCCCGATTTTCCTGATGACTGGCGCACGCGCGTGCTGGAGAATCCCGAGCTCATTCTCGAGGATCGCGACCTGATGCGCGCGCTCATCTCCGCCAATGACCGCCAGATGGGCGGCAATATCGTCGACATGCGCGGCATCGCGATGGAGCGTCTGCAGAACCGGCTCGACCGGCTGGAGGACACGCACCGTTCGGTGATCGCCGCCGCCTACGAGAACCTTGCCGGCACCAACCAGGTGCACCGCGCGGTGCTGGCACTTCTGGAGCAGAAGGACTTCACCACGTTTCTGAACGCGCTCGGCACCGATGTGGCGGGCATCCTGCGCGTGGACCGCATCCGGCTGGTGCTGGAGTCGGTCGAGGCCACCGAGACCGAGGCCCCCCGCGTGCAGAAGCTCGAGGACGTGCTGACCGTCGTCACCCCCGGCTTCGTCGAGGAATACGTCACCGGCGGGCGCGAAGTGCCGTCGAAACAGGTCACGCTGCGGCAGGTGACGTCCGGCTCCTACAAGATCTTCGGCGACGAGGCCGCGCAATGGATCCGGTCCGAGGCGCTGATCCGGCTCGACCTCGGGCCAGGGCGTCTGCCCGGCCTTCTGGTCATGGGCGCGGAGGATCCGCACCAGTTCCGCCCGACGCAGGGCACCGACCTTCTGACCTTCTTCGCGGGGGTCTTCGAACGGCTGATGCGCGGCTGGCTGGACTGAGGGCCGGGGCGATGAGCCTCGCACTCACACCGGCGGTGCGCGACCTGCTCGAGGCGTGGCTCACGCATCTGCGCGGCGTGCGGGGCCGCGCGCCGGCGACGCTTGACGCCTATCGCCGCGACGTCACCGGGTTCCTCGTCTTCCAGGCCGCGCATCTGGGCGGCGCGCCGGGACCCTCGGCGCTGCGCGCGATCTCGGCGCGCGACATTCGCGCATGGATGGCCGCCGAACGGGGCCGGGACGTGGGCGCCCGGTCGCTGGCGCGTGCGCTCTCCTCGGTGAAGTCCTTCTACGGCTGGTGGGCCGAGCGTGACGGTTTCGACGCCACCATCGTGCTGTCGACCCGTGCGCCCCGCCACCCGCGCCGCCTGCCCCGGCCGCTGACCGAAACCGGGGCGCGCGACATGCTCTCGGGTGTCGCGGATCAGGACGCCCGCGACTGGGTCGCGGCGCGGGACGTGGCCGTCGTCACGCTGCTCTACGGCAGCGGGCTTCGCATCTCCGAGGCACTGTCGCTCGACGCGGGGCTCCTGCCCTTTCCCGACGCGCTGCGCATCCGCGGCAAAGGCGGCAAGGAACGCGACGTGCCGGTCCTGCCTGTCGCCCGCGCCGCCGTCGGCCGCTACGCCGCGCTTTGCCCCCATGACCTCGGTCGCGGCACGCCGCTCTTTCGCGGGATCCGGGGCGGCGCGCTCGGGCCCCGCAGCGTCGCCCGCGTCATGGAGCGGACGCGCCTGCAACTGGGCCTGCCGTCCAGCGCCACGCCGCATGCGCTGCGCCATTCCTTCGCCACGCATCTGCTGAACGCGGGCGGTGATCTGCGCACGATCCAGGAACTGCTCGGCCATGCGAGCCTGTCCACGACCCAGGCCTATACCGCCGTGGACACCGCCCGGCTGATGGAGGTCTACGACGCTGCGCACCCCAGGGCCTGACGTGCCCGCCGGTGCGGCGTCACGCGACTGTTGCAAACCCCGAGGCAACCGGGCATCACGCGGCCCATGACCCCCCGCCTCTCCGCGCTTGCCGTCCATCACTTCACCGCCATTGGCGCGTCGCTCGCGATGCTCGCGCTCCACGAGGCGTTCCAGCAGGACTGGGCGACCATGGCGCTGTGGCTGGCACTCGCCTTCGTGGTCGACGGCATTGACGGCCCGCTCGCGCGCCATTTCGACGTCAAGAAGAACGCACCCGAGATCGACGGCGTCCTGATGGACCTGATCATCGATTTCCTGACCTACGTGGTGATCCCGGCCTACGCGCTTTACGCCTCGGGGCTCCTGCCCGGATGGTCGGGCTGGCTTGTCGTGCTGCTGGTGCCCTTCACCAGCGCCATCTATTTCGCCGATACAAGGATGAAGACCGCCGACAACAGCTTTTCCGGCTTTCCGGCCTGCTGGAACATGGTGGTTCTGGCGCTTCTGGTGATCGCACCGCCCTGGTGGGTGACGCTGGGGCTGGTGATCGTGCTGACGGCGGCCATGTTCCTGTCGCTGAAATTCGTCCATCCGGTGCGGACCGAGCGCTGGCGGGCGCTGTCCCTGTCGGTCGCGGTCCTTTGGACTGCGGGGATCGCCTTCGCGGCCTGGACGGATTTCGCCTCGAACCCGGTCCTCACCGCGCTGGTCGCCGCGACCTCGGTTTACCTGCTGGTCGCCGGCATCGCGCAGCAGGTGTGGCCCGCGCGGAACGCGAAGCAGCGCGCCTAGTCGGCGGCTTCTTTCCTACGGTCAGGCACCAGGCCTCTCCCGGATGACGCCCGCAAACCGGTCGAAGATCGCGCCCGCGCCCGCGACGACCTGCCCGTCACCAAGCAGGTCCTGCCCCTCGCGGATCGGCGACACGAGGCCCCCCGCTTCTCGCACCAGCAGGATGCCCGCGGCGATGTCCCACGGATTCAGCCCGCGCTCCCAGTATCCGTCGTAGCGCCCCGCCGCGACATAGGCGAGGTCGAGCGCGGCCGATCCCCAGCGGCGCACGCCGGCCACCTGCGGCATCAGCCGCGCCAGATCCTGCAGCGTCGCCGGCAGGTATTTCGCGCCCCCGAAGGGCACGCCCGTGGCGAAGACGCATTCGATCATGTTGGTCCGGCCCGAAACGCGCAGCCGCTGGCTGTCGTTCAGCCACGCGCCCTGGCCCTTCTCGGCGTAGAACATCTCGTCCTTGGCCGGGTCGAAGACGACGCCGGCAACGATCTCGCCCTTGTGCTCAAGCGCGATGGACACGGCCCAGTGCGGCATGCCGTGCAGGAAATTCGTGGTTCCGTCGAGCGGATCGACGATCCAGCGCCGCGTGGGGTCCTTGCCCTCGACCTCGGTGCCCTCTTCGCCGAGGAAACCGTAATTGGGCCGCGCGCCCAGAAGCTCTTCCTTCAGAAGCTCCTCGGCCGCCCGGTCGGCGCGGCTGACGAAATCGCCGGGCCCCTTGGCCGAGACCTGAAGGTTCTCAACCTCGCGGAAATCCTTCACGAGGCCTCTGCCCGCCTTGCGGGCCGCCTTGATCATGATGTTGAGATTGGCGGAGCCTTGCATGGAGTGTTCCTTCGGGGAAAGTGCCCGGGCGCTATAGGCCCGCAGGCGGCGCTTGCCAAGGCCGGGCCTGCCCCGCAGACTGTCGATCGGCTGCGAAAGGGAGACGGCGATGGAGTTCTGGGTCTCGATCGGAAGCACCTACAGCTACCTGACCGTGATGCGGATCGACGCCGCCGCCGCCGAGGCGGGCGTATCCGTGACGTGGCGCCCCTTCAACGTGCGCGAGATCATGGTCGAGCAGAACAATATTCCGTTCAAGGACAAGCCGGTCAAGACCGCCTACATGTGGCGCGACATCGAACGCCGGGCCGCGCTGCATGGTCTGCCCGCGAGCCTTCCCGCGCCCTATCCGCTGCCCGAGCTTCCCTTCGCCAACCAGGTCGCGGTCATGGGCCTGAAGGAGGGCTGGGGCGTGGCCTATATCAAGGAAACCTACCGGCGCTGGTTCGTGGACGGGCAGCGCCCGGGTGACGAGCCCAACCTGTCGGACAGCCTCGCCGCCGTGGGTGTCGGCCCCGAGGAGACCATCGCCCGCGCCCGCAGCGCCGAATGGGAGGCCGCCCTGGCACTGGAGACCGACACGGCGAAGTCCCTCGGCGTCTTCGGCTCGCCGAGTTTCGTCACCGACGGGGAGCTCTTCTGGGGCGACGACCGGCTCGAAGCAGCGCTCGACTGGGAAACCGGACGTCAGCGCCTGTAGCCGACCGTCCTTCGGCAGGCAGGTGAGAAGACATGCAGGCCCGGAAGACCTCGTGCCTTCTTCCTCACTCCGCCGCCGTGCGCCGCTGCAGTTTCGGCGGCTCCGTCCGGCAAAGCTTCAGGACATGCGCCATGAAGGGCTTGGCCGTGTCATCGGCGCGCGTCGCCCCGTAAAGCCGCCGGGTCAGCCCGCCTTCCGTCAGCGGCCGCGTCACGATGGACCCCGGCGTGCGCGGGTCCCGCACCACCCAGTCCGGCAGCACCGCCACCCCGCGCCCCGACGCCACCAGCAGCAGCATCACCGCCGACAATTCCACCTGCCGGATCGAACGCGGCTCCACCCCCGCCGGGAACAGAAGCTGGCTGAACACGTCCAGCCGCGCGCGTTCCACCGGGTAAGTGATCAGGTGCTGCTCGGCGAAATCCTCCGCCTCGATCCACGGTTTGCCCGCCAGCGGGTGATCGGCGGCACAGACGAAGACAGGCTCGTAATCGAAAAGCGGCGTGAAATCGACACCTTGCAGCTCTTCGGGATCCGACGACACCACGAGGTCGACCTCTTCCCGCAACAGCGCCGGCAGCGCCTCGAACTGAAGCCCCGGACGGATATCCACGTCCACCTCGGGCCAGGACGTCCGAAACGCCTCCAGCACCGGCAGGAGCCAGTCGAAACAGGCATGGCATTCGATGGCGATATGCAGCCGCCCGGACTTGCCCGACCTGAGCCCCTCGAATTCCTCCTCCAGCGCGGCGAGGCGCGGCAGCACGTCCTCGGCCAGCCGGAGCAGCTTCATCCCCGCCGAGGATAGCCGCATCGGCCGGGAGCGGCGCACGAAAAGTTCCACCCCGGCCTGATCCTCCAACCCCTTGATCTGATGCGACAACGCGCTCTGCGTGATGTGCAGCCGCTCGGCCGCACGCGCCAGACCTCCCTCCTCGTGGATCGCGCGGATGGTCCGCAGATGGCGAAACTCGATATGCATACAGACCTCATATTGATCTTGAAGATTATGAAATTGCCGCAAGCCCGACTCTATGCGACATCCGGTAGCGACATTTCAAGGATCAGAATCGCCATGACGCCGCCGACCGTTTCCTTCGAGTTCTTCCCGCCGAAATCGCTCGAGGCGTCGTTCCGGCTCTGGGACACGCTGGGCGTCCTCGCGCCCCTCGATCCGCAATTCGTCTCCGTCACCTATGGCGCCGGCGGCACCACGCGCGCGCTCACCCATGACGCGGTCAAGACGATCCACAAGAATTACGGCGTGTCGGTCGCGGCCCACCTGACCTGCGTCGACGCCACTCGGGAAGAAACGCTCGAGATCGCCGAAAGCTATGCCGAGGCCGGCGTGACCGAGATCGTCGCCCTGCGCGGCGACCCGCCGAGGGGCCAGGGCCGCTTCACCCCGCACGCGCAAGGCTTCGCGGGTTCGGTCGAGCTGGTCGAGGCGCTGGCGAAAACCGGCAAGTTCACCCTGCGCGTCGGCGCCTACCCGGACCCGCACCCCGAGGCGGCGACCATGCAGGACTGTGTGGATCATCTGAAGCGCAAGATCGACGCGGGCGCGACCTCCGCCATCACCCAGTTCTTCTTCGAGGCCGAGACTTTCTTCCGCTTCCGCGACGCCTGCGCCGCGTCCGGCATCACAGCGCCCGTCATCCCCGGCATCCTGCCGATCAATTCGTGGAAGGGCGTCCGGAAATTCGCCGAGGCCTGCGGCACCGTCATTCCCGCATGGCTGGACGAAGCCTATGACAAGGCGATCCGTGACGACCGCGAGCGTCTGCTGTCCACCGCTCTCTGCACGGAGCTTTGCGCCGAGCTGGTCGATGGCGGCGTGGATGCGCTCCATTTCTACACGCTCAACACGCCCGACCTCACACGCGAGGTCTGCGCGGCCCTCGGCGTCGCCCCGCGCGTGGAACTGTCGGAAGTCGCCTGATACCAGGACCTTCGGGCTTGTCTTCGCGCCCCGGCCGTGATCGCGTGCACGCCGTACGGCAACCACGCGAACAGGCACGCCCATGCCCGAGCCCTTCTTCGCCACCGGCCCGGCGGACATGGCCGACAGCGCCACGATCCTGTCGATGTCGGGCCTCGACTTCATGCAGCGCGTGGCCAACGGCACCTTGCCACAGGCCCCCATCGCGCGGATCCTGAATTTCCGCGTCACCGCCGTCTCCGAGGGCGAGGTCGTGTTCCACGGCGCGCCGCTTTTCGATCATCTCAACCCGATGAGCGGCGTGCATGGCGGCTGGTACGGCACGCTTCTGGACAGCTGCATGGGCTGTGCCGTCATGACGGCGCTTCCCGCAGGCCGCGCCTACACGACGCTGGAATACAAGGTGAACCTGATCCGCGCGATCCCGCAGGGCCGCGACGTGATCGCCACGGGCCGCCTCGGCCACGCCGGGCGCTCGACCGCCGTCGCCTCCGGCGAGATACGCGATGCCGGGACCGACAAGCTCTACGCCACCGGCACCACGACCTGTCTTATCATGAGCGCTGAATAGGCTCATCACGCCCCGCGAATTGACTTGGGCGGCGCTTTCGGCCAAGCCGGGGCTTTGGTGTTCAACCCACGGGAGACGACCGATGATTTCGCCGGTTCTGCCAAGCTACGCACGCGCAAAGCTCTCCTTCGTCAAGGGCGAAGGGGCATGGCTGGTGGAGGCCGACGGCCGACGTTTCCTCGATTTCGCCTCCGGCATCGCGGTCATGGCGCTGGGTCACGGGCACCCGGCGCTGGTGCAGGCGCTCAAGGACCAAGCCGAGAAGCTCTGGCACACGTCGAACCTCTACACCGTCCCCGAGCAGGAGGCGCTGGCCGAGCGGCTGGTCGAACACACCTTCGCCGACACGGTCTTCTTCTGCAATTCCGGGACCGAGGCCGCGGAACTCGCCATCAAGATGGCGCGCAAGTACCGCCACGAGAGCGAGCAGCCCGAGCGCACGACGATCCTGACCTTCGAGGGCGCCTTTCACGGCCGCTCCATGGCCGCGATCTCGGCCGCCGGATCGGAGAAGCTGACCAAGGGCTTCGGGCCGCTCCTGCCGGGCTTCCGCCAGCTGCCCTTCGGCGATCACGACGCCCTGCGCGCCGCCGCCGCCGCACCCGACGTGGGCGCCATCATGGTCGAGCCCGTGCAGGGCGAAAGCGGAATCCGCCCGCTGCCGGATGTCTGCCTCAAGGGCCTGCGCGATCTCTGCGACGAACACGGGCTTCTGCTGATCCTCGACGAGATCCAGTGCGGCATGGGCCGGACGGGCAAACTCTTCGCCCATGAATGGGCGGGCATCGCGCCCGACATCATGCTGGTGGCCAAGGGCATCGGCGGCGGCTACCCGCTGGGCGCGCTGCTGGCCACCGAGAATGCGGCGCGTGGCATGACCGCGGGCACCCATGGCTCCACCTATGGCGGCAATCCGCTGGGCTGCGCCGTGGGGGCGGCGGTGATGGACGAGGTCACGAAACCGGGCTTCCTCGACGAGGTGCGCGCCAAGGCGGGCCACCTGCGTCAGCGGCTCGAGGGCCTCGTCGGCGCCCATCCGGACATCTTCGAAAGCGTGCGCGGCGAGGGCCTGATGCTGGGGCTCGTCTGCAAGGCCACCAACACCGACGTGGTCGCGGCGGGCTATGACGCTGGCCTTCTGACGGTGCCGGCCGGCGACAACGTGGTGCGCATCCTCCCCGCGCTCACCATCACCGAGGAGGAGATCGGCGAAGGCGTCTCGCGTCTCGACGCCGCCGCCTCGGCGCTCGAACGACGCACAGCCGCGGAATAGCCCCTTCATCTTTCCCCAAATACCGCTCGGGGGAGCGCGAGGGAGCAGACAGCCCCCTCGCTCCGCCCGCAGCCGAAAGCACCGATCCGATGAACCATTTCCTCGACATCAACAAGACCGCCCCCGCCGACCTGAGGGCGATCATCGACGATGCCAACCGGATGAAAACAGCCCGCAAGGACCGTCCCAAGGGTGCGCCCGACGACACGCTGCCGCTCAAGGACCGCATGGTCGCGCTGATCTTCGAGAAACCCTCGACCCGCACGCGCGTTTCCTTCGACGTGGGCGTGCGGCAGATGGGCGGGCAGACCATGGTGCTCTCGGGCTCCGAGATGCAGCTCGGCCATGGCGAGACCATCGCCGACACTGCCCGGGTGCTGTCGCGCTACGTGGATCTGATCATGATCCGCACCTTCGAGGAGGACGTCCTGCTGGAGCTGGCCGAGTACGCTTCCGTGCCTGTGATCAACGGGCTGACGAACCGCACCCATCCCTGCCAGATCATGGCCGATGTCATGACCTACGAGGAACATCGCGGCCCCATCGCGGGGAAAAAGGTCGTCTGGTGCGGCGACGGCAACAACGTCTTCGCCAGTTTCGCCCATGCCGCCGGACAGTTCGGTTTCGACCTCACCTTCTCGGGGCCCCAGACGCTCGACCCCGAAGAGGTCTTCCTCGAAGAGGCGCGGGCCCGGGGCGCGACCGTCACCATAGACCGCAACCCCGAACGCGCGGTGGAGGGTGCCGATCTGGTCGTCACCGACACATGGGTGTCGATGCATGACAGCCAGTCCGCGCGCGAACGCCGCCACAACCAGCTTCGCCCCTACCAGGTGAACGAGGTGCTGATGGCGCACGCGAAACCGGACGCACTTTTCATGCATTGCCTGCCCGCCCACCGCGATGACGAGGTCACGAGCGCGGTCATGGACGGGCCGCAATCGGTCATCTTCGACGAGGCCGAGAACCGGCTCCATGCGCAGAAGGCGATCATGCGCTGGTGCCTCGGTGTCTGACACCGTCCGGCAGGCGCCGCAGGCTCCGGGCGCGGCGATCCTGTTCATGCTGGGGGCGACGGCATTTCTGGCGGGCACGACGCTCTTGGCCAAGGCGCTGGGGACGGAGACGCTGGGACCGGCCCTGCATCCCCTTCAGGTCACCTTCGGCCGGTTCCTCTTCGCCTGGATCGCCTTCGTCGCCATCGCAGCGATGATCCGGCTGCGCATTCGTCAGCCCGACATGCGGACCCATGTGATGCGCGTTCTCTGTGGCTGGACCGGCGTGACGCTGATGTTCGCGACCGCCGCGATGATCCCGCTGGCGGACGCCACGGCGATCAGTTTCCTCAACCCGGTCTTCTGCATGATCCTCGCCATCCCGCTGCTGGGCGAACGGGTGGGCCCTTGGCGCTGGCTGGCGGCGGCGATTGCGCTGGCGGGCGCCATGATCCTGATCCGCCCCGGCGGCGCGGTGGAGCTTGGCGCGCTTTTCGCCCTTGGCGCGGCGATGGTGCTGGGCCTCGAACTGATCTTCATCAAGCGCCTGTCGGGGCGCGAGGGGGCGGTGCAGATCCTCGTGATCAGCAACTCCATCGGGGTCGTCATCTCGACGCTGGCGGTGATCTGGGTCTGGCAGCCACCGACGCCGGCGCAATGGGCGGGCATGGCCGCTCTCGGCCTGACCATGGCCACGGCACAGTTCTGCTTCGTCAATTCGATGGCCCGCGCGGATGCGAGTTTCGTCACGCCTTTCACCTATCTCACGCTGGTCTTCGCGGCGCTTTACGACGCGCTGTTCTTCAGGGTCCTTCCCGATGCGATCAGCGTGCTCGGGGCGTCGACCATCGTGGCGGGTGCGGCTCTGCTGGCGTGGCGCGAAAGGGTCAATCGACCCCGCCCGCAGCCCTGAGCGCGTCTGCCAGCGCCGCCTCGGCCGCCGCCTCCACCGGGGCCCGGACACGGTCCAGAAGCGCCGCGTTGACCGCGACGAAGACGGCCACGCCCTCGGCCTCGTGGAGGCGCATCTGCGCGAACCACAGGGTGTTCGACCCCGAGTGGCGCAGTACGCCGTCCAGATCGATCCAGCCCATCGCGTAATCCCCCGGCCCCTCGGCCCGGTGGAGCCGCTCCCAGCTATCGGCCGAAAGGTAATCCGCCTCCCGCACGAGATGCACGCGCAGGTAGCGCAGCATGTCGCCGCCCGACAGATGCACCCGCCCGGCGGGACCCAGCGCAGGGATATTGTCCGCACGCGGCCCCGGCGGCACGGGTCTGAGCCCCCCGATCAGCGCCGCGCGATGGCCCATGGGCTGGTCCCCCGCCGGCGGGCCGAACCCTGCGCTCGACAGGCCAAGCGGGTCGAAGACCTCCCGCGCCACCAGGTCCTCCCAGGACGCGCCGCCCGCCGCCTCCAGCATCGCGCCCGCGACCACGTAGCCGGCGTTGGAATAGAGATAACCGCCACGCTCCGCCTCCGGCGCCTCCGACAGAACGCGCGAAACGTAGTCCTCGCGCGGCCCCTGCCCCTGCAGCAGGGTGGCGAGCAGCCCGAGATTGGCGCCCATGCCCGAGGCGTGGCGCAGGAACGCCTCGAGCGTGACGTCCTGCCACGCATCCCGCATGTCGGGATAGCGGTCGCCGAAAGCCTCGCCCGCGGTCGTGTCCCAGCCGATCAGGCCGGCCTCGACCATGCGTGCGGCCAGCGTCGCCGTCATGGATTTCGTGAGCGATCCGATGTGCCACAGATCGTCGTCGTCCACCGGCGCGGTCCCGTCCGCGCGGCGCAGCCCGGCCACGGCCATCGCCTGCGCCTCGGCGGTGGTCCATCCGACGAAGGCCCCCGGGACGGCGGGATGGGCGGCAAGTGCTTCCGCGATTTCGGGCATGTCGGCCTCGGCCGCAAGCGGCGAGACACCGGCGGTCAGAGCAAGCAGGAGGGCAGGCCAGCGCATCCAAAAGACGTGGCGTTACGCGGTCGCATCCGCAACCCCCACCGCCATTGCGCTTGTCACCGGGCGGCGGCGGCTTAGAATGGGGCTTTCATTCGGGCGGCGCCATCGCCATATGGCGGGTCTGTGGAAGTCCGGCCGCCCCGGACGCAAAGTGGAGAACGGCATGTCCTGGACCGACGAACGCGTCGAACTGCTCAAGAAGATGTGGGGTGAGGGTCAGTCCGCCAGCCAGATCGCCAAGGAGCTTGGCGGCGTCACGCGCAATGCGGTGATCGGCAAGGTGCATCGTCTGGGTCTGTCGAACCGTTCCGGCGGGGGCGGCGCGACCTCGGCCAAATCCACGACGCCCGAGGCGGAGACCCCGAAGGCGGCGAAACCGGCGAAAGCCGCCGCGCCGAGGCCCGCGCCCGCCGCCGCGCCACAGGACGATGCCAAGGCCGATCCCGCACCGGCGGAGCGTCCCTCGAACGTCACACCGCTGCGCAAGCCGATCGTGCCCGCAGGCCAGCCCCTGCCGCCGCAGCCCTCCGCCAACGAGATCAGCCCCGAAGCACTCGCCAAGCAGAGCGAGGTCGAGAAACACGCCAAGCGTCTGACGCTGATGGAGCTGACCGAACGGACCTGCAAATGGCCCATCGGCGACCCGGCCACGGACGACTTCTATTTCTGCGGCCTGCCGGTGCAGCAGGGCAAACCCTATTGCGACGCGCATGTGGGCGTGGCCTTCCAGCCGATGAGTGCGCGTCGCGACAGGCGGCGCTGACGACACCTTGGCCAAGGTGCTGTTCCGGTACGGTGGCATCGATGCCACGGACGGCAGCAACAGCCGTGATCGCGACACGCGGGCTCTGCCCGCTTTGCTCTGACACGGGGGCTCTGCCCGCTTTGCTCTATCGGTCCGGGTCGGACCAGTCGGAGGGCGGGACATTGCGGCGTTGCAGCCGGAATGCCAGCCCCAGCGCGACCCCGATCCCGATGGCGACCGCAAGATCCGCGACAACAGTCAGGATCATCGTCAGGGCCAGAAGAAAGATGTCGGACTTGCGCTCCGCCAGATAGCCGCGCCATTTGTGGGGTTCGCTCATGTTCCATGCGGTGAGGATCAGCAGACCTGCCAGCGCCGGCATCGCCAGATAGCCGATAAGGCGTGATGCCACCAGCATGACGAGCAGGATCGTCACGGCATGAACCAGCCCCGCCACGGGGGTCTTGCCACCCGCCCGAACGTTGGTCGCCGTGCGCGCGATGGCTCCCGTCGCGGGCAACCCGCCGAAAAGCGATGATCCGATGTTCGCCGCGCCCTGTGCCAACAGCTCGGCATTCGGTCGGTGCCGCCCGGCAATCATCCGGTCGGCCACCATCGCCGACAAGAGCGATTCAACGCCTGCGAGAAACGCGATGATGAGAGCGGACGGAAGCAATTCGATCACCCTGCCGAAACTGAAATCCGGCAGCGCGGGCCATGGAAGGGTATTGGGCAGGTCTCCGAATCGCGACCCGATGGTGTCGACCGGCAGATCGGCAAACGCCACGATCGCGGACGTGACGGCCACCGCTGCGATCAGCCCCGGCAATTTCGGCGCGACACGGCGGAAGACGACGATCAGCACCATGGTTCCGAGGCCGATCAGGGCCGAAGCTGCCGAAAACGTCGGACGGGCGGCCCACAGCACGTCGATCTTGTTCAGGAATTCCGCCGGAACTTCGGCCACACTCAGTCCGAAAAGATCCTTCAGCTGGCTTGTCGCGATGATCACGGCGATGCCGATCGTGAAGCCGTTTATGACCGGCTCGGGAACGAGGCGGATGAGATTTCCCGCCCGGAAGTATCCGGCAATCAGCAAGATCAGACCCGCCATGAACGTGGCCATGACCAGCCCGTCATAGCCATGCTCCGCAATCACGCTGAAGACGATGACGATGAATGCCCCTGTCGGCCCCCCGATCTGAACCCGGCTGCCACCCAGAAGTGAGATCAGGAAACCCGCGACGATCGCGGTGACGAGGCCGGTCGACGGATCGGCCCCGGAGGCAATCGCGATCGCGAGGCTGAGCGGCAAGGCCACCATGGCAACCGTCACACCCGCGATGGCGTCTTTCACGAAGAGCGCGCGTGTATATTCAGGCAGCGTCGTGAGAATCTTGGGCTTCATGGCGCACCCTAGGAACATCCCGATCGGTTGTCATGACGGATGCGGGCATCCGCAGCGTCGAATGAACGGGGATCCGATGCGCCGAGCGCAGGTGCAAAGGTGCTTGACCCTAGCGGCAGCCTCGGCCCAGTTCGCGGTCCTTCAGGCCGGTTTGCACCAGCAGGCACCGGTCGCGCGCGGCGTAGTAGTAGCCCCGCGCGTACCACCCCACGGCCTCGTCGATATCGCCATCCGCCACGATCCACGCGCCCCTGAGGTAGCGCCCGGCATAGGTCAGGTTCACCTCCGGGTCGAGCAACTCGGTGGGATCGCCGCGAAACCCCATGGTGCGCGCGGTCTGCGGCAGGATCTGCATCAGGCCCCAGTAGGGTCCGGCCCGCGCATCGGCGCGGTAGTCGCTTTCACGCTGGATCACCCGGTGCAGCAGGTCCTCCGGGATGCCGTGGACATCCGCGTAGCGTTCGATCAGCGCCCGCATCTGCGGTGTCTCACCGGGATAGAGAGACGGCGCCGCCCGCGCCCTGTCGACCGTGGCGTCCGTCCGGCCGTCACCGCCGCAACCCGTCAGGACCGCAAGACACAGAACGAGAAAACCGCGTAAGATCATTCGCTTGCCTCTTCGCTGGAGCTGTCGCCGCCGCCAAGAAGACGGGACAGGACGTTCTCGGTTTCCTCCGACAGACGGTCCTGCAGGGCACCGGCGGCTCCGTCGCCCGCCTCGCCGGTGTCAGTCTGGGTCCCCAGAAGCTCGCTCGCGCGGTCGCGAAGATCTTGCTCCAGCCGCTCCCGTTCCTCGGCCAGCCGTGCCTCGGCCTCTGCAGTCAGACGGTCGCGCTGTTCAAGGAATTCCTGCTCGGCGAGGTATTCGAGATCGGGCCGGAAGCGCAGGCCGGACCATGGCCCTGACACGAGGATCGGCACGGCGAGACCGGCCTCGCCCGCCTCGTTGCGCATCACGGCCGGAATGACGCGGTAGTCGACGCTTCGCGCGCCCAGATCGACGCGTCCCGTCCCTTCGACCCCGCCCCATGGCGCATTGAGCACCAGGTCGTCGTTTCGCAAGACACCGTCGTCGATGGTGAAATTGGCGCTGATGCTGTCATAGACGGTGCGCGCGCCCTCCCCCCTGAACGAGGTGTCGAAGTTGCGGATCATGCCGGCGAGGTCGAAGCCCGTGATCGCCCCCGCTCCAAAGGCGAAATCGCCCTGCCCTTCGAGACCGGACATGATCGTGCCCACGTCGTTTCCGACGCCGAGGAATTGCAGACTTGCGCTTCCGGTGCCTTCCAGCCGGTCGTAGCCCGCGAACTCCGACAGCAGCGGGGCAAGTTGCACCTGCGTCAGGATCAGGTCGCCACCCACCGAAAGCCCGCTCCGTCCGTTGACGACGAACTGGCCGGCCAGCCGCCCGCCATAGGCCTCGACGCGGCCGATCTCGAAGACGACCCGCCCATCGTTCAATGCGGCGTTCAGCTCCACCGCGCCCAGCTGCGCGGTGTCGAGCCGGACCCCTCCGAGGCGCAAGGCGATCTCGGCGTCCGCCGCGAAGAGGCCCGAGACGTCGATCCGGTCCGAGGGCCAGCCGGCGGGGCCGGTCGCGCTTCCGCCCGAAGCGGAGCCTTCTGCTCCGGCCGCGGTGGCCGAAGCGACCGTGAGGACGCCGCCCGACACGCTTCCACGGACCGTTGGGCGCTCCTCCCCCGGCTGCATGTCCAGCGCGACGCGAAGCTCGTTGTCGTCGAGCGACACCACGCCGTCGCGAAGATGGACCGTCCCGGCATCGGTGAGCGTGATCTGCCCCTCCGCGGCGATACGGTCCCGCCCGGCACCTTGGGGTAGCGCGGGCATCGCGGCCCCGGCAATCGCCAGCAGCGGGTTCAGATCCGTCGCATCAACGGCGAAGGTCCCGTCGAGCGCCGGCGTCAGCGACAGGCGTCCCTCGAAGGAGGCCTGTCCACCATCCCATGACAGCGCCGCCGTGGTGGGCCGCACCTGTCCGGCCAGAAGCGGCGCGACACCGTCGACGGCCAGCGCGGCCTCCAGCCTGCGCCCGTCCAGATCGGCCGAAGCCTCCAGCGTGGCGCGGGAGGTGCCGGAGGGGAGCGACAGCACAGCATCGAGTCCCGTGACCGTGACGGTCTGCGGTGCCGCCTCGTCGATCCAAAGCAACTCCCCACCCGAGATGACCGCGCGGTCGAAACCGATCAGGAACGGCCCGGGCGCCCGGTCGGACGCCCCGGGCTGCGCGCCGTCGACGGACGCCGCGGGCGCCTCGCCTTCCGCGAAATCCCAACTGACCCTTCCGTCGGCGGCGCGCACCAGCGTGATCCGGGGGGCCACGAACTCGGCCCGGTCGAGGCGAATCTCGCCGCGCAGAAGCGGCGCCCATTCGACGCTGACATCCAACCGCTCCGCCGACAGGAGCGGCCCCGCTTCCACCCAGTCGGGATTGCCGATGCTCACATCGCCAACCCGGATGCCGAGGCTGGGGAACAGGGTCGGCCGAAGCTCTCCGTCCATGGTGACGGCGCGGCCGGTCGCAGCGCTCAGCCGGTCGGCCACAAGCCCGGCGACTCGTTCCGTCGGCACGGCGACAAGCGCGCCGAGTCCCAAGACGACGATGACGGCGATGAAACCCGCTATCCTGATGATCCAGCGCATGTCTGCCGCGCCCGCGTGCGCGCCCCGTCCCGTTTTTCCGCACTTAGCCACAGATTGCCGGCCAGTGCACCCAAAAGGCGATCCCGCGGCGACGCTTGGGCGACGGATCGCCGTCGCGCGCGACGCGGTGGCTTTCCACACCACGCCGGAGGCGCTATGCCGCCGGCCATGACACAGAACCCGCCAGACCTTCGTCCCGACCTCGCGCCGCGCGCCCGCCTCACCGAAGACGCGCGCCCGGGCCAGCCCCGGATCGGCATGGTCAGCCTCGGCTGTCCCAAGGCGCTCGTGGACAGCGAGCGCATCCTGACCCGCCTCCGGGCAGAGGGCTACGCGATCTCGCCGGATTACGCGGGCGCGGACGCGGTCATCGTGAACACCTGCGGGTTTCTCGACAGCGCCAAGGCCGAAAGCCTCGAGGCCATCGGCGATGCGCTGACGCAGAACGGGCGGGTCATCGTCACGGGCTGTCTGGGCGCGGAGCCCGACTACATCACCGGCGCGCATCCCAAGGTTCTGGCCGTCACCGGACCGCAGCAATACGAGCAGGTGCTCGACGCGGTCCATGTCGCGGTGCCGCCCGCGCCGGATCCGTTCATCGACCTCCTGCCGCCCGCGGGCGTGAAGCTGACGCCACGGCATTACAGCTACCTGAAGATTTCCGAGGGCTGCGATCACAAGTGCAAGTTCTGCATCATCCCGTCCATGCGCGGGGGGCTGAATTCGCGCCCTGCCGATGCCGTGATGCGCGAGGCGGAACGTCTGGTGGCCTCGGGCGTGAAGGAAATCCTCGTGATCTCGCAGGACACGTCGGCCTATGGAACGGATTGGAAGGGGCGCACACAGAAGTTTCCAATTCTCGATCTATCCACAAGGCTATCCACCCTCGGATGCTGGGTTCGCTTGCACTATGTCTACCCCTACCCGCATGTGCGTGAGTTGATCCCGCTGATGGCCGACAGGTCCAACGGGCTGCTTCCCTACCTCGACATCCCGTTCCAGCACGCCCATCCCGACACGCTGAAGCGCATGGCGCGCCCGGCGGCGGCGGAGCGGACGCTGGACGAGATCCGGGCGTGGCGGCGCGACTGTCCGGAGATCATCCTGCGCTCCACCTTCATCGTGGGCTACCCCGGCGAGACCGAGGCGGAGTTCCAGACGCTGCTCGACTGGATGGACGAGGCGCAGCTCGACCGCGTGGGCTGCTTCAAATACGAGAACGTGGACGGCGCGCGCTCGAATGCGCTGCCCGACCACGTTCCCGAAGAGGTGAAGGAAGAGCGCTGGCACCGGTTCATGGCAAAGGCGCAGGCGATCTCCGAGGCGAAGCTGGCGGCGAAGGTCGGACAGCGGATGGAGGTGATCGTCGACGCGGTCGACGCGGAGGGCGCGACCTGCCGCACCCGCGCCGATGCGCCCGAGATCGACGGCAATCTCTTCATCGACGAGGGCTTCGACCGGCTGGCGCCGGGCGACCTGATCGAGGTCGAGGTGGACGAAGCGTCGGATTACGACCTCTGGGGCCGGGTCGTCGCGGACCGGACAGGGTGACGCCATGATCCACGTCTCCACCACCTGCGACAGCCTCGAAACGGCCCAGATGCTCGCCCGCGCGGCGCTCGAGATGCGCCTCGCGGCCTGCGCCAACATCGTGCCGGGCGTGGTCAGCCTGTTTCACTGGCAGGGTGGGATCGCCGAGGAGGCGGAGGTCGCGGCGACGTTCAAGACACCAGAAGCAAAACGCGACGCTCTGGTCGCGCTGATCGCGGAGCTCCACCCCTACGATCTGCCGGTCATCACATGGGAGACGGTGGGCTGCAAGCCCGAGGCGGAGCGCTGGTGTCAGGAAGAGGCGGGCGGCTCGTCCGTCTGATCGGCGACGCTCAGCACGGCCTCGAAGAACGCGGCGTTGGGACAGGCCTGCGGCACGGATGCCGGCGCGCCACAATCCTGCCCGGAAAGCCAGCAATCGCAGCCCTCCGTCCAGGCGCAGCCGCGGCAGCGTGTGACCACCTCGGCCCAGTCGCCATGGGTGATGCGGCCCTCCTGCAACGCGCGCTGCAGGTCCGCGCCGGAGGCTTGCGCCATGCCCAGCGCAAGCCAGTAATGCCGCTTTTCGTCGCCCAGCGGGCGCACGTGGTGATCTTTCATGGGTTCATCCCCCGACCAGCGCTCAATCGAAGCGCGCAAGCTCCGCGATCCGGTCCGAGTTGCGGCAATAGCCCGGCGCCGCCTCGGCCGACGGGTGCGTGTCGAGCCATTTCTGACACCCCTCGGGGTCGCTGCATCCCGTGCAGGAGAGCAGCATCGAGAACCGCTCCTCTGGGGGCAGGTCGCCGCGAAGCTCCGCCTCGTCCAGATCCGCGCCCAGCGTGCTGGCCATGCGGCTCATGAGGTTTTCGTGTTTCTTCAGCGTCTTGTCACCCTGCATGGCAAGCGGCCCTCCGTGTCAGGTGGCAGTCGGTCGATACTGAGGCCAGCCTGCGCCGGCGCGAAGCGACCCGCCTTGACGCAGATCAAGGGGCTAGCCGCCGCCGCGAAGCGCGGCCAGCGTCCGGCGCACGACCCGCATACGCTCGGCGTTGGGCGGGTGGGTCGACAGGAACCGCAGCTCGGGTTCCGGCAGGCGCGTGAACAGCTGCGCCCCGGCGACCGGGTCGTAGCCCGCGCGAAACGCGATCAGCGTCCCGATGGCATCGGCCTCGAGCTCGGCGCTGCGCGAATAACTGCGCGCTCCGACCGCCGCGCCCAGCTCGGCGGCACGGGCGACCTCGCGCGCATTACCGCCGCCGGCCATGGCGATCTCACCGAAGACGCGTGCCCCCTCGGCGGCGGATTGGCGTTGCTGCGGGATGTGCCGGGCGATGTGGTGGCCGGCCTCATGGCCAAGCACGAAGGCCAGTTCGTCCTGCGATTCCAGAATGGCCACCAGCCCGAGCGTCAGGATGATGATCGGCCGACCCGACCGGTCGATCGTCTGGAAGGCATTGGCGCCCACGCGCGGGTCCCGGTCCACGAGGATCGCGAAATCGCAGTTCTGATCGGGGGTTTCCGCGCGGCACACGGCCTCGGCCACCGGCTCCACATCTTGCGCGACGGCGAGGAACTGATCGGGCGAGACCGCGGGAAAAACCGACTCTCCGGGTTTCGGAGGGGCGGCAGGCGGCGTTGCACAGGCCGCAAGCGCAAGCATCCCCACAAGGAGGACCGCCACAGGGGTCCGTCTAAGGATCATCGCCATGCCTCTCGCAGCCACGGAGCCAGCCTTAACGCTGGCGCACCGCAGGTCCAGCGCCGATCGCCGCCATGTGACCGCGCCTGCGGCACTTTGCCAAGCGGCTGGTCCGGCCGGAAACCGGACCTACGCTTTCGTCCATGAGCGACGTTCACATCCTCTACAACGGTGCCTGCCCTGTCTGCCGGGCGGAAATCCACCACTACAGGGGCAGTGCCGAGGCCGCAGGCGCGCCGCTACGCTTCGACGATCTGAACGCCAGCGACCTTGGCGGCTGGCGGATGACGGACGATGAGGCGGCCCGGCGTCTGCACGCGCGGCTGCCGGACGGGCGCATCGTATCGGGGGTGGAGGCCTTCGCCCTCATCTGGGAGCGGCTGCCGCGTTATGGCTGGCTCGCGCGGCTCGTGCGACTGCCGGGCGTGCGCGGCCTTGCCGGCTTCGCCTACAACCGGCTCGCCGCGCCCTTCCTCTATCGGCGCCACAAGCGGCGCATGGCGCTTGAAGCGGCGGAGACACGCCCGTAGGCTCGAAGGCATGTTCACCATCGAGCACGATTTCGACGCCACCGTCATCACCCTCGTCGACGAGAACGAGACCCCGCTGCAGGAGGACGTGACGATTGCGGCCTTCGCGGAATGCGTGACCCTCGAGCAGCTCGACGCGCGCACCGACCGGGTTCAGAAGATCACGTTGTCGCTGTCGCAGATCCAGGATCTGGCCGCCGCGCTCGACCTGCCCGAGGGCGTCTACCGCCTGACCCGCGCGCGCGACTAGGTCCCCACCCCGGCGCAACACGAAGGGTTGACCATTCAACCCTCCGGTGCCGTCCTGCGCGCTGCGACGTCCGGAAACGGCTGCCAGCGCGCCGTAGGACATGCATCCGTCCCTGCGGTCATGGGGCGAAGCCGACCGCCCAGCCCCCCGATGACAAGGCCCCGCGGGACTGACATAGTCCGGCGGACAGACGGGCGAGGGATGACGACATGGCGACGGGGTTTTTCTGGGATGAACGCTGCTTCTGGCATTCGGGCGGCAATTTCACGTTCCTCCTGCCGGTCGGCGGGCTGGTCCAGCCGGCCGTGGGTGCCGGCCTGCCCGAAAACCCCGAGACCAAGCGGCGCCTGAAGAACCTGATGGAGGTGACGGGCCTCTGGCGCGAGCTCGACACGCGCGGCGCCGCGCCCGCGACCGAGGCGGACCTGCTGCGCGTTCACACCGCCGATTACGTGGAGGCCTTTCGCGCCATGGCGGCCGAGGGCGGCGGCGAGCTGGGCCTGCGTGCGCCCTTCGGCCCGGACGGCTACGACATCGCCTGCCTGTCGGCCGGTCTGGCGAAGGAGGCGCTTTTCGCGACGCTCCGGGGCGAGGTGGAAAACGCCTATGCCCTGTCGCGTCCGCCGGGGCACCACTGCCTGCCGGATTTCCCGAACGGGTTCTGCCTGCTCAACAACATCGCCATCGCGGTCGAAGCGGCCTTCGACGCGGGCATGCTGGAACGGGTGGCGGTGCTGGACTGGGACGTCCACCACGGCAACGGGACCGAGGCGATATTCTACGACCGCGACGACGTCCTGACGATCTCTCTCCACCAGGAGCGGAACTACCCTTACGACACCGGCGATACCGGCCAGCGCGGCACCGGCGCGGGCGAGGGCTTCAACATCAACGTGCCGCTGCCGCCGGGCGGTGGGCATACCTGCTACCTCGAGGCGATGGAGCGCATCGTGCTGCCGGCGCTGACGGCCTACGAACCGGACGCGATCGTGGTCGCCTGCGGCTTCGACGCATCGGGGGTGGACCCGCTGTCGCGCATGATGGCCAGTTCCGGCACCTTCCGTGCGATGACCGAGATGATGCTGGAGGCGGCCTCGGATCTCTGCGAGGGACGCCTCGTTCTTGTCCATGAGGGCGGCTATTCCGAGGCGCATGTCCCCTTCTGCGGCCATGCCGTGATGGAGGCGCTGTCGGGCAGTGCGATCCGGGCCGCCGACCCGCTGGACAGCCGCATCACAGCACAGCAGCCCGGGGCGCGCTTCGACGCCTTCTGTTCGGCCCTGATCGGGGAAATGGCGGCCGACCTCGGCTATTGACGTCGCGCGCGCCGCGTCGCGGCATCTGCGTTGACTTCCCCGCCGCCCCGCGCCACGGTGCCCGCGGTTTTCGCAACGGGGAAAACGACCTCATGAAGAAAGTATACGGCTCGGCCGAAGAGGCGCTGGACGGCGTTCTGCAAGACGACATGCTGATCGCCGCCGGCGGGTTCGGCCTGTGCGGCATTCCGGAGCTTCTGATCGACGCGGTGGTGAAGAGCGGCGTGAAAGGCCTGACCATAGCGTCCAACAATTGCGGCGTGGACGGGTTCGGCCTCGGCAAGCTGCTCGACACCAAGCAGATCGCCAAGATGATGTCCTCCTACGTGGGCGAGAACGACGAGTTCATGCGCCAGTACCTCTCGGGCGAGCTGGAGATCGAGTTCAACCCGCAAGGCACGCTGGCCGAGCGGATGCGCGCCGGCGGCGCCGGTATCCCGGGCTTCTACACAAAGACCGGCGTCGGCACGCAGGTGGCCGAGGGCAAGGAGCACAAGGAGTTCGACGGCGAGACCTACATCATGGAGCGCGGCATCTTCGCCGACCTCGCCATCGTCAAGGCATGGAAGGCCGACGCGACGGGCAACGCCATCTTCCGCAAGACCGCGCGCAACTTCAACGTGCCGGCAGCGATGTGCGGCAAGCTCTGCGTGATGGAGGTCGAGGAGATCGTGCCGACCGGTTCGCTCGACCCCGATGGCATCCACCTGCCCGGCATCTACGTGCATCGCCTCATCCAGGGCGAGCACGAGAAGAGGATCGAACAAAGAACCGTGCGCAAGCGGGAGGAAGCCTGATGCCCCAGGAAATCAAGGGTTGGGACCGTAATCAGATGGCCGCCCGCGCCGGGCAGGAACTGGAAGACGGGATGTACGTCAACCTCGGGATCGGCATCCCGACGCTGGTGTCGAACTACATCCCCGAGGGAAAGACCGTGATCCTGCAATCGGAGAACGGCATGCTGGGCATGGGCCCCTTCCCCTATGACGGCGACGAGGACCCCGACCTCATCAACGCCGGCAAGCAGACGATCACGGAACTGCCCCATACCGCCTATTTCGACAGCGCGACGTCGTTCGGGATGATCCGCGGCGGCAAGATCGCCATGGCGATCCTCGGCGCGATGGAGGTCTCCGAGAAGGGCGACCTCGCCAACTGGATGATCCCCGGCAAGCTCGTGAAGGGCATGGGCGGCGCGATGGACCTCGTGGCCGGCGTGGGCCGGGTCGTAGTCGTGATGGACCACACCAACAAGCACGGCGTGTCGAAGGTGCTGAAGGAATGCACCCTGCCCCTGACCGGCAAGGGCGTGGTGGACCGGATCATCACCAATCTCGGCGTGCTCGACGTGGCGCACAAGGGCCTGCAGATCGTCGAATGCGCGCCGGGCGTCTCCCATGACGACCTGCGCGCCGCAACGGAAGCCACGATTGTCTGAGATCACGCGGGAGGTGCAGGGATCGAAAGGCCGCTAGGTGCTGCGCGAGCATGGCGCGGAGGCCGAACTGACCTGGTCGATCCTCTCGCCCACGCACATCATCTCCGATCACACCGGTGTCCCGGACGCGATGCGGGGCACGGGCGCGGGTCGGCGACTGGTGGAGCGGGTCGTCGCCGATGCGCGCGCCGAGGGGGTGAAGATCACGCCGCTCTGCCCCTTCGTGCGCGCGCAGGCGCAGCGCCATCCCGAATGGGCCGACGTCTTCGCCTGACGGGGCGGACGCCGGAAAGCCTAGTTCACCGCGATCGGCTGGAACACGCAGCCGTCCGAGACGAGATCGGGGCGCGTGAGGCACAGCGTACGGGCGACCTGCCATGCGGCGAGAACGCGGGGCACGTAATTCCGGGTCTCGGTGTAGTCCGGCACCCCGCCCGCGCGGCGGACGGCGCCTTCGCCGGCATTGTAGGCGGCCAGCACGAGCACGGGGTCGCGGTCGAACTCCTCCATGAGCCAATCGAGATAAGCGACGCCGCCGCGGATGTTCTCGGCCGGGTCGAACGGGTCGGCGACGCCGAACCGCTCCGCCGTGGCGGGGATAAGCTGCATCAGTCCCTGCGCGCCCGCGTGGCTGACGGCCTCGCTTTGACCGCTGCTCTCGACGGCGATCACCGCGAGGGCGAAGGCCGGAGACACCTGTGTGCCGACCGTCGCCGCCAGGAGATACCGTCCGTAGGTGTCGGCAATATCGGCCACATGCGACAGGCGCGGGACAAGCGCCTGCGCCTCGCTCGGGAGGTCGGCGAACAGCGCCTCGGCCGTCCAGTAGCGTGCCGCATCGGCGGGAAGCGCGTGGTTGACGCTGGACCAGAACCATGCGGACGGCGCGGCGTCGTCAAGAGGCTCGACAGGTGGGCTCGCCGCCACGGCGGGGGTCGGGGCGACGGCGTTGGGGTCCGGCGTCATGAAGTTGTCGCCAGGTTCGATCCGGATTGTGATCCGCGGACCGGCATGGTCGGGCGCCGGCACGCCGATCAGGCGGATGGCGGTTCTGTCGGTCCCGACCCCGCTGCCCCCGGTCGTCTGCGCGGCAGCGGGCAGGAGGCCCGCGAAAGCCACGGCGAATGCCGCCGCAACAGCGCGCGCATATCGTTCGGTCCTGCACCGTATGTGGGTCATCGCCTGTCCTGCCCGCGTTCCCGCAGTCCCACGCGATGTCTGTGCATCGTTCAAGGGATCCGCGCCTCTGCGCCGGACGATGATGCCACAAAGGTCGCCTGACAAGGCCCCGCGCAGCGATCGTATCGAACCGCTGGCGGCGCGGCCACACACACGCTACCCCGGAAACGCTTGCGTGAATCGGGGGTTTGTCTTTGATAAACGGCCAATGCGTGCGGATCGCTGCGGTTGTCCACGCTGCCACAGGGAAGGCTGCGCTGTGCAGAAATTAAAACGAATTCATTTCAATTCAGCGCCCAATTCCCGCCCCAGTCCTCCAGCATTCCTTTCGACATCACGGAACGCGGCGTCACCCAAGTGTGCCCCCGGGGACCGGATACCACCACGTCGTAAGACCTATTCCTGGAGTGACTGAAATGGAAATGATCAAGAGCTTTGCAAAATCCGAATCCGGCGCCGTCACGGTTGACTGGGTCGTTCTGACCGCGGCCATCGTCGGCCTCGGCCTCGCCGTCATGGCTGTCGTGTCGGGCGGTATCGAAGACCTGTCGACCAACATCTCGGACACGCTGACCGACACCGATCCGCTGACCGATCCGTTCAACGAGTAAGTCGTTACGGGTTTCCGAACGGATGTCTCGCCAACGACTGCTGGCGTAGACACGCAACTTTGAACGGAGCCGCATCGCACTGTGCGGCTCCTTCTTCTTTGGGGGCAACACTGCCGCCAATGACCGGTATCTGACGACGGTCCATTGAAACGCTCATGCGCGACCGCGACCGAAGGAAAGAAGCCGCCTCGCCCGAGGCGGCATTTCCGCCTTCCAACCCCAGGTCCCGTCCTGAAGCGCGCGCATGGGGCGAAGACGATTCCCATTCGAAGCGACTTGGAACGAAACGGGCGCTTGCCGACGTTCCCAAGCCACATTCCTGCCCCGGGCCGTGGCCTTATGTCCATGCGCGCCTAGACGCGCTGGTGCAGAACGCACTCGGCCCGACCTGTCCCCTGAACCAGGCAAAGCCCGTCGTCCGTCCGGACGCACGACACGGTGCCAGACGGGTCGTCTTTTTTCATGCCACCAAAGCATCAGGAGTGCTCTCATGGCCTTTTCGAAGTTCAATACCTTTCTGTCGGACGAATCCGGCGCCGTCACCGTCGACTGGGTGGTTCTGACTGCCGCCATCGTGGGGCTCGGCCTTGCGGTCATGAGCGTCGTCTCGGGCGGCATCGAGAGCCTGTCGGGCAACATTTCCGACACGCTCTCCAACACCGACCCGCTGAGCGATCCCTTCGAAAACTCCAACCAGCAGGCGGCCGACGGGATCGAATGAAGGAGATAGCGTCCGCAGCTTGCGGGCGTTGCGGCCCTGGCACACCACCGGGGCCGCACCACTCCGGGCTCATGAATTTCCGGCCACCACCAAAATTTTGCCAGATTTGTCGGCAAATGCTCGCCGATGGGTGAGGGTGACGTGCGTTCTTCGGGGCGCCGGCATCCTTCAGGGGCCGCACGCGGCCTGAACAGAAAAGTGAGGATGCCGAGATGCGTATCATTTTCGTGTTGGTCCTGATTGCCGGTGTCGGGCTCGCCGCGTTCGCGGTGTCCGTGGCGATGGACCGTTTCGACCAGTACCAGACCGCGATCGCCGAGCAGCGTGACGCCATCGTTCCCACCACCGACGTCTTCGTCGTCACGCGGCAGGTCCGCTACGGCGAACCGATTCGGCAAGGCGATGTGAAGGCCATTCGCTGGCCTGCCGATCACGTGCCCTTCGGCGCGTTCACGAGCATGGAAGAGCTGTTTCCGTCGGGTTCGGACGAGCCGCGGATCGCGCTTCGCGTGATGGAGGCCGACGAGCCGGTGCTGATCTCCAAGGTCACCGCGCCCGGCGAGGATGCCGGCGTCGCCTCGCGGCTCGAGAACGGGATGCGGGCACTCGCCCTGCGGGTCGACGTGACCTCCGGCGTGTCGGGCTTCCTGCGTCCGGGCGACCGCGTGGACGTCTACTGGACCGGCGCCGGTCGCGACGGCGACCGCATCACGCGACTGATCCGGTCCAACGTGCAGATCATCGCGATCGACCAGATCACCGACGAGGACCGCAACAATCCGACCGTTGCGCGCACGATCACCGTCACGGCGGCCCCCTCCGATATCGGGGCGCTGACGCAGGCCCAGGCCAGCGGCAGCCTGACGCTGGCGCTGGTCGGTGTGTCCGACGAAACGATTTCCGATTCGGTGGAGATTTCCACAAGCGAGCTTCTGGGGGCCGAGGAAATCGTCCAGAACACCGCGCCGGAAATCTGCACCGTGCGCGCGCGCCGCGGCGGTGAGGTGATCGTCACTCAGGTGCCCTGCACCAACTGATCCGCGCCACGCCCGGAAGCGGCAAAACCGGCCGCAACCACGTGCAAGACCAAAACGCCCCGATACGGTTTCATCCCGTTTCGGGGCGTTTCCTTGTGGAAAACCCCCCGGCCGACCGCGAGATCTGTCTGTGGATAACCTTATGCGTTGTCGAATCAACACATAAAGAAAGCCTCGCAACATACGGAATATTGCGCGAAAACTAGTTTTCAGTCACTGTGGACAAAACGGGCGGCCATTCGGACAACGCCCGAACAGAGGCATAGAGGCAGGATTATCATGCGTATGACACGAATCCTGGCCGCCGCAGCCATCGGGCTTGGAGCGGTCTTTTCGCAGGGAACGCCGGTTACGGCACAGACCCTGCGCGTTCTCGAAGGTGAGACGTCGGCCACCCTGCGGGTGCCCATGAACCGGGCGGTGGTGGTCGAGAGCGACATGCTCTTTGCCGAGCTTTCGGTCGCCAACCCCGCAATCGCGGATATCGCCACCCTGTCGGAGCGGTCGATCTACATCCTCGGGCGCGCCCCGGGGCGGACGACGATGACGCTGCTCTCCGCCGAGGGTTCGCTGATCGCCAACGTCGAGATCCAGGTGGTGCCCGATGTCGCCGAGCTGCGCGAACGTCTGGGAGAGATCCTTCCCGGCGAAGCGGTCGAGGTGCGCACCGCCAATGACGGGATCGTCCTGTCGGGCACCGTCAGCTCGCTTCAGGCGGTCGACCGGGCCATGCAGCTTGCCGAACGCTACACCCCGGGCGGCGTGTCGAACATGATGCAGGTGGGCGGCACCCAGCAGGTGATGCTGCAGGTCCGCTTCGCCGAAATGCAGCGCAGCGTGCGGCAGGAGCTTTCGTCGTCGCTGAACATCGGCAACAACGATGCGATATTCGGATCGAACGGCCTGGCAAACACCAACCCGACCGGCGTACCGACGATCGTCCCTGACGGATTGGACAACCGGAACGGCGCACTTTCCATCGCCTTCGGGTCGGGATCTCTCCAGATCGGGCTCCTTCTGGAGGCCCTCGAAACGAACGGCATGGTGCGGACGCTCGCAGAGCCGAACCTGTCAGCCCTTTCGGGTCAGACAGCTGAATTCCTCGCCGGCGGCGAATACCCGATCCCGGTGCAGGGCGAGGATGGGATCGGCGTCGAGTTCAAGCCCTTCGGTGTAAACATGAACTTCACGCCAACGGTCGTGGAAGGCGAAATCATCAACCTGAACCTCACTGCGGAGGTTTCCTCGATCGGCGAAATCCAACCCGGAACGAACATTCCGGTGCTGAACACGCGTCGTGCAGGCACCACCGTCGAGCTTCGCGACGGCGAGAGCTTCGCGATCGCGGGCCTCCTGCAGGACGACTTTCGCGACTCTATCGGCCAGGTCCCGTGGCTCGGCGACCTGCCGGTTCTCGGTGCGCTGTTCCGCTCGGCGAACTACTCGCGCCAGCAGACCGAGCTTGTGGTCATCGTCACGGCCCACCTCGTGAACCCGGTCCGCGGCGAGGCGCTGGCCCTGCCCACCGACCGCGTCACGATCCCGACCGAGGCCGACCTGTTCCTGCACGGCCGCACCACGGGTCGCCCGCGTCAGGGCACGGCAGCAGGCGATGTGGCGGACCAGGATTTCAGCGGGTCCTACGGCTACGTGATGGAATGAGGAGCGGAACGATGCGGACTGCAACCATGACCCACCCCGGTTCCCGGCTCCGCCAGCGCATCGTCGCGGGTGGCCTGGCGCTCGGCCTGACGATGACGCTTGCCGGCTGCGAGGACCTCTTCGACGTCACGCAGCCTCTGGGCTCGAACCTCGACGAAGGCAACTTCGGCAACCCGACCATGACCAACATCATGCTGCACAACGGCGAGCTTTCCTACGCCGAGGTGCTGGGGGACCGTTTCGCCGAGACGGTGCCGACCACGATCAACTTCGCCTTCAACTCCGCCGAACTCGACGAGCAGGCGCGCGCGATCCTGCGTGAACAGGCGGCGTTCATCCGGCACTTCCCCGAGGTGCGCTTCACAGTCTACGGCCATACCGACCTTGTCGGCAGCCGGGCCTACAACGAACGCCTCGGCCTGCGCCGTGCGCGTGCGGCGGTGAATTACATCATCAGCCAGGGCGTGGACCGCTCGCGGCTTCAGGCGCTGGTGTCGCGCGGCGAGCTTGAGCCCGTCGTGCCCACGGAGATGGAAGAACGGCGCAACCGCCGCACCGTGACCGAGGTGACCGGCTTCGTACAGTCCCACCCGCTGGTGCTGGACGGCGAATATGCCCGGATCGTCTACCGCGCCTATGTCGGCGGCGGAGGCGGCGAATAGGCCCACGCCATCACTGCATCACGTCGAAAGGGCCCGTTTCGCGGGCCCTTTTTCATTGGCGGCAGGCCTGTCGCAGGTCGGCGAAATACCCTCCCAACGTAAACGTAATCCCGCTTTTTGGTCCTATTGTTGCCCTTTTCTATGGGCACCTTCGCCGGCGGTGCGATGCGTGGGGCGGCCTTTGGGCAAGTCATGCGCGGCCCGCGCCCGGGTGACGACCGCGTCGCCCGCCATGACATCACCACCCGACCGATCGGGACAACGTGGGGAATGAGGAATGAGTAGCGGACTTGCCCTGCAATCCGAATCCGAGCCATCGGCCATCGTCGCCTGCACTGTCTCGCGCAATGTGCATCGCTTCGACCTTCTGATCGAGGACATGGAAGCCGAGCTTGGCGAAGGCTGGGGCGATCTGGGCTTTGACGAGGCGCGCGCTTTCCTGGGCCAGCCGGAGGCCGATGAACTGGTGTTCATCGCGCTGGCCATCACGACCGATGACGAAGCCGATGTCGGCATGCTGGGCGAGCTGATCCGCACCGCCAAGCTGCGCGGCACGCGGGTGATCATCGTCGCCGATTCGGTCTCGCCGGGCACGCTGCACCAGCTCCTGAAGCTCGGGGCCGACGACTTCCTGCCCTATCCGCTGTCGGATGGCGCGCTTCACGATGCCGTCGAGCGGATCAGGAAACTCGCCGCCGACGCCGCGGCGGGCACGCCGAGCGCGGAAGGCCCGGTCACCGCCAAGCCCACCATGGGCGGCAAGGGCGCGATCTTCGCGGTTCAGAACCTCGCGGGCGGCACGGGGGCGACGACGCTGGCCGTGAACCTCGCCTGGGAACTGGCCAATATCGACAAGAAGAAGGCGCCGAGCGTCTGCCTGATCGATTTCGATCTGCAGTTCGGCACCGTGGCGACCTATCTCGACCTGCCGCGCCGCGAGATCGTTCTGGAATTCCTTCAGGAAGCCGAAACGATGGATGTCGACTCCTTCCGGCAGGCGCTGGTGACCTATGGCGACAAGCTGTCGGTCTTTACCTCGCCGCCCGAGATCGTGCCGCTCGACATCATGAGCGCGAACGAACTCAACGCGATCCTCGACCTGGCGCAGCAGTGCTTCGACATCGTGATCGTGGAAATGCCGCGCACGCTCGTCGTCTGGAGCGAGGCGGTACTGAACCGCGCAGACATCTTCTTCGCCACGCTGGAGCTTGACCTGCGCTCGGCGCAGGACGCGATGCGCTTCATCAAGGCGCTCAGGGCCGAGGACCTGCCGCTGGAGAAGATCCAGTACGTCATGAACCGTGCCCCCGGAGGCATGGACCTGACCGGAAAGAGCCGCGTCAAGAAGCTGGCCGAAAGCCTCAGCGTGGAGATCAAGACCCTCCTCCCCGATGGTGGCAAGGCCGTGCAGGAGGCCGGCGACAACGGCCAGCCACTCGCCGAAGCCGCCCGCAAGAACCCGTTGCGCAAGGAAATCGCGAAGCTGGCGCTGGGCCTGCATCAGGCGATGAGCGCTGACGCGACTGCAGCCAAGTAAGCCGGAGCACCGCAATGTTTTCGAAGTATCGCAAGACCGACGCCAAGTCCGACACGGTGGCCCCCGAGCCGAAGGTTGCTCCCAAGGCGTCGGCCGAAACGTCGAACACGTCCGCCGGGCCGGGCGAGGCACCCAAGGCCACACGCCGTGCGCAGGAACTCGAGGCCGTTCCGAAGGCCGAGATCGGCGTCAGTGACGAGAAAGAGGCCAAGCGCCGGCAGCGTCTCGACGAACTCAAGACCGAGATGCACAACCGTCTGCTCGACAACCTGAACCTCTCGGCGCTCGAGTCGGCCAAGGAAAGCGAACTTCGCGCGGAAATCAACGCCATCACCAGCGAACAGATGGCGGAGATGGGCGTGGTCCTGAACCGCGAAGACCGCCAGATGCTCAACGTCGAGTTGTTCGACGAGGTGACGGGCCTCGGTCCGCTCGAGCCGCTTCTCAAGGACGAGACGGTCAACGACATCCTCGTCAATGGTCCCAATCGTATCTTCGTGGAACGCAACGGCCGCCTCGAACTGACCGATGTGCGGTTCAAGAACGAACGCCACCTTTTGCGGATCATCGACAAGATCGTGTCCGCCGTGGGCCGTCGGGTCGACGAATCGAACCCCTATGTGGACGCCCGCCTCAAGGATGGCTCGCGTTTCAACGCCATGGTTCCGCCGGTAGCGGTGGACGGCAGCCTCGTCTCCATTCGTAAGTTCAAGAAGGAGAAGCTGGGCATCGACGACCTGGTGGGTTTCGGCGCCTTCTCCGAGGAGATGGCGGCCTATCTGCAGGCCGCGGTTTCGACCCGCCTCAACGTCATCGTCTCGGGCGGTACCGGTTCGGGCAAGACGACCACGCTCAACGCGCTGTCGTCCTTCATCGACAACAAGGAACGCGTGCTGACGATCGAGGACACGGCGGAACTTCAGCTTCAGCAGATCCACGTCGGCCGGATGGAAAGCCGCCCGCCGAACGTCGAGGGCAAGGGCGCGGTCACCCAGCGCGACTGTCTGAGGAACGCACTTCGGATGCGCCCCGACCGCATCATCGTCGGCGAGACGCGCGGCGAGGAAGTGATCGACATGCTACAGGCCATGAACACGGGCCATGACGGGTCGATGACCACGATCCACGCCAACTCCGCCCGCGACGCCTGTTCGCGTCTGGAGAACATGGTCGCGATGTCCGGGATCGAGATGCCGATCAAGGCCGTGCGCGCCCAGATCGCCTCGGCCGTCAACCTCATCGTGCAGGCCAGCCGCCTTCAGGACGGCTCGCGCCGCATGGTGTCGATCACCGAGGTGACCGGCATGGAGGGCGAGGTGATCTCGATGCAGGAGGTCTTTCGCTTCCAGCGCACGGGCCTGAGACCGGACGGAAAGATCATCGGCCATTTCACGGCCTGTGGCGTCCGCTCGCACTACGCCGAACGTTTCCGCCAGTGGGGCTACGACCTGCCGGCGGCCATCTATGAACCCGTTGCCGCGGAGTAAGCCGTCATGGATCTCTCGATCGAACCGCTCATCTACATAGGCATCTTCGTCGGCGTCCTGCTGCTGGTGGAAGGTGTCTATCTTGCCGTGTTCGGCAAGTCGATCAGCCTCAACGCACGGGTGAACCGGCGGCTTGCGATGCTCGAACAGGGCGCCAGCCGCGAGGACGTGCTGGCGCAGCTCCGCAAGGAGATGGCGCAACACAAGGGGCGCGTGCGCGTTCCCTTCTACTCGCTGATCGCGGACAAGGCTCAGAAGGCCAATATCGCCTTCTCGCCCGAGCAGCTGATCCTGGTGATGATCGGACTGACGGTGGTGGTCTTCCTGGCGCTGTCCGTCCTCACCACGGCGGCCCTGCCGATCCGGGCGCTGGTGTCTGTGGTCATGGGTGTGGGCGGAGTCTACCAGTGGGTGGCCTCCAAGGCGAAAAAGCGCATTGCCAAGCTGGAGGAACAGCTTCCCGACGCGGTCGAACTGATGGTGCGCTCGCTGCGTGTCGGCCATCCTTTCGTGTCGGCCGTGCACACCGTGGCGCGCGAGATGTCGGACCCGCTGGCCTCGGAGCTCGGCATCATCGCCGACGAGGCCGCCTACGGGCGCGATGTCTCGGAGTCGATCCGGGCGATGGCCGAACGGCTCGAAATCCAGGACCTTCGCTTCCTTGCCGTGGCCGTCGGCATCCAGCAGACGTCCGGCGGCAACCTCGCCGAGATCCTGCAGGGTCTGGCCAACGTCATCCGGGCGCGTTTCAAGCTCTTCCGGAAGGTCAAGGCAATCACGTCCGAGGCGAAGTTCTCGGGCACGTTCCTGTCGTTCTTTCCGATCATTTGCCTGATCGGCATCAACGTGATGCAGCCCGATTACTATGCCGACGTGATCGACACGCCGGCCTTCATCCCGGCCTGTGCGGTCGTGGCCGTCATGCTCGCCGTGAACATGATTTTCATGCGCATAATGGTCAACATCAAGGTTTGAGCGAGGCGAAAGACCAATGGAAACGATCCGCGCATATTTCGACTTGGGCAACGAGTGGCTGACCAGCCAGTTCGGCGACCTCGCCCCTATGGTCGTGGCGGGCCTTCTGGGCGTGCTCTTGATCCTCGTGGTCCTGCCAGCGCTTCTCAAGCCCAACAAGGACCCGTTCAGCCGCCTGAAGCGGGAAGGCGACGGCGAGCAGACATCCGCCGGCGCCAAGCCGCGCGGGTTGCGGGTCGGCGGCAAGGACGAACGCCTCGACCGGTTCTCGCAGTATCTGCAGCCTCAGAACCAGGATGAACTCTCCGCCTCGCAACTGACCATGATCCGGGCCGGCTACCGGTCCAAGGGCGCAGTGCAGATGTTCCACTTCCTGCAACTCGTCGGCGGGATCGGCGGGCTCGTGCTGGGCACGATCTATCTGCTGATCGCGGGCGGCGGGTCGGCGCAGGCCTCGATCCTGACGGTGCTCCTGCCCGGTTGCGTGGGCTACTACGCCCCGAAATACTGGGTGCAGCGCCGTTTGCAGGTGCGCCAGGAACAGATCATCCAGGGCTTTCCCGACACGCTCGACCTGATGCTGGTCTGCGTGGAGGCCGGCCAGTCGCTCGATCAGGCCATCAATCGCGTCGCCAAGGAGATCGAAACCTCCTACCCGTCGCTCAGCGAGGAATTCCAGATCGTCGCCTACGAGATGAAGGCCGGCAAGGAAAAGAGCCGCGTTCTGCGTGACATGGGCGAGCGTGTCGATGTTCAGGACATCAACAGCTTCGTCACGACGCTGATCCAGTCGGCCACCTTCGGCACCTCCATCGCCGAGGCGCTTCGGGTCTATGCCGAGGAAATGCGTGACAAGCGCGTGATGCGGGCCGAGGAAAAGGCCAACAAGCTGCCCACGAAGCTGACACTCGGCACCATGATGTTCTGTGTTCCGCCGCTGCTGATCATCCTCATCGGACCCTCGGTCTATGGGATCGCCACAATGTTGGGCGGCGGCTGATCCAAAGGGGAGACAGACCCGCGCGAAGCGGGCTAAGGTTGCTCCAACGATACGTGTCACGACGGCCGGGAAAACCGGCCGCGCCGGAGCAGCCAAGCCTTGGGGGAGCGTCGTGCCATGCGGCATGCACCCGTCCTGCGATCCTTCCTGATCTGCTGTTGCACGGCGCTCGTCGCCGGCTGCATGCCCACGAGCTTTCTGTCCGGCACCGATGCCGCCGTGAGCGACCCTCTCCGCCCGGGCATCGACCCGGGTGCGGCATCGGTCGACGGGCTCATCGTCGGGCATCGCCTGATGGCATCGAACGAGCCTGAACTGGCGCTCAGGGCCTATTACCGGGCCGCGGGCGAGCTCGGGCTCAACGCCGATGTGCTCTCCGCGCTCGGCTCGGCCAATCTCAAGCTCGGTCGCATCGGGCAGGCGGAGGCGCTGCTGCGCCAGGCGCTGGACGAGGAAGAGGATTTCGTGCCGGCCCTCAACAATCTGGGCGTGGTCCTCATGGAACAGCGCGAATACGGCGAAGCGCGGCGGGTCTTCCAGAAGGCCTTTGCGCTTGACAGTGGCCGAACGGACGCGATCCGCGAGAACCTGAGACTGGCTATCGCGCGGATGCAAGATACCGTGTATGATGCTGTAAACAACGAGCGTCAGCTCGACCTGATACGGCGCGGTCCGGGGGTCTATGAACTCCTCTCCACGTCCGGCTGAGGCGGGCAAGGCGAATAACGAGCAGATATGAGGCAGACCATGTCCCCAATTCTCCGGACCTTTCCGGCGGTGCTGGCCGTCATCGGCCTTGCTGCCTGTGACCAGACCGTCGGCGCCGATGTCGACCGCGCCCTCGACCCGCTGAACGTCATCGACGAGACCAATCTCAGCGACGTGATGCTGACCGCCGCCTCCCCCGATGAGGCCGTGGCCTATTTCCAGCGCACGCTGAGCGAACAGCCCGACCGCATCGACCTGAAACGTGGCCTTGCGAAGAGCCTCGTGCGCGCGGGCCGCGCCACCGAGGCTCTGCCACTCTGGACCGATGTCATCGACGATCCGGGCGCGACCCATGACGACCGCATGGATTACGCGGACGCGCTGATCCGCAACGGCGACTGGGACGCCGCCGAGGCGCAACTCGACCTCATTCCGCCCACGCTCGAGACTTTCGAACGCTACAGGCTCGAGGCGATGATCGCCGACAGCAACCGCGAATGGGACCGCGCCGAAAGCTTCTACGAGACGGCTGCCGGCCTGACGACCCGCCCGGCGAGTGTCCTGAACAACTGGGGCTTCTCGCGGCTGACGCGCGGCGATCACGGTGGCGCGGAAGAGTTGTTCCTCGAGGCGATTTCCTACGACCCGAACCTGTTCACGGCCAAGAACAACTTGGTTCTCGCCCGCGCCGCGCAGGGCAATTACCAGCTTCCGCTGGTGCGCATGACCCAGGTGGAGCGCGCGCAGCTTCTGCACACGGCGGCTCTGGCGGCCATCCGGCAGGGCGAGGTCAGCACCGGCCGCCACCTTCTGGCCGAGGCCATCGACACGCATCCGCAGCATTTCGACGTCGCCGTGCGCGCGCTCAGGGCGCTCGACGAGGACGCGTGACGCCAGATCACCGACGGCCAGGGTGCGCGGCGAAGGAGGACTGTCGCGCGCCCTGAAACATTCTCCATCCTGCCCCGCTTCGGCCCGATTTGCTGAGCAATCTCAGCCCCGACCAGACAGGAAACGGGGCACGGGTGATGAACCTCGAAGTGACTTTGACCGCGATGCAGGCATGGATCTTCCTGCCTCTGGCGCTGCCGATCGCCCTATGGGCGTGCTACACCGACATCACGGAATTCAAGATCAAGAACGTCACGGTGCTGGCCCTTCTGGCCGGTTTCATCGTGCTGGGGCCCTTTGCGATGGGCTGGGACGAATACGCCTGGCGTTTCGCGCATTTCGGCGTGGTGCTTGCCGTGGGCTTCGTCCTGTCGGCGGGGATGGGCATCGGCGCGGGTGACGCGAAATTCGCCGCCGCCATGGCGCCCTTCGTGGCGCTGCCCGATGTAGGCACCGTCCTTGTCGTCTGGACGCTGGTGACGCTGACCACAGTGCTGCTCTACGCCGTGCCGCGGTTCATTCCGATGGTGGCCAATGTCGGCATTCGCCGCGCGGCCAAGATGCCCTTTCCCTTCGGCATCGCGCTGGCCCCAACGCTTGTCATCTACCTTGTCCTCGGCATCACCCAGGGAGGCGCCTGAGCCATGAACACCCAAGCCGGATTGCCCGAAAGCTTCGCCCCGCCTCCGCTGCGCAAGCTCGGCGACACGGGCCTGACCGTCGTCATGATGCGCGACATCATGCTGAAGACCGTCTTCCGCAAGAATGTCGAGCATGCCTCGGACATCGCAGCCGCGATCTGCCTGCCGACCCCGCTCACGCAGGAGCTGATCGACATGCTGCGCGAGATGGGGCTGATGCAGGCCACCGGCACGCTGCACGCCACCTCGTCCAACGAGATGGGCTACCAGCTGACCGATGCGGGCAAGGCGCGCGCGCTCGACGCCCTGTCGCAGTCGGAATATTACGGCGCGATGCCCGTTCCGCTGGAGGATTACAAGGCTCAGGTCAAGCGCCAGTCGATCAAGAACGTGCGGATCACGCGCGATCTTCTGGAGGCGTCGATGGGCAACCTGATCCTGCCCGAGGGCATGATAGACCAGCTTGGGCCGGCGGTCACTTCCGGCCGTTCGGTGCTGATGTACGGCCCTCCGGGCAACGGCAAGTCGTCGATCGCCGAAGGCATCCGGGCGGCCATGGGCGATCACATCTACATCCCCCACGCGCTGAGCTATGCGGGCCAGGTGATCACCATGTTCGACCCGATCGTTCATACCAAGGTGGAAGGCACCGAAGCCCCCGGCGCGCTCAGCCCGCTGAGGAAATCCACCTCGCGCTCCGACACGCGGTACCTGCTGTGCACGCGGCCCACCGTGATGACGGGCGGCGAGCTGATGCTCAAGATGCTCGACCTCAACTACAACGCCGTCAGCCGCACCTACCAGGCGTCGCTACAGCTGAAGTCGACCGGCGGCGTGTTCATCGTCGACGACCTTGGCCGCCAGGAAGAGCCGCCGCAGGCGCTGATCAACCGCTGGATCGTTCCGATGGAGGCCGGCTACGACATCCTCGCCCTGCAATCGGGCGAGAAGTTCGAGGTGCCCTTCGACACGCTCGTGGTGTTCTCGACGAACTTCCACCCCAACGAGATCTTCGACCAGGCCGCCCTTCGCCGGATCTTCTTCAAGGTGAAGATCGATGGGCCGACCCAGAGCGAGTTCCTCAAGATCTTCGCCATGGTCGCCCGCAAGAAGGGCGTGGCCCTGAACGAGGACGCGCTGATCTACATGCTCAAGAAGAAGTATCCGGCCGTCGACAACCTCTATGCCAACTACCACGCGCCGTTCCTGATCGACCAGATCAAGGCGATCTGCGATTTCGAGGGCATCGAGTACCAGCTGCGCCCCGACCTGATCGATCGCGCCTGGGAAAACCTCTATGTGAGAGACGAAAAGATCGTCCACTGATCGGGCCGAAAAACTGCAGTTTTTCGTGAGGGAAAACTGCAGTTTTCCCACCCGTTTTCCTCGAGGAAAACGGCGCCCTTCCCGTGCGCGCCCCATGGTCAGCCGCGCAACGCGCGCCTATCTTGCGCCTCATGACGGCGCTCCCCGCAGAGATCACAGGCTGGTTCGACGCGCGCGGCTGGGCCATTCACCCCCATCAGCGCGCGATGCTGGAGGCGTCGGATCGTCCCTGCCAGCTCCTGATCGCGCCCACGGGCGGCGGCAAGACAATGGCGGGTTTCCTGCCGACGCTGGCCGAGCTTGCGGACGGCGATCATGCGGGCCTGCACACGCTCTACATCTCGCCGCTCAAGGCGCTGGCCGCCGATATCCGGCGCAACCTGACCGGGCCGATCACCGAGATGGGCCTGCCGATCCGGGTCGAGGACCGAACCGGCGACACCCCATCGTCGCGCAAGAAGCGCCAGCGCGCCGACCCGCCGCATATCCTGCTGACCACGCCCGAAAGCCTCGCGCTCCTGACCTCCTACGAGGATGCGGGGCGCACCTTCGCCGGCCTCAAGCGCGTGATCGTCGACGAGATCCACGCGCTGGCCGAAAGCAAGCGGGGCGATCAGCTGATGCTGGCGCTCTCGCGGCTCTCGGCGCTGGCGCCGGGTCTGCGCCGCGTGGGGCTGTCGGCCACGGTGGAGGACCCCGAGGCCATCGCCCGGCTGCTGGCGCGCCATCCTGATCCTTGCGAGATCCTGCAGGCCGATCCCGGCCCGGACCCCGATATCTCCATGCTGGTCACGGACGAGCCCCCGCCCTGGTCCGGCGGCGGCGGGAAATACGCCATCCCCGCCGTGTTGGAGGCCGTGAAGCAGCACCGCACCACGCTGATCTTCCACAACACCCGCGCGCAGGCGGAGCTGTTCTTTCACAACCTCTGGCTCGCCAACGAGGACCAGCTGCCGATCGGCATCCATCACGGCGCGCTGGCGCGGGAGCAGCGGGAGCGCGTCGAACAGGCGATGACCGACGGCAGGCTCCGGGCCATCGTGTGCACCGGCACGCTCGATCTGGGCATCGACTGGGGCGATGTGGACCTCGTGATCCAGGTCGGCGCGCCGAAGAACGTCAAGCGCCTTGTGCAGCGGATCGGCCGCGCCAACCACCGCTACAACGCGCCGTCGAAAGCCCTGATCGTGCCCGCCAACCGCTTCGAGGTGATCGAGTGCGTCGCGGCGCTGGCGGCCGTCCGCGAACACGACCTCGACGGCGACCCGCGCGGGCCCGGACCGCTCGACGTGCTGTGCCAGCATATCCTGATCCGTGCCGCGGCCGGACCGTTCCGCGCCGACGACCTCCATGCCGAGGTCATCACCACGGGCGCCTATGCCGACCTTCCGCGCGCCACCTTCGACCGCTGCCTCGATTTCGTGGCCACCGGCGGCTACGCGCTGCGCGCCTATGACCAGTGGCAGCGGCTGATGCAGCGCCCCGATGGCCAGTGGCAGTTGCGCGACCCGCGCGCGGCGGCGCGTATCCGCATGAACATAGGCACCATCGTGGATGCCGACAAGATGGCCGTGCGCCTGCACAAGTCGCGCGGCGGCAAGCCGCTCGGCGAGGTCGAGGAATACTTCGCCTCGATGCTGCGCAAGGGCGACACCTTCCTGATCGGTGGCGAGATCGTGCGCTACGAGGGCATGCGCGAGATGGTGGTGGAGGTCACGCGCACCCCCTGGCAGAAGCCCAAGATCGCCACCTTCATGGGCACGAAATTCGCCACCTCCACGCAGCTTTCCGACCGCATCCTGACGATGTTCCGCCGCGACGACTGGCCCGAACTGCCCGGTCACACTCGCGACTGGCTGAAGCTGCAGCGCGCGGTCAGCCGCCTGCCCGAACGCGACCGGCTTCTGGTGGAAAGCTTCCCCCATGACGGGCGCGAACACCTCGTGGCCTATGGGTTTGCCGGCAAGAACGCGCAGCAGACACTGGGCCTTCTGCTGACCCAGAGGATGGAGGCGCAGGGGCTGAACCCGATGGGTTTCGTCGCGACGGATTACGCGACGCTGATCTGGGGCCTCGATGCCGTGGGCGACGCGGTGCCGCTGTTCTCGCGCGAGAACCTGATCCGGACCATGGAGACATGGCTTGCCGATAACGCGGTGATGAAACGGACCTTCAAGGGATCGGCCGTCATCGCGGGGCTCATCGACCGCGCCATGCCCGGCGGCCGGCGCAAGACCGGGCGGCAGACGGCGTTTTCCACCGACATCCTCTATGACACGCTGCGCAAATACGACCCCGACCACGTGATGCTGGAGATCACGCGCGCCGAGGCGATGCGCGGCCTCGTGGATTTCGGCCGGATCGAGACGATGCTCGAGCGGATCGGCGACAGGATCGACCATGTGCGCCTGACCCGCGTCACGCCGCTGGCAGCACCCCTTTTCCTCGAGCCCGGCCGGGTTCCCGTCGACGGGCTCGCCAACCAGCGCCTGATGGAGGAAGAGGCCGAAAGGCTGATGCGGACGGCGGGGCTGGAAAGCGCCTGACCGGGCAACGACAGGCCTTGCGGCCCGGCGCGGGGGCGTGGCATGGAACGGATCATGAACGCCCACAGCTTCGACTTCCGCGGCGAGACTTTCCAGGCCCTGCCCTCGGGCGCGCTCTTCTGGCCGTCGGAGCGGCTTCTGGCCGTGTCGGACCTGCATCTCGGCAAGGCCGAGCGCGCGGCACGGCGCGGAGGCCCCATGCTCCCGCCCTACGAGGGGATCGACACGCTCCTGCGGCTGTCGGCCGACATCTCCGCCACGGCGCCGCGAACCGTCGTCTGCCTCGGCGACAGTTTCGACGACGCGGCCGCGGCCCATGCTCTGGACGAGGTTACGACGGGCCATCTCACGCCCCTGATGGCCGGCCGGTCCTGGATCTGGATCGAGGGCAACCACGACCCCGGCCCCCTCGGCCTTGGCGGGACGCATCTGGCGGCGCTGCGCACGGGCCCCCTCACCTTCCGCCACATCGCCGGGCCGGACGCGACGGGCGAGGTCTCGGGCCACTACCACCCCAAGGCACGCCTCTCCGGGCGGGGGCGCGGCATCACGCGGCCCTGCTTCCTGGTCGACGGGGTGCGGATCGTGATGCCGGCCTACGGGACCTACACCGGCGGGCTTCAATGCGACGGCCCGGAGCTTTCGGCACTGATGGAACGCGGCGCGCGGGCCATTCTCCTCGGCACGCCGCCCGTCGAGATCCCTATGCCCCGTCGTCCGACAAGAGGCCGGCGGCGCGAAGGTCCGGCAGGTGGGAGCGACTGACCGGCACCTGCGCGCCGCAGCGCAGGACCGCAACGTGGCGCCGGCCCTCGGGGCGCACCGTGACCACGGCAGCGATGGCGACCCAGTGCGAGCGGTGGACCTGAAGCCCCGGCAGGTGCGACAGCTCCTTCAGGGCGTCGCGGAAACGCATCAGCACCCGCGCGCTGCCCGCCTCGGTATGGACCCGGAGATAGTGATCGTCGGCCGCGATCCACCGGAGGTCACGGCCGATCTCCTCCTCCACGTGCGTCAGGAAGGCGGGAAGCTCCTGTGCACTCTCGGACCCGAGATCATCGGCGTCCTCGGCGCGGGCATCCACCGACGCTGCGCCGCTGTCCGGGACAGCCGGCGCCACGCCGACCTCCGGGGGTGCCGACGCGAAGGCGATACGCGCATAGAGCCTTATGAGGACCATGCCGAGTGACACCACGAGCACCACGAGGATATGTTGCAGCATCATGCCCAGGCTGAGGACCTCGACCCCGAGGATGAGGGCATTGAACAGGCAGATCGACGGACCGAGCGTGGCCGCGATCGCCACGGCGCCCGAGATATCGGCATTCAGCGAATCGCCCATATAGGCGAGGACGCCCTTGCGGACGTAAACGGCGACCAGCAGCGCAACGCCGATCAGTCCGCCCCAGTAAAACAGCCGTTCCTCGAAGGACATCGCGGTGAAGGTTCCGAACGGGCCGATCATGGCCGCCAGGACGCTCGAAAGCATCCAGGCCGCGACGCGAAGGACGCGGCGACCGGCACGTCCCGACCTGCTGAATTCCTCGATGGTGGTCATGCGTCGCGGGGCCCGGTTGGTGTCCCTTTCCTCTTAGATGGACGATTTGGCAAATCAAGCATGTTGATCCACACTTGACAGAGGGAGTCTCAGCGCTTTGGGAAATGGAATGGACAATACGGGACTTGCTCCCGCGCGAGAGGCGGCCATCCGCACCAGTTTCAAGCGGCAGGGCATGATGCGGACGATGGAGGCCCGGATCGACCGGATCGCGCCCGGACGGGTGGTCCTGTCGATGCCGGTCACCTCCGCCATCGACCAGCAGCACGGCTTCGCGCATGCCGGTGCCACCTTCGCGCTGGGCGACAGCGCCGCGGGCTATGCGGCGCTCAGCCTGATGGAGCCCGGCACCGAGGTCCTGACGGTGGAGATGAAGGTCAACCTGATCGCGCCCGCCGCGGGAACGCGTCTGATCGCCGAGGGCGAGGTGGTGAAACCCGGACGACGGCTTTTCGTCGTCCGCGCCACCGTGCGCAGCGAGGCCGCCGACGGCACGCTCCGCGACGTGGCCTTGCTGCAGGGCACGATGATCCCGGCCTGACGCTCAGACCGTCAGCCCCTGCGGCTCCGGCAGACCATGCGCGCGGCAGCAGGCGGTTACCGTGTTGGCCAGAAGGCAGGCGATCGTCATGGGACCCACGCCGCCCGGGACCGGCGTGATCGCGCCCGCCACCGCCACGGCGCTGTCGAAATGGACGTCGCCCACCAGCCTTGTCTTGCCCGACCCGTCCGCCCGGCCCACACGGTTGATCCCGACATCGACCACCGTTGCACCGCGTTTCACCCAGTCGCCGGGGATCATCTCGGGCCGCCCGACCGCCGCGACGAGGATATCGGCGCGCCTGCAGACCTCGCCCAGGTCCCGCGTCCGGCTGTGGGCGATGGTCACGGTGCAGCTTTCCCCCAAAAGCAACTGCGCCATGGGCTTGCCCACGATGTTCGACCGGCCGACGACGACCGCCTCCATCCCCGAGAGATCGCCGTGATGGTCGCGCAGCATCATCAGGCAGCCCAGCGGCGTGCAGGGCACCAAGGCCTTCTGCCCCGTCCCCAGCAGCCCCACGTTGGAGATGTGGAACCCGTCCACGTCCTTCGCGGGCGATATCCGGTTGATCACCTTGTCCGCGTCGCACTGCGGCGGCAGTGGCAACTGCACGAGGATCCCATGCACCGCCGGGTCGGCGTTCAGCCGGTCGACCAGCGCAAGGAGCTCCGCCTCGGGCGTCGCGGCGTCGAGCTTGTGCTCGAAACTCGCCATCCCGGCCTCGGCGGTCTGCTTGCCCTTGTTGCGTACATAGACCTGGCTCGCGGGGTCCTCCCCCACCAGAACGACCGCAAGGCCCGGCACGATGCCCTGCGTCTCCTTCAGGGCCGCGACCTCCTCGGCGACGCGCGTGCGCACCGTCGCGGCAAAGGCCTTACCGTCAATGATCGTGGCTGTCATGGCGCCCTCTTCATTCTGGCGAAAAACTCCGGGGTCCGGGGCAGAGCCCCGGCGCGCCGGGCGGGGCTCAAAGCCCCGCCCGGCGCGGACCCGTTCAGAACAGGCCCTCGATCAGGCCCGCTTCATTGAGACGAATGGTCTCGGAGGCCGGCACCCGCGGCAGACCCGGCATCGTCATGATCTCTCCGCAGATGACGACCACGAACCCGGCCCCCGCCGAGAGCCGCACCTCGCGTACGGGCAGCGTGTGCCCCTCCGGCGCGCCGCGCAGGTTCGGGTCGGTCGAAAAGGAATACTGGGTCTTGGCCATGCAGACCGGCAGATTGCCGTAGCCCTGTGCCTCCCACTCCTTCAACTGGTCGCGCACCTTCTTGTCGGCGATGACCTCGCTGGCGTGGTAGATCGACTTCGCGATGCGCTCGATCTTCTCAAAGAGCGGCATCTCGTCGGGATAAAGCGGCGCGAACTGCGCCTGCCCGCTTTCGGCAAGTTCGGCCACCCGGCGCGCCATCTCCTCGATGCCGGCGCCGCCCTCGGCCCAGTGACGGCAGAGGATCGCCTCCGAGCCCTGCTCGGCCACATAGGCCTTCACCGCCGCGATCTCGGCTTCGGTGTCGCCCGCGAAATGGTTGATGCCGACGACGACCGGCACGCCGAAGCCTTTGACATTGCGGATGTGCCGGCCGAGGTTCGCGCAGCCCTTTTCGACCGCCGCCACGTTCTCGGCGCCGAGATCGGCCTTGGCCACCCCGCCGTTCATCTTCATCGCCCGCACGGTCGCCACGATCACCACCGCGTCAGGCGCCAGCCCCGCCTTGCGGCACTTGATGTTCATGAACTTCTCGGCGCCGAGATCCGCGCCGAAACCGGCCTCGGTCACGACGAAATCGGCGAGCTTCAGCGCCGTCTTCGTCGCGATCACCGAGTTGCAGCCATGGGCGATGTTGGCAAACGGCCCGCCATGGACGAAGGCGGGGTTGTTTTCCAGCGTCTGCACGAGGTTGGGCTGCATCGCGTCCTTCAGCAGCACGGTCATCGCGCCATCCGCCTTGATGTCGCGGCAATAGATGGGGGATTTGTCACGCCGGTAGGCCACGATCATGTCGCCCAGCCGCCGCTCGAGGTCCTGCAGGTCCTTGGCGAGGCACAGGATCGCCATGACCTCGGAGGCCACGGTGATGTCGAACCCGGTCTGCCTTGGGAAACCGTTGGCCACACCGCCAAGCGAGGTGACGATATCGCGAAGCGCCCGGTCGTTCATGTCGAGCACCCGGCGCCACGCCACGCGGCGTTCATCGATCTCGAGTTCGTTGCCCCAGTAGATGTGATTGTCGATCATCGCCGACAGCAGGTTATGGGCCGAGGTGATCGCGTGGAAATCCCCGGTGAAATGGAGGTTCATGTCCTCCATCGGCACGACCTGCGCGTAGCCGCCGCCGGCCGCGCCGCCCTTCATGCCGAAATTGGGGCCGAGCGAGGCCTCGCGGATGCAGATGGCGGCCTTCTTGCCGATCCGGTTGAGCCCGTCGCCCAGACCCACGGTCGTCGTCGTCTTGCCTTCGCCCGCGGGCGTCGGGTTGATGGCGGTCACGAGGATCAGCTTCCCGTCGGGACGGTCCTGCAGCCCCTCGATGAAGTCCTGACCCACCTTCGCCTTGTCATGGCCGTAGGGCAGGAGCGCCTCGGACGGGATGCCGAGCTTGGCGCCGATCTCCTGGATGGGCTTTTTCTGCGCGGCACGCGCGATTTCGATATCTGTCTTGAAGGCCATGATCAGCGGCTCCCCTCCCGCGCGGTGTCTGATGTCGGTTCGCCTATAACGGGTGCGGCGCATGCTGAGAGGACCGATTGCGACACTTCCCCGGAGCTTCCCGTCACATGGGTTTCCGAAAAGAAATCGGTCTTCAGGAAAGGCAACTTTTCACGAGGCCCGAAAGGCCGTGTTAAGATTTCCGTGGGACACCGACCGGCAAATCAACCTGTCGGGGAAGGACGGTCCGGTCATGCTGCACTCAACAACGGGGATTCTGGTGTTCTGGGGATTGTTCGTCGGTATGGGGGCGGCCATCGGTTTTCTCAGCGTCGTCTAGGGTGTCGCGACCCGCGCCGCCTCGGCATGGGGCCAGGGCGGCTGATCGGGGATATGCAGGCGCAGGCGTGCACCCAGCCCGATCTCGCCCTCTCGTTCCACCCACGCCGTGACGCCCCGCCGCCCGGCAGCCGCCATTTTGAAAGCCTTGCCGAAACCGGCATGCGCGGCCTCGATCTCGCGCGAGACGAGGTGACAGGGCCGGTTTTCCATGTCCACGGTCAGGGTCGCGCCGCTCGCCTCGTCCTGCAGGCGCGAGGAGGGCGGGATGCGCGTGAAATCGGGGATGCCGCGGACCACCATCGTGGCGCCGAAAACAGCAGGCGGCAGGCCCGGCAGGCCCATCTTCGCGGCAATGGCGGCGATATCTTCCTCCGACAGGATCGACAGCTGCCGCACGTTCCGGATCTCGGTGTCGCGCGGATACTGCGCCAGAACGCGGCTGTCGGAGGGCCGGGTCAGTCCGGCGTGATCCTCGCCCTCGGGTCCCGCGAAGGACAGGCGCAGCACCTCGCGCGGCGTGCTTTGCAGCTGCGCCGCGCGGTCGGCCGTGACGCCAAGCCAGACGATTTCGGCCACGTGGTCGGTCGGGATGAGGGCGGGCATGATCGGACCTTTCACATGCGGGGCGGCGCGCAAGGGCGTCGTCCCCTCTTTGGCAGCAGGCTCGCCCGATGCTCAACACGAAACCGTCCGGAAGTGCCGCAGTTCCTCGCGCAACCCGCGCGCTTTCGTCGCCGCAAACTCAACCGGAACGTGTTAGGCTGGGGCCACGGACACATCCAATGGAGGAGCCCCCATGGCCTCACAAGACGATTATGTCGCCGAAGCGAAAGCGCAGCTCGACAAGTGGAATGCCGAAATCAAGAAGATGCAGGCGGAGGCCGAAAAGATGTCGGCAGACGCGCAGGCTCAGTTCAAGACCCAGATGGAGGCGATGGAAGCGCAACGCCAGCAGGCCGCCGAACAGCTCGAGAAGATGGGCAAGGCCAACATGGCGGCCTGGCAGGACATGCAGTCGAGCTATCAGTCCGCCTGGAAGGCCATGGAAAAGGGCATGGAGGACGCGCGCAAGCGCTACATGAAGGGCTGAGGGCCCGGGATCAGCTGCCGGTTCGGACGCACCCCTTGGCAAGGTGCGTGTTGACGGTCGTAAAGGTGGACGGCATGAACCGGCCCTTTTGCTAAGCCTCCGCCCACCATGCGCGACCGCCGGGCGTGGTGAGCACGTCGATGAACATGTTCGTCACCGCATCCTCGAGCCCCTCGAGTTTTCGCGGCAGCGAATTGTTGTGCTCCAGGAAGTTGCCGATGATGTGGATGCCCTGCTCCAGACAGAAGCCGTAGCGCCTCCGGTCGGTGGCGCCCGCGTGATGAAGGCCGCGCGTTCGGGGTCGTGGGTCAGCCCCTTGTGGTCGACAAGCGTCTGGAGAAGCTCCCGCCGGTTCGATAGCTCGGCCTGCGTGCGGTTCTGGTGCCGCTCGCAGGCCACGAAGATCAGCGACAGGATGATCGCAAGGGCTGCGAGAATATCGGCGAAATCGGCCAGAACGGAGACTGTCGTCAAGGCGCCTTTCGCGGTCCAGCCTGATGGGCATGAAAGCGATGTGACGGGACCGACGCCAGCCTGAGGAACAAAAAAGGCCCCGCCGAAGCGGGGCCTTGAACCGTGTTGCGTCACTCCGCCGGGGTCGGGTCCGGCTCCATTCCGCCGTCATCCGGGTCGGATTTCGGCTTGCGCGTCTTGGGCACCGAGGTGATCGACGGCGTGCCGCCCGAGGCCGAAGCGTCGTCGCTGTCGTCGCCCCGGTTGAGCGGCTCTCCGTTGATGACCTTCTGGATCTCGGACCCGGTCAGCGTTTCGTATTCCAGAAGACCCTGCGCCAGCCGCTCGAGGTCATCACGCTTTTCGGTGAGGATGCGCTTGGCCGTCTCGTAGCCGTCGTCCACCAGCTCCTTCACCCTGGCGTCGATGCGCTTTTGCATCTCTTCCGAGTGGTTGGTGCCGCCGCCATATGCGCCCAGATAGGACTGCTGTTCGTTGGCGTAGTCGATGTAGCCCAGATCCTCGGCATAGCCGAACTGCGTCACCATGGCGCGCGCGATCTTCGACACCTGCTGAATGTCAGACGCCGCACCCGAGGTCACGTTCTCCTTGCCGAAGACAAGCTCCTCGGCCACGCGACCGCCCATCGCCATCGCGATCTTGGACGTGTACTTGCGATAGCTCACCGACAGCTGATCCCGCTCGGGCAGGCTGAGCACGAGACCAAGCGCGCGCCCACGCGGGATGATCGTCGCCTTGTGGATCGGATCGTGATCCGGAACGTTCAAACCGACGATGGCATGGCCCGCCTCGTGATAGGCGGTCAGCTTCTTCTCGTCCTCGCTCATGACCATGGAGCGCCGCTCGGAGCCCATCATGACCTTGTCCTTGGCGTTCTCGAAATCCTCCATCGTCACGAAGCGACGATTGATGCGCGCGGCCATCAGCGCCGCCTCGTTCACGAGGTTGGCGAGATCCGCACCCGAGAAACCCGGCGTACCGCGCGCGATGATGCGCAGGTCCACGTCGGGGCCCAGCGGCACCTTGCGGGAGTGCACGCCCAGAATACGCTCGCGTCCGCGGATGTCCGGGTTCGGCACCTGCACCTGCCGGTCGAAGCGACCGGGACGCAGAAGCGCGGGATCCAGCACGTCGGGACGGTTCGTGGCCGCAACGATGATGATGCCTTCGTTGGCCTCGAAGCCGTCCATCTCCACCAGAAGCTGGTTCAGCGTCTGCTCGCGCTCGTCGTTGCCACCGCCGTAGCCCACGCCACGGGACCGGCCCACGGCGTCGATTTCGTCGATGAAGACGATGCAGGGCGCGTTCTTCTTGGCCTGTTCGAACATGTCGCGCACACGGGATGCGCCGACGCCCACGAACATCTCGACGAAGTCGGAGCCCGAGATGGTGAAGAACGGCACACCCGCCTCACCCGCGATGGCCCGCGCCAGCAGCGTCTTGCCGGTGCCGGGGGGGCCGACCAGAAGCGCACCCTTGGGGATCTTGCCGCCGAGGCGCGAGAATTTCTGCGGGTTGCGCAGGAACTCGACGATTTCCTCGAGCTCTTCCTTGGCCTCGTCGATGCCCGCCACGTCGTCGAAGGTCACACGGCCATGCTTTTCCGTCAGCAGCTTCGCCTTGGACTTGCCGAAGCCCATGGCCCCGCCGCGGCCGCCACCCTGCATTCGGTTCATGAAGAAGATCCAGATGCCGATCAGGACCAGCACGGGAAGCCAGAGGCTCAGCACGCTTAGGAAGCCCGACTGCTCCTGCGGCGTCGCCTCGATCCTGACGCCGTTGGCCAGAAGCGCCTCCGTGGTGTTGGCGTCCGAAGGCGCGACCGTCGCGAAAGCTCCGTCGCCTGTCGTGAACTGGACCCGTTCACCATCCAGCGTCGCCGATACGACCTGGCCGCTCTCGACCTGCTGCATGAAATCGGAATAGGCCACCGACCGCTCGTTCATTTGCGATTGGCCACCCGAGAACAGGTTGAACAAGGCAAGGATCAGCAGGAACAGGATGACCCAGAATGCGACGTTTCTCGCGTTGCCCAAGGGAAGTCTCCTCAAAAAACCGGAGCGGAGCATCGAAATGCCCGCCTCCTCATAAGATAGAGAAGGCGGCCGGGACTTCAATGCGCATTTAGCCCTGCAAGGAAATGTCCACGGGGCGTGCAAAGCTCCGCCGTGACCCCCGATCCGAAGCCCGCGGCGGGGCAGGCGACAAGCCGTTCGCCAACGAAAACGGCAGGCATCGTGCGCGCGATGGCATGGCGCGGCGCCTCCGGCCTCGGAACCGGCAGCTGGGCCCAGCCCGCGTCGCCGAGCGCGCGAACGCGCATGCCCGCCAGCCCGGCCCCATGGATGCGCCAGCGCCCGTCCCAGAGGGTTGCGATGCCCCCCGGAACGTCCAGCCCCGCGAGCGCGGCATACTCGCGAAAGATCTCGATATGCGCTCGCGTGACCTCGACCTGCGCGCCATGGAGCGTACCGCCGCCGCCTGCAAGCGCACGGTCCAGCAGCGCCTCGAGCGGCGCGGCACGGGGCCGGTATTCCGCGCCGGCGACCCATTGCAGCCCCGCCGCGAGAAGCCTGAGCTGCGTGTCGCGCTCGACGTCCGCGAACCCGTCGCGGTCGAAGCGCAGGACGCCCAGATCGTCGGCGCGGGCGACCTCTTCGGCCACGCTGCGGGCCCGGGCGGCGAGTGCGTCGCGCGCGCGTGCGAGGCGCCGCGCGGTGGCGGCGATGTCGGCCGCGTCGATGCCGAGCTGGGCGAGCGCCGCGCGTGCCCTGGCCCTGTCGAAGCGCGGATCGGCATTGGACGGGTCGTCGACGAAGGGGAGATTCAGCGTCTGCGCAAAATGACGCAGCCCGGCGCGGCCCTCGCCCAGAAGCGGGCGGATGACTTGGAAACCGGGAGCTGCACCTTGGGGCGCTGGCGGCGGTGGCGCGGTCTGGGTGACCTCCGCGTCCGACAGCGTGGCGACGTCACCGCCCTGGGCCCGAACCAGCCGCCGCTCCGCCATCGCCGACAGCCCTTCCACCCCCGAGCCACGTGCAAGGCGCATCAGGAAGGTCTCGGCCACGTCATCTTGCGTGTGCGCGAACAGCACATGCGCCAGCCCCCCACGCCACCGGTCGATCAGGGCAAGGCGCGCGCGCCGGGCCGCGTCCTGCAGGTTGCCCTGCCCGTCCCAGTGCCAGCGCAGCGTGGCGTGAGGATGGCCGAGCGCGGCGCATTCGGCGGCCACCATCGCGGCCTCATCGGCGCTTTCCGGCCTGATCCCGTGGTCGACCGTCACGACCCAGAGCCCCACGCCCATGGGCCGCGCCCATTCATGAGATAGCGCCAGCATGACCATGGAATCCCCGCCCCCCGATACGGCCAGCGCGATATCCTTGGGAAAATCAGGCCCCAGAAGCGCACCCATCCGGGCCGCGAAACGGTCGGTCAGGGTGTCATGCGTCACGTACAGCCGAGGTTGAAGCGCTCTGCCTCCGCCTCCGCGACCGCCGGGTCGCCGGGATAGCGAACCGCGACTTCCGCCAGCGTCAGGCAGGCCTCCTCGACCTGCCCCAGCCGGCCAAGAGAGGTGCCAAGCGCCGTCAGCGCCGCCGGTGCGCGCTCGCCATCCGGCGCTGCGGAAAAACTCTCGAGATAGGCACGCGCCGCGGCGCTCCAGGCGTTCTGGCGCGCCTCGGCCTCGCCGCGCATGAAATGCGCCTCGGCACTGAGTGGGCCGCCGGGATAGGTCTGGGTGAAGGCCATGAACGCGGCGGAGGCGGCGGCATAATCGCCGGCCTCGAAGGCCGCGAGGGCGCGGTCGAAATCGTCCTGCTCGGCCACGGCAAGCTGCGGCCCGGACCCGCTGTCGTCCGGGCCGACCGAGATGCCGGGGGCGGCACCGGACGGCTCGACGCCGCCGAGACTTGGGGTTTCTCCGAGGTTCGCGATGTCGCAATCGGCCTCGAGCTCACACAGGCGGAACTCCAGATCGCCCACGCGGTTGGTGCCGTCGCGGACGATATTGTCGACCTGGATCTGAAGGGTCTCGGTCAGCGACGAAAGACGCCGGATCTCGGCCTCCATGGCGTCCATGCGCTGCAGAACGGAGCCGCTTGCGCCGGTGCCCGTCGCGCCGCCCGTGGTGTTGAGTTCCCGGCCGAGGCGCTGCAACTCCACATAGAGGACGGACAATTCCTGCCGGATATCGGCAAGGGTCTGCGCGCGGTCCTGTGCCGCAACGGGCGCAACCGCAGGCGCCGCGAGGATCGCGCAGACGAGAACGGCACAGAGACGGCGCATGGGATCAGACCCCCGGACCTGCGGAGATCACCGTCACCGCGCGGCGGTTCTGACGGTAACAGCTTTCGTCGGAGCAGATTTCCAGTGGACGCTCCTTGCCGTAGCTGATGGTCCGCAGCCGGTCGTCGGGCACGCCCGCGGCGACGAGGTAGTCGCGCACCGACGAGGCCCGCCGCGCGCCCAGCGCGAGGTTGTATTCCCGCGTCCCCTGCTCATCGGCGTGGCCCTCGATCAGGGCGGTGTATTCGGGATTGCTGAGCAGCCAGCTGGCCTGATCGTCGAGCGTTGCCATCGCATCGGCGTTCAGCGTGGACTGGTCGACCTCGAACAGCACACGATCGCCCACGACGGTGTTGAAATAGGCCGGGCTTCGCGGGTCGGAGGCCGCGCCGTCGAGACCCTCGGCCCCGTTCGCGCCCGCGCCGCCCATCATGCCGCGGGAACAGCCCGTCAGCGCCAGCGCGGCGCACAGGATGATGACGCCGGTCTTGGAGAAAGAAAAAAGAGACATGTGCTCGGTGTCCTCGGATGTGTGTTTTGACATAAGGTATCACGGCGCACCGGTGCGCGTCCATCTGCGCCCCGGTGCGGCGGTTTCAATTTATTGCAAGGGCGACCATGCCGGGTCGGAGGCCATCCCGGGCGTCGCCACCCGCTGCAGGTTCCGGCCGGTCAGATCGACCGAATAAACCGCCGGCGCGCCGTCGGTGCCCGCCGTCTCGCGGGTGAACATGATGACGCGTCCGTTGGGCGCCCATGTCGGCCCCTCGTCTAGGAAGGAGGCCGTCAGCAGCCGCTCCTCCGAGCCGTCCGTGCGCATCACGCCGATGTGGAAGCGCCCGGCCTCCTGCTTGGTGAAGGCGATATAGTCGCCCCGCGGGCTCCAGACCGGGGTGCCGTAGCGTCCCGTGCCCCGGCTGATCCGCGTGGCCTCGCCGCCGCTGGCGGACATGACGTAGATCTGCTGGTTGCCCGTCCGGTCGCTTTCGAAGACGATCTGGCTGCCATCGGGCGAGAAACTCGGCGCGGTCTCGATCGACGGCGCGTTGGTCAGCTGCGTGCGCTGGCCCGATGCAAGGTCAAGCATGTAGATGTCGCTGTTGCCGCCCTGCTCCAGCGAGAAAACCACGCGGTTGCCGTCGGGGGAGAACCGTGGCGCGAAGGTCATGTTGCCCGCCGGGATCTCCTCGAGTGGGCGGCGGGAAACGGTGGCCACGTCCATCAGGTAGACCTGTGGAAAGCCGCTTTCGTAGCTGGTGTAGAGGATGCGGTCGCCCTGGGGACTGAAGCGGGGCGCCAGCACGAGAGAGCGCGAGTCGGTCAGGAACTGCACGTTCGCGCCATCGTAATCCATGATCGCCAGACGCTTGAGGCGGGCGTTCTTGGGCCCCTCCTCGTGGATGAACACCACGCGCGTGTCGAAATATCCCGTCTCGCCCGTGATCCGCTCATAGACCTCGTCCGCGACCGTATGGGCCATGCGCCGCCAGCTCTCGGCCTCGCCGACGAATTGCAGACCCTCGCCAAGCTGCGCCTCCGAGAACACGTCGAACAGCCGGAACCGCACGACGATCTGTTCGCCGCGCGTCTCGACCTCGCCGGTGATCAGCGCCTGCGCGTTGATCGCCTGCCAGTCGTTGTACTGCACCGGGCTGTCGAAGCTCGTGACATCGGAGATGTAGGCATCCGGCGGGATCTGCCGGAACAGGCCCGTGCCGCGCAGGTCGGCGGCGATGACGCGGGTGATATCCTGCGCCACGTCGCTCGCGCCGCCATCGGCCGCGATGAAACTCGGCAGCGCGAAGGGCAAGGGCTCGATCACGCCCTCGGTGATCTCGAGGCGCAAGGGCTCCTGCGCGCTGGCCGGCATCGGCGTCAGCACCACGAGCGTGGCCAGGATCAGGGTCAGGTATCGTTTCAACACATTTCACCTCCTGCCGCGTCGGCGGCGTCGGTCCGGTTAAACAAACGGGTGGGCAAAGCCGTCATCTCAGACGCATCCCCTCGGGGTTGAAGACAAGTTCCACCTGCCGCCAGCGGTCATAGCTTTCCTCGGGAAGATCGTATCCGTTCACGCCGCAACGGATGATCGCGCGGCGGGCGGCATCGTAGGCCTGTTGCGCGGCGGCCTCGGAACCGCCGGAGAACTCCAGCAGCCGCAGAGACGAGCCAACCGGCACGCCATCGCGGCCCATCTCGAAGGCCACCACGACCGTCGTGCCCAGCGCCTCCGTGGACAACGCGCCGACGTTCCAGCAGGTCTGCACGGCGATGCGGAAGCCGTCCCGCGCGCCCTGCGTGAGCGGCGGACCGGACGGCGCGGCAGGCTGCGTGGTTTCGGTCGTGTTGGCATCGGCCACGGCGCCTGCGATGGCGTCGGCCAGCGGGTCTCCCTCGGGTTCCTGCTCGGGCTCCTGCTCCGGCTCCGGCTCCGGGGCGTCTGCGGTCTCCTCAGGCTCTGCCGGCGGCGTCGGGCGCGCGGGGCGCGGTGGCGGGCGGAGCGAGGCCACCGGCGCGACCGGTCCGCCCGATGGCGTCTCGGCCTCCGTCACGATCTCGGTCGTGGCCTCCTCGGGCGCGGTCTCGGGCGCCTCCTCGGCGGGCGCGTCCGAGGTGTCGGGGTTCACCGGCTGATCGAGCACGTCCGGCGCCGTCTCCATTTCGGGCTCAGGCGCGGGGGCGGGCACCGGCGCGACGCGCGGCGCCTCGCGGGGGGTCGGCGTGTCCGACGGCGGCAGGTCGGGCGCGCCGGACGGGGTGGGCAGGGCCGCGATCTGGTCGGTGACCTCGGCCTGCGGTGCCTCGGGCGAGGGCGGCTCTGGCTGCGTGTCTGGCGCGGGCTCGGGCGCTTCCTCGGGCTGTTCCACCGGGGGCGGCGCCTCTTCCGGGGTGGGCGGGTCGGGGGCGGCACTTTCCTCGGCCTGCGGCGGCGCGACGGGCGTTTCCAGCACGTCAGGCGTGGGCTCAACGCCTGCGGTCAACGCCTCGAACTCCGACACCGAGAGGATGGTCACGCCGGTCACCTCGAACTCCGTCTCCGGGCTCCCGCGGAACAGCGATTCGCCGAACGCGACCCACAGAAGGATCGCGGCATGGATCGCCGTCGATGCATAAAGCGACCGGCGCATGGCCACTCACTCCCCGGACCCGTCAAGACGGGGACCGCCGCTATCCGTCACCAGACCGATCTCGCGGAAACCGCCGGCGTTCAGCGCGCCCATGACGGTCATCACCCGCTCGTAGGGGATCGCCCCGTCGGCGCGCAGGAAGATCCGGGTCGAATCCCGTTCCGACGCTACGGCCTGAAGCCGCGCGACCAGCTCGTCCATCGCCACCTCGGTCGTCTGCACGAGGACCCGGCCATCGGGCGCCAGCGTCACGGTCAGCGGCTCCTCCTCCTCCGAGGGCAGCGCCTCGGCCGAGGTGTCGGGCAGGTCGATGGGCACGCCTACGGTCATGAGCGGCGCCGCGACCATGAAGATGATCAGAAGACACAGCATCACGTCCACGAAGGGCGTGACGTTGATCTCGGACATGGGCCGCGTGCCGCGGTTGCCGCGCCCGCGTCTGCGGCGTGGGCCGTCGGATTTTGCGACCGAGGCCCCCATCAGTCGAGCTGCCGCGACAGGAGGGTGGAAAACTCGTCGGCGAAGCCCTCGTAACTGCCGATCAGGCTGTCGGCGTCACTGCTGAGCTTGTTGTAGAAAATCACCGCGGGGATGGCCGCCAGCAGGCCGAGACCCGTGGCCAGCAGCGCCTCGGCGATGCCGGGGGCCACGACCGCAAGCGACGTGTTGCCGGAGATCGCGATCTCCTGAAACGAACGCATGATGCCCCAGACCGTGCCGAAGAGGCCCACGAACGGCGCCGTGGCGCCCGTCGTCGCGAGGAAGTTCAGCCCCTTGGTCAGCCGCTCGTTTTCCCGCGCGATGGCCACGTCCATCGACCGGTCCACCCGCTGCTGCACGCCGGGGATCAGCGCCCCGTCGTCGCGCAGGGACCGGCGCCATTCTGTCATGCCGGCCACGAAGACACGCTCGGAAGCGCTGCGCGGGGCGACCGCGACCTTGTCGTAAAGCTCATCCAGCGGCTCACCCGACCAGAACGCGGCATCGAAAGCCTGCGCGTTGGTTCGCGCGCGGCGGTACAGCGCGTATTTCGAGAAGGTGATCGCCCAGACATAGACCGACGCCACGATCAGCGCGATCATCACGAGCTGAACGGTCAGCGACGCACGGAAGAACAGCGCAATGAGGGTAAAATCCGCCTCCTGCGCTATCGCAAGCGTTTCAGTTTCCATTCCTGATCTGCAATCCTCTGGCCCGGCCTCGATAATGGGCGCACCGCGTTACAGCGTGTTTTTCGCACCTCATTAAGGTGCAGTTTACCAGCTTCCAATGGGGTTGGCGAACACTTCTCGGTCACACACCGTCATTCGCCGTGATCGCCGTCAGTTTTGCGCGAATATCCGCCGGAAGGCGCGTGGCTCGGCCCTTCGCGTCCAACACCACCACCTTGACCAGCGCCTCGAGCAGCACCTCCTCGCCCCTGAGCACCCTTTGCGGCATGTCGAAGCTGGCCCCTTTCAGGCCGCTGGCGCGGGTCTCGACGATCAGTTCGTCCTCGAAACGGGCGGGCCTGAGGTAATCCGCCTCGACCCGGCGCACGGCGAAGACAAAGCCCCGCGCCTTCATGTCGAGCTGGCTGATCCCGGCCTCGCGCACCATCTCGGACCGGCCGCGTTCGAGGAAGCGCAGGTAATTGGCGTAATAGACGATGCCGGCAAGATCGGTGTCTTCGTAATAGACGCGGACGGGATGGCGATGGACCTTCATGGCCGCGACCATCGGGGGCGGCCGCGCGGGGGTCAAGCCCGGGTCACTGCGGCTTCGGCAGGCGTGCCGCGAGCCGCAGCGCGTGGGCGGCGTCGGTCGCCGCGACGGGCAGGACAGGATCATAGGCCGCGCGGATCAGATCGGCAATCTCGGGCTTCAGAAGCGCGGGGCCGTCCCGCGACACCGCCGCCAGCGGTGAGGACCCGAGGAACGCGGTGTCCGACCACAGAACGATCGTCTGCACCGCCTGGCCCAGCGCGATCGTCTCGGCCGGGACCCTGGCGAGGTCGGCATCCATGCGCACGAAGACGAAAGCCGCCTTGATCCCGCCATCGGCGTCGAAGCGGAAGGCGCGGTACTGGTTGGCTCCCGCCCCTTCGAGTCGCGCGACGAGATCGGGAAGGTCCGGCAGCAGTCGGTCGAGCCCGGGCGTCTCGCTCAGTTCGGACCAGTCGCGGATGAAGAAGACCAACAGGTTCGCGCCCAGTTCGGGGTCGGTCTCGGACATGCGGTGACCGGCAAGTGCCACCACCGCCTCGATCGCGCTCTTGAGAATGGGCACGGTCGCATCCTGCACCCCGAAGACCACGGGCGCGATGGGCCTGCCCCAGCGTGCGAACAGGAATTGCCCGTCGGCACGCGTGAAAAGCGCGGAGATGTCATCGGGGGAAAGCGGAGCGGGCGCGTCGGTCATGTCAGGCCCACATGTCGCCCGCAGGTCACCGACGGTCAAGCCGGGCCGGAAAACTCGAGTTTTCCCTGCAGGAATTCTCGGGAATTCCTGCTCGAAAGACGGGCCGCCACGCCTAGAACAGGCCGCCCTGCTCCGGCCCGCCGGGTTCCGGCAGGCCCAGATGGAGCCACCCTTTCCGCGCCAGCATGCGACCCCGTGGCGTGCGGGCAATCAGGCCCTGCTGCAACAGGAAGGGCTCGATCACTTCCTCAAGCGCATCGCGGGGCTCGGCAAGTGCCGCGGCGATCGTCTCGATACCCACGGGGCCCCCGCCGTAATTCTCCGCGATCAGCGTCAGGTACCGCCGGTCCGCCGCGTCGAGGCCGAGCTTGTCCACGCCCAGCCGGGTCAGCGCCGCGTCCGCGATGGCCTGCGACAGACGCCCGTCCCCCTCGACCAGCGCGAAGTCGATCACCCGGCGCAACAGCCGCCCGGCGATCCGGGGGGTGCCCCTCGCGCGCCCGGCGATCTCCATCGTGCCGGCCGGTTCCGCCTCGATCCCCGCAAGGCGCGCGCCGCGGCGCACGATGTGGTCGAGTTCCGCGACGGTATAGAAATTGAGCCGCGTGGGAATTCCGAACCGGTCCCTGAGCGGCGTCGTCAGGAGCCCCAGCCGCGTCGTCGCCCCGATCAGCGTGAAGGGCTGCAGCTCGATCCGGACGGTCCGCGCGGCAGGCCCCTCGCCGATGACGAGGTCGAGCTCGAAATCCTCCAGCGCGGGATACAGCACCTCTTCCACCGTCGGGTTCAGGCGGTGAATCTCGTCGATGAACAGCACGTCGCGCGTGTCGAGATTGGTGAGGATCGCCGCCAGATCGCCGGCCTTGGCCAGCACCGGACCGCTGGTCATGCGGAAATTCACGCCCAGCTCGCGCGCCATGATCTGCGCCAGAGTGGTCTTGCCCAGGCCCGGAGGCCCGTGGAACAGGACGTGGTCCATCGCCTCGCCCCGGCGCTTGGCGCTTTCCGTGAAGACACGCAGGTTGGCGCGCGCCTCTTCCTGTCCGATGAAGTCGTCGAGCGTCTGCGGCCGCAGCGCGCGGTCGGTATCCTCCGGCAGGCGGTCGGGGCGCAATGTGGGGTCGGGATCGGTCATGTTGATCCGTTATGCCGCAGGCGCCGGGGCGCGGCCAGTGGACTGACGGGTTTCATTCGCGCGGCGCGAGCAGGCGCAGGGCGGCGCGGATCATCCCGGGCGTGTCCGCCTCGGGTGCGGCGCCCGCCACCTCGGCCACGGCCCGCGCGGCATCGGCGGGGGCATAGCCGAGGTTCTGAAGCGCAGACAGCGCCTCGGCCTGCGCCGCACCGGAGAGCGCCCTTTGCGGTGTGGTCGTCGTGGGGCCGCCATCGGGCACCACGAGATCCTGCGCGCCCGGATCGCCACCCAGCGCCATGGCCGACGGCGCCTTGTCCTTCAGCTCGTTGACCACCCGCTGCGCCAGTTTCGGGCCGACGCCCGGCGCCGCGCGCACGGCGCTCCAGTCGCCCAGCGCCACGGCACGGGCCGCCCCCTCCGCGCCCAGCGTGCCCAGGATCGCCATGGACGCCTTCGCGCCGACCCCTTGCACCGACACCAGCAGACGGTGCCATTCGCGCTCGTAAGGGCTGAGAAAGCCGAAAAGTTGCAGCAGGTCCTCGCGCACCAGAAGCTCGGTATAGAGCGAGACCGCCTCCCCCTTCGGCGGCAGCGCGGCAAGCGTCCTGTCGGAGCAATGGACGACGTAGCCTACGCCGCTCACATCCAGCAGCACGTGATCGGACGCGATGTAATCCAGACGCCCCGAGAGCTTTCCGATCATCGGCCTGCCCCTCCGGCGGCGACGGCCTGCGCGAGGCGGTTCGAACTGCGGGCATGGAACGCGTGGCACAGCGCGATGGCCAGCGCATCCGCAGCGTCGGGGCCCACCGGATCGGCCCCGGGCAGCTGCATGCGCACCATGTGGTCGATCTGGCGCTTTTCCGCATGCCCCGCGCCCACCACGGCCTTCTTCACGGCGTTGGGCGCGTATTCGGCAACGGAAAGGCCGGCGGCGGCGGGTACCAGCATCGCGACGCCGCGCGCCTGCCCCAGCTTCAGCGTCCCCGCACCGTCCCGGTTCACGAAGGTCATCTCGATGGCCGCAGCATCGGGCGCATGGCGAGCAACCACCTCGGTCAGCTGGACATGCAGCGACAGGAGCCGCCGCGCCAGGTCGGCGCCATCCGAGCGGCATTCCCCGTTCGCGACATGGCGCAGGAGGCTGCCATCGACCTCGACGATGCCCCAGCCGAGGCACCTCAAACCCGGATCGATTCCGATGATGCGCATGCTCCGCCCCGCTCCCGCCTTCGTTGTTGCCCGACCTGGCCGGCTCGAGCCGCGTTCAAGCCCCGCTCAGGGACCTGGCCGGCCGGAACGTCGGCTGACTGAGGCGTTTGGGCATCACTAGCACGAAAGGCGAACATCTGCCAAGCCTCGGGGCATTTGCGACGCCCGGCCTTGGGTTTGCGACAGGGCGGTCCTGACGCTGTTCAAATGCGTCGCCCTGATGTCTGAAAACGACACCAAGTGAGCGGATTTTTGCCTTTTTTTCATAGCTTTAGAGCAATCCAGAGCTATGCAATGCCGGCATTGAACCCATGCAAAAATGACATTTGTGGATGCGGGTTTTCGCGCCTATCTGCGGCTCACGGGCAACATGAGGTTGCGCGAACCGAGAACCGACCACCGGAAAGGATTGCACAGATGGCCATCATGACCAACCGCCCCCTCGGCGCAGGGTTTCGCGCCACTGGCGTTCTTGCCGACATCGTCGGCCGGATCGCCGCATGGAACGACGCCCGCGTCATGCGCCAGGCGCTTTCGAAGCTTTCGGATCGTGAACTGGACGATCTGGGCCTGAACCGTGGCGATATCGACGATATCGCGACCGGCCGTTTCTGACCGGCGCGGGCCACGGGGCCCGGGACCGGAACAAAAAATGGGGCGCTTCGGATTGGATCCGAAGCGCCCTTTCTTCATGAAAATGTGGTCGCCGGTGCCGAGAACGGCACCAGATCACGCAAAGTCCGGAAAGGTCCCGGTTTCCAGCGCGGTCGCCACGGATACGATGAAACGGTAGATGTACTGATAGGCGTCGACGAGCCAGAGCGACACCATATCGGGGGCCAGAACAAGGCCCGCAGCACGTTCAAACTGGTTACCACTCAACAGCTGTGACACGGCCGCGCCATACACATCATCGCCCAATGTCCAGATCAGATACGCCTTGACCAGAACCGCCGCGACCGAGGCGAAGATCACACCCTTGACGGGAAACCCGAACCTCAGGCGCCGCGGACGCGGAGCCATCGATGGAACAAAACCGTCTGGATGAACGACAACACCGGCAGCTTCGCCACCGTCACGTCTACGGGAAAATACAACGTTCGAACGCGATCCCTCGATTCGCTGGACGCGATCCGAAAAAGTCGTTTGATTTCGAGCCATTAGGGCAACCTACTCAAATACTAGGTGCCCCCACCTGCCATCTTCATAACACAATTCACCGCAGTTTGCGACCAAATTAAGGAGAAATTGTGATCGTCGTCCACTCGCCCAGCCTGTCGCGCGCAACGAGGCGGAAGCCTTCCGCCGCGTAGGCCGCGATCACATCGTCGGCCTGCTCGTTCAAGATCCCCGACAGGATCGCGTAACCGCCATCCGCCATATGGGCCCGCATGGCGGGTGCAAGCGCGATGAGCGGCCCCTTGAGGATGTTCGCAAAGATCAGGTCATAGGGCGCCCCGGCGGCCAGATCGGGATGGTCGAACCCTTCGGCCTCGATGCAGCGCAGCTTCGCGGCGACATCGTTGGCCCGGGCGTTGGCCTCGGACACCTCCACGGCGACGGGATCGATGTCCGATGCGATGACAGGGTTCGGTGCGGTCTTGGCCGCCGCGATGGCCAGAACCGCGGTGCCCGCGCCGATATCGGCGACACGTTGCGGCACGAAGCCAGCGGCGAGCAGACGGTCATAGGCCTCCAGACAGCCTTTTGTCGTCCCGTGATGGCCGGTGCCGAAGGCCATGGCCGCCTCGATCAGAAGCGGCACGCGACCCGCTGGAACGCTCTCGGCGTCATGGGCGCCGTAGAGGTAGAACCGCCCCGCCTCCACCGGGTGCAGTTCGCGCCTGACATGGGCCACCCAGTCGGTCTCGGGCAGCTCGGACACCGCGAAGGGCCGCGCCCCATAGGCCGCCGCAAGCAGCGACAGGGCGATGTCGTCGGGCGCATCGGTGAAATAGGCGCCGACCTCCCACAGGCCCGATCCGTCCTCCAGCTCGAACACACCCACGCCGACGGGCTCCGGCGTCATGCCCTCGAGCGCCTCGCCCAGCGTCTCGGCCGCCGCCTTGTCGGGCAGCACGGTGAGTGCGGTCCATGTCGGCATGCTTTCCCCCTATTCCGCCGGCGCCGGGGCAGGCGCCGCGCGCGTCAACGTGGTCTCGCGCCCGGGCTCGGGGTGACGCGGCACAAGGCAGGACAGCCCGAGCGAAATGGCCGCCATCCCCGCCGCCAGCAGGAAGACCGAGATGGGCGAGGACAGCCAGAGATACCCAAGAGCGGCAGGCAGAAACACGGCCGCGATATGGTTGATGGTGAAGGCCACCGCCGCCGTGGGCGCGATGTCACCGGGGGTCGCGATCTTCTGGAAATAGGTCTTGATGGCGAGCGCCAGCGCGAAGAACAGGTGGTTCAGCACGTAGAGCGCGGCAGCCACGCCCGCGCCCCAGTCGAAGACGTAAAGCCCCGCGTAGAGCAGGAAGATCGCGCCCAGACCGCCATATTCCACGATCAGCGCCAGACGTTCTCCGAAGCGTGCCACCACGAAGCCCAGCAGCGGCGCCGCGACCATGTTGGCCAAGAGCGTCACCATGAAGAGCGCCGTGATCTCGTGTACATCGAAGCCGTAACGCTCCACCATCATGAAGGCGGCGAAGACGACGAAGATCTGCCGGCGCGCGCCCGACATGAACTGCAGCGCGTAATAGAGCCAGTATCGCCGGCGCAGGATCATCTTCTTGGTCTGCGGCTCGGGGCTTTCGAATTGCGGAAAGGCCAGAAGGGCGATCACCGCGATCGCCGCCGTGGTCCCCCCCGCGATCCAGTAGACCAGATCATAGCTCAGGTCATAGGCGCGCCATGTCAGCACGATCAGCAGATAAGCCAGAAGCGTCGCGCCCGACCCCACCGACAGAAGCCAGCCCAGGATCTGCGGCGCCTTCTTCTTGTTCAGCCACTGAAGCTGCAGAGACTGGTTCACCGTCTCGTAATAGTGGAAGCCGATCGAACTGAGCAGGGTCACGACCAGAAGGCCGCCGAGGGTGGGAAACTGCGCCGTCATCGCGGTGGCGACGCCCAGCAGGACCAGCGACACGACGGCCAGCACCTGTTCCCGGATGAACAGGATCAGGAGGATCACGCCGATGGCAAAAAAACCCGGGATCTCGCGGACCGTGTGAAGCCAGCCGATATCCGCCCCGTCGAACCCGGCCATCTCGACGACGAAGTTGTTGAGAAGCGCGGACCATGTGGCGAAGGCGATGGGCATGGCGAAGGCCATGAGTGCCAGCAATGCGACGGGCCGCCTCCAGAGGGGCAGACGCTCCGCCTCCGCGAGGGAGAGGGTCCTGATTGTGTCGCCAAGTGCCATCGCCCGGGCTTTACGCCGTTTTTCCGGCCTTGGCGAGAGCGTCATGCGTGCGGGGGCGCACAGGGATCAAGGCGCGTTTCGTGCAACGCGACCCCGCGCGAACGCGCGCCGGTCCGGCAAAACGAAAACGGGCCGCGCCCTGATCGGCGCGGCCCGGCTTCCTGATCGCAGGGCGGGCAACAGGGCCCGCAGTCCGCCTCAGTTCTGTGCGTAGAATTCGATGACGAGGTTCGGTTCCATGTGCACCGGATAGGGCACGTCGCCCAGACCCGGGGTCCGCACGAAGGTCGCGGTCAGCTTGGAATGGTCCACGTCGATGTAGTCAGGCACGTCGCGCTCTGGCAGTTGGGAGGCCTCCAGGATTGCGGCCATCTGCTTGGACTTCTCGCGGACCTCGATGACGTCGCCTTCGTTGACGCGGTAGGAGGGGATGTTCACCCGCTTGCCGTTCACCAACACATGGCCGTGGTTCACGAACTGGCGGGCGGCGAAGACGGTCGGCACGAATTTCGCGCGGTAGACCACGGCGTCGAGCCGACGCTCCAGGAGGCCGACGAGAAGCTCACCGGTGTCCCCGCGCTGACGCTCGGCCTCGGCGAAGATGCGGCGGAACTGCTTTTCGGTGAGGTCGCCATAGTAGCCCTTGAGCTTCTGCTTGGCGCGCAGCTGCAGACCGAAGTCCGACAGCTTGCCCTTGCGGCGCTGGCCGTGCTGGCCCGGACCGTATTCGCGGCGCGAGACGGGGGATTTCGGACGCCCCCAGATGTTTTCGCCCATCCGGCGGTCGATCTTGTACTTGGCAGAGGTGCGTTTGGTCACCGTCTGATCTCCTTCCGTGGTCGGGCGCCACTTGGTGCGATTATTCGTACGAATAATCGCAGCGGGCACCTCATGAAGGGCGTTGTCCTTTGGCCGAGGCCCGACAGGCATCCCCTTGCGGGGGCCACCAACACCAAATGAAAACCCGGCCTCATCAGCCGGGATGGCGGGCTTCTACACGACGCGGCGGTGCTGTCAATGGTGAGGCTGCCTCAGGCGAAGACCGGGCGGGCCGCCCCGCCCTCGAACAGGATCGCCGCCTCCGCCCGGTTCAGCATGCGCCGCGCGGGCCCGCCATAGGCGAAAGGATCGTCCGCGAGGTCCGGGCGCAGGTCATAAAGGCTATCGCGTTGCAGCCCCGACAGCGCGTCGAGCCCCATGAAGCCGGGATGAAAGCTTTCGACCTGCAGGCCATTGGCCCAGATGACCTGATGACGTTCCAGCATCAGGTGGATGTACCAGGTCTCGCGCAGGGAATGATCGACAGTGACGCCCCGGTCGCCGACCAGATCGCCGGCGCGCACCAGAACCTCCGCCTCGCCCCAGAGGTCACGCGTCGTGTCGCCGCCCACCAGAACGCGGTGCTCCGGGCTGACGACCAGATCCGCGTCGGGCCGGTCGATCCCCAGCGCATTGACGCGCAGGCGGATGGGCCGCTGATCGGGCAAGGCGAAGAGCCGCGCGCCGGACATGCGCCGATGCCCCGACCAGATGACCTCCTGCGCGCCGTCGTCGCGCGTCAGCAGGCGGTCGCCCATTTCGAGATCCTCGATCGCCACTTCGCCACTTTCGGTTCTCAGCCGCGTTCCGGGCGTGAAACAGATCACCGAGGGCCGTTCGCTTGGCGCCCGCACGGGGCTGCGGTCGGAACAGGCGATGATCGTGTGCTCGCGCCGCGGGGCAGGCATGCCATCGGGGAAAAGCAGGACAGGCGGCGCGCCTTCCTCCACGGCGATGGGAACGACAGTGTAGAAGACCGATCCGTCGGAGACGACGAATGCCCCGGAGAACACCGGGTCGCTGTCGTCGAGGGCGGGGTTGGGGTCCGCTAGGTCGAGGGAGAGGCCCGGAGGGGCAAGGTCGGCGGGGCCGGCTGCCTGGCGGCGCAACAAGTTCTGCACCACCCGCGCCGCGCGAGCCCGAAGCTCTTCGTGATCCCGGCTGGCGGTCAGAACGAGGGCGGCGCCGTCACCTTCCAGAGAAAGCGGGCGACCATGCCAGCTCCAGCTCATTCCTTCCACCAGTTCTTGTTCTGTTTCTGCCGGTGATCCCTCGATCGCAGTCTGCGCCCATGCCACCATGAACGCACCCCTTAAGCCCGTGCTCATTACCCCGCCTCTAGTCAAAAAAACTCGCCGTTACCCGGCGTTATGGTGAAAGCCTAACAGATGCGAATCGCCCTGTGAAGCCACTGATTCGTTTTGCCGACCCCAAGGGAATCGACGACCTGCCGCAGCGCCTCAGAACCGCAGATCGAAGGACAGCGTCCCCACGACCTGCCCTTCGGGCTGACCCTCGAATTCCTCCGACAGGTAGGTAACCCCGTAGAAGAAATTGCTGTCTCCAAGGCCGAAATTGACGCCCGCGCGGACCCGGTGACGCAGCTCCTCGAGGTCGGGACCCCGGTTGTCGGGCAGGTAGACCGAGGACGCGACATAGGCCGTGTCCGCGCCCAACAGGAACGACCAGCCGCCCGCATTCTGGAAGCCGTTGACGGCCGCGACACGCTGTCCGCTGACCTGATCGCGCAGGCGCAGACCGTCCTGGCCCAGCGTGCCGATGGTCACGTCCACACCTGCCCGCGCCAGTGTTTCTGCGCCGGCGCGCAGCTCCACGAAGGGGCGCACCTCGCCGAAACTGAGTGCGATGCCGCGCGCGACTTCGGCATGGGCGTCGAGATAGATGCCGTTCGACGCCTGGTTGGCAGCCGGCAGGTTGATCGGATTGTTGCCGAAGAACTGGTGAATCTCGCTGTGGATGGGCTTGATGCCCGTTTGCGGCCCGACCATGACGACATCCGCGCCCGCCGATACGTCATAGCCCGACCAGCCGAAATGCGTCGTCGCGCCGAGCCACCAGGACGGCGCGTAAAGCCGGTCACCCGGCGCGGGTGACGAGAGGTTGTCGGGCGCGATGATCTCGCCCCGCAGCCGGTACTCCATGAGCTCGAAGGGCTGCGCAGGCAGGGCATCGTTCCACCTTTCGCCGCGCAGGATGCTCAGACGGACATGGCCGGTGCGCCAGCGGTCGTAGCGGTCGCCGAAGGGAATGCCGTACCAGTCGTTGCCGAAGACGGTGACGACGCCAAGCGTTTCGACGCCGCCGGTGGGCGTGCCATAAGCGATCGCCGGATCGGTGGGGGTGCTGACGCTCAGCCCATCGGCATGGGCGGCGCCGGTCTGCCCGAAGACCCCGACAAAGAACGTGGAAATAAGGCCTGCTGCGGCAAGCCGCGCCGATCCCAGCTTGGGTGTCATCTGTCCTGCCTCTTTGCTCGCATGTGCCGCAGGTCGTCGTTCGCCCGCTGGCTTGGCGCCAGAATGCGTGAAAATCGCGAAAAAGCTAGAGGTTAAGGATACGTTCCGTTCAAGAAGTGTGGCTTATCCGCACTTCGAATGTCCACAATTGGCGCAGGTCAGGCAGCCTTCGATCATCCGCATGTCGTATTGCCCGCAGGACGGGCAGGCCGGACCCGCCGGTCGGCCGAGGTTCACGACCTCCGCCTGCGGGTCCGTCTTGAGGCCCATCCCCTCCCCGTCGATGAAGCCGATGAAGATCAGGTGCCGCTCGATCACGCCGCCGATGGCCGCGAGGATCGAGGGCACGTACTTGCCGTTCATCCAGGCCCCGCCGCGCGGATCGAAAACGGCCTTCAACTCCTCCACCACGAAGGAGACGTCGCCGCCGCGCCGGAACACCGCCGAGATCATCCGCGTCAGCGCCACCGTCCAGGCGAAATGCTCCATGTTCTTGGAGTTGATGAAGATCTCGAAGGGCCGGCGGTGGCCGTGCAGGATGATATCGTTGATCGTAATGTAGAGCGCGTGGTCGCTGTCGGGCCATTTGAGCTTGTAGGTATGCCCTTCAAGCGATTGCGGCCGGTCCAGCGGCTCGGACATGTAGATGACGTCGCTGTCGCCTGCCCATCTGGCCGGGGGCTCCGCCCCCGCCGCCTTCGGCGCCTCCCCCGGGATATTTGAAACCAGAGGAAGGGGGGAGACACCCCCGGCCTCGGACGCCCTGGGCTTCTCCTCGACCGACAGAACGCTCCCCGTGACGTCGTTCGGCCGGTAGGTCGTGCAGCCCTTGCACCCCGTTTCATAGGCCTCGAGATAGACGTCCTTGAACGCCTCGAAGCCGATATCGGCCGGCACGTTGATCGTCTTGGAGATGGAGGAATCCACCCAGGGCTGTGCCGCGGCCTGCATGCGCACGTGATCGAGCGGCGCGAGGTCCTGCGCGGTCACGACGTGATCGGGAAGGTCCGCGTCGCCGTGGAGGGCGCGCCACATCTGCACGGCGTAATCGACCACCTCCTCCTCGGTGCGGGTGCCGTCGGGCTGGAGCACCTTGCGCGTGTAGGAGGTCGCGAAGATGGGCTCGATCCCGGACGAGACATTGCCGGCAAAAAGGCTGATCGTCCCCGTCGGCGCGATGGAGGTCAGAAGCGCGTTCCTCAGCCCGTGCTCGGCGATCAGGGCCTGCACCTCGGGGTCGAGGCGCCGGATCATGGGCGCCTTGGCGTATTCCGCGGCGTCATAAAGCGGGAAGGCTCCCTTTTCCGCCGCGATCAGGGCCGAGGCGCGGTAGGCTGCGTTGGCGATCACCGCCATCCAATCGCCGGTCTTCTCGGCCGCCTCCGCGCTGCCGTAGCGCAGGCCCACCATGGCCAGCGCGTCGGCCAGCCCCGTGACGCCCAGACCGATGCGCCGTTTCGCATGCGCCTCGCGCGCCTGCGCCTCGAGCGGGAAGCGGCTGGCGTCGACGACGTTGTCCATCATGCGGATCGCGGTGGCGACGAGGTCCGAGAGTTGCCCTTCGTCCAGCGACGCCCCGTCCGCGAAGGGGTCGGCCACCAGCCGGGCGAGGTTCACCGACCCCAGAAGGCACGCGCCGTAGGGTGGCAGCGGCTGCTCCCCGCAGGGATTGGTGGCGGCGATGGTTTCGGCGTAGCTCAGGTTGTTCTCGGCGTTGATGCGATCGATGAAGATCACGCCCGGCTCGGCATAGTCGTAGGTCGCGCGCATCATCCGGTTCCACAGGTCGCGCGCGGGAAGGGTCTTGTAGACCTGCCCGTTGAAGGTCAGCTCCCATGGGCCGTCCTCCTTCACCGCTTCCATGAAGGCATCGGTGGCGAGCACCGAGACGTTGAACATGCGCAGGCGCTTCGGGTCTGCCTTGGCGGCGATGAAGTCCTCGATATCGGGATGATCGCAGCGCATGGTCGCCATCATCGCGCCGCGGCGCGACCCGGCCGACATGATCGTGCGGCACATGGCGTCCCAGACATCCATGAAGGACAGCGGCCCCGACGCATCCGCCGCCACGCCGGACACCGGCGCGCCCTTGGGCCGGATCGTCGAGAAATCGTAGCCGATGCCGCCACCCTGCTGCATGGTCAGCGCGGCCTCTTTCAGCGCCTCGAAGATGCCTCCCATGCTGTCGGGGATCGTGCCCATGACGAAGCAGTTGAAGAGCGTCACGGACCGGCCCGTTCCCGCGCCCGCCACGATGCGACCGGCGGGGAGATAACGGAAATCCTCCAGCGCCTCGTAGAACGGCACCTCCCACGCCTTGGGGTCGGCCTCCACCGAGGCGAGATCGATGGCGATTCGGCGCCACGTGTCCTCGACCGACTCGTCGAGCGCTTTGCCCTCGGCGCTCTTTAGGCGGTATTTCATGTCCCAGATCTGCTCGGCGATGGGGGCGGCGAAACGGGTCATTTTTGCCTCCAAGTAGTCTGGGCGTGGAGGCAGGACTTGAACCTGCAACCTCCCCTCCGTACGGTAGGATATCGACTCTTACCGACTAGCAAGAGGGGTGCTCTATCCAATTGAGCTACTCCACGATCAAGACGCTAGTTGCCAAGTTTGGTGAACGAAAGCTTAAACTGGCGGTCCATCCGCAGCCTCAGCTTTCGTTCACCAAACGCACTGCGCAACTCAGCGATCTGCGAATAAATTTCCATCATTTCATCCTCTGCGGACAACAGACCGTGAAGATACCGTCTGCGCGGGAATTTCTCAACAGGTTGCAGAAACATGTGACGGGACTACGATATCTTGCAGTGACAGCGGGATTCTGTGGGGAAGTCTGTGGGTAAATCCGGGGAGACGTCGGGGGTGATCAACCTCATCAAGCTCTGCGTGGGCGCGGACGCGATCGAGGACCTGACCGGCTGGCAGGCGACCGCGCGCGCCAAGGGGCCCGACGGGCTGCCGCGCCACGTCACCCGGATGTGGCCCAAGCGCGCCGAAGAGGTTCTGAACGGCGGGTCGATCTACTGGGTGTTCAAGGGTCTGGTGCTTTGCCGCCAGCGCATCCTGCGCCTCGACGAGGTGGAGGGCGCGGACGGCATCCTGCGCTGCGGGATCGTCCTCGACCCCACGCCTGTCCGTGTCGCGCCGACGCAGCGCCGCCCGTTCCAGGGCTGGCGCTACCTGCCGCCCGAGGACGCGCCCCGCGACCTGAGGAACAGCCGCCGGGAGGAGGACTCCCTGCCGCCCGCCATGCAGTCCGCGCTGGCCGAGATCGGCGTGCTCTGACGACCGCCCCCTCCGCCGGTGGCAGCGACGCGCGGCGGACGCCGCTCAGGCCAGCCCCAGCCGGTCCGACAGCGCCTGCATGGCGGCGCGCGTGTCGCTCGTCCACTCGGCCCGGCGGCTGCGCCAGAGCGTGGCCTCGGACCGCAGGATCACCGCGTCGGGCAGCACCTTCAGGTGATTGGCGCGCAGCGTTTCGCCGGTCGAGGTGATGTCGGCGACGGCCTCGGCCGTGCCATGGGCGACGGTGGCCTCGGTGGCGCCCTGGCTGTCGACCAGCCGGTAATCGGCGACACCCGCGTCGCGCAGGAATTCGCGCACCAGCCGGTGGTATTTCGTGGCGATGCGCAGCCGATGGCCGTGGCGCGCGCGGAACTCTGCCGCGACCGCGTCGAGATCGTCGAGCGACAAGACATCGACCCAGGCGACCGGCACCGCGATCACCAGATCCGCATGGCCGAAGCCCATGGGCGCGAGCGCCTCGACCGCCTGCTCCCAGCCCGGAATACGCTCCTGCACGAGGTCGGAGCCGGTCACGCCCAGATGGATGCGGCCCGCGGCCAGCTCGCGCGGGATCTCTCCGGCCGACAGCAGGCGCAGCTCCAGATCCGCGCCATCGGCCGCGGCGGAATAGTCGCGGTCCGACCCGGTCCGGCGCAGGACAAGCCCGCGCGCGGCGAACCAGTCGGCGGACTTGTCCATCAGCCGGCCCTTGGACGGAATGCCGAGGCGGAGCGTCATGGCATGCCCCCCACGCGGAGGTCGCGCACCAGTTCCGGTCGGATCACGCCGCCCACGGCCGGGATCGGCTCGGCCCCGAGAATCGCGGTCAGCGCGTCATAGCGCCCGCCGGAGGCCACGGGCGGCAGGTCGGGACGCGACGGGGCGAGGAAACCGAAGACGAACCCGTCATAGTATTCCATCGTGGTGCGTCCGTAGCTCGCCTCGAAGGGCAGGCCGGCGGGGTCGATCCCGGCCTCGCCCAGGGCGTCCATGCGCGCGGCGAAGCGGTCGACGGCGGCGGTCAGGCCAGGCATGTCCACGGTCATGTCGCGCAGGCACTCGCACGCGTCCGGCATATCCGCCTTGAGCGACAGGATCGCGCCCAGCACATCCGCCTCGGCCCGCGCGATCGGCGCGGTCTCGGCATCCGCCCGGAGCCTGTCGATCCGGGCGGCGATCTCGGCACGGCTGCGCAGGCCGGTCTCCGTGCCGGCCGCGTCGATGACGGCGTCTAGGCCCTGTCGCGCAACATGGTCCAGAAGGGCGGCGCGGCCCTCCGGCGGCGGCGCACGCCCGGTATACCGGTCCAGAAGCGCGCGGAACCGGCGCGGGCGCCAGACGTGACGGCGCAGCGCGGCCTTGCGGGCCTCGGTCGTGGACAGGCTTTCGATGGCGGCCAGCACGATGCCCATGTCGCCGGTCACCGCACGCAGGCCGAGCCCCTCCAGCGCCTCGGAAAACAGCGCGAAGACCTCCGCGTCGGCGCGCGCCGGGTCGCCCGTGTCGAAGAGCTCGAAGCCCAGTTGCAGGTATTCCGAGGGACGGCCGGAGCCCACGGGCTGTTTGCGGAACACCTCGCCCAGATAGGTGTAGCGCGCGGGCTCCGCCCCGTGCTCGGCATGCATCTCGACGACAGGAACCGTGAAATCGGGGCGCAGCATCATCTCGCCCCGGTCGGGGTCGTCGGTGGTGTAGGCCCGCGCGCGGATATCCTCGCCGTAGAGGTCGAGAAGCGTGTCGGCGCTGAGCATCAGGGGGGCGTCCACGGGCACGGCGCCGGCGCGGGTGAAGACCGCCTGAAGCGTCTCGGCCTCGGCGCGGATGTCGGATTTGGGGGTCACCTGTGCCGGTCCAGAAGCGCTTTCACGCCCGCAACGAGGTCCGCGCGGTCGACCTCGGTCTGCGCGGGCTGGGATTTCCATTCCTCCAGCGTCGCATCCTCGGCCAGCTTGGCGCCGAGGATCAGGTCCTTGAGCTGCACCTTGCCCGCCGCGGCCTCGTCCGAGCCCTGGATCACGGCCACGGGGCTGTGCCGCTTGTCCGCGTATTTCAACTGGTTGCCGAAGTTCTTGGGGTTGCCGAGATAGACCTCCGCCCGGATGCCGGCGGCGCGCAGTTCCGAGGCCATGGCCTGGTAATCGGCCATCCGGTCGCGGTCCATGACGGTGACGACGACGGGACCCTCGGTCGTGCCGCTGAGCCGCCCCTTGGCGCGGAGCGCGGCGAGCAGGCGGTCGACACCGATGGAGATGCCCGTTGCCGGAACCTCCTGCCCCGTGAAGCGCTTGACGAGGTCGTCATAGCGCCCGCCGCCCGCAACGGAGCCGAACTGGCGGGGGCGCCCCTTCTCGTCGGTGATCTCGAAGGTGAGTTCGGCCTCGTAGACGGGGCCGGTGTAGTAGCCGAGGCCGCGCACGACGGAGGGGTCGATGACGATGCGGTCGGGTCCGTAGCCTTGCGCGTCCAGAAGCTCCGAAATGGCCTCAAGTTCCGCAACGCCATCTTCCCCGACGCGCGATCCTTTTACGAGAGACGAGAGGTTGTTGATGGTAGTCACTTCTCTGCCCGACTGATTGAAAGTCGTCAGCTTTGGGCGTCCGAATTCGATCTCGACATGCCGTCCACCGATGAACGCCATAACGACGTCTTTTTGCTCCTCGGCCAGATTGGCACCCTTGGTAAAGTCGCCGCTCTCATCCAGTCGACCCTCGCCGAGCAGTTGGCGCACGCCGTCCGCCCCGACCTTGTCCAGCTTGTCGATGGCCCGCAGGGCAATCCCGCGCGCCACCTCGCTGTCCTCGCCCGCGAGCCCCGCGACCTCCAGCACCCCGTTCAGCACCTTCCGGTTGTTCACCCGCACGATGTAATCCCCGCGCGGGATGCCCACGGCCTCCAGCGTATCCGCCAGCATCGCGCAGATCTCGGCATCCGCCGCAACGCTTGCAGCCCCCACCGTATCCGCATCGCATTGATAGAACTGCCGGAAGCGGCCCGGCCCCGGCTTCTCGTTGCGCCAGACCGGGCCCATCGTGTAGCGGCGGTACGGATTTGGCAGATCGTTGCGGAACTGCGCCGCCACCCGCGCCAAGGGCGCGGTCATGTCGTAGCGCAGCGCCAGCCACGTGCCGTCCTCCGCGCCCCCGTCCTCCTGAAACGCGAAGACCCCCTCGTTGGGCCGGTCCACGTCGGGAAGGAACTTGCCCAGCGCCTCGACCGTTTCCACGGCGGAGGTTTCCAGCGGGTCGAAGCCGTAGCGATCGTAGACCTCGGCGATCTGCGCGAGCATGCGGTTGCGCTCGGTCACTTCGGCGCCGAAATAATCGCGGAAGCCTTTCGGCGTCTCCGCCTTTGGGCGAGGCTGTTTCTTCTGCTTGGCCATGGGTGCCGAGACGCCTTGAATTCAGGGACGCGGCCCGTCTATCCGAGGGGGGCCGAAGGGGCAAGGAGGCGGTGGCATGGCCGATCAGGCGAAGCTGGAAGAAACGCTGGCGCATCTCCTGCGCGTGGTGGAGGACCTGTCGGACGTGGTGGCCCGGCAGGACGCCGAGATCGCGCGGCTGGGCGCACGGGTCGACATGCTCATGGCGCGCGAGGCGGAACGCGAGGCGGCCGAGGGCGGGAGCGTCCCGCTTTCCGACAAGCCGCCGCCGCATTGGTGAGCGGTGGCGATTGCGTATTTTTGGAAAGATGAAGGAGATCAGGCCGCGATGGCCTGTCGCGGCGCGCGGGGGCGCGAGCGGAAGAGGATCAGGAGCATCACGCCCACGTTCAGCGCGTTGAAGGCGATGCCGTTGATGAAGGCCAGCCGGTAGGAGCCGGTCAGGTCGTAGATCCAGCCCGACATCCAGCCGCCCAGCGCCATGCCCACGATGGTGGCCATGATGACGAAGCCGACCTTGGCGCCGGCCTCCTTCGGGGGCAGGTATTCACGCACGATGATCGCATAGGAGGGCACGATCCCGCCCTGGCTGAGCCCGAAGATCAGCGAGACCACGTAGAGCGAGACGAGCCCCGAGGCCGGCAGGTAGAGGAAAAGCGCCAGCATCTGAAGGCTGGAGCCGATCAGGAGCGTCAGCACGCCGCCGAGCTTGTCGGCCAGGACCCCCGAAACCAGCCGCGAGGCGACGCCCCCCATGAGCATCAGCGAGAGCATCTCGGCGCCCACGGCGGGCCCGTAGCCGAGGTCCACGCAATAGGCCACGATATGGACCTGCGGCATGGCCATGGCGACGCAGCAGCCGATCCCGGCCAGCGCCAGCAGCCACAGAAGCGTGTTCTGCGGGATGCCGGCGGTCTTCGCGCGAAGTGCCGCGGCCGCGGCGGAGGCCTGCATCGCCTCGTCGGGGAGCGGTTTTCGCAGCGCGTAGCTCAGCGGCAGCATGATCAGAAGCGCCGAGGCCGCGATGACGAGATAGGCCGGCCGCCAGCCGGGACCGGCGAGGATATCGGCCAGGACAAGCGGCCAGATCGCGCCCGACAGGTAATTGCCGCTGGCGATGATCGCGACCGCGATGCCGCGCCGGCGCAGGAACCACTGGGAGACATCGGCGATGAGCGGCCCGAAACTGGCGGCCGTGGCGAAGCCCACGACCAGTTGCAGCGCCGAGAGCGTGGCGATGTTTGGCGCGGCCGCCGCCCCCGCGAAGGAGCCCGCCATCACCAGCGCCGCGACGGCCAGCACGCGGCCCACGCCGTAGCGATCCACCCAGCGCCCGATCACCCAGTTGCCCAGCGCGAAGCCCACCATGGTCAGCGTGTAGGGCAGCGAGGCCGTGGCCCGGTCGACGCCGAATTCGGCCTGAACGGCCGGCAGGATCACGATGATCGCCCACATCCCCGCGTTGCCCACGAGCGACAGGGCCAGCGACAGGGCCAGGCGCGTCCAGGAGATGCGGGTGTCGAGCACGGACATGGCCGCGACGTTACGGCGGCCACGATCCGGCGTATAGAGGCTTCGCGCTCAGGGCGTCAGGTCGAGCGCGGGCACGACGCGCGTATAGGGCAGGCCCGCCGCGTCGTTCAGCGCCCGGACCTGTCCCGCGCTTTCGCCGTCGAACAGGCACATGCAGCGCCCATCCTCGGGCGCGAAGGTGGAGCGGATATAGGAGATCTCCTGCCCCTCCCCGCGCATCTCGGCGGCCTTGGCGATCGCCGCCTTCTGCGCGCCGGCCAGGTCCTCCATGCTGATCCCCTTCAGATCGCGTTCCACCATGTAAACCGACATGTCCCGTCCTCCTTGCGTGTTTCGATGGCGGCATCCCACCGCAAGAACGGCGGCGGAGGAACTTCCGATGCGTTATCGATCCATTCCCCACGGTTTGGCGGAAATCGGCTATCCTCGGCCGCAAAAGGTTTCGGCAGGAGGGACGCCGATGGAAATGTCGCAGATCCGCTACGTGCTCGCGGCATCCCGCACACTGAATTTCACACGCGCGGCGGAAGACTGCCACGTGACGCAGCCGGCCCTGACCAAGGGGATCAAGGCGCTGGAGGCGGAGCTTGGCGCGCCCCTGTTCCTGCGCGAGGGCCGCCGCGTCCTGCTCAGCGATTTCGGGCGCTCCATGATCCCGCATCTGCGCCAGATCATCGAGGAGGCGGAGGCCGCGCGCACGCTGGCCGAGAATTACCGGCTCCTCGACAAGACGCCGCTTCGGCTGGGCATACTCTCGACGATCGGGCACATGCGGCTTGCACGGTTCCTCGCGCAATTGGAGGCGGCCCATTCGGGACTGGAACTTGCCGTGAGCGAGGGGTCGATCGCCGAGTTGCGCGAAAGCCTCGAGGCCGGGCAACTCGACGCGGCGATCCTGACCGTGACCGAGGACCTCAGCCGGAGCTTGCGCCTGCAGGATCTCTATTCGGAGCGCTACGTCGTGGTGATGGCGTCGGGCCACCGGCTGGGCGACATGAACGCGGTCGCGCTGCACGACCTGTCGGGCGAGAACTACGTGGACAGGCTGTCCTGCGAGATGCGGGAGATGGTCATGCAGGTCTGCGAGAGCGAGAGGATCGAGCTTTATGCCCGCTTCCGCTCGGAACGCGAGGATTGGGTGCAGGCGATGGTGCTGGCAGGCATCGGTTTCGCCTTCATGCCGGAATATTCCGTCAGCCTTCCGGGCCTGATCCAGCGCCCGCTGATCGAGCCCGAGGTCACGCGGCAGGTGGCACTGGCGACGGTGCCGGGGCGGAAGCACTCGCCCTCGACCGCGGCGCTGGTGCGCGCGGCGCAGTCTTTCGCGTGGCCGGGATGACGGCTCAGACCTCCTCGACCGTGACCACGCCCGGCAGGCTTTTCAGCGCGCCCTTGATCTGTGGCGACACCGGCAGGCCCTCGCCCACGAGCGCCTCGACCTCCGCCGCATCCTGCGGAAAATCCGGGGCCATGGCGCAGATATAGACGGGCCCGCGGGGTGACGGCGTACCGTCGCCCGCGATACGGGCCAGAAGCTGCGCGACGGAGGCAGGTGCCGCGCAGTCGTTGACGAAGACGCGGAAGCCGCGCGCCTCGGCGGCCACGGCCTCATCGACCAGTTGCACCGTCTCGGCGCGCAGTCGCATCTGGCCCTCCTGCGTTTCGACCTTCACCTGCACGCGGACGTTCGTGCCGGGCTCGAGCATGTGGCGGCTGGCCTCGAGCGCCTCCGAGAAAACCATGACTTCGTAGGTGCCGGTGGGGTCCGACAGGCCCACGAAGGCGAAGCGCGTGCCGCGCTGGCTCTTGCGTTCCTGCCGGACGGAGACGGCGCCCGCCATCCACGTGACGAAATCGCCGCGCGGGGCGCGTTCTTCCACCTCGGCAAAGCTCAGGACGCCCTTGCGCTTGAGCGCGGCCATGTAATCGTCGAGCGGATGGCCGGAGAAATAGAAGCCCAGCGCGTGGTGTTCCTCGGCCAGACGCGCGGCGGGCATCCAGTCATCGGCCTCGGGCAGGCGCGGCTCGGGCAGGTCCTCGCCCGCCTCGCCGAACAGGCTGACCTGCGCGCTGCCCTTCTGCTCGTGGATCGCCGCCGAATAGGCCACGAGCGCGTCGAGCCCCCGAAGCACGCGGTTGCGGTTGCGGTCGAGCGCATCGAAGGCGCCGGACCGGGCCAGCATCTCGAGCGGCCGCTTGCCAACGCGCTTGAGGTCCACCCGGCGCGCGAAATCGTAGAGCGTGGCGAAGGGCTTTTCGCCCGCTTCGGTCTTGCGCGCCTCCACGATCAGGCGCATCGCCTCCGCGCCGACGTTCTTGAGCGCGCCCAGCGCATAGAGGATGCGCCCCTCCGACACTTCGAACACCGCGCCGGAGCGGTTCACGCAAGGGGCCATGACCTCGATCCCCATGCGGTCCACCTCCGCCTTGTAGAGGCTGAGCTTCTCGGTCAGGTGCATGTCGCAATTCATGACGGCGGCCATGAATTCCACCGGATGGTTCGCCTTGAGCCACGCGGTCTGGTAGCTGACCACGGCGTAGGCTGCGGCGTGAGACTTGTTGAAGCCGTAATTGGCGAATTTGTCGAGGAGGTTCCAGACCTCCAGCGCCTTCTTCTCGTCGACGCCGTTCTCCGCCGCGCCCTTCAGGAACTTGGGGCGCTCGGCGTCCATCGCCTCCTGGATTTTCTTGCCCATGGCGCGGCGCAAGAGGTCGGCGCCGCCGAGGCTGTAGCCCGCCATCTCCTGGGCGATCTGCATCACCTGTTCCTGGTAGACGATGATCCCTTGGGTCTCGTCGAGGATGTGATCGACGGACGGATGCAGGAAATCCCGCTCGCTCAGGCCGTTCTTGACCTGGCAGTATTTCGGGATGTTCTCCATCGGGCCCGGACGGTAGAGCGCCACAAGCGCCACGATATCCTCGATGCAGGTGGGCTTCATCTGCACCAGCGCCGACATCATGCCGGTGCTTTCCACCTGGAACACGGCAGTGGTCCGGGCGGAGGCATAGACCTCGTAGGTCTTCGGGTCGTCCAGCGGGATCGCGTTGATCTGGTTCTCCGCGCCAGGGGCGGGTTCGTAGATCCGCGTGCCGTCGGCGGCTTCGTGAAGCTGCCGCCCCTGCCCGTGGATCAGGTCAATGGCGTTCTGGACGACCGTCAGCGTCTTGAGCCCGAGGAAGTCGAACTTGACCAGCCCCGCAGGCTCCACCCATTTCATGTTGAACTGGGTGGCCGGCATGTCCGAGCGGGGATCGCGGTAAAGCGGCACCAACTCGTCCAGAGGACGGTCCCCGATCACCACGCCGGCGGCATGGGTCGAGGCGTTCCTGAGCAGCCCCTCGATCTTGCCGGCGTAATCGAAAAGCCGCTTGACCGGGTTCTCGCGCCCCTCGCGGCGGTCCTGCTCGGTCTCGATCATCTCGGTGCGGATGCGCTCTTCCTGCGCGATGGCCTTTTCGATGGAGACGGGTTTGACGCCTTCCACCGGGATCATCTTGCTGAGCTTGTCGACCTGCCCGAACGGCATCTGCAACACTCGGCCCACGTCGCGCACGGCGGCCTTCGACAGGAGCGCGCCGAAGGTGATGATCTGCCCCACCCGGTCGCGGCCGTATTTCTCCTGCACGTAGCGGATCACCTCTTCGCGGCGGTCCATGCAGAAGTCGATGTCGAAGTCCGGCATGGAAACCCGCTCGGGGTTGAGGAACCGCTCGAACAGAAGGCTGTAGCGCAGGGGATCGAGGTCGGTGATGGTCAGCGAATAGGCCACGAGGCTGCCCGCGCCCGACCCCCGCCCCGGACCTACCGGAATGTCGTTGTCCTTCGCCCACTTGATGAAGTCGGCCACGATCAGGAAATAGCCGGGAAAGCCCATCCCCTCGATGATGTCGAGCTCGAATTCGAGCCGCTTTTCATATTCCTCCACGCTGGCCGCGTGGGGGATCACGGCAAGGCGTTCCTTCAACCCCTCGCGGGACTGGCGGCGCAATTCCTCCACCTCGTTCTCGGCGAAGCGTGGCAGGATCGGGTCGTGCGTCCGTGCCCGGAACGCGCAGCGCCGCGCGATCTCGACGGTGTTTTCCAGCGCCTCGGGCAGGTCCGCGAAAAGCGCCGCCATCTCCTCGGGCGATTTGAAGTAATGCTGCGGGGTCAGACGTCGGCGCGGCTCCGACTGGTCCACATAGGCGCCCTCCGCGATGCAGATCATCGCGTCATGGGCGTCGTACATCCCGGGGCCGGGGAAGTAGACATCGTTGGTGGCCACAAGCGGCAGGCCCATCTCGTAGGCCATTTCGACATGCCCGCGCTCGGTCAGCCGCTCGATCTCGGGGCCGCCGCCCTCGCCGGGATGGCGTTGCAGCTCGACGTAAAGGCGGTCGGGATAGACGGCGGCAAGCTGTTCCAGCAGGGCCTGCGCCCGGGCCCGGTTTCCGTTCTGTAGATGCCGCCCCACGGGGCCGTCCGGCCCGCCCGTCAGGCAGATCAGCCCCTCGCCATGCGCGCCCAGTTCCTCCAGCGTCACATGCGGCAGCGTCCCGTCGTCGCGCAGATAAAGCTGCGTGTTCAGCTTCAGCAGATTGCGCCAGCCCGCCTCGTTCTGAACCAGCAGGACGATGGAAGCGTAGGGGTTGGGCTGTTCCCCCGGCCGCACCGGGGCGTAATCCACATCGACCTGGCAGCCGAGGATGGGCTGGACGCCGGCCTTGGCGGCCGTCTCGGAAAACTCCAGCGCGCAGAACATGTTGTTGGTGTCGGTGACGGCCACGGCGGGCATGCCCGCGTCGGCCACAAGGCCAGGCAGTTTCTTCACCCGCATCGCGCCTTCCAGCAGCGAATACTCGGTGTGCAGGCGGAGATGGATGAATCGCGGATCGGCCATGGGCGGGATGCTAGGCGAGCAGCCGGCCCAAGGGAAGAGCGCGCCCGCATCATCTTGTGGATCGGTGGCGATGGCACGCAGAACATGGTGCCTTTCAAGGGGCAATGGCGCCGCGAGACATCCGTGCCGACAGGCCCGGCGACAGGCGGCGGGATTTCTTCGACAAGGCGCAACGGCGCGCCGTTGTAGCTGCACAGCGCCCGGGAAACGGGCAGATGACGCGCAACCGCGCAGCCCCCCTTGCAAAGACGCGCCGCGGCCGGTTTTCTGTTCTCCGGTCGAACAGGACAAACGGGGCCGCCCTCTACGCCGCATCGAGGGCCGGACGACCACCCCGGACAGGTACCGCGGCGGGTGTTACACGATGACGATCCGGTTTCTTCTGAACGGGGAGCCGCAGGCTGTCGATGCGCCGCCGACCACCACGCTCCTCGACTGGCTGCGCGAGACCAGGGGCCTGACGGGCACCAAGGAGGGCTGCAACGAGGGCGATTGCGGCGCCTGCACGGTGATGGTCACCGACGAGACGGGCGCGCGCGCGCTCAATGCCTGCATCCTCTTTCTGCCGCAGCTCGATGGCCGCGCCGTGCGCACGGTCGAGGGCATCGCCGGCCCCGATGGCGCGCTGCACCCCGTGCAACAGGCCATGGTCGAGCATCACGGCAGCCAGTGCGGCTTCTGCACGCCGGGATTCATCGTGTCGATGGCGACGGCGCATCTGAACGGGCGAACGGATTTCGACAACCAGCTTGCCGGCAACCTCTGCCGATGCACCGGCTACGCGCCGATCATCCGCGCGGCCGAAGCGGCAGCCTTGGTCCCCGTGCCGGACTGGATGGAGGCGGATGCCGAGATGCTCGACCTTCTGGCCCATGACGTGCCGGCCGGATCGGAGATCGCCCTGCCGCGTTCCGCCGACGCGCTTGCGGAATGGTACGACGCGCATCCCGACGCCACCCTGATTGCCGGTGCGACGGATGTGGGGCTTTGGGTTACGAAGAACTTGCGCGACCTCGCACCGGTCGCATTCCTCAACCAATGTGATGATTTGAAGGGTATTGTTTCTGATAAGGAAACAATCCGTATCGGCGCGATGACCTCGCTGACCGAGCTTGGCGACTTCATCGCCGACCGGCACCCGAGCTTCGCCGAGATGATCCGCCGCTATGGCTCGGTGCAGGTGCGCAATGCCGCGACGGTGGGCGGCAACATCGCCAACGGCTCGCCCATCGGGGACAGCCCGCCGGCGCTCATCGCGCTGGGTGCCGCGTTGCACCTGCGCAAGGGCGACACCCGCCGGGCCCTGCCGCTGGAGGAGTTCTTCCTCGACTACGGCAAGCAGGACCGTGCCCCGGGTGAGTTCGTGGAGGCGGTGTCGGTCCCGGTGCAGCCCGACCGGCTCCGCGTCTACAAACTGTCGAAACGGTTCGATCAGGACATCTCGGCCGTCTGCGGCGCGTTCAGCATCACCGTCGAGGATGGCACCGTCACGCAGGCCCGCATCGCCTTCGGCGGCATGGCCGGCACGCCGAAACGCGCCAGCACCGTCGAGGCGGCGCTGGTCGGTCAGCCATGGGCCCGCGCGAGCGTCGATGCGGCGCGGGCGCGCTTCGCGGAGGACTTCACCCCGCTTTCGGACATGCGCGCCTCGGCCGCCTACAGGCTGGAGACCGCCTCCAACATGCTCCTGCGCTACTTTGGCGAGATGTCGGGGCAGCCGGTCTCGGTGCTGGAGGTCCGCCCATGAGCGTACACAAGCCCCTGCCCCATGACGCCGCGCGGCTGCATGTGACCGGTGCCGCGCGCTACGTCGACGACATCCCCGTCCCGCAGGACTGTCTGCACCTCGCCTTCGGTCTCTCGAAGGTCGCGAAGGGCCGGCTGCGCGGTCTCGACCTGTCTGCGGTTCGCGCCTCGGACGGCGTGCGCCTCGTGCTGGCGGGCGCGGATTTCGACGCGATCCCCGATTGCTCCCCCTCGGCCCATGACGAGCCGCTTCTGAGCGATGGTGCGGTGCATTATGCGGGCCAGCCGCTGTTCCTCGTGGCCGCCGAAAGCCACCTTCTGGCCCGCAAGGCCGCCGCCCGCGCGGTGGTCGAGATCGACGCGGACCCGCCAATCCTGACGATCGACGACGCGATCGCGGCCGGCGCGATTTTCGAGGACGGCCCACGGGTCTATGCCAAGGGGGATGTGGACACGGCACTCGCCCGCGCGCCCCATGTCATCGAAGGCCGCATCGAGATCGGCGGGCAGGAACATTTCTACCTCGAGGGGCAATCCGCGCTGGCGCTTCCGCAGGAGGGGGGCGACATGATCGTGCATTCCTCCTCTCAGCACCCCACCGAGATCCAGCACAAGGTGGCCGATGCGCTGGGCCTGCCGATGAACGCCGTACGCGTCGAGGTGCGGCGCATGGGCGGCGGCTTCGGCGGGAAGGAGAGCCAGGGCAACCACCTCGCCATCGCCTGCGCCGTGGTGGCCGCGCGCACCGGGCGGCCGGTCAAGATGCGCTATGACCGGGACGACGATTTCGTCGTGACCGGCAAGCGTCATGACGCGCGCATCGACTACCGCGTGGGCGTGGACGGCGACGGGCGGCTGCTCGCCGTCGATTTCACTCAGGCGATCCGCTGCGGCTGGTCCATGGACCTCAGCCTGCCGGTGGCCGACCGCGCGATGCTCCATGCCGACAACGCCTATCTTCTGCCGAATGCGCGGATCACCTCGCACAGGCTCAGGACCAACACGCAAAGCGCCACGGCCTTCCGCGGCTTCGGCGGGCCGCAGGGGATGGTGGGCATCGAGCGCGTCATGGATCACGTGGCCCATGCGCTGGGGATGGACCCGCTGGAGCTGCGGCGGCGCAATTACTATGCCGAGGCGCAGGGGGCCGACGACGCTCCCGAAGAGCGTATTTCTGGAAAGATGAAGGGGGAAGTGCTGGACACCGCCGACCTTGCCGGGCGCGGGGCGGTAAAGGTCGAGACCGGCAAGGGGCAGGCGAAGCGCTTCGGCGGGGCCCATTCGCCGGTGCCATCGGAGGATCACGGCAACACGACCCCCTACGGCATGGAGGTGGAGGATTTCATCCTCGGCGCCATGACGGAGCGGCTGGTGGACAGCGCCGATGTCACGGCCCGCAAGGCGCGGGTGGCGGAGTGGAATGCAGCGAATGAGATCCTCAAGCGCGGGATCGCGGTGACGCCGGTGAAGTTCGGCATCTCCTTCACCTTGACGCATCTCAACCAGGCCGGCGCGCTGGTGCATGTCTACCAGGACGGTTCCGTCCACATGAATCACGGCGGGACCGAGATGGGACAAGGCCTGTTCCAGAAGGTGGCGCAGGTGGCCGCAGACCGGTTCGGGCTGGGCCTCGACCGGGTCAAGATCACCGCGACGGATACCGGCAAGGTGCCCAACACCTCGGCCACGGCGGCCAGTTCGGGCAGCGACCTGAACGGCATGGCCGTGAAGGTCGCCTGTGACGAGATCAGGGGCCGCATCGCCGGGGTGGTCGCGCCGGAGTTGCAGGCCGAGCCCGCGCAGCTGGTCTTCGAGGAAGGCATGGTGCGTGCGGGTGCGGCCGCCATGCCTTTCGAGGAGGCGGTGCAAAAGACCTACATGGCGCGCGTCAGCCTCAGCGCCACGGGGTTCTACAAGACACCCAAGATCGAGTGGGACAGGATTGCCGGACGTGGGCGGCCGTTCTTCTATTTCGCCTATGGCGTGGCCTGCGCCGAAGTGGTGATCGACACGCTGACCGGCGAGAACCGCATCCTGCGCACCGATATCCTGCATGATTGCGGAAACTCGCTGAACCCCGCGCTCGATATCGGGCAGATCGAGGGCGGCTTCGTGCAGGGCGCGGGCTGGCTGACCATGGAGGAGCTTGTCTGGGACGACCGTGGCGTGCTCCGGACGCACGCACCCTCGACCTACAAGATCCCGGCCTGTTCCGACCGGCCGCGCGTCTTCAACGTGGCGCTCTGGGACGGCGAGAACCGGGAGGAGACGATCTATCGCTCCAAGGCCGTGGGCGAACCGCCCTTCATGCTCGGGATCAGCGTGCATTCGGCGCTGGCTCAGGCCTGTGCCGCCTGTGGGCCGAATTTTCCCGATCTGCAGGCCCCGGCGACGCCGGAGGCGATCCTCGCGGCGGTGGGGCGCGCGCGGGCCAAGGAAGCGGAATGACGGGCATCCGCGTCACCGTCGTCTCCACCCGCGGCTCCGCCCCGCGGGAGGCGGGCGCGCAGATGTTCGTCACCGCAAACGGGATCACCGGGACCATCGGCGGCGGCGCGCTTGAATGGGAGGCGATGGCGCAGGCCCGCGCGATGCTTGCCGAGGCAGCGGACCCTTTGGAACGCACAGTCTCGCTTGGCCCCGGCCTCGGCCAGTGCTGCGGCGGGGCCGTCACCCTGCGTTTCGAGCCAGCCGAGGCGCTGGAGCGGGCGCAGGGCGCGCCGGTTTGGATCTGGGGCGCGGGCCATGTGGGTCGCGCGCTGGTGCATACCCTATCACCCCTGCCCGAGGTCGCCCTGACATGGGTCGACACAACGCTCGGTCGCTTCCCCGACGACATGCCGGACAGGGTCACGCGGCTTGTGGCGGCCGATCCGCCGCGCCTCATGCCACATGCGCCGACGGGCGTGCATCACCTGATCCTCACCTATTCGCACGATATCGACCTCGCGCTCTGCGATGCGGCCCTGCGCCGGGGGTTCGCCAGCTGCGGGCTGATCGGATCGGGCACCAAATGGGCGCGATTCCGGTCGCGGCTGGCCGGGATGGGTCACGGGGATGCTGAAATTTCGCGCATCGACTGCCCGATCGGGGACCCAAGCCTTGGCAAACACCCCCAAGCCATTGCCGTCGGCGTCGCCGCACGGCTACTGAGGGAGCTGTTGCACAAGGAATCGGCAACTGAGCGCCGGATGGGCAATTCGGCCTGACGAGGACGCCACGGGGGAACGACACGCTTGACGCCACTCCTCGAGATCAGGGGGTTGACCAAGGCCTATCCGGGCGTCGTGGCCAATGACGACGTCTCGTTCTCCATCGCGCCGGGCGAGGTGCATGCGCTTCTGGGTGAAAACGGCGCGGGCAAGTCGACGCTGGTCAAGATGATCTACGGGCTGGTGCGTCCCGATGCCGGTGCGATGACGCTTGGCGGCGGACCCTACACCCCGGCGGAGCCGCGGGCGGCGCGGGCCTCGGGCGTGGCGATGGTGTTTCAGCATTTCTCGCTCTTCGAGGCGCTCAGCGTGGCCGAGAACATCGCGCTCGGCATGGAGACCCCGCCGAAACCCCGCGATCTGGCCCAGCGCATCCATCATGTCAGTCGTGCCTACGGATTGCCGCTCGATCCCGACAGGATGGTGGGCGACCTCAGTGCGGGCGAACGGCAACGGGTCGAGATCATCCGCTGCCTGCTGCAGAACCCCAAGCTCCTGATCATGGACGAACCCACCTCCGTCCTGACCCCGCAGGAGGTGGAGATCCTGTTCCACACCCTGCGCAAGCTTTCTGCCGAGGGCACGGCGATCCTCTATATCTCCCACAAGCTCGAGGAGATCCGCACGCTCTGCGACGCGGCCACGATCCTGAGGCTGGGCAAGGTTGTGGCGACCTGCACCCCCCGCGAGGTGTCGGCCGCGCAGATGGCCGAGATGATGGTGGGCAAGTCGCTGAGCCAGCCCGCGCGCGGCGCGACGGAGCCGGGCGAGGTGCTGCTGCATGTCTCGGGCCTGTCGCTGGAGCCCGCCTCGCCGTTCGGCACGCCGCTCCGCCATATCGGGCTGGAGGTGCGCGCGGGCGAGGTGCTGGGCATCGGGGGTGTGGCCGGCAATGGGCAGGACGAGCTTCTCGCCGCGCTTTCGGGCGAGCGGCGGGTGGAGCCCGGCATGATCGAATTGCGGGGCGAGCGCATCGGCGACACGGGACCAGAGGCGCGGCGCAAGCGCGGACTTCTCTGCGCGCCCGAGGAACGGCTGGGGCATGCCGCCGCCCCGGACATGAGCCTGACGGAAAACGCGGTGCTGACCGGGCGGACGCGGCGCGGGCTGGACCGGTCGGGTTTCGTCGGCTGGGGCCGCGCGCGCGCCTTCGCCGAGGAGATCATCGCGCGTTTCGACGTGCGCACGCCGGGGCCCGGCGTCGCGGCGCGCGCCCTTTCCGGCGGGAACCTGCAGAAATACGTGATCGGGCGGGAAATCCTGCAAGACCCCGACGTTCTGATCGTCAACCAGCCGACCTGGGGCGTGGATGCGAGTGCCGCCGCCGCGATCCGGCAGGCTTTGCTGGATCTCGCGCAGAACGGGGCGGCGGTCGTGGTCATCAGCCAGGATCTCGACGAGCTGCTCGAAGTCTCCGACCGGTTCTGCGCGCTGAACGAGGGGCGGCTTTCCGCGCCTCGGCCCGCGCGCGGCCTGTCGATGGAAGAGATCGGCCTGATGCTGGGCGGCGCCCATGACATGCACGAAGCACAGCTTCGGGCGGCGACGGAGGCCGCGCAATGATCGTGCTGGAAAAACGCCCCACCCCGTCCCGCTTCTGGGGGGCCGCGACGCCTGTCGCAGCCGTGTTCCTCACCATGATCGCGGGCGGCATCATGTTCGCCGCGCTGGGCAAGGACCCGGTCGAGGCAATCCGCATCATCTTCTGGGACCCGCTGTTCAACGCGCAATTCGCCAGCTACTCGCGCCCGCAACTCCTGATCAAGGCGGGGCCGCTGATCCTGATCGCGATCGGCCTTTCGCTTGGGTTCAAGGCCGGCATCTGGAACATCGGGGCCGAGGGGCAATACATCATCGGCGCGATCTGCGGGGCAGCCTTCGGGCTTGCCTTCTGGCCCTCGGAAAGCCCGCTGCTCTTTCCCGGCATGGTGATCGCGGGACTGATCGGTGGCTGGGCCTGGGCGATGATCCCCGGCGTCCTCAAGACACGCTTCCGCACGAATGAAATCCTCGTTTCGCTCCTGTTGGTCTACGTGGCCGAGGCGATCCTGGCCTCGGCGGCCACAAGCTGGCTGAGAAGCCCCGACGCGATGGGCTTTCCGGGGAGCCGCAATCTCGCCCGCCACCCCGGCACCGACAACCCGGAACTGATCGCCGGGACCGGCATGCACTGGGGCGTTCTGGCCGCCTTCATCGCGGTGATCGCGGCCTATGTGCTGATGAACCGGCACGTGCTGGGCTACCAGATCCGGCTGGCCGGGCAGGCGCCGCGCGCGGCCCGCTTCGCCGGGGTCGATCCGAACCGGCTGGTCCTGCTCTGCCTCGGCATCTCCGGCGCGCTGGCGGGCGCGGCCGGCCTGTTCGAGGTCTCGGGACCCGCCGGCCAGATCTCGATCGACTTCAACGTGGGCTACGGCTTCACCGCGATCATCGTGGCCTTCCTCGGGCGGCTGCACCCGATCGGCATCCTGCTTGCGGGCCTGCTGATGGCGCTGACCTATATCGGCGGCGAGCTGGCGCAACTGATGCTCGGCATTCCGGCCCCCGCGATCCAGGCCTTCCAGGGCATGCTGCTGTTCTTCCTGCTCGCGCTCGACGTGCTGTCGAACTACCACATCCGCCTGAAACGGACGGAGGCGGCCTGATGCTGATCGATCCCGTCACCCTCGTCGTCGCGCTGATCATCGCGTCCACGCCGGTCCTTCTGGCCGCCATCGGGGAACTGGTGGTGGAAAAGACCGGCGTCCTGAACCTCGGGGTCGAGGGCATGATGATTGTCGGCGCCGTCACGGGGTTCATCGTCGCGGTGGAAACCGGATCCGTCACGCTGGCGTATCTCGCCGGCATGGCGGGCGGCATGGTGCTGTCGGCCCTGTTCGCCATCCTGACGCAGGTGCTGTTGTCGAACCAGGTGGCCACGGGCCTGGCGCTGACGCTGTTCGGGATCGGCCTCGCCGCACTGCTGGGTGTCGGCTACCCGGGCTCGACCCCGCCGAGGGTTCCGGACATCTTCCCGCAAGCGCTGCAGGACATCCCCATCGCCGGGCCGATCCTCTTCGGCCATTCGGCGATGATCTACCTCGCGGTCATGCTGGTCGCCACGGTGTGGTATGTTCTCCAGCACACGCGCACCGGCCTGATCCTGCGCGCCGTCGGCGAAAGCCACGACGCGGCGCATGCACTGGGCTACAAGGTCATTCGCATTCGTATCCTCGCGATCCTTTTCGGCGGCGCCTGCGCGGGGCTGGGCGGGGCGTTCCTGTCGGTCGCCCGCGTGCAGAACTGGATCGAGGGGATGACGGTCGGCGCCGGGTGGATCGCGCTGGCGCTCGTCGTCTTCGCCTCATGGAAACCGTGGCGTGTGCTCTTCGGTGCCTATCTCTTCGGCGGCATCTCGGCGCTGCAGTTGCGCCTCCAGGCGGCGGAGGTGAACGTTCCCGTCGCGCTGCTGGACAGCTCGCCCTATGTCGTGACGATCATCGTTCTCGTCCTGATCTCGTCGGACCGCGCCCGCGCCGCATTGAATGCGCCCGCCTCCCTTGGCAAGGTGTTCCATGCCAGCGGATAGGGGGGCACATGTGGCGTCAGGCCATCATCGAGGCGCTCGATGGAACGCATCCGACCATCGGGCCGAGGATCGCTCTCGTCATTTACGGGCTGATCGTCCTGTCGGCGTCGGTCATCGCGGTGGAGACCCTGCCCGGCCTGTCGCCGCAGGCGCATGCGACCCTGATCGCGGTGGAGTTCACGATCCTCGCGATCTTCGCCGTCGAGTACATCCTGCGACTGGTCTGTTCGCCGCGACCGATGGCCTATGCCTTGAGTTTCTGGGGGATCGTGGATTTCATCGCCATCGTGCCGGCGGTCCTGTTCCTGTTTCCCGACCTGACAACCGTGCGGGCGATGCGGCTCTTGCGTCTGCTCAGGATCCTCAAGCTGCTCAAGGCCAACCGCGCGCTCGACCGGATCTCGCAGGCGATCATGCAGATCCGGGCCGAGCTGATGATCTTTCTCTTCGTCGGCGTGGTGATCATCTATCTCGCCGCCGTCGGCATCTATCACTTCGAACACATCGCCCAGCCCGAGGCCTTCGGGTCGATCCCCGCGAGCCTCTGGTGGGCGCTCGCCACGCTGACGACGGTGGGCTACGGCGACGTCTACCCGATCACCACGGGCGGCCGGGTCTTCACCGGCCTCGTGCTGATGGTGGGCATCGGCATCATCGCCGTGCCCGCGGCCCTCATCACCGCAGCCCTTCTGCAAACCCGGACGGGCGGTGCCACGCCCCCGGACCCTGACGGCACCCTTCCCGAAGACCAGGAAACATCCAACACGGAGAACAAGACCCAATGAAACTGACCAGAAGAGTACTGACCGCCACGGCGCTGGCGACGGGCCTCGTTGCAGGCAGCGCCATCGCCCAGGACGACCCGTTCACCGTAGGCTTCATCCACGTCGGGTCCACCGGCGACATGGGCTGGACCTTCACCCATGATCAGGGCCGCATCGCGCTCGACGAGCATTTCGGCGATGCCGTCGAGACCGTCGTGGCCGAGAGCGTCGCGGAAGGCGCCGATGCCGAGCGGGTGATGACGCAGATGATCCTGGGCGGCGCCGACATGATCGTGGCCACGTCCTTCGGCTTCGGCCCGGCGGTGAACGCGGTCGCGGGCCGCTTCCCGGATGTCTATTTCGAACACGCCACGGGCTACCTGCGCGAGCATCCGAACGTCTCCACCTACGACGCGCGCTTCTACGAGGGCCGGGCCGTGATGGGCCATATCGCGGGTCACATGACCGAGAGCAACATCATCGGCTACATCGCATCCTACCCGATCCCCTCGGTGATCCAGGGCATCAACTCGGCCTACCTGCACGCCACCCAAGTCAATCCGGACGTGGAGTTCCGCGTGATCTGGGCCAACACATGGTTCGACCCCGCGATCGAGGCCGACGCCGCGCAGGCGCTTATCGACGAGGGCGCGGACGTGATCTTCCAGCACACCGATTCGACCGCACCCCACGCCGTCGCGCAGGAGGCCGGCGCCTTCGCCTTCGGCCAGGCCAACGATATGAGCCAGTTCGCGCCGGCGCCGCGCATCTCGGCCATCGTGGACAACTGGGGACCCTATTACATCGAGCGGGCGCAGGCCGCGATGGACGGCACCTGGGAACAGACGGCGGCGTGGCAGGGCCTCTCCGAGGACCGGATCCTGATCGGCGAGATCTCCGAGGCCGTGCCGGAGGAGGTGCGCGCCTCGGCCATGGCGCTGCGCGACAGCATCGCGTCGGGCGAGTACCACCCCTTCACCGGGCCGATCAACCAGCAGGACGGCACGCCCTGGCTGGCCGAGGGCGAGACGCCCGAAGACGGGCCGCTGGCCGGTATGGGCTTTTTCGTCGAAGGGCTGACGGTCGAACTCGGCAACTGACGGACCTCGAAACTCGTCCGAACCGGGCCCGCCGCGTGCGGGCCCTTTTCATGATTGCATCGACGCCTTCTGCGCCGACCCGTTTTTTGGTCTGGGGGGCTCTGCCCCCGGCTACGCCTCCCCCGGAGTTTTCCTGCCAGGATGAAGAGACGGACCGCCCCGATCTTCATCCTGGCAAGAAACTCCCGCCGGAGGCATCAGCGGCGCCGAGGGGCCTCGCGCCCCGAGGCGGCGCTTCCCCGGGCGACGCCAGGGGCGGCGCAATCCCTCCGCTGCGTCTTGCCCGCGTCCTGCGGCCGTGCCATCCCTGCCCCATGACCTGGGATTTCATCGTCATCGGCGGCGGCATCGCCGGCACATCGGCGGGCGCGCGGGTGTCCGAGTCGGGATCGGTCCTGCTCCTGGAGGCGGAAAGCGCGTTGGCCTACCATACATCGGGCCGGTCCGCCGCGCTCTACGAGGCCAATTACGGCCACCCGGTCACCGTCGCGCTGAACAAGGCCTCGCGCGAGGCGCATGAAACGCTCGACGGGGGCGTCCTGTCGCCGCGCGGGCTCATGTTGCTCGGCGGACCGGGGCAGGAGGCGGAGGCCGAGGCGGATATCGCGTCAATGGCGCTGCGACCCATCCCGCTGGAAGAGGCCCGCGCGCGCGTTCCCATTCTCGACACCAGCCATGTCACGCGGGCGGCGTTCCATGACGAGGCATGGGACCTCGACACCGACCGGATGGTGCAGCATTTCGCCCGGACGATCCGGTCCAATGGCGGGCAGGTCCGGACGGGGGCCACGGCCACGGCGATCTCGCGGGACGGCCAGATCTGGCGCGTGACGACAAGCGACGGCGCGGATCACACCGCCCGTGTGCTCCTGAACGCGGCGGGGGCCTGGGCCGACAGCGTCGCCGTCCTCGCGGGTCTCCCGCCGCTTGGTCTGCAACCGCTGCGCCGCTCCATCGCGCGGATGCCCGCGCCCGGACAGCATGATGTCAGCGGCTGGCCGATGCTGATCGGTGCGGGCGAAAGCTGGTACGCAAAGCCCGATGCCGGGGCCTGGCTGGTGTCGCCGGCCGAGGAGCATCCCGTCCCCGAGCCCCATGACGCCTTTGCCGACGACATGGTGCTGGCCGAAGGGATCGCGCGATATCAGCCCTTCGTCACCGAAGAGGTCACGCGGGTGACCAGCAGTTGGGCGGGTCTTCGGACCTTCGCCCCGGATCGGTGCCTTGTTCTCGGACCGGACCCCCTGTGCCCGGATTTCGTCTGGGTCGCCGGTCAGGGCGGCTACGGGTTCCAGACCGCACCAGCCGCGAGCCAGCTCGTCGCCGACCTGATCGCGGGGCGCGCACCTGCCCTCCCGGTCGATATCGTCGCGGCGCTGCGCCCCGACCGGCTGAGGTCCGGGCTGTCGGCCGCCGTGTAACGCGGTCCGGGACGCATCATGCCGGAGGCAGAGCCATGACATCCTCACCATCCGAAGGCGACCCGCGCCGTTCCGCCCCCGCGGCACTGCGCAACCGCGACGCGATCGCGCAAGAGCTTGCGCGGCTCGCCCCCGCCAGCGGGCGCGCGCTCGAGATCGCGTCGGGCAGCGGGGAGCATGTCATCCGCTTCGCCTCCGCCCTGCCGGGGCTGCGCTGGCAGCCGACCGATCCCGACCCGGCGCAGCGCGCCTCCGTCGCCGCGTGGATCGCCGCCGAGGGCAGCGCCAATATCGACGCGCCGCGCGCGCTCGATGTCTCGCAACCCGGCTGGGCGCGGGACGAGGCGCCGGCCGATCTGGTCGTCGTCGTGAACCTCCTGCACCTGATCACGGCGCCCGCGATGCAGGCCGCGCTGGAGGGGATCGCCGAGGTCCTCGCACCGGGCGGGGTCGCCGTGCTCTACGGTCCGTTTCTGCGCGATGGCGAGGCCACGAGCGTCGGCGACGCCCCCTTTCACGCCGAACTCACGCGCCGGGATACCGGGATCGGCTACAAGGACGTGGTGGATGTGGTCGCCACCGCCGTCCGGCACGGCCTGAGCCATGTCGAGACCGTCCGGATGCCGGCCAACAACCTCCTCCTTGCCTTCGAAAAGCGCCCTGATGGCGTCGGGTCACCCGAAACACCATAGACAGTGCTGGCCGAACCCCTCACGGGGTCGCTAATCTGGCCTCCGGGGCATTATGCAAGGGGGGCAAGGGGGCATCGATGAGCGCAGACCAAACCGAGGCGACCAGCGGGTTGTTCCAGATCCTCGAGGGCCCCGCGCTGGAGCGCCTCGAGCGGGAAACCGTGGCCCGTGGCACGCGGCTGATCGCTGAGGGCAGCGGCGCCGACGAGCTGTATCTCGTCGAGACGGGCCACTTCACGGTGGAGCGCGACGGCGTCCTTCTGGCCGAGATCGGCGCGGGCAGCGTGATCGGCGAGATCGCCTTTCTGACCGGCCGTGCGCGCACCGCCGACGTGATCGCGGCGCGCCGCTCGGTCGTCCTGCGGATCGACCGATGCGCCTACAATCTGCTCTGCGCGACCACACCGGGGCTGCAGCAGGCCATCGCGTCGGAACTGGCCGGACGGCTGGCCGAGACATCGGCGCGCGTCGTCCCCGATCCCGGCCGCCCCAAGGCGCGGACGCTCTGTCTGGTGCCGTCGGCGGGCGCGCCCCTGCCCGCGCGCTTCGCTCCGGATCTCGCCGGGGCCATGACCGGGCCGCGCGGCGTGCGCCTCGTCACCGAGGCCGCGTTCCGCGAGGCGCTCGGCGCGACGGCCGACCCCGAGAGCGACGCGGCACTGGCCTGGCTGAACGCGCAGGAACGCGAGGCCGGGACGGTCCTTTTCGTGGCCGGAGCCGAGGCCGGCGCGTGGTCGCGCACCGTGCTGCGCCAGGCCGATCACGTGATCTTCGTGGCGCAGGCGCACCGCCATGCGCCGCCGTCGGAGTTCGAGAGCCTCGCGCTGGAGCTGATCCCGGAAAACCAGCGGCGGCTCGTGCTCATCCATCCGCATCGGATGCAGCGTGCCAGCGGCACCGCGCAGTGGCTGGCTTCGCGTCCGGTCTTCCTGCATCATCATGTGGCGCTGACCGAAGACGGCGCGGACATCGCCCGGCTTGCCCGGTTCCTGACGGGTCGGGCCACGGGCATGGTTCTGTCGGGCGGCGGCGCCTTCGGGGTCGCCCATGTGGGCGTCTGGCGGGCGATCCGGGATCTGGGCATTCCCATCGACATCGTGGGCGGCACGTCCGTCGGTTCCGCCATGGCCGGCGCCATCGCGCTTGGCGTGCCCGCCGAAGAGATCGGACCGAGGGTCGAGGACATCTTCGTGCGCTCGGGCGCCATGCGCCGCGTGACCGTGCCCAGATACGCGTTTCTGGATCACAAGGTGCTCGACGCCTCCCTGTTCCAGCATTACGGCGACGGGCCGATCGAGGACCTGTGGCTGCCCTTCTACGCGGTGGCGGCGGACCTGTCGTCCATGACACTCACCGAACTGAGGACCGGCCCGCTCTGGGAAGCGGTGCGCGCTTCCTCGGCGATCCCGGGCATCCTGCCGCCCTTCTTCACCTCCGGGGGCAAGATGCTGGTCGATGGCGGCTGCATCGACAACATGCCGTTTCGCACGATGCACCGGCTCAAGACTGGGCCGAACGTGGTGGTCAACGTCCAGAAGGAGACGGGCCGCGTCTACCATGTGGATTACGCCAGCCTACCCGGCCGGGCCGAGCTTCTGAAACGCTCGGTCCTGCCGTTCGCAAAGGGCGCGCCGCGTGCGCCCGGGCTGATCTCGACGGTGATGCGCTCGCTCCTCGTCGGTCAGGGCGACATGCTCAAGGCGCTTCTGCCGACCGACATGATGATCCGTCCCCCGGGCCTCAGCGGCGCCGGGTTTCTCGCGTGGTCACAGCACAGGCTTTTCTACGAAATGGCCTACAAGCACGCCGCGGAGGTCTTCGCCGAGGCGCGGGAGACCGACAACCCGGCAATGACCGCGCTGATCGAGGCCGCATCCTAGCCCCCGACCGGAGCGATCGGCGAGCCAACGCCTCACCCGTCCACGCGGATCGCGGCGTTCTGCGGATCGTAGGGGCTGTCTTCCACGACTTCGGCGTCATGGAGCCCGCGGAACATGCGCAGCTTGAGCTTCGTGCCCACCCCGGCATGCTCCGGCGCGACATAGCCCATGCCGATCTGCTTGCCGAAATGCACCGAGTAGCCGCCCGAGGTCAGTCGGCCCACCTTGGTGTCGCCTGCATAAAGCGCCTCGCGCCCCCAGGGGTCGGCATCGTTCGGCCCGTCGATCAGCACGGTCACGCATTTGAACCGGACGCCGGTCGCGACCATGCGCTCCTTGCCGTGGAACTCCTTGGAGAGGTCCACGAACCGGTCGAGCCCGGCCTCGAGCGGCGTGGCATCGCGGCCCAGTTCCGTGCCGAACGCGCGGTAGGATTTCTCCTGCCTCAGCCAGTTCTGCGCCCGCGCACCGACCAGCTTCAGCCCATGCGGCGCACCGGCCGCCATCAGCTGATCCCACAGGTAATTCTGCATCTCGATCGGGTGGTGAAGCTCCCAGCCCAGCTCCCCGGTATAGGCCACCCGGATCGCGCGCACGGGGCACATGCCCAGCTCGATCTCGCGCATCGAGAGCCACGGGAAGCGCTTGTTGCCCAGCGCCGTGTCAGGGTCCGCATCCTTGACGATCTCGCGCAGGACGTCGCGCGACTTCGGCCCCGCGATGGCGAAGACGCCCCATTGCGTGGTGACGTCATGGATATCCACGTGACCACCACCGGCCGCCATGAAATCCTCGGCCGATTTCATCAGGAAATCCGCGTCATAGGCGGTCCACGCCCCGGCCGAGACGAGGTAGTATTCGTTCTCCTTGAGCCGCACGATGGTGTATTCCGTCCGCGTCGTGCCGTGGCTGGTCAGCGCGTAGGTCAGGTTGATCCGCCCCACCTTCGGCAGCTTGTTGCACGTGAAGTGGTCCAGGAAGGCCGTGGCACCCGGCCCTCGCAGCAGATGCTTGGTGAAGGCCGTCGCGTCGATGAGACCGACGCCCGTCCGGATCGCTTCCGCCTCTGCCTTGGCATACTCCCACCAGCCTCCGCGCCGGAAGGACCGCGCGTCATGATCGAAGCTCTCGGGCGCGTCCTCGGGTCCGTAATAATTCGGCCGTTCCCAGCCGTTCACTTGCCCGAACTGCGCGCCCGCCGCCTTCTGGCGGTCATAGGCGGGCGCGGTCCTCAGCGGGCGGCAGGCCTCCCGCTCCTCGTCGGGGTGGTGCAGGATGTAGACGTGGGCATACGCCTCCTCGTTCTTGCGCGCACCGTATTCCGTCGTCATCCAGTTGCCGTAGCGCCGGGGGTCGAGAGAGCCCATGTCGATCTCGGCCTCGCCCTCGACCATCAACTGAGCGAGGTAGTATCCGGTACCTCCAGCCGCCGTGATCCCGAAGGAGAAGCCTTCGGCCAGCCACATGTTGCGCAGGCCCGGCGCGGGTCCCACCAGCGGGTTGCCATCCGGCGTGTAACAGATCGGACCGTTGTAATCGTCCTTCAGACCCACCGTCTCCGAGGACGGAATCCGGTGGATCATCGACATGTATTCCTCCTCGATCCGTTCCAGATCGAGTGGGAAGAGGTCGGCGCGGAACGTCTCGGGCACCTCGTAGAGGAACCGCGCGGGCGCGCCGTGCTCGTAGGGGCCGAGGATCCAGCCGCCGCGCTCCTCGCGGACGTACCACTTGGCGTCGGCATCGCGCAGGACCGGGTGCTCGGGGTTGGACTTGCGCCACTCGACCAGCGCGGGGTCGGGCTCGGTCACGATGAACTGATGTTCCACCGGAATGGCAGGGCTCTTGATCCCCAGCAGGCGCGCGGTGCGCTGCGCATGGTTGCCGGTGGCGGTGACGACATGCTCCGCGGTCACGACGACCTGTTCCTCGGAAGCCACGAGGTTGCCGCCCTTCTCCACCATCTTGGTGCAGGTGACCCGCCACTCCGACCCGGTCCATTCATAGCCGTCGACCTGCCATTTCCGCTCAATCGCGACACCGCGCTGGCGGGCACCCTTGGCCATGGCCATGGTGACATCGGCCGGGTTTATGTAGCCGTCCGTCGGATGATAGATCGCACCCTTCAGGTCCTCGGTCCGCACCAGCGGCCAACGCTCCCGGATCTGGTCTGGCGTCATCCACTCGAACGGGATGCCCACCGTCTCGGCGGTCGACGCATAGAGCATGTATTCGTCCATGCGGGCATCGGTCTGCGCCATGCGCAGGTTGCCCACCACGTAGAAACCGGCGTTCAGCCCCGTCTCCTCCTCCAGCGTCTTGTAGAACCTGACGGAGTAGTCGTGGATATGGCTCGTCGCGTAGGACATGTTGAACAGCGGCAGGAGACCCGCCGCATGCCACGTGGAGCCGCTCGTCAGCTCGTCGCGCTCGAGCAGCATCACGTCGTCCCAGCCCGCCCGCGCGAGGTGATAGGCGATCGAGGTGCCGACGGCACCGCCGCCGACGACAAGGGCTTTGACATGGGTCTTCATGGACGAACGCTCCGCTCGAAATCTGCGCTGCCCCTACCTGCCCGAGCGCGGCCTGTGCCGCCTCGCCCACCCGACGCAATCCGGCGCGAAAGCGACATCCCCAAAAAAGGCGCCCTTCTTCCTCTGGTTTCAAATATTCCCCGCCGGAGGCACCACGCAGCGACGAGCGCTCCCGAAGGGGGCGGGAGGAGATGCGTACGCCCCTAGAGCATCGCGGGCACGACCATGTCCGGCGGCCGGTGCCCGTCGGCGAAGGTCTTGATGTTGATGATGACCTTCTCGCCCATCTCGGCGCGGCCCTCCCGCGTGGCCGAGCCCATATGCGGCAGCAGAACCACGTTCGGCAGCTCGCGCAGGCGGGGGTTCACCTCGCGGCCCTTCTCGAACACGTCGAGGCCCGCCCCCGCGATCTCTCCGCTGCGCAGCATCCTGGTCAGCGCGTTCTCGTCGATCACCTCGCCGCGCGAGGTATTCACGATCACCGCGTCTTTCTTCATCAGCTTCAGCCGCCGCGCGTTCATCAGGTGAAAGGTCGAGGGCGTGTGCGGACAGTTGACGGAAATCACGTCCATGCGCGCGATCATCTGGTCGAGGCTTTCCCAGTAGGTGGCCTCGAACTCGGCCTCGGTGTCGGGGTGGAGCCGCCGGCGGTTGTGGTAATGGACCTGCATCCCGAAGGCCTGCGCGCGCCGGGCCACGGCCTGTCCGATCCGGCCCATGCCGAGGATGCCCAGCCGCCGGCCGCCGACGCGCCCGCCCATGAAGGCCGTGGGCGCCCAGCCCGCCCAGTTGCCCTCCTGCATCACCGCCATGCCTTCGGGCACGCGGCGCAGGACGCTGAGGATCAGCGCCATGACCATGTCGGCGGTATCATCGGTCATCACGCCGGGCGTGTTGGAGACGAGGATCCCCCTCTGCCGCGCCGTGGACACGTCGATATGATCCACGCCCGCCCCGTAATTCGCAATGAGCTTCAGCCGGTCGCCCGCCTGTGCCAGCATGCCCGCGTCGATCCGGTCGGCGATGCAGGGCACCAGAATATCGGCGCGGTTCATCGCGCTGACGAGTTCCGGTTTGCTCATCGGCATGTCTGCCTCGTTCAACTCGACGTCGAACAGCTCCTTCATCCGCGTCTCCACGGCCTCGGGCAACCGTCGCGTTACGACAACACTCAACCGCTCACCTGCCATGTGACGCGTTCCTTCGCTGGCCTTCCATCTCGCGTCGTGACACTCTCGCATCCGCCGGTAGCACGCAAGAACGACCATCCGGCCCGCGACAATAACCGCATGCGCCGCAAGACCTGCCCAGACGGGTCAGCGGGGGCAAGGCGATCGAGGCATTGAGAGTGAGCAGCGATCTGATCAGAACGCTCAAACGGGCCCTTCCGGCCATAGCGGGGGCGTCGCTCCTGTTCTGGACGCTGGCAACGGCGGAGCCGATGGGCCCGCGCGACGCGGAGGCGGCCGAAATGGACGTCGCCCGTGCCGACATGGCGCGCAGCCTGCCCGCTCTGGCCCGCCAGGCAGCTTCGGAGCGGACCGCCGCAACTCTCCCCGAGGAAACGGCCGTAACGGCCCCCGAACGCCGCGGGTCGGTCACCGGCTTCGCCCTGCCGCGCTATGTCTCAATGGCCGCGTCGGAGGGCAACGCAAGGCGTGGCCCGTCGCGCAGCCATCGGATCGACTGGGTCTTCACCCGGCGCGGCATGCCGGTGATGATCGTGGCCGAACACGGGCATTGGCGGCGCGTCGTCGACCGCGACGGCGTCGGCGGCTGGATGCATTACTCGCTCCTGTCGGGCGTGCGCACGGCCATCGTCGAGGCCGACATGCTGCCGCTCCACAGCCGACCGGATGCCTCTAGCCCGGTGCGCGCCCGCGCCGAGCTCGGCGTGATCGGACGGCTCAGGGAATGCCGCCCCGACTGGTGCCTTATGGAAACCGGCGGCTATCGCGGCTGGGTCGATCCCCGCGCGCTCTGGGGCGTGGAGCCAGGCGAAGTCTTCGACTGACATCCCGAGGAACCGCGTTACACTGTGAGGTGACGGTGGCTCCACCAGGGACGCGCCCCACATGATCCTGCGGCCCATACACACCAGCCTGCCGGACGGAACCCCGATCCTCATCCGCGAGGTCGCGCCCGGGGATGCGGACCTGTTGCGCCTGGGCTTCGACCATATGTCCGACGCCTCGCGCACGTCCCGCTTTTTCGGCGGTATCGCACAACTGAGCGAGGCGCAGGTGACAGCCTTCACCAGCCCGAACGACCGCGACCACGTCGCCATCGGCGCGGCGGTTCCCATGGAAGACGGCGGGCTCGACCCGGCGGGTACGGCCCGTTTCGTGCGCCTGCCGGACGACCCGCGCAGGGCCGAATTCGCGCTGACCGTGGTGGACCGCTACCAGCGGCGCGGGCTTGGCAGTCTCCTGCTCGGGGTGCTGGCGCGGGTGGCCTGCCACAACGGGATCGACCGGCTTCTGGGCTACGTGATGCGCTCCAACCGGGGGATGCTGTCGCTTCTCGACGGGCTGGACGCGCGGCGCGAGCCCGGGCCGGACCCTTCGGTGCATCAGATGATCCTGGAGGTGCATGATGACCCCGGCGACTACCCTGCGACGCCTGCCGGCGATGCGATGCGCCGGGCCGACATGATGGCGCGGATGAGCCTTGTGCCCGACGCTATGCCACCCGATCCAGACCCCGACCCTTGAGAAGCGCCTCCACCCCCGGCATGCGGCCCCGGAACGCGGTGTAAAGCTCCGCCGCGTCCCGCGATCCGCCCGCCGACAGGATGTGGCGTTCCAGCTTGTCCGCGAGCCCCTTGTCGAAAGCATCCCCCGCCTCCTCGAAAGCGGCGAAGGCGTCGGCATCCATGACCTCGGACCACATGTAGCTGTAATAACCGCTGGAATAGCCGTCGCCGGCGAAAACATGGGCGAAATGCGGCGTGGCATGGCGCATCCCGATCGCCCGCGGCATGCCGATGCGCGCCAGCGTCCCGGCCTGCGCCGCCATCGGGTCCTCGGGCGCGGCGCCTTCGTGAAAGTCCAGATCGACAAGCGCGCTGGCCACGTATTCCACCGTCTGGAACCCCATGTCGTAGGTCTGCGCGGCCAGAAGCCGGTCAAGCATGTCCTGCGGGATCGGCGCCCCCGTTTGCGCGTGCCGCGCGTGTTTCTGCAGGACCTCCGGCACTTCCAGCCAATGCTCGTAGAGCTGGCTCGGCAACTCCACGAAGTCCCGCGCCACGCTCGTCCCGCTGATCGAGCCATGGGTCACGTCCGACAGCATCTGGTGCAGCGCATGGCCGAACTCGTGAAACAGCGTCCGCGCATCGTCATAGGACAGGAGCGCCGGATCGCCCTTGGCGAAGTTGCAGACATTGACCACGATGGGCCGCACGTCGCCGCCGAGTTTCTTCTGGCTGCGCATGGCCGAACACCACGCGCCCGACCGCTTCGAGCCACGCGCGAAGTAGTCGCCCACGAAAACGGCCACATGATTCCCGTCCCGCGTGACTTCCCACGCGCGGGCGTCGGGGTGGTAGAGATCGACGTCGAGCGGCGCGAATTCCAGACCGAAGAGACGGTTCGCGCAGTCGAAGGCGGCTCCGATCATCGCGTCGAGCTGGAAGAAGGGCTTCAGCTCGGTCTCGTCGAGGTCGTGCTCGGCGCGGCGACGCTTCTCGGCGTAGTAGCGCCAGTCCCATGGCTCCAGCGGACCGTTCACGCCATCGGCGCGCATCATCTCTTCCAGCACGGCGGCATCGGCGTCGGCGGCGCGCTTGGCGGGCTCCCAGACGGCCATCAGCAGCTCGCGCACGCGCGCGGCGCTGCCCGCCATCTCGGTCTCGAGCTTGTAGGAGGCGAAATCGGCATACCCGAGAAGCGTCGCCCGCTCGGCCCTGAGCGCGAGGATCTCGGCGGCGATCTCCCGGTTGTCGGTCTCGCCCCCATTGGCGCCGCGCGCGGCCCAGGCCTTCAGCGCGGCCTCCCGCAGGTCCCGGCGGGGCGAGAATTGCAGGAACGGCACGATCAGCGACCGCGAGAGCGTGACGACCGGCCCCCCGGTGCCCTTATCCTCCCCGGCGGCGCGGGCGGCGGCCACGACGAAATCCGGCAGTCCTTCCAGATCCGTCTCGGCCAGTTCCATGAACCAGTCGCGTTCATCGGCCAGCAGGTTCTGCGCGAACTGTGTGCCAAGGACGGCCAGACGCCCCTTCACCTCGGTCAGCCGGTCGCGCGCCGCGCCGTCGAGCGCCGCACCCGACCGCACGAAGCTGCGATGGGTGAGGTAAAGCACGCGCATCTGTTCGTCGCTGAGCCCGAGATCCTCCCGGCGCTCCCACAGATCGGCGATCCGGGCGAAGAGCCTAGCGTTGTTGGTGATCTCCGAGGAATAGGCCGAGAACTTGGGCGCGAAGTCCCGCTGCAGCGCCTCGCGCGCAGGGTTCGAATCCGACCCGGCGAGATTGAAGAACACGCCCGCCACCCGGTCGAGCGTAGCGTCGGCCAGTTCCAGCGCCTCGATCGTGTTGGCAAAGCTCGGCGGCGCGGGATTGTCCGCGATCGCGGCGATATTGGCGCGCCCCTCGTCCAGCGCGGCGTCGAGCGCGGGCGCGAATTGGGCATCGTCGATCTCGGCGAAGGGCGGAAGCCCGAAGGGCGTGTCCCAGTCTTTCAGAAGCGGATTGGCGGCGTCGGTCATGGCGGACTCCCTGGTTCAGGAAGTAACTAGGCCGACGCCGCCGGAGTTTCGAGCCCTCATGCGGCCCGCGGGGTCACTCCACCGTCACCGTGATCACATCGCCCACAACCGGCGGGTCATGCGGTACGTGGTTCACATCGCCCAGCACGAGCTGCAGCGTATGGGTTCCCGCCGGCAGCTCCAGCGTCACTTCGGTCTGGCCGGCGCCGAAGTGCAGGTGGTTGTCGTCGGCAGGGACGCCGAACCCCTCGTCAGCCTCGCTGAACGGGTCGCGGTTGATCAGCAGGTGATGGTGCCCGGTATTGGGCAGGTCCACGCCGACCGGCGCGACTCCCATCCCCCGCAGCCCGAAATGTAGCGTGACGGGATTGCTGATCGTGGCCCCGTCCTCGAGACCGATGAAATAGACCTCCGCCCCCTCGGGGGATGGCGTCGACTGGGCAAAGGCGGGCGCCGCGACCAGCGCGGCAATGGCAAGTGCAGTCCTGAACATGGTTACTTTCCTCCCTATTCGGCCGGCGGCCGGTGGGAAGAAGGTAGTGCGGCGGAATGTCGCGACCAGCCGCGCCCGCTCAAATGCTGCCGCAAACGGGACAATCGGGCCGCCGTTTCATCGCGAAACTGCGCATCTCCGCGTGCAGGCCGTCATAGATCAGCATCCGACCGGACAGCCCCCTACCCGCGCCGGTGATATGCTTCACTGCCTCCAGCGCCATCATCGAGCCCACCACGCCTGGCAGCGCGCCGATCACCCCGGTTTCGGCGCAGGTCGCGGCCAACCCCGGCTCCGGCGCCCTGGGAAAGACGCAGGCCATGCAGGGCGCACCCGACGCCGGATCGTAGAGCGTGATCTGCCCCTCCCACGCGCTGATGGCACCCGCCAGGACGGGGCGCCCCACGGCCACCGCCGCGCGATTGACCAGCGCGCGGGTCTCGTAGCTGTCCGTGCCGTCGAGGATCAGATCGTATTCGGCGAAAAGCTCCTCCGCGATATCGGCGGTGAGCGCGCGATTGTAGGGCCGCGTGTCCACATGCGGATTGAGCGCCTCGATCGCGGCCTGGGCGGAGAAGACCTTGGGCATGTCCTGCCGCGCGTCCGTGTGGATCACCTGCCGCTGCAGGTTGGACAGCGCCACCGTGTCGCCGTCGACGATCCCGATCCGTCCGACGCCCGCGGCGGCGAGGTAAAGGAGCGCAGGCGCCCCAAGCCCGCCGGCGCCGATAACAAGCACCTTTGCGTTCTTGAGCGCGAGTTGCCCGCCGCCGCCGATATCGGGCAGGGTGATGTGGCGTGCGTAGCGCTCGAGCTCCGCATCGCTGAACGGCCCATCGGAGATAGCGGGCTCCACGCTTTCGCGCGTCGCCTCGATCTCGGCGGCCTGTCCGCGCAACCGGTTCAGGATCGCGCGATAAAGCAGGACCAGCACCACGCCGGCAGCAAGGATCAGCCAGAGCGCCGGCGAACCGCCGGTAGCCTCGCGGACCGGGTGGCCGTCGGGCAGGACGATCTGCAGCGCCAGCACGATGACAAAAAGCAGGCCGAGCATGTTGACCCGCGCCGCGCGCGGCACGCCCATGGCCGCGCCGATGCCCCAGATCACCGCGGCGAGGAGGGCGACCAGCAGCATCAGCCGACCCCGGTGGAGCCGAAGCCGCCGCCGCCCCGCACGGTCGCGTCCAGCGTTCCGGTCAAGACGAACCGGGCGCGCAGGACCGGGGCTGCGACGGCCTGCGCAATGCGCGCGCCATGCGCGATGACGAACACCTCGCCCCCAAAATTGATCAGGATCACGCCCAGCGGCCCGCGATAATCGCTGTCGATCGTGCCGGGCGCGTTGGGAATGCCAATGCCATGCTTGAGCGCCAGACCCGACCTCGGCCTGATCTGCATCTCGTGGCCTTCGGGGATCGCCACGCGCAACCCGGTCGGAACCAGCACGCGGCACCCCGGCTGCAGGGACAGGCCGGCGGCGCGATCCTCGGGCTGCAGGTTCGCGCGCAAATCCGCCCCCGCCGCGCCCGCGGTGGCGTAATCCGGCAATGGCACCGCCGGATCGGCCCAGTCCTCGCGCACCATCTCGATCACCACGGACACCCTGCCCCCTTCATCTTTCCGAAAATACGCATTCGCGCCGCCGGCCGCTCACGCAAGCGTCTCGGCGATGCGCGCCGCCAGCCGCGCGGCGGTCTCCACCTTGCTCAGGCGCGGCCATGTCTCGGCACCGTCCGCGGTGATCAGCGTCACGGCGTTCTCCGTGCCGCCCATGATGCCCGTGCCCGGCGAGACATCGTTTGCCACGATCCAGTCGCAGCCCTTGCGCGCGCGTTTCCCGGTCGCGTGCCGCTCCACCTCCTCGGTCTCGGCGGCGAAGCCGATGACAAGTTGCGGGCGCCCCTCGCCCATCTGCGCCACGGTCGCGAGAATGTCGGGGTTCTCGACGAAGTTCAGCGTGGGCAGGACGTCGCCCGCCCTCTTCTTGATCTTCTGCCCCGCGGCGTTGTCGACGCGCCAGTCGGCCACGGCGGCGGCGAAGATCGCGGCATCGGCGGGAAGGGCGGCGGCGACGGCCTTTTCCATCTCGGCGGCGGTCTCCACCGGTATCACGTCCACGCCGGCCGGGGGCGGCACACTGGCCGGTCCCGTTATGAAGCTGACGCGCGCGCCCAGATCGCGGAGCGCCGCGGCGATCGCAGTCCCCTGCGCGCCCGAAGACCGATTGGCGATGTAGCGGACCGGGTCGATGGGCTCATGGGTCGGGCCCGACGTCACCAGCACGTGCCGTCCCGACAGCGGGCCATGGCCGAAGGTGGCTTCGATGGCGGCGATGATCTCGGGCACCTCGGACATGCGCCCCGGGCCGAACTCGCCGCAGGCCATTGCGCCCTCGGCGGGCCCCACGACGCGGATGCCGTCGGCCTGCAGGGTCGCAAGATTGCGCTGCGTCGCCGGATGCTCCCACATCTTCACGTTCATGGCGGGCGCGATCAGAACGGGCTTGTCGGTGGCCATCAACAGGGTCGTGGCGAGGTCATTGGCATGCCCGCCCGCCATCTTCGCCATCAGATCGGCCGTGGCGGGGGCCACGACGACCAGATCGGCCGCGCGGCTGAGTTCGATATGGCCCATTTCCGCCTCGTCGGTGAGGTCGAAGAGATCACGATAGACCTTGACGCCCGCCAGCGCCGACACGGTAAGCGGCGTCACGAACTCCTCCGCCGCGCGCGTGAGGACCGGCACGACGCCCACCTGCCGCTCTCGCAGCCTGCGGATCAGGTCGAGCGACTTGTAGGCCGCGATGCCGCCGCTGATGATCAGCAGGATTTTCTTGTCGGCCAGCATGGTTGCGTCCCCGCGTCCCGTCTCGAGCAAAGGTTAGGTGCCACCCCCGGCACTCGCAATGCCGAATTGCGGAACCATCGCACAGGCCCCACTCGCCTGCATCTCGGCATCGGGCGCGAAAAGCGCAACGAGATCGCCCGACAGCCGCGCCAGCGCGCGCGTGACCCAGACCCTCTCCCGCCCGTCGGTGCCCCAGACGGACGCGGGCTGCCGGTGAAGAAGATGCGCGCGGGCCAGCCTTCGTCCATCAGCCAGATATCGACCCGATGAGCGGCGATGCCGAGCGGCGACGCCACGAAGGCAGCCGTCACGTCATGGGCCAAGTGCCTCGCCTCGGGCGGCAGGGGGTCCGTGGCGTGAAAGGTCACCAGCCCGCCGCCTCGGGCGTGGCGGAACAGGGGGTCAGGCCAGGCCAGGGCCGTGAGCAGGCCACCATGGGCCGCTTGGGTCAGCACGAGGCCCGGAACGGCCCCCGAAACACCACGCGAAGCGTCCGGTGCGATGGCATCCGGCCAGTCTCCGCGATGCCGCGCGCGGCGTCCATTCAACGCAATGCCGCGCAGGGGTCGGGACGATCCACAGGCTCGGCAACGGTCCAGGCGTCGAAGGGCACGGAACCCTCGGGTGCGGACTCGAACTGGCCCAGTGCGAAGACGGTGACCTCCGGTGCCGCCCGGGCCAGCAGGGCCGGAACGCCCCAATCGGTACGGGCGTGCCCGTTGCCCGTCACGATCACGACCGGCGCGCCATGGGCCTCGAGCGCATCCAGCGCCGCCTCGGCCAGTGCCGCGTCGCGCAGGCGCTGCGCCTCGACGAAGCCCGACAGGATGTCCTCGGGCAGCGCATTGCAATGGGCCTCCTGTTGTTCGGCCTCGCGCATGACCTGCTCGTCGGGGTCCAACGGGTCGCTCAGGCCGAACCGGGCCGCGTCGCCGGGAAATACGGCAGCGGCACCTTCTGCAAAGGCGGCGCGCGCGACATCGCGAGGCACCTCGGCGCCATAGACGGCGGCGCGCGCGGCCTGCCGAAACAGCGGATAATACAGTGCGAAGTCGGGCCAGCCGGACTCCGCCCAGCCCAGCGCCTCGGAGAGCGCCTCGGCATCGGCGGCGAGGTCGGGCGTCACGAAACGCGCCTCTTCGGCGGTCACCATTTCGAACACGATCGCCGCGGGGTCGAGCGCCTCCACCACATCGGTCTGGAAGACATGGTGGGCGGGGTTGTCATGCACTTCGCCGAGGATCACGACATCGACGCCCTCGATCCTCTGCGCGACGTCGCCAGCCGTGGCTACGGCCTCCGCCGTGGCGGCGACCGGGAGCATCAAGGCCACGAGCGCCGGGAGGGCGCCGCTCACGGTCACCTCGAATAGACGCATTGCGCCCGGGTCAGTTCGCAAACGCGATCTGCGTAACGGGCGCACCGGAATCGGCCCCGACGAAGCCGTCCGAAGCACGTTCCGCGATACCGAAGGGCGCCGTGGACAGCCCGTCCACGGGCAGTTGCGTCAAGAGGGTCGCGCCGAAGAGGACCGCGATGATCCCGAGCGGCGCGTGAAGAATCAGATGGCGAGGAATGACCGGACCTCCTTCGACTGCGCCTCGAGCGTCTTGCGCATTTTGGCGAAGGCCGCGGCCTCGAGCTGGCGCACACGTTCCTTGCTGAGGCCCAGTTCGTTGCCGAGGCTTTCGAGCGTGCGGGGATCCTCGCGCAGTTTGCGCTCGCGCACGATAAAGCGTTCGCGCTCGTTCAGAGCGCCCATGGCGTTGATCAGCCACTCGCGCAGCGTCTCCATGTCGTGGGCGTTCTCGACCGTCTCGGCGGCCTGCCGGCTTTCATCCTCGAGCGTGTCGATCCATTCGCGACCCTCATCCTCGGCGGATTGCGTGGCGTTCAGCGAATAGTCGGACCCCGCAAGGCGGCCCTCCATCATCTCGACGTCGTGGAGCGGCACGCCGACCTCAGTCGCGATCAACTGGCGCAGCTGGTGCCTGTCGAGCGACTGACCGTTGGCCATCGCCTCACGCTCCAGCCGGGCCTGAACGCGGCGCATGTTGAAAAACAGCGATTTCTGCGAGGAGGTCGACCCAGTGCGAACCATGGACCAGTTCCGCATCACGTAATCCTGGATCGAGGCCTTGATCCACCACACGGCATAGGTGGAAAAGCGCACGCCACGATCGGGGTCGAACTTGTCGGCGGCCTTCATCAGGCCAAGCCCGGCTTCCTGGATCAGGTCGTTCATCGGCGCGCCATAACGCCTGAACTTCGCCGCCATGGAGATGGCGAGGCGCATGTAGGCCGTCACGAGGCGATGCAGCGCTTCCTCGTCCCGCTCGTCACGCCAGGCGTAGGCAAGCTTGAGCTCGGTTTCCGCATCCAGCAACTCGGCCTTCATGGCCCTGCGGGAAAGTGTCTGGTCTCCACCCATGTCTAGTGCCATATCGCACCCCCGGTTAAGGTTTCCCTGTGATCTCGCAAGCAATCTTTATAGGTGATACGCACGAAGGCGACGTTCGGTTCACTTTCCGGGAAATTAAATTGCGACTGCCCCCTCTGACGCTTATCATCGGTGGCGCTTCGTCCGGCAAATCGGCCTTCGCGGAGCGCCTTGTTCTCCAGTCCGGTCTGTCCCGGGTCTACATCGCGACGGCCGAGGCCCGCGACGCCGAGATGGAGGCGAAAATCGCCCGGCATCGCGCGCGGCGGCTCGGCCAGGGCTGGCGCACCGTCGAGGCGCCGCTGGACCTCGAACTGCCGCTCGGCAAGATCCAGTCGGGCGAGATCGCGCTGGTCGATTGCGTGACCTTCTGGCTGACGAATCAGATGCTCGACGACGCGGATGTCGAGGAAGAAATCGACGTGCTGCTCGCCACGCTCGCGGCGATGACGCGGCCCGTGGTGATTGTCACCAACGATGTCTCGGGCGGCATCGTCCCGGACAACGCCTTGGCCCGCGCCTTCCGCTCGGCCCAGGGTCGCCTGAACCAGCGTCTCGCCGCGCAGGCCGATCTCGTCGTGTTCGTGACAGCGGGCCTGCCGCAGATCCTCAAGGGTGAGCCGCCGGTGGCGGACAGCTGGACCGAAGACGCCCACGACGCGGACGAGGCGTTCGACGCGCAGGCGGGATCGGGGCGCCGGTTTTGGTAGCCCGCCTGTGGTGGGTCCGGCACGGGCCCACGCACCAGACCACCTTCACGGGCTGGCGCGACGTCCCGGCGGACCTGTCGGACGCGGCCGCGCTCGACCGGCTGGACGCCTACCTGCCGCGCGACGCTATCGTTGTGTCCTCCGATCTTGTCCGGGCCTCGGCCACGGCGGATCGGATCTCGAGCAGTCGCACACGCCTGCCCGACACCGACCAGCTCAGGGAATTCGATTTCGGGGCGTGGGACGGGCTCAGCCACGACGACGTGGCTCAGCGCGACCCGGTACTCAGCCGCGCGTTCTGGGACAACCCGGGCGACGTGGCCGCACCCGAGGGCGAAAGCTTCTTCGATGTCGCAAGGCGCGTGTCGGCGGTGATCGAGAGGCTCGCGGCAGAGCATCCGGGCGCGGACCTGATCGCGGTCGCGCATATGGGCGTGATCCTCGGCCATATCGGCGCGGCGGCGGGCATCGGGTTCCGACAGGCGCTGACCCACCGGATCGACCCGCTGTCGGTCACGCGGCTTGACCGGGGGGAAACCGGGTGGTCGCTGGAAACCGTCAATCACATCGCCTGATGACGGCCATCAGCCATTCCCGATTGACCTTCCGCGCAGGGCCACCGCCAATGCGCCCATGACCTACGACCTCCTCATCGGCCAGCGCGGCCATTCCTCCTGGTCGCTGCGCGGCTGGCTGCCTTTCGCCGTGTTCGGCATCGATGTCGCGGTGCACCGCACCCGCATCTACTCCGACGCCTTCGCCGCCGAGGTCGCCGTGTTCGGCGGCGCGGGCACGGTACCGGTGGTCAAAACGCCCCAAGGCGGCGTTCTGACCGACAGCATCGCCATCGCCTGGCACCTGGCGGAGGCGTTCCCGGACAAGGGCCTGCTTCCCGCCAACCCGAAGGACCGCGCCGAAGCGCTGAGCCTGATTGCCGAGATGCATTCGGGCTTTGCCGCCCTGCGCGGCGCCTGCCCGATGAACCTCTACACCGGCTGGGCGAATTTCGAGACACCGCCGGAGGTCCGGGCCAACCTGGAGCGGATCGACAGCATCTGGAGCCGCGCGCTCGATCGCTCCGGCGGGCCGTTCCTTTATGGCGACTACACGCTGGCGGATGCCTTCTACGCGCCGGTCGCGACACGGATCGCCACCTATGGCCTGTCCGTCTCGACCACGGCGCAGACCTATGTCCGCACCCACCTTGCCCAGCCCGATTTCCGCCGGTGGCGCGCGATGGCGCTGGCAGAGGGGCCGGAGCTTCCGCAATACGACATGCCGCTCGAACGCTCCCTGTTCCCGGCCGTGCCGTCCCTGGGCGCGCGGCCCCTCGATGCCGGAACACCGGAAAACGCGCATTGCCCCTATTCGGGCCTGCCCGTCACCCATCTGGCCGAGATCGGCGGGCGCGTGTTCGGCTTCTGCAACGCGTTTTGCCGCGACAAGACCGTCGCGGACGCCGAGGCCTGGCCCGCCTTCATGCGGATTTACGATTCGTAAACGCTTAGGCCTTAGCCGTTAACCATGTTCGACGACGTCCATGTTTGACGGGCCGCGACCCGAAAGTGTGGCCCTGTGCCATTCCGTCGCCTTCGAGGGTCTCGAGGCGCGGCGCGTCGAGGTGCAATGCGCCGTCACCCCCGGCCTGCCGGGGTTTTCCATCGTGGGCCTGCCAGACAAGGCAGTGTCGGAGGCGCGTGAACGGGTGCGCACGGCGCTGCAGGCGATGGCGATCGCGTTGCCGTCGAAGAGGGTGACGATCAACCTCTCGCCCGCCGACCTGCCCAAGGAGGGGTCCCATTTCGACCTGCCGATCACGCTGGCGCTGCTGGCGGCCATCGGGATCGTGCCGGCGGACAAGGTCTCCTCCTCCATGGCGCTGGGGGAGCTGTCGCTCGATGGACGCCTCGTGGCCGTGCATGGCGCGCTTCCCACGGCGCTCGCGGCCGGCGAGGACGACCTCGTGCTGCTCTGCCCCGCAGGCTGCGGCGCCGAGGCCGCATGGGTCGGCGCCACGCCGGTCTTCGCGGCGGCGTCGCTACCAGAGCTTGTGGCGCACCTGACCGACCGCGCGCCGCTGGAGCCCGCGCGCCCCGGTGAGGTCATCGACACGCCGGTTGCCGGATGCCTGTCGGAGGTGCGCGGCCAGGAACGCGCGAAACGCGCGCTCGAGATCGCGGCGGCGGGGCGGCATCACCTCTTGATGATCGGCGCGCCGGGGTCGGGCAAATCCATGCTGGCCGCACGCCTCGCCGGGATCATGCCGCCGCTGACGGCACCCGAGGCGCTGGAAACCTCGATGATCCATTCGCTCGCGGGCCTCCTGGACGAGGGCGGAATTTCCCGCACCCGCCCCTTCCGCGCCCCGCACCACACCGCGTCCATGGCCGCGATCGTGGGCGGCGGACGCGGCGCGAAACCGGGCGAGGTGTCGCTGGCGCATAACGGCGTGCTGTTTCTCGACGAGTTTCCCGAATACACCCGTGCCGTCCTCGAAACCCTGCGCCAGCCGATCGAAACCGGCGAGGTCATCGTGGCCCGCGCCAATGCCCATGTGCGCTACCCCTGCCGATTCCTGCTGATCGCCGCGGCCAACCCCTGCCGCTGCGGGCAACTTTACGACGCCGACCAGGCCTGCGGCCGCGCGCCGGTCTGCGGCGAGGAATACCTCTCCCGCATCTCGGGTCCGCTGATGGACCGGTTCGACCTGCGCCTCGAGGTGCCGCCTGTCTCCTACCGCGATCTCGACGTGCCTCCGGGCGGCGAGACCTCCCGCGCGATCGCGGCGCGCGTCGCGGACGCCCGCGCACGGCAGGCCGAACGCTTCGGGAAACTCGGGTCGGGCGCCCGCGTCAACGCCGATGCCGAGGGCGCGCTCCTGGACGAGATCGCGACGCCGGATGCGGCGGGCAAGGCGATGCTGCTGACCGCCGCCGAACGGTTCCGCCTGACCGCGCGGGGCTATCACCGCATCCTGAGGCTCGCGCGCACGATCGCCGATCTCGACCATTGCGACACGATCTCCACGCCGCATATCGCCGAGGCGCTGGGCTACCGCCTGATCGGGACGCCGGAGCTTTAGGCGGCGTCGGCGAGGCGCCGGGCGATCGCGTCCCAGATCTGTCCCGCGACGTTGACCCCGTCGAAGCGCTCCAGCTCCTGAATCCCGGTGGGCGAGGTCACGTTGATCTCGGTCAGGTAACCCCCGATCACGTCGATGCCGACGAAGACCTGCCCCATTTCGCGCAGGCGCGGGCCGATGGCGGCGCAGATCTCCCGCTCCCGCGGGGTCAGTGCGGCCTTCTCCGGGCGCCCGCCGACATGCATGTTCGACCGGGTCTCGCCGGGCGCGGGCACGCGGTTGATGGCGCCCGCTGGCTCCCCGTCGACGAGGATGATCCGCTTGTCGCCCTCTGCCACGTCCGGAAGGAATTTCTGCACGATCAGCGGCTCGCGACTCATGGAGGTGAACAGCTCGTGCAGCGAGGCGAGGTTGCGGTCATTGGGATCGAGGCGGAACACGCCCGCCCCTCCATTGCCGTAGAGCGGCTTGAGGATGATGTCGCCATGTTCGGTCTTGAAGTCCCGCAGAACGCCGATATCCCGCGCGATGGTCGTGGGCGGCGTGAGATCGGGGAAATCGAGGACCAGGAGCTTTTCGGGAGAGTTGCGCACCCAGAAGGGATCGTTGACGACGAGCGTTCGGCCCTTGAGCCGGTCCAGAATGTGGGTCGTCGTGATGTAACCCATATCGAAGGGCGGGTCCTGGCGCAGCCAGACGACATCGATATCGCCAAGGTCCAGATCGACGGTCTCGCCCAGATTCGCGTGACCGCCCTTGACGCGTTGCACCGTCAGAGGCTGCGCCCGGGCGACGACGCGCCCTTCGCGGAAGGACAGGCAATCGGGGGTGTAGTGCCACAGGGTGCAGTCGCGCGCCTGCGCCTCCTCGGCCAGCCGGAACGTGCTGTCGGCATTGATGTCGACGGACCCGATCGGATCCATCTGGAACGCAACTTTCATGATCTGTCTCCCGCGCCCGAACCAGCCCTGAAAATGGCGCGGGCGACGGGGGAGCGCAATGGGAGATCAGGCGCCGAGCGCGTTCTCGATCAGGTCCACCCGGCCCGTGCGGTCGACAAGGGCCACGTCGAAGCGCATCGGCGTCATGAGGCCGCGCGGCAGCTGTCCGATGTATGCTTCCGCGCTTCGCAGGAGGCGCTTGATCTGACCGCCCCGCAAGGCTTGGGCCGCCTCTGCATGTGACCGGGACGCCTTCACCTCGACGAACACGATTTCACCGGCCTTTTCCATGACGAGGTCGATCTCGCCGACGCCACCGCGCCAGCGGCGATTTCGCAGGCGATAGCCCGTGTGCAGATAGCTGCGCTCCACCTGCTCTTCGGCGGCAGCCCCGCTGCGATGGTTTGTCTGGCCCCTGCGCTGCCGCGCGACGCTGGACTTTGCGCGATGCATACCTGGCACAGCTGAACCGCCATCCAGCACAACACTCGACTCACTGGTCATCCTTCTCATCCTCCTTGAGGCGCAACGCCATCTGGTAAACCTCACGGCGGGGCCGCCCCGTTTCTTCGGCCACGGCCGCAACGGCCGCCTTCACACTGTGGCCGGCCAGTTCGGCGCGCAACGCGTCGCGCACGCTGTCGTCCGAGCTGCGTTCAGCCGAAGCGCGATCGATCACCAGCACGCACTCACCCTTCGGCGGAATGTCCGCGCATCCGTCTCGCAGCTGCCCAAGCGACCCCCGGCGCACGTCTTCGAACCGCTTCGTCAGTTCCCTGCACAACGCCGCCTGCCGGTCTTCCCCGAGGATGTCGCACAATTCACCTAACAGTCGATGAACGCGCCGGGGGCTTTCGAAGAGGATGACAGTCGCCCGCGCGCTGTCGAGTTCCGCGATCCAGCTGCGCCGCGCACCGGCCTGCGGCGGCGGGAAGCCGACGAAAAGAAACCGGTCGCTCGGCAGACCGGAAACCGTAAGGGCGACCAGTACCGCGGACGGCCCCGGCGCGGCCGTGACCGGAATGCCGGCGTCGATGGCCGAGCGCGCCAGCTGGTATCCGGGATCGGCCACCAGCGGCGTCCCGGCGTCCGAGACATAGGCCACGCGCCCGCCGTCCTGCAGCATCTTCAGCAGGCGCGGACGCATCTTTGCACCGTTGTGGTCGTGATAGGGCAGGATCGGACGCCCGGCCACCGGGATGCCGTGAAGCTCCATCAGGCGGCGCGTGTTTCGCGTGTCCTCCGCCGCGATCGCGTCAGCCGCGCGCAGCGTGTCGAGCGCCCTGAGGGTGATGTCGCGCGCCGTGCCGATGGGCGTGGCCACGAAATGGAGCCCCGGCGCCAGCGCCGCTGCGGATATCGGCGAAGCACCGCCGGTTTCCGCGGCGTCGTCGACGTCAGGCTTGTCCCGACGCCCTGTCATGGTTCAGAGACGCCCGGGTTCGGGGGCACGGAGCCAACCCGCCCGCCACATCGATGCATCGAATACCCTGCCTTTTCCCATCGCGCGTTTACTTGACCGTCCCGACACCGTAGTTTCCCAGCGTGTCGCGGTCCACAGGTCAGAACAAGGATCGGGATCGGGCACGCATATGTTCCACGGAGGACCAGGGCAGATGTTTTCCGCTTTCCAGAGGCTTCGCAACCCGCTTCGCAATCCGCTTCGGTGGGTGCTCGCCACCATGCTCACTCTGGTCTTGGCAAGCTGCCAGGTGGGAGGACCCGGCCTCGGGACCGGCCCGCGCGTCAGCGGCGAGACGGTGGAGGTCGCCATGCTCCTGCCGCTCAGCTCGGCGCAGGGCGGCGACGCGATCATCGCGCGCTCGCTGGAGAATGCCGCGCGCCTCGCCGCGACGGAGCAGAGCGGCGTGACCATCGACATTCGCGTCTACAACACCGACGGCGACCCCGCGACGGCGGCGACGGTCGCGCGGCAGGCCGTGCAGGAGGGCGCCGATGTCATCCTCGGACCCCTGCGGTCGGAATCCGCGGCCGCCGTCGGGGTCGCCGTCGCCAATTCCGGGGTTTCGGTACTGAGCTTCTCGAACAACGCCGAAGTCGCCGGCGACAATGTCTTCGTTCTGGGCAACACCTTCGCCAATACCGCCGATCGGCTCGTCTCCTACGCCGCGCGACAGGGGGTGGGCAATATCGTCGTGGTCCACGCCTCCAACCTCGCGGGCGAGGTGGCCCGCGACGCGATACGGGGGGCCGCCGCGCGGTCGGGTGCGACGATCGCGGCGACCGTGCCCTACGAGTTCTCGCAGACCGGCGTCATCGACGCGGTGCCACAGGTCGTCGAGGCGGTTCGCAACGGCGACGCGAACGGGGTTCTGCTGACCTCCGACAGCGCCGGAGCCCTGCCCTTCTTCGCGCAGCTTCTGCCGGAGAACGGGCTCGACCTCGAAACCGTGCGGGTCATGGGGCTCACGCGGTGGGACACGCCGCCCCAGACGCTGGAATTCGGCGGGCTTCAGGGCGGCTGGTTCACCCTTCCCGACCAGGGCGCCCTGGCCGGGTTCGAGGACCGCTACGCCGCGACCTACGGGGCTGCGCCGCATACGCTCGCCTCGCTGGCCTATGACGGCGTGCGCGCCATCGCCGAGACGGTGGCCACGACCGGGCGCGTCGGCGGCGCCGACCTGACGGCATCGCCCGGTTTCCAGGGTGCGGGCGGCGTTTTTCGCCTGTTGTCCGACGGCACCAACCAGAGGGCGCTGGCGATCGCCCAAGTGACCGATAACCAGGTGGCCATCATTGACCCCGCCCCAAGACGCCTTGGCGGTCCCGGTCTCTGACCGGAACCCACGCCTCACCGTCGCGACCGAACCGGGGACGCTCATCGTCCCGGCGCAGCGCATCTTCGACGCGGAGGCCGTTCGCGCGCAGATCGATGCCGCCTGCGCGGAGGCCACCGACAGCGCGTCGGTGCGCGCGGCGGCCGTCGGCGTGCTGCAGGAGGCCAACGCGGCGGGCCGCGCGGCGATCGCGGCGGGCTTCGCCGAGCTGCCCCTGGCCGCCCGGCGCACCACCAGGGCCTATTGCCACCTGACCGACAGCCTCGTGCGCGAAGTGCTGCACGTGGCGGAGACGCGCCTTCATCCCAACCCGCTCCCCTCCCAGGCCGAGCGCATGGCCGTGATGGCCGTCGGCGGCTACGGGCGGGGCGAGATGGCGCCCTATTCCGACGTCGATCTGCTGTTCGTCACGCCGTGGAAGATGACGCCCGCCATCGAGAACGTAATCGAGTCCGCGCTCTACATGCTGTGGGACCTGCGGATGAAGGTCGGCCATGCCTCGCGCACGGTGAAGGAATGCCTGCGGCTGGGACGGCAGGACATCACGATCCGGACCAGCCTGCTGGAGATGCGCTACCTCTGCGGGACCGAAGCCGTCGGGGCGGAGCTTCAGACCGCGCTCCGCCAGCAGCTCTTCGACGGGTCGGTGGGCGAATTCATCGAAGCCAAGCTCGAGGAACGCGGCACGCGCCACCGCAAGCAGGGGGGCCAGCGCTACATGCTGGAACCCAACGTCAAGGAGGGCAAGGGCGGGCTGCGCGACCTGCAGACGCTCTACTGGATCGCGAAATACGAGCACGGCGTTGCGCATATCGACGAGCTGGTGGCACTGGGCGTGTTCCGGCCCGAGGAATTCGCCGCCTTCGATGCGGCCGAGCGGTTCCTTTGGGCCGTTCGGTGTCACCTGCACCTGATCGCCGACCGCGCGCAGGACCAGATGACCTTCGACAACCAGGTCCAGGTCGCCGAACTCATGGGCTACGAGGACCATTCCGGCCGACGCGCGGTCGAGCATTTCATGCAGGACTATTTCCGCCACGCCACCCGCGTGGGCGAGCTGACCCGCATCTTCCTGACCGAGCTGGAAGCGCGCCACGTCAAGCAGGAGCCGGCGATCTTCGGGTTCCTGCGCGGGCGCGGGCGGCGCCGCAAGAAGGTCAGGGACGGCTACGACATCAAGCAGAACCGCCTCACACTGGAAGATGCCGACGCCTTCTTCGCGGACAAGCTGAACATCCTGCGGCTCTTCGAGGAGGCGCTCAGGACCGGCTACCTGATCCACCCCGATGCCATGCGCGAGGTGCAGGCACGCATCGACACGATCGACGACGCGATGCGGCGCGATCCGGAGGCGGTTCGCATCTTCCTCGATCTCCTGCTCAAGCACGGCAACCCGGAACGCGCGCTCAGGCGCATGAACGAGCTGGGCGTCCTGTCGGCCTTCCTGCCGGAGTTTGCCCCGGTCGTCGCGATGATGCAGTTCAACATGTATCACAGCTACACGGTGGATGAGCACACGATACAGGTGATCTCGACGCTCGCGCAGATCGAGCGCGAGGAACTGATCGAGGAACTGCCGGTCGCCTCCCGCATCCTGAAGAACGGGGTGAACCGCAAGGTTCTCTATGTCGCGTGCCTGCTGCACGATATCGGCAAGGGCCGGAAAGAGGATCATTCCATCGTCGGCGCGCGCATCGCGCGCGCGGTCTGCCCGCGCCTCGGGCTGAAACCTGCGGACTGCGAGACGGTGGAATGGCTGGTGCGCTATCACCTGCTGATGTCGGACATGGCGCAGAAACGCGACATCTCGGACCCGCGCACGGTGCGCGACTTCGCCAAGGCGGTAAAGACGCGCGAGCGGCTTGAGCTTCTGACCGTACTGACGGTCTGCGACATCCGTGGCGTCGGGCCGAACACCTGGAACAACTGGAAGGCCACGCTTCTGCGGGGGCTTTACCGCGCCACGGCAACCGCGCTCGACACCGGGCTCGAGGATCTCAACCGCGAAAAGCTCGAGGGTGAGGGCAAGAAGGCGCTGCGCGAAGCCTTGGCCGACTGGCCCAAGCCCTTGCTCAAGACCGAGATCGACCGCCACTACGGACCCTATTGGCAGGGGCTGGATCTGGCGACGCAGGTCACCTTCGCCGAGATGCTGAGGGATATCGGCGCCGACGAGATCCGCATCGACACCCGCGAGGACGAGGATCGCGACGCGACCCGCGTCTGCTTTGCGCTGAACGACCATCCCGGCATTTTCTCGCGTCTCGCAGGCGCCCTGTCGCTGGTGGGGGCCAATGTCGTCGACGCGCGCACCTACACATCCAAGGACGGCTACGCGACGGCGGTGTTCTGGGTGCAGGACGCCGAGGGCAACCCCTACGAGGCGCGCCGCCTGCCGCGTCTGCGCGGAATGATCGGCAAGACGCTCAAGGGCGAGGTCGTGGCCTCCAAGGCGCTGGAGGGGCGCGACAAGATCAAGAAGCGCGAGCGGCCCTTCGACGTGCCGACCCATATCACCTTCGACAACGAGGGCTCCGAGATCTACACGATCATCGAGGTCGACACCCGCGACCGCCCCGGCCTGCTCTACGACCTGACCAAGACGCTCGCGGCGAGCAACGTCTATATCGCCCATGCGGTCATCGCGACCTATGGCGCGCAAGTGGTGGATGTCTTCTACGTCAAGGACATGTTCGGCCTGAAACTGCACACGCGCTCGCGACAGGAGAGCCTGGAGCGCAAGCTGCGCGACGCCATCGCCCGCGTGGCCGAACGGGCCGGGGCGTGAGACGATGACGGCCCGTGGGGCAGCGGGCGGGCGTAGCGTCTCCGCGTCCACGCGGTCCGGGAGCTGAGGCGGGACAATGGCCAAACCCATCCGCCTCGTCTCGGGCTTCGTCACGGTCGGCTTCTGGACCCTGATGAGCCGCATTCTCGGCTTCCTTCGCGACATCCTGATCGCGGCGTTCATGGGCGCGGGCCCGGTGGCCGAGGCCTTCCTCGTGGCCTTCTCGCTGCCCAACATGTTCCGCCGCTTCTTTGCCGAAGGGGCGTTCAACACCGCCTTCGTGCCGCTCTTTTCCAAGAAGTTCGAGGCCGGCGAGGACCCGCAGCGCTTCGCGCAGGACGCGTTTTCGGGTCTGGCGACGATCCTGATCGTGCTGACCCTTCTGGCGCAGGTCTTCATGCCGTGGCTCGTGCTTGCCATGGCCGCCGGCTTCGCGGGAAACGAGCGCCTGCCGCTTGCCGTGGGCTTCGGGCGGATCGCGTTTGCCTATATCCTGTTCATCTCGCTGGCCGCGCTGCTGTCGGGCGTCCTGAATGCCACCGGGCGCTTCGCCGCCGCCGCCGCCGCGCCGCTCCTGCTCAACATCGTCCTGATCGCGGCGATCTTGCTGGCGGAGATGACCGGCGCGGAGGGAATGGCTGTCGCAGGCGCGGGACAGCCGGAAGGCCTTGCCCATGGCACCTTCCTTGTCTGGGGCGTGCTGGTCGCCGGGGTCGCGCAACTGGGCCTCGTCTGGGTCGCCGCCGCGCGGGCCGGGTTCCGCCTGACCCTGCGCCTGCCGCGCCTGACGCCGGACATGAAGCGGCTGGCCGTGATCGCGCTGCCGGCGATGCTGGCGGGGGGCGTGGTGCAGATCAACCTGCTGGTGGGTCGGCAGGTCGGCAGTTTCTTCGACGGCGCCATCGCGTGGCTGTCCTATGCCGACCGGCTCTACCAGTTGCCGCTGGGCGTCGTGGGCATCGCCGTGGGCGTGGTGCTGCTGCCGGACCTGTCGCGCAGGCTGCGGGCGAATGACGAACAGGGCGGCCGTGATGCGCTGAGCCGTGCGGGCGAGATCGCGCTGGCCCTGACCATCCCCTCGGCCGTGGCGCTGATGGTCATGCCGGTGCCCATCGTCTCGGTCCTTTTCGAGCGCGGCGCGTTCGGCCCCGACGACACCGTGGCGACCGCGCTGGCGCTGGCGGTCTACGGCGCGGGCCTGCCCGCCTTCGTCCTGCAAAAGGTGCTTCAGCCGCTCTACTTCGCGCGGGAGGATACGCGCACGCCCTTCCGCTACGCCGTCGTGGCCATGGTGGTGAACGCCGTGGCGGCGGTGGGTTTCGCGATGCTTCTGGGCTTCATCGGGGCCGCCATCGGCACCACGCTGGCGGCCTGGGCGATGGTCTGGCTGCTGCTGCGGGGACGCCGCGACATGGGCGATGTGGCGCGCTTCGACGACCGGTTCAGGAAACGCCTGTGGCGGATCGTGGCGGCCTCGGTCCTGATGGGCGCGGGACTCTGGTCGGGGGTGCTGGTCTGGGGGCCGCTTCTGGGCCTGCCGGGCTGGAAATACCTCGGCCTTGCCATCCTCGTGGGGGGTGGCATCGGCGTCTACGCCATCCTCGGCCAGCTTCTGGGCGCCTTCCGCGTAGGCGAGTTCCGGCGCGCGCTGCGCCGGGGCTGAGATCCTTCGGAATGTCCGTAGGCGAAACCGGTGTCCGATTTCGCGGGACATGCCCTAGGTCACGCACTCATAAATGACTAGCGTCGTTTTGGCTTTGCTGATTCACTCTTTGGAAAGAGGAGAGCAGCATGTCCCAACGTCGCTACGAGTTGACCGATTTCGAGTGGTCGATCATCGAGCCG